>Ga0187859_10000462_pt1 | contig 27244 bp, 30 predicted proteins | sample June2016WEW_10_1_2_FD_133019 | JGI IMG/M metagenome (GOLD analysis project Ga0187859, IMG submission 133019) | Peatland microbial communities from SPRUCE experiment site at the Marcell Experimental Forest, Minnesota, USA - June2016WEW_10_10 | ecosystem: Environmental > Terrestrial > Soil >...
CGCCTGGTGCGGCTGCGCGTTCACCTGCCGGATTATCCCGGAGCGCTAAATCGTCTGACGTCAATCCTGGCGCAGCATCGCGCCAACATCGTCGAAACCGACTACGACCGCGCGTATCACGGTGTCGGCCTCGGCGAGACCGCAATCGAGATCACTATGGAGACTCGCGGGCCGGATCATATTGCCGAGATCATTTCGGCGCTGGGAGCGGCGGGATATACGCAGGAACGGGTGCTGTAGGGCTTTTCACCGCCGGGACGCCCGGAGCGCTGGGAAAGTCATGGTCTTTACCGCTGGGGGCACAGAGCAACACTGAGTGAGACTCATTCGAACTGCCGCCGAAATCTCTCTAATTGATCCTTCACTTCGCCCACTTCCCTTCTGAGTTCGGCCACTTCTTCTTCCAGTCGGGCAATGCGCTCCACGTCTTCGGAATTGCGCTCAGTACTTGCCGCGTACTGCGTCGGCAGCTCGGCTTCTACCACATCTCCGGCCAGCAGATGTGCGTAGCGCGATTCTTTCGTTCCCGGCTGGCGGGGCAGAACTTTCGCCAGCGACGGATCGCGCTGCATTAATTTCTGCAACGCCGATTGCACGTCGTCCAGGGCCTCGAAGTGAAACATGCGCTCGGTGCGGCCGCGCAGTTCTCCGGGGGTTTGCGGACCGCGCAGCAGCAAGACGCACAGGACGGCAATCTCGGGTCGCGTAAAGTTGAAAACCTCTTGCAAGCGCTGTTCGTATTTGGTGACGCGGCTATCGGCGCCGCGGGCGGGACCGGCCAGGCGCTGCTCTTGCAGGCCTTCGAGCGCATCGCGCACCGCGTCTTCATCCAACTGCATTACGGGATCGCGATTCGACTTCTGGTTGCAGGCATTCATCAACGCGTTCAGCGAGAGCGGATAGTACTCGGGAGTGGTGATGTCTTTTTCAATCAGCGAGCCGAGCACGCGGACTTCGTTTTCCGTCAGGGTTATATCCATTTTGTATTCGTGAATTTTTCGACGCTTCGATTGTATAGAAAGAGCAAAATCGAGGCCGCGGCCGAGGGCGCCCGCGCCACACTGCGGCTTGCGCACGGTATACTCAATAGTTTGTCGAATACTGCGAGAGCGAGTGCGTTATGAGTCACAGGTCTGGGAGTGAAACGTCAGAGATGGCGGCGCGAGCTGCGGTCCGGGTCGAGGTCGATGAACTGGTCGCCAAGCTGCGCGCTTTGCCCGGTTCGGCTTTCGATGAAATGGAGACGATTCTCGCGCTCCTGACGAAGATGCCGGTTTCGGAGGCCAGCCTCGCGCCCTATCTGACCTGGGACCGGCAGCATTACACGCGCAATCTCATTGACAAAACGGAACTGTATGAACTGCTCGCCATCTGCTGGGAGGTGGGGCAGGGCAGTTCGGTGCACAATCATCGCGGGCAGAATTGCTGGATGGCGGCGCCGATGGGAAATCTGCTGGTCGAAAATTTTCATGTCGGATTTGAGGATAGCGAGACGGGAAAGTGTCAGCTGACCGCATCTAACACGGTGGAGTTGACGGCGGCGAATCCGTGCGCGGTCGATCCGCGGGAACCGGTGCATCGAGTGGTTAATCCGCGGAAGGCAAATCAGCGGGCGGTCACGCTGCACGTCTATTCCCGTCCCTTTGATAGTTGCGTCGTCTATTCGCCCGAGCAGGGGACGTGCGGGGATATACGGCTTCATTACACTACAGCGTTTGGAAAACCAGTTGGCAAGCAGTAGCCAGCTGCCGGTTGCCAGTTGCCAGTGCTCCATCGGAATGGAAGAAGCGCGGCCGCTGTTCTTACTGGCGACTGGGAACCGGCAACTGGCAACTGCATTCAAGGAGGAATCGTGAGGAAATACCTGGGAGTTTTGGCTGGCATGGCTGCGCTGTGTGTGATGTCTTGGGCGCAGGCTCCGGCGCAAGGGCAAACTCCCGCGCAAACCCAAACCCCGGCGCAGCCCCCGGCTCAAACGCCTGCCCAAACTTCAGAGCAAGGTCAGCCGCCGGAGGCGGTTCCGATTCCGTCGTCCGATCTGGGCAAGAAAATCACCCTGGTACCCTTTCCACGAGTGGAATTTTTTGTTGGCGGCTCGTATGCCGAGGCCGGTTTTTACAATGCCGGGCACTGGGCGGGGCTGCCGGGCTGGGACTCTTCTCTCGGCTTGAACATAACCCATTGGCTGGGGGCAATCGTAGAGGGCGGCGAATTCTTTGGGACTTCGAAGATACCGACGATACAGCCCGCGCCATTTCCGCCGTGTCCTCAATTTTGCCCTTATACATCGCCGCAGTTTGATGCGACGACCCGCGAATACAACATTCTTTTCGGTGGCCAAATAGCGCGCCGAAAGTATGAACGCTGGACACCGCGAGGCGAGTTCTTGTATGGACATCAGGGCGTCCGGGGCATCGCCAACGGCGGAGGCGCCCAGGTGACCGAGGTCGGAACGGGGCGGGCGCTGGTAGCGGGCGGAGGGCTCGACTACAAAATCAATCCGCGACTCGCGCTGCGGCTGAATGCCGATTATTTTCAGACGGGCACAAATTTTATTCTTCTCGGCAAGCAGAAGCAGGACAATTTCCGCGTCTCCGTAGGCATCGTGATTCGCAACGTGCACAAGAAGCGGCGCACGCTGGAAGAAGAGAACCGGAGCGAACAACAGCAATGAGCTAAGGGTGTTCGCTGTTCGCTATTCGTCGTTCGCCTTCGTCGTTCGGAACGGCCGCGGTTTACCGGGTTACGAACGCCCGGCGAATCGCGAACGACGAAGAGCGGACAGCGGGGTGCCGACAGCACACTCCCCACTATAAGTAACCACGATGCGTCTGCCGTCCTAGGAGCGGCGAAGCATGTCGCTGATGGGCTTGGTCCTGGAGCGAACTTCTGAGCGGACTTCGTCGGCTAGATCGGCGCCTTTTTCGACGACTTCTTCAAAGCGGCTTTTTGCTTCGTCGGTCCAGTCGGAGGCGGTTTCGAGAACATCATCGTAGGAGCGACGCAAATCTTTCCGCAACTGCCGGCCAGCCTTCGGGGCGAGCAATAGGCCGAGTGCTGCGCCTACGCCGAGACCGATCATCAGAAAAGTAATGGCGGTGCCGACGGTGCCTTCCGAACTCTCGTATTTTCCGCTGCGCATAAAAACCTCCTGGTTTCTAGAATGCCAGACGGGGCTTCGCCCCATATGTATATTCTAGTCCTTATTGAAGCGGCAATTTCGGAATGTATTTTGGAGGTTAGGCCCGCTCCGTTTTCCAGCCTTCAGCGGTATGGTGCGGTTTTGCGAGAGCTTCAACCACACAGGTCACTAAGGTACACGAAGGAAACACATGGGCAAAGCCTTCGCGGGGTTTCCCAGAATCCGCTCGCGCTGTGTAGAATGAAGGGTTAATTCCGAGTGCGGCGGGAAAGTTGGCGCCTGCCCCGCTGCCAGAATTCCTAGCAGAGTGAAGGAGATGTAAACCAGCAATGTCGATTCCAGCGACCCAACTCCGTCCCGGCATGATCATCAAGCACAACAATGACTTGCATTCCGTGTTCAGCGTCGAACACCGCACCCCGGGCAATCTGCGCGCCTTTATCCAGGCCAAGCTGCGCAACTTGCGCACGGGCGCCATGTTCGAACATCGTTTCCGTTCGCCCGATCCGATTGAGAAGGTCAATGTGGATGAGGAGAACATGGAGTTCCTCTACAGCGACGGCGACGACTACTACTTCATGAACACGGAAAATTACGAGCAGACGCACCTAACGCGCGATACGCTGGGCGATGCGGTGGATTACCTGACTCCGAATCTGCAGATCAAGGTCGAGTTTTTCGATGGCAAAGCCGTGGGCATCGAGTTGCCGCAGACGGTTGTGTTGACGGTCATGGAGGTCGAGCCCGGATTGAAGAGCGCTACTGCTTCAAGCGTGACCAAGCCGGCGAAGACCGAAACCGGCCTCATCGTGCAGGTGCCGCCCTTCATCAATGAAGGCGAGAAGATCAAGGTCGACACCGCCGAGGGAACGTATTTGTCGCGAGCCCAATAAGGTCAGAGGTTAGAGGTCAGATTGCAGAGGTCAAGAGCCGTTGCTTTGGGTTTAACCTCTGCAATCTGACCTCTTACCTCTTCAATCACACGAATGGCTTCCACCGCGGAACAATCTCGCATTCAAGCTCGCCGATTTCTCGTGTATGGACGTGTCCACGGCGTCGGCTTCCGCTGGTTTGTCGAGCGCGAGGCGCACATTTTGCAAATTGCCGGATGGGTACGCAACAATCCGAATGGTACGGTCGAGGTGCTGGCTATTGGAACGCGCGAACAGCTGGCTGGATTGCGGTCGCGGTTGAATGAAGGCCCGCGTGCCGCGCGAGTAGATAAGGTCGAAGACTTCGACGCTGAGCCGGTCGCGGGACTGACGTCATTTCAGGTTCGAGGAGCTTAGTTCAGAATGAAAACGCCGCCGGACAAGTTGATTGAAGCAGCGGAATGCGACCGATTGAAGAAGCTGATCCGGGAGGTGCCCGACTTCCCGAAGAAGGGCATTCTCTTTTACGACATCACCACCCTGCTCAAGGATAAGGTCGGCTTCGCGCTGCTGATTGACGCACTCTCGGCAAACTATATTGGCAAGGAGATTGACCTGGTGCTGGGCATGGAGGCGCGTGGGTTTATTTTTGGTCCGGCGCTCGCCTACCGTCTGAATGCGGGATTTGTACCGGTTCGCAAACCAGGGAAGTTGCCGGCGGAGACGCTGAAGATCAGCTATGAACTGGAGTATGGCAGCAACGCGCTCGAGGTCCACAAAGACGCCATCATCAAGGGCCAGCGAATTTTGATCGTGGATGACCTGCTGGCGACGGGCGGAACGGCGGTGGCCACTGCGGAACTGGCCAGCGGACTGGGCGCAACGATTGCCGGACTGGCGTTTGTGGTGGAACTCGACTTCCTGAAGGGAAGGGAGAGACTGCAGAAGTACGACGTGTTTTCGCTACTTCACTATGATCGGTAAACTTTGATCAGTGGTGATAGTCCGCCGATTCGGGCCTGGGGTTTTAGGTAAACGCTTCCCCCGTGAACCACGAGCCGCCGCTCGCGCCGATTTCCCTACCTCTTGACTTTCTAACCTGCGTTACTTCATCAGGCGTTCAACAGCCAGGAATAGACTTCTCCAAATTGCGACGCTGACGGCTAGCGACGCGCTATAGGAGAAGATCGCAATCCAATTCCATTGAACATCCGATTCCTGTTCGCGGAACCTCATGGGGGAGGGCTCCTTTAATTTCTTGCGCCAACTAGGATGCGATCATAGGCCCCTTTGTTGTTTGCCGCAAGTGACTGAAAACATTCCCCGAGGTATTGCAGGTGGCAATCCGCCTTGAGTCAAGTCGTCCATCGTGTCGAAAATATGTCGAAAATTTGAACGCGGTAAGACCGAAGGAAGGAAGTTTGTCGAGGTCGTCATGCGAGTGTCACTTGTCCCAATGGGTATACGGCGACGTTGAGCGCAGGTGATAAGCTAGGCACGCTGGGAATGGAGCAGGCGCGATGGCGCACGGGCAGAGTGTCGATCGCAATCCCAAGTGCGTTCTAGAGTTCGAGGCCAAACCCGAAGCATTTTCCGGGCAAAGTTCCAACCAACGCCACGACCACCTCTTGAATCAAACAATCATCAGGCTCTTAATCAAACTCTCGGTGAAGTCCTGCCTTCTGCTTGCGGTCGCGCTCGTCGTGTGTGGCTTCGAGGCCGAACCTGACGCCGCGCCATTGCCGCCCTCGATTACTACGGCGCCGCTGTCGCTGCAGCAGGTGGTGAGCAATCTGGTTCGGAAAGATGCGGAGCGGGCGCAGGCGCTGCGCCATTATGAATCCACGCGCGTCTATCAACTTTCGTATCGCGGATTCCCCGGCGACCGCGATGCCGAGATGACCGTGGAAGCGACTTTTGACAGCCCTTCCACCAAGAATTTTAGAATCATTTCTCAATCGGGATCGAAGCTGATTATCGAGCGCGTGTTCAAGCGATTGCTGGAGAGCGAAAAGGAAGCAGCCGAACCGGAAATACACGCCCGCACGCTGCTCAACCCGCAAAACTACGAGATTGCGCTGGTGGGCTTCGAGTCGGCCAATGGGGGCGGCCAATACGTGCTTGAAGTTAACCCGAAGGCAAAGAGCAAATATGTTTATCGCGGCAAGGTCTGGGTGGACGCAACCGACTTCGCGGTGACGCGGATCGACGCCGAGCCGGCGCAAAATCCCTCCATCTGGACGAAGAAGAGCGAGATTCATCACCAGTACATGAAGGTCAAGAATTTCTGGCTGCCGCAGCGCAATGAATCGGTGAGCTACATACGTCTCGGCGGGCGCGCAACATTGACGATTGACTATAAAAATTATCACGTGCTGGATTCGCAGATCGCGGGCAATGCTGAAAATATTCGTCGTCCGACGGCGTTCGCCACCGAGATTTATTAATCCGGCCGCGGTAGTACAATCCGGCCATGGCCGGCTCCTCACAACCGAGCATTAATCCAAATTTCAATCCAACTGCCGAGCCGCAAGAGTCGGGCCTCCGTCCGATTCTTATTGGCATCGTAATTGTGGGAATTGTTGTCGCCATTTTGGCGCTGATTTTCCGCTCGGAAGAAAAGAAGCCGCCGGCGCCGCCCGCGTATGCGGGAAATCTAAAATTTTCAGACCTGAAGACCAGCGCCGCGCAAAACTTTGTTGGCGCAACCGTCAACTATCTCGACGGAGTGATCACCAACACTGGCGATAAGACTGTCATCCACGCGGTGGTGCGGATCACGTTCAAGGACGACATGGGACAGACGGCGCAGCGCGAAGAGCTACCCATTCATGTGTTGCGCACCGGCGGGCCGTACGACGAGGCGGTGGACTTTAATCAGTCTCCGCTTGCGCCGGGTGAAAGCAAGCCGTTTCGCCTGATCTTCGAGAATATCTCCGCGCAATGGAACCACGCCTATCCCGACTTACAGATCAACGAAGTTACGGTAAGGTGAATTTGCGTTGAAGTAAGCTCGAGGTAAGTTAGTAAACGAATCGGATCGCAAAACATCCGGAATACTTTGTTGACACTTTCGCTGCAAGTTATTTCACGCGAAGAATTCGTTTGACTTGATCTGCCCCTTCGGTATATCTGTATTGCCTCATTAGTGGGTTGTTAGTATGTGGACGCGCATCGCTTCGATCTTATTGCTGTTTCTTCTCGCGCCGTTGGCCTCGGCGCGCGACAAGGCGGGAAACTGGCTGGAGGTGCGCAGTCAGAACTTCACGGTAGTTACAAATGCCAACGAGAAGACCGGGCGACGGATTGCCGACCAGTTTGAGCGCATGCGTTCGGTGTTTCATATCATGCTTCCAAAGCTTTCCAACGAAAGCGGATCGCCAATTATCGTGTTGGCCATCAAGGACGAGAAGGATTTTCGCGCTCTCGAGCCGCAAGTCTACTTAGCCAGAGGGCAGATTAAGCTCGGCGGACTATTTCTGCGAGTGCCCGACAAGAATTACGTCTTGATGCGAGTGGACGCCGAGGGCGATCATCCCTACTCCGTGGTGTATCACGAGTACACGCACTTTATTATGAGCCGCGATGCCGAGTGGCTGCCGCTGTGGCTGAATGAGGGGCTGGCGGAATTTTATGAAAATACCGACATCCGCGAAAAGGATGTCGCGCTCGGCCAGCCGAGCGCGGGAAGTATCCAGTGGCTGCGCGAGAACCAACTGCTGCCGCTCGCCACCCTGCTTACCGTGGACACCAATTCGCCTTATTACCACGAGGAGAATAAAGGTTCAATCTTCTATGCCGAGTCGTGGGCGCTGACCCATTATCTGCAGATGAAGGACTATCAGGAAAAAGCGCAACGGCTGACCGACTACACGACACTGCTGATTAACAAGGTTGATCCGGTGACCGCGGCGACACGCGCGTTTGGCGACCTAAGAAAACTGCAATCCAGTCTGGAAGGTTACATTCGCACCGGGGATTGCAACAAGTATTTCAAGATGGTGGCCGCGACCGGAGTGGATGATTCGACATTCAAGGTGCGCGGGTTGAGCGAAACGCAGGCGGATGCGGTGCGCGCGGATTTTCTCGCTTACAATCAACGGGTGGCCGATGCCAGGCTGCTGCTCGATCACGTTTTGCAGGAGGATCCGCAAAACGTTTCGGCGCGTGAAACCATGGGCTTTCTGGAATTTAATGCGGGCCATGTGGAGGAGGCTCGCAAGTGGTATGAACAGGCGGCGAAACTTGATTCGCAGAGTTACATTGCGCACTATTATTTTGCCGCCATCTCGATGAACGCGGGCGCATTTTTCAACGATGATGCACAGGTGGAAAGCAGTTTGCGCGCCGCGATCAAACTGAATCCCTCGTTCGCACCGGCCTTTGAGCGGCTCGCAGCCCTCGAGGGCATGCGCCACAAAAATCTCGAAGAGGCGCACATGATGGCGCTTACGGCAACCCAACTCGACCCAGGCAATGTCCACTATCGAATGACCGGAGCGAACATCCTGATGGAGATGGACCGGGGCGCGGACGCAGTGACTGTGCTGCGCGGCGCGTTGAAGCTCGCAAAGTCTCCGGAGGAAACCGCGATGGTCCAGAATGACTTAGCGCAGGCCGAAAGGTACGCGGCCGCGCGGGCACAGATGGCGCAACAGAACGGCCGTTCCGCCGAAGTGCTGCGAGCCGATATCACGGCGAACGACACTTCTACGGCAGAAGTCAATATACATTCTCAAGATATAGAGGAAGGAATTCCGACGGGGCCACACCACTTTCTCGTGGGCACGCTTCAGAACGTGCATTGCCATGAGCCCGGCATCGACTTGAATATTGCCGTCAGAGGCAAGACGATGGCTCTGCATAGCGGCAACTATTACAAGATTGGATTTACCGCGCTCGGCTTTGCGCCCAAGGGCGACCTGAGTCCGTGCAAGGATCTGGAAGGCATGGCGGCGAAGATTGAGTATGTTGAACCCTCCGCTACGCCGGCCGCGGCCTATCTGGTTGGGATCGAGTTGCACAAGTAAGCCAGAGCCAAACCTACGCCGCGCGATCGTCTTCGGCACAATCCTCTCCGGTACAATCTCTTCGTGCCTGATGCAAAACAATTCCGCCTGACGGAGTCGGTAAAAGCTGCGGGTTGAGCGTCCAAGCTGAGTCCGGCGGCGCTGGACACGGTGCTTGGGAAATTAGCCCGGCAGCATGACCCGAATGTGTTAGTCGGCTTCGATCACGCCGACGACGCCGGAGTGTATCTGCTCACGCCTGAGACGGCGCTCGTGCAGACGGTGGACTTCTTCACGCCTGTCGTGGATGATCCCTACACGTTCGGCCAGATCGCCGCCACCAATGCGCTCAGCGATGTCTATGCTATGGGCGGAAAGCCGCTGACGGCGCTGGCGCTGGTATGTTTTCCGGAGAAAGCGGACCTTGAGATTTTGGAGCGTATTCTCGCCGGTGGGTTGTCGAAGATGATGGAGGCGGGATGCACAGTCATCGGCGGCCATAGCATTCGCGACGAAGAAACAAAATTCGGATATTCGGTTACGGGAGTGGTTCATCCCGGGCGTGTGCTGGCAAATAAGGGGGCGCTGGTTGGCGATCGTTTACTGTTTACGAAGGCGCTGGGCACAGGAGTGATTTCGACGGCGATAAAAAAGGGCGTCGCGGAACAAGCGTGGATTGATGCCGCTGTGCGGTCGATGACTACTTTGAATAAGGCGGCGGCTGAGGTCATTCGCGATAATCGCGAGCAGAGAAATGGCTCCGCTCGCCCCGCCGAGATTCGCGCGGCTGCCCAGGCGGGGGCGGCCGGGCCTACATGGGCTGTGCATGCCCTCACTGATATCACCGGATTTGGGCTGATCGGGCATGCGCGCGAGGTTGCACTGGCGTCGGATGTCAGCCTGATCTTTCACGCAGCGCGGATTCCGGCGCTGGAAGGCGCGATGGATTGCATTCATGCCGGATACATCCCCGGCGGCCTAAAAGCGAATCGCGAATTTGCGGAATGCGCAGTCGACTACAATCCGTCGGTGCCCGACGATGTACGTACGCTGCTCTTTGACCCGCAGACCGCGGGAGGGTTGCTGATTTCGGTTTCCGCCGGCGATGCAGAGAGGCTTTTGAGTGCGCTGCGGGAGGCCGGCGTTCCGGCGGTTGAGATTGGCGAAGTGATCGCGCGCACAAAACCGCTGATCCGAATTACTGCCTGAATATTATTTCGTGTGACGATCTGCGCCGATCAGCTGCCAGATATAAGCCAGATGATGGTCGTCGTGTTCCGCCACAAAATAGAGATGGTCGACGAGCCGCATTGGTATTTTCATACGCGGGTGGAGGGACGTGCGGCTGAATATAGCGGGGCCGATGTTGGCGAGTTTGTTCAACAGCTGCGAACGGTCGCTACGAAATTCCGGGAGTATCTCTTCAATCGCACGCTGGTTGTGCTGCGCTTCGTTCGTCTTCCGGTTGGTCAGGTCGGCTTTAGTGAGCTGAGGTGCTGCATTGAAGTAGTCATCGACCCGCGCCATCCACAGAGGTTCGAGGTCCGCCAGGTGCCCAGCGTGTTCCTGGGCAGACCACTTTTCACTTTCGTTCGGCTTTCTGATCAGGGCTTCGCGAGCGGCGTAGCGGACAATTTCTTCCAGACGGGCTGGAGTACCACGCAAACGGGCGCAGAGATTTGGGAGCTGGTCTACGGGAAAGGTGAATTCAAACTTTCTCTCAAACCAGATCGGCAGTCGATTCATAGGTGTAAGCGGACAAACCGTCACGCTTTTTAGCAGATGCCAGGGTAAGAGCAGACGACGCAATTTTCGACACGACCGAAGCCCTATTCCAGCGCGCAGCATCTATAAGGTAACTCGTGGTCTGTGAAAGAAAGGAGATCTTTAATGAAAACCCGCGCTCTTGGACGTTCCGGCCTCAAAGTCTCTGCTATCGGTCTCGGCTGCATGGGTATGTCGGAGTTTTACTCGGGTCGCGATGACGCTGAGTCGATTGCTACCATTCACCGCGCGCTCGACCTTGGCATCAACTTTCTTGACACGGCTGATGTTTACGGGCCGTACAAGAACGAAGAACTCGTCGGACGCGCCATCAAAGGCAAGCGCGACCAGGTCGTGCTGGCGACAAAATTTGGAATTGTCCGCGATCCCGCAAACCCTAACATTCGCGGCGTGAACGGCAAGCCGGATTATGTGAAGAAGGCGTGCGAGGCGAGTTTGCGGCGGCTCGGCGTCGATCACATCGATCTTTACTATCAGCATCGCGTCGATCCGAATACTCCGATCGAAGAGACGGTGGGCGCGCTCGCGGAACTTGTGAAGGCGGGGAAGATTCGCCACATTGGCTTGTCAGAGGCGGCGGCCGCCACTTTGCGGCGCGCGGTGAAAGTGCATCCTATCACGGCGCTGCAGACGGAGTATTCACTGTGGACGCGTGATCCCGAAGATGAAATTTTAGCGACCTGCCGCGAACTGGGCATCGGCTTCGTTGCCTATAGTCCGCTGGGGCGCGGCTTTCTGACCGGGCAATTCAAAACTTTTGAAGACCTTGCCGAGGATGACTATCGACGGTTTTCGCCGCGTTTTCAGGGCGAAAATTTTCAGAAAAATCTCGATCTGGTTAAAGAAGTGGAAGAGATGGCGCGCGAGAAAAAATGCCAGCCTTCGCAATTGGCGTTGGCGTGGGTGCTCGCGCAGGGGGATGACATTGTTCCGATCCCGGGCACGAAGCGGCGCAAGTATCTCGAGGAGAATGCCGCGGCTGTGGATCTGAAACTTACTTCGGAAGACTTACGGCGTCTGCGAGAGGTGTTTCCCGCCGGAGCGGCAGCGGGATTGCGCTATCCGGAGCACATGATGGATCTGGTCAACGGGTGAAACGCACGCGTAGGGGCGGACGCCCACGTCTGCCCCGCGGAGCGAAGCTCCGCAATGTCCCTAACCACCTAGCAGTTTGTTGACTTCCGCGTACGGCACTGCGCCTTCCATCTCGCTATACGTCCCGGAGGTTTTTAGTTCCTCTGCCAGTCGCCGCAGCAGTCCGAGGGTTGCGCGCATCGGCCCCGATCCGACACTGACGCGTGCGACTCCGAGTTTCGCGAGTTCGGGAATCGAGGGCGAGCCAGGCCCGGCGAGAATGTTTAGCGGGCACTCGACGGCTTTTGTCAGCCGCCCAATCGTCTCGGCGTCCTTGAGTCCGGGAGCGAAAACGCAATCCGCGCCGGCATCGCGAAACGCTGTCAGACGCCGCAACGCTTCGGAATAATCGGCGTCAGGATTGCCACCGGGCAAGAGATACACGTCCGTTCGCGCGTTGATCACAATTTGAGCGCGCACGTCGATGGCAGCCTGGCGCGCCGCCCTGATCTTTTCGATGGCTAACTGAAAGTCAATCAGAGGATAAGTCGGATCGCCGCTCCCGTCCTCAAGGTTCATCCCGACAACTCCCAGCTGAATCAGTTCGCACGTCGTCCTCGCGACATCGTGCACCGTGGAACCGTACCCGGCTTCGATGTCGGCGGTCACCGGCACATGCACGGCGCGAGCAATACGGCCGATGCGGGCCATCATCTCCTCGCGCGGAATATGTTGGCCGTCGGCGTAACCGAGGGAGTAGGCAATGCCCGCCGACGTAGTGGCGATCGCGGGGAAACCCGCATCCTCGAAAATCCGAGCGCTGGCCACATCCCAGGCGTTTGGCAGGATCAGTACGTTGGGGCCACGATGGAGCTGACGGAACTGAATTGCTTGATTGGTGCGCGATTCCATGGTTTTTGTCTCCCCGGTCTCATGTATTGCGTCGGTGCACCTAGCTCGTTAACCGGAATTCTGCGCTTTTGTTTCCTTCGATACCAGGAAACCGCGCACGCCAACTGTCGCCGCGATGGCGAGAACGAGAATCTCAAGGCTCGCCCATTTGTCCCAGACGAAATCGGATCTCAGCGGAACCGAGTATGTTCCGCCAACGACACGACGGAAGGCGCCAGGGGCCACGAAGTATAAGTAAAGCGGAAGACAGAGCAGAGACGCCACAATGCTGGCTCCCGCAGCAATGCGTCTGAGAAAAAATGTGAGCAGCACCGCCATGATGAACAAAAGCGATCCGATATCGTAAAGATCGAGCAGAGGGCCGGTGATGCGCCCTCCGCTGAATTCGGTTCCGGCGAGACCGGAGCCATAATTCCAAACCATGATCGCGCAAAAAAGATATGCCGCCGCTTGCGCCGACTTCTGCCTGAGGTCTTTAGTCATTCTGGTGCAGAGCGAAATCCTTCCTAGCCGGGATTGACGCTCGACCTGTTTACTTGCCGCCAGCTTTTTCGCGCATGCGCTTAACGAAGCTTGGGATGTTCACGACGGCTCGTCCGACGGTGCCGCGCCCGATCTCCTCCGAGCCGTCGTGGGCGCGAACTCGAAGGATGTAAAAGCGTCCGTCAAACGATTCCAGTTCAGCCTCGGCTCGAACCCGCACTCCGATCGCGCTGGCGGAGCGGTGTTCGATGTTAATCGAGACGCCCACCGTGATTTCTCCCTCGTCGCAAAACGGCTGAAGCGCCTGGAAGGCGGCGATCTCCATCAGGCGAATCATGTCAGGAGTGGAATATACGGGAGGCAGCCGCGGATCATGCGCCGCGAGCGTATGCTTCAACTCCACGGTTTCAGCCGCTTCGCCGCGCACGCCGATGGGAATGTGTCGAGCCATGGTCGATCAGAACAAAATTGCAGAGTGAGCCATGCCGCAGGCCATGGCAATTTTAGAGCATTGGGGCTTATCCCGAAAGCAGGCGCGCGGAAATCCGGAGTGTAACATTACCGCGCCATTGTGCTCCGGGTCACATCGGCAAAGGCTCTGCAAGGTTCAAAATAGCCGCAGACGTGTATCTCTGTGTCTAGCAAAGTGATCGGGAAAACCGCAACCCATATTCGATGTAACTGCCAGAAGCTGGCAGCCATCATTGTGGTGGCGTTCGTCATGTCTTTCCCTGCCTGCGATTGGTTTCGCGATTTCAATTTCGAGCGCGGGGCGAAGCTCACCGGAGGCGATCCGCAGATGGGCCGCAAGCAACTGGGCATGCATTCCTGCGTTTCCTGCCATGTTATCCCGGGGGTTCCGAAGGCGGACGGAACAAAAGGGCCGTCGCTCGAACATTGGTACAGGCGCCGCACTTTTCTGAATACCTATCCGAACACGCCCGAGAACATGGAGAAGTGGCTGGCGAGGCCTTCGCATCGCAAGCCCGGCACCACTATGCCCGATTTGAACGTCAGCGCGCAGGAGAGCCGCGACATGACGGCCTATCTCTTCTCGATCAATTAGAGCACTCTACCCGCGTCCCTAAAAAACAAAGTAGACACAGATCTTCTAATGTACGTCGAAAAAACCCGAGTCTGTGAGCACGAGGTGCTCGGGACGAATTACGCCTTGCTCCTCAGAAAGGATCAGCGCACGTTCGATCACATTTTGCAATTCGCGAATGTTGCCCGCCCACCGCTGCGTTTTCAGCAACTGCAGCGCCGGGAAAGACATTTGGGGTGCGGGCAGGGGAAATGCGTATTTTTCGAGGAAGTGAGCGGTGAGGGCCGCGATGTCGTCAAGACGATCGCGCAACGGTGGAATTTCGATGGGAAATCCGCAGAGACGGTAATACAGATCCTCGCGGAACTTTCCCTCGCGCACCAGCGACAGCAAATGGGCGTTGGTGGCGGAGACGACGCGGGCATCCACGCGCACGACTTCGGCGCTGCCCAGGCGCTGCAATTCCTTCTGCTCAAGAAAGCGGAGCAGCTTGGGCTGAAGGCTCAACGGCATCTCTCCGATCTCGTCGAGAAAGAGCGTGCCTCCCTGTGCCGCCTGGATTCTTCCCGCGTAGGATTGCGCCGCCCCGGTGAAAGCGCCGCGGGCGTAGCCGAAGAGTTCGGCTTCCAGCAAAGACTCGGGGATCGCGGCACAGTTGACTACCGCGAAGGTGCGCGCCGCGCGCGGGCTAAGTTGATGAATTGCGCGAGCAACAATTTCCTTTCCGCACCCGGTCGGGCCGGTGATCAGCACAGTCGTGTTGCGCGGCGCGAGCAGGCGCGCCAGACGGTATACCGGCTGCATCACGCGCGAGTTGCTGCCAATCATGCCGGGGAGGGGAGTGTCGAGACTGGATTGCGAGGAGCGCGCACGCATGACGGCCTCTCCGTCGTTGTCGATCACCGTTTCGGCGTGTCCGAGAGAGGATGCCGCTATTTGATCTGAAAAAGGTTCGCTGGCGCTCTCCGAATCGAGGTTCGGATGCACGCCGCCCTCATCTTCCAGATCAAGCATGACGACTTCGATTTTGGGGAAACGTTTCCGCACGGTCTGCCCGAGCTCTTCTGCATCGAGATCGGGCAGGTGTCGATCAAGAAAGAGCACCTGCCAAAAGCCATTCTCCAGATAGCCGAGGGCCTCAGCGCCTCCGGTGGCCTGTTCGAAGCGGCGAGCGGGGGTCCGCAGACTCTCAAGAACGCGCTGGCGCACGACGGAGCTGGGACTGGCCACCAGTATGTGATCAGCATAGTTAGGCGGGATCGGAAAGGTCGTCATACTGTCGATTGAAAACGGCGACGGTTAGAACGAGATTAGATGGAGATTAGAAAGCTCTATCGGAGAGAAACCTTCGTGTAGCGGTCACGTTTAATTTTGCTTTACAAAGGCCATGATTCTCCAGGTCGGGCATTTTGTGCCGGGTGAGTGCAGAGAGCTACGAGCTGCGCGCTAGAAGCAAGGCAGATATCCGGGCCGACTATTTCTCGACTAGTACCAGTTCGCCGTTTTCTACCTTGATGTCTTTTATATTGTTCGGCAGTTTGAGCTGGTCGCGCTGCTCGGCCAGTTTTTTCTGCAACACTTCATTGACCAGCGCGGCCGGCACGGAGAGATCTCCGACTTTCACCTCGGTGGCATCGAAGGTGGCGTAACCATCCTTTGAGCCGAGATGACCGGCGAGAGTCAGATAGACGTCTTTGCCGGCAATCTGGGTAAGAAATTGGCCGCGAACGATATCGCCATCCATCGAGACCTGGTAGTCCTTGATATTGGGAACGGCTCCAGGGAACTCCATCGCAGGACTCGGCGAAGCAGGACTGGAGGAACTGCTGGCCGCACCGCTTGAAGCATTGGCCATCGCGGGCGCGGCGGCCGGTAACACTCCGGCAGCTTGCTCCAGCGCGGCCGACACTTCGCCGGAGGTCATGCGAACTTCAGTTTCGGATTCTCCGGGCGCTTTGGGCTGCGCTAGTTGGTTCACCTTTTCCTGAAAAGATCGCGCGTTGGCCGCCGCAGTGGCGGGCGCGACGGCGGTTGCCACTGGCGCGGGGCGCTTGAGCACGAGGATCAGCGTGACAATCGAGACGCCCAAGCTTGCGAAACTGATAATGCGCTGCACCTTCACGAAAAGACCTCCGCCTGTTGTCTATGGTACGCGAGGGATGAAAGTGGTTTGAGATGACGGAGGTGCTATGGCGGGGACGGTCTTCGGCGGGGGTTCCGCGAAGCAGTATGTACCGAACCTGATTACTTTTTCTCCAATTTAAAATTGAGAACGCGGCACGATATTGCTCGAGTCGGCTTCCAGATGTAGCCGTCGGAGAAAGTAATGGTCTTAAGCGAGATCTCTGCTCGTTCTGGTACGCGGGCTTGGTGGGCGTAGGTGACGGTGTACGCCGTCCCCGGATAAAACAGGGCATTCTCTTCGGCGCAGTGAATGCTGTCCGATCGATCCCCGATCAACTTGCAGTTGAATTCCAGGCGCCGAATCGGTAGCTTGCCCGCGTTCATGAAAGTGATGGAGAGAGAATCGCGGCTGCCTGTGCCGCTGATGAGGGTAACGGGGCAACGCCCGGCAGCATTCGCCAATTGACTCAGGAGCAAGAAGAATACGGCGATTCTGATTTTGACGATCATGAACTGCTATTCAACCACGGCCAGCACGTCGCCAGGGTTTACGGCGGATCCGGGGGTTGCGAATAATTTTTTCACGATGCCCTTCTTGGGCGATTTGATTTCGTTTTGCATTTTCATGGCTTCGACTACCACGATGCCCTGGCCGGCTTCGACCTCGGAATTTTCCGTGACCAGAAGGCGTACCACGCGGCCGGGCATGGGGGCGAGAATTTTTTTCGGACCTTTTTCGTCGCCTGCAGATTTTTGGCGCGAGCGCAGGGAGCGTGGATCGCGCAACTCCACCGCGAAACGCGCGCTGCCGACCCACATGTGGAGGTCGGTAGCTGTCTGCTCGCGCTTGATTTCGTAGGACCGGCCGTCGACCAGAAGTGACAATACATCGCGCCGCGGGATAACCGCATTGACGTGCACGGGATGGCCGTCCAGACGGCACTGCCAAACGTCGCCGACCTTTTCCAGTTCGAGGCGATGGGGTTTGCCGCCGGCGATAATTTCGTAAGTCATAGAAGCTGTTGTGACGCTCGAAATTCGAAATCCAGCGCCTGAAGGCGCTTACTCCTAACACTCTTGCGGCACGCCTGAAGGCATGCCCTGATACGAATCCTCCCTGCTCCGCAAGCTGCCGAAAAGTCAGCGCAGCCCTTCCTCGCGTCCCTTCCGTTTCCACTGCGATGGCGCCGGACCGACAACGTCAGTGCTTCCATTCTTGACAGGCGTCGTTGGGTCGAGCACGGCGAACATTCCGGCGGCAATCGCGGCGATCTTCTCCAGCCCCTTGATCTCCGCCTTGGGCGCGAGTGACGCTACGGCGGGATTGGCTTTTGCCAGCAGGCGATCGAGGTATCCGGTGTCGAGTTTTCCGGCTTGGAAGTCGGCGTCTCCGAGGATGCGCTGGAAGAGAGAAATATTGGTCTTGATGCCGGCCACAAAATATTCGTAGAGCGCGCGCTCCAGTCGCATGATGGCTTGCGGCCGGTCGGTCGCGTAGCCGATCAGTTTCGCGAGCAGCGGATCGTAATCCATCGGAACATTCCAGCCTTCGTACATGCCGCTGTCACGGCGGATTCCGGGGCCTGAAGGCTGGAGCAGCACGGTGATTTTGCCGGGGCTGGGGAAATAATTGTTGTCGGGATCTTCGGCGTAGATGCGGCATTCGATGGCGTGTCCGCGGATCGATATGTCGGACTGCACGAAGGGCAGCTTCTCACCGGCTGCAATGCGAATCTGCAGATGAACGAGATCGAGTCCGGTAGTTAATTCGGTGACCGGATGTTCTACCTGGAGGCGCGTGTTCATTTCCAGGAAGTAGAAATTCTTTTGCTGATCGACCAGGAATTCTATGGTGCCGGCGTTGGTGTAGTTGGCGGCTTGCGCGACTTTGACGGCGACGTCGCCCATGCGGCGGCGCATGTCGGGATCGACAATGGGCGACGGCGACTCTTCGAGAACTTTCTGGTGACGGCGCTGGATGGAGCATTCGCGCTCGCCGAGCCAAACTGTATTGCCGTGCTCGTCGGCGAGCACCTGCATCTCGATGTGGCGGGGATTGATGATTGCTTTTTCAATATAAACTTCGCTGTCTCCAAATGAACGCTGTGCCTCGCTCTGCGCCGATTCGAGGGCGGAACGAAGTTCATGGCGCGTGTGCACCAGGCGCATCCCCTTGCCGCCGCCGCCAGCAGCAGCTTTCAACATCACGGGGTAGCCAATGCGTTCGGCGGCTTGCTCACCTTCTTCGGCGGAGGCGAGGCCTCGCGAGGTTCCGGGAACGAAGGGCACGCCGGCTTTTTCCATCTGCTGGCGGGCGCTGGTCTTCGAGCCCATCAAATTCATGGAGTGCGGAGTGGGGCCGATAAATTTCACGCCCGCATCGGCGCAGGCTTGGGCGAACTTTGCATTTTCTGAAAGAAATCCGTAACCAGGATGAATGGCTTCTGCACCCGAGCGTTTGGCCACGTCGAGAATCTTATCCATTCGAAGATAAGATTCGGCGGCAGGCGCGGGGCCGATAGGATAGGCTTCATCCGATTTGCGAACGTGGAGCGAAGCGCGATCGACGTCGGAATAGACAGCGACGGTGGAGATACCCATCTCGCGGCAAGCGCGCATGACGCGCACCGCGATCTCTCCTCGATTGGCGATCAGAATCTTCTTGAACATGCCTGATGCGTACTGCGCGAGCGCGCCACGACAGCGGGCGATGCGCCGCTGTTGATTTTACCTGTCGGCGTGGAGAAGTGCGTGATACGAATCACCTGCCGTTGTGCTTTTGGACCGAAGCATGGCAAATCCGAAGATTGGCGAATCCGAGCATCGCGCCGGAAAGTAAAAAGGCCCCGCAGCGAAGAGCGCGAGGCCTGGGTTACAAAGTAAAGGTGATTTACTGCTTCTGATCCATGACGATGCCGCCTGCGCCGGGCTGTTTTTCTGCCTTGGCTTTCTTGGTGGCCATGGTTTTGTCGACCCACTCGTCGGCCGTCTTCAAGTCGGCGGAACGGGCTGCCGGGTCATCGCATTGGATGTCGGCGCGCTCGCGATACATCAGGTTCAGGTAGGCCATGGCATCGTCATAATCGGGACGAAGCTGAAGCGCCTTATTCAGGTTGTCGATGCCTTCCTGGACATTCGGAGTATTTTTCTCCCTGATCGTGGCGCAGACCTTCTTGTCCTTGGCGGGCAGGGCGTCGTCCGGCTTCATGCCAAGCTTGGCGCGCTCTTCCTGACGCGGCACATAAGTCTGTGTCCAGTCGATGACGGCGACCGAGTAATACGGCTCGGGGTCATTGGGATCGACCTCAGAAGCTTTTTTGTAGTACTGCTTCGCCAAGTCGAACTTCTTCATCTGCAGGTAGAGATAGGCGATACCCTTGACGCTGTTGATGTTTCTGGGATCGACCTGCAGAACCTGCTTATACTCGTCGATGGCCTGCTCAGCGTTGCGATTGTTCTCTGGCGTATCGGCACCGGGGATGTACTGCTGGGCATAAGCCGTAGCCAGATACAAGCGGGCGTTGATGAGGCTCGGATCGAGGGCAACAGCTTGTTGGAAGTGGTCAATCGCCTGCTCGAACTTGGAGTTCTTGTACGCCTGCACGCCTTTGTTGAGATGATCGCGTGCCTTCAGCTTGCTGCAACCTGTGCTGGCCAGCATCACCAGGGCGGCGGCAAACAAGACCAGGACTTTTTGCGTAGTTCTCATTTTCATTGCTTTATGAATCTCCCTTTGGTGCGGAGTGTGAAGCGAGGGACCCTGACTGCTGTGGCGAACTGCGGATCCCTCGCTCTGCTCGGGATGACAACTAGAGGTGATTCGACGAAGTTTCCTCAGTTCGCTCACTGACGTGATCGACCAGACATCTAGCGGTCTAACCGCCCGCTTCGATCTTGGCGGTGATCAGGCCGACTTTATCGACACCGGCGGAATGCGCTATGTCGATGACGTTGGCCACGTCGGCGAAGGGGACGTTGTCATCGCCCTTCACGAACATGACCTTCTCGGCGCGTGTCTTGAAAATATCTTCCAACCGGCCCTGCAAGGTTTCCCACGTCGCTTCGTCGGTGTTGATCTTCAGTCCGGGAGGGTTGCCGGCGCCGTGATCGATCAGTTGCACCACAATGGTGCGATCGGGCGTGGGCGGCGGCTGTTTCTGATCCTTCGGCGGCGGCTGCGGCACCAACGCATCCAACCCTTTTGGCGTCAGGGGCGTGATCACCATAAAAATGATCAGCAACACCAGCAGCACGTCGATCAGCGGCGTGACGTTCATGTTAGCGTTCTGGCCCCCTTTGGGGCCGACGGCCATGGCCATAAAAATCTCCTGTATCGCTACTACTCTTTACTACTCTTGCGGCGATTAAAAAATTGCCGCTATTGTCCGCCTGTCGGCGTGGTCGCGCCGGGGGGCGGAGCAAGTTGTCCGGCCTTCTTCTGCTCGGTCAAAAGGCCGAGCTGATCAACGCCGGCGGCGCGAACATCGTCGACGACCTCGACTACCCAGCCAAACTTCGCGCGCGCATCCGCCTTCAAAAAGACGCGCTTGTCGGTCCGGTTGGTGAGCTTATCTTTGATCTTCTGCGTCAGGTCGTCGGGTTTGACCAGATCGGTGCCAAAGAAAACTTTGTCATCGCGCGTGATGGCGATCTGCAGCGCGTCTTCTTTATCGGCGTCATGCATGTCTTCGGGATTATTGACCTTGGCCATATCGACGGGCATGCCGTGCTGCAACATGGGCGTGACGACCATGAAAATGATCAGCAGCACGAGCATCACGTCCACCATTGGGGTGACGTTGATGTCGGAAGTAACGTTGGCTGCTTCGTTTCGTTTCGCTAATGCCATGGAATTCTGTCTCCTGCTTTACGCTTGCGTCGCTACCGCGGCGTCCCCAACTTGCTTTGTGGAAAGCCGGGCGTTTCCACCCGGCCAGCCACTGGCAACTCATGGGTACAACTTGCGGTCTTACTATGCGGTCTTACTACTACGACCGGCGCATGCTCCGGCGCTTGAGGAAGTAATCGATCAGTTCGCTCGAGGAGTTATCCATCTCCACGTCAAACGCTTCCACGCGACCGGTTAGATAGTTGAACATCATGACGGCCGGGATGGCGACGAACAGGCCGACGGCGGTCGTGACGAGCGCTTCGGAAATACCACCGGCGACTGCAGCCAGACCGGTTGCTTTCTCCTTGGCGATGCCGTTGAAGGCGTTCAGAATGCCGACGACGGTCCCGAACAGTCCCACGAAGGGAGCCGTCGAACCGATCGTCGCAAGACCGCCCAAGCCACGCTTCAGTTCGGCGTGCACGATGGCTTCAGTGCGCTCGAGAGCGCGCTTCGAAGCTTCGATGGTTTCGCCGGGGATTTCGCCAGGGCTATCCTGGTGAGCCTTGAATTCCATGAGACCAGCGGTGACCACCTTGGCCAGATGGCTCTTCTTGTTGCGCTCGGCGACCTTGATTGCTTCGTCAATCTTGCCTTCGCGCAGCGCTCCGGCAACCGCGGGAGCGAAAGAGCGGGACTGATTGCGGGCGGCGTTGAAAGCCATCCAGCGGTCAATCATCACACCAATCGACCATCCCGACATGATGAAGAGAACGATAACCACGACTTTCGCCAGAATACCCATCTGCTTCCAGAGCGAAATCGGGTCCCAACCGACAGAGCTGTTGTCTTGAAACAGCCAAGCGGCGAAAAGATGGACATTACAGAGTGCGACTGTTGCCAGGTTTGCTACCATGAGTTGCTATTCCTCCTCGGAACTGTGTCGCGCTCATTAATGTGAGCGCTTTTGAAATTTCCCGGACTTCAGCGCTTACTGACACTCACCCGGACAGTAATGCCGAACTCCCTCTCACTCTTGCGGGAAGGCTGCGGCATAACAGGATGCATAAAGAACCAATTTTGATGCCGTTCCCCACGCACGGGGCTGGCTGATTTCGGACGCCTGCCGTCGCCGATGCGACCGAGCGCCTCGAAACCTGGTTCCTCCGCAAACCTTACTGATGAAACGTTTGATGCAAGAAAACCATAGTAGGCGGAGTTGCCCTGGTGCCAAAAAGGCGCCTTGGTCTCCCGTCTTGGGAAAAATCGGACGGGGGAGAGCTCTTGACCGCCACAAAACCAACTCGTCCGGAGTGTCTAGCCCCCCGACAAGCTGAAGTTCACAACCACCTGGGTCTCCACCGCCACCGGCTCGCCATTGAGCAGGTAAGGCTTATAGCGCCATTGTTTTACGGCTTCGATGGCCGCCGGCGCCAGCATCGGGTGCCCACTGATTAATTGCAGATTCTGAATGGTGCCGTCTTTGCTGATTTCGGCCTGCAAAACAACCGAGCCCTGAATACGGGCCTGTTTTGCCAATTGCGGATAGTTGGGCGTAACTTTTCTGATCAAAAGACCAGTCGCTACGCCAGTGGAGACGCGCACGCGCTGCGGCGTGGCCACTTTGGGAACGGCTACCGGAGTCGAACTGAGGATGCCGCCGATAACGCCACCGGCCGAGCCTCCGGGAATTCCACCCGGTACGCCTCCCGGTACACCGCCCGCGCCCAGATCCGGCGGAGCTTCTTCTTCTTTGATCATCTGAATCTTCTGCGGAATCTTGGTGGGAGCGCGCAACTGACCATTCACGACCTCGCTCACCATCTTCACGACTTTGACAGGGGCGGCTGCAGGGGGCGGAGGAGGAGGAGGGGGCGGAGGCGGTGCGACCAGGAACGTCATCAGCTGGGTCTTGGGCAGTGCGTCGGTGTAGATCAGCGGGATGAGAATCAGCACCCCGATGAGAGCGAATTGCCCCGTGAACGACAAGATAGTAGTGCTCAACCGGCGCTTGGCCTTGAATCTGTTCCCTGACTCGATAAGGCTGTCTTCAAACATAGGCTTCTCCTACACACACCAGACCATTCGAATGTTTAGACACCGCCCGTCTGGTCTTTGCTCCCTCATTTTGAAGCTATTTGCGCCTCGGAAATCCCGCCTCTTCGGGCAGGTCAATGATTCTACGCCAGTAAATCAGAATTACACCTTAACTTTTTCTTTCGGCTGCGCCGAGCCGGTGTTGCCCGGACGCAACGGCATGGCGATCGGCTTTTTGCCGCGCTCCCCGCGCCATTCCTGGTAGGCGACCAGAATCGGCGCGGCAATCGCGATCGAGGAATAGGTCCCGATCAAAATGCCGATGACCAGGGCGAGGCTGAAGTTATGCAACACCTCGCCGCCAAAAAGAAACAGAGCAAGCACGGTAAGGAAAGTCAGGCCCGCTGTCAAGATAGTTCGACTTAGCGTCTGATTGATGCTCTTATTGACGATGTCGGCCAGCTTGTCGCGCCGCAGCAGCTTGATATTTTCGCGGATGCGGTCAAAGACGACGATGGTGTCGTTATTGGAGTATCCGATCAGGGTCAGGATCGCGGCAATAACGGTCAGCGAGATTTCCCGGTCCAAGAGCGAAAAGGCCCCGACGGTAATCAGCGTGTCGTGGAAAACGGTCAACACGGCAGCGACCCCGTAAATCCATTCGAAGCGTAAAGCCAGGTAGACGAGCATTCCGGCCAGCGAATAAAGAGTGGCCAGGATAGCCTGCTTGCGCAGTTGCTGCCCGACTTGCGGACCGACGATTTCTACGTTGCGGATGCCGAAGTCGGAGACGAAGAAATTTTCTCGGAGCGAGGCGACGACAGCGGGATCGGCGGCGTTTTTCAATTCGTCGATGGATTCGAGGACGCCGCTCTTTGTCTTGTCGCGATAGTCGACAATGGCCTGAGCTACGGCCATGTAGCGCGGGTTAGCATCGCTGCCCGATCCAAGGTGAAGCGGATCCTTCTCCAAAAGATAATTCGCGATGGCTAAAGAACTCGAGTTATTGAGATCCTGCTTGCCCGGAATGGCATGGCTTTCGAGCGCCTGCATGATCTGGATTTTGCCCTTGTCGAGAGCCTGTTCGCTGGTCTCCTGAATATCGAGGGCGATCAGAACTTCGTTATTGCCGGGCTGGCCATAGCGCTGAACGCGGGCGTTCTTCAGGCCGGCGCGTTCGATCTCGTTGTGAATGGCGGATGGATCGGGCGTGTGCGCGTACTTCACATAGACCAGCGTGCCGCCACGGAAATCGACTCCCAGCGGGATGCCGTGCCAGAACGCCATGGAGAGCACTCCGGCGACGCTGAAGACCAGCGAGAAGGTGAGGAAGTACCACTTTTTCCCGAGAAAATCGATGTTTGTATTTCTAAAGAATTCCACGCTGCTTACGATCCCTTCAAAAGTCCGCTTTTCGCTTTTCGTCCTTCGCTGTTCGCCCAACACCTCTTCGCGAAAAGCGAACGACGAACAGCGTCCTTAAATACTTAACGCTTCGCCGCGCTGCTTGCGGCTCAGCACCCAATCAAAAATAACTCGCGATACAAAGACTGCTGTGAACAGGTTGGCCGCGAGACCAAAAACCAGCGTCGTGGCAAAACCTTTTACCGGGCCGGTTCCGAATAGGAACAAAATCGCGGCCGAAACAATCGTCGTAACGTGCGTATCGACGATCGTGATCCAGGCGTGGCTGAAGCCCTGCTCCACCGCCGACGGCGGCGTCTTGCCGTTTCTTAATTCTTCCCGGATGCGTTCGAAAATCAGAACGTTTGAATCGACGCCCATGCCGACCGTCAGAATCACGCCAGCAATTCCGGGCAGCGTCAGCACCGCTCCAAAATAGCCCATGAAGCCCAGCAGGATGACCAGGTTGAGGATGAGCGCGATGTCCGCATTCACGCCCGCCCAGCGGTAGTAGATCAGCATGAAGATGAGGACGGCGAGCATGCCGAACACAGCCGCGCGAACGCCCGAACGAATCGAATCGGCGCCGAGCGATGGCCCGACCGTGCGCTCTTCGAGATACTTGATGCCGGCGGGCAGCGCACCCGAACGCAGCGTCATGGAAAGATCGTGCGTCTCCTGATCGGTGAAGCGGCCGGTGATGACGCCGCTGTCGCTGATGGCGCTCTTGATGGTCGCGACCTCCTGCACTTTCTTGTCGAGGACAACGGCCAGGCTGTCGCCGATATGAGCGGAGGTGAAGGCTTGGAACTTGCGGCCGCCCTCGCCGGTGAGGATGAACTTCACCTCGGGCTGGCCATTTTCATCAGTGCCCGGCTGCGCGTCGCGCAGATCGCTGCCGGTTACGGCCGAGGCACGCGAAATGATGTACCACTGCTCGCCGGTGTCGCTGGTGCGCGAACCAATGCTCTTGCCTTGCATCAGGACAGCATCCGGCGGGAGCACGCCACCGTGGTCTTGCAGCGCCTGCTCCTGGCTCGAATATGGGCCTCCGAGCGATTGCTTGATCTCGAGCATCGCCGTCGACTGCATGATCTCTTTGACCCGCGCCGGATCATCCACACCAGGAAGCTGCACCAGAATCTGATATTGGCCTAGGCCGTGCTCCTGGATGACCGGCTCGCTTACGCCGAGCTGATCGATGCGATTGCGGATGGTTTCAATGGCCTGGGCGACGGCGCGATTTTTGAGGTCAGCCAAGTTTTGCGCCTTCATCGCAACCGTCCACGAATTTTCCGCGCCTGAAGTCGCGTCGTAGTCGGGCAGCCGGTCGGAGATGATGCTCTTGAAATCGCTGGTCTGTTCGGGAGGAACGCCCTTGACGACAATCATCTCCGGATGGTTGACCGGATCGGGCTTGGCGATGTCGGCGTAGCTGATCTTATGCGTGCGCATATCTTCTTTAAGGCGCGCAATCGCATTGTCGGAGTCGACATTGACCGCGTCATTGACCTGCACCTGAAGGATAAGGTGCGTGCCGCCACGCAGGTCGAGGCCAAGATGAATGCGGTCGGTGATCGCCGCCAGCATGCCCTTGCCCGACCAGTCCTTCGGAACCCCGAAGATGCCGAACAGGAAGACGACCAGGATTGCGACGATGGTGACTAACTTCCAAGTAAGATTCTTATTCATGAAAAACCGTCGATCGTCTTTAGTCGTTCGTCGTTAGCTAAAACCAGCGTCGTTTCGCGAACGACGAACGACTAACGACCATCGACCATCTACTTTCCTTCTTCCGCCGTGGTCACCGATACCACCGATGCGCGGCTGATTTCTAGCTTTATATTATCGGGCGGCACGCGCAACGTCAGCGAATCGTCCTTGAGGCTGACAATGGTTCCGCGGAGGCCGCCGCTGGTTACGATCCGGTCGCCATTTTTTAGTTCGCCGAGCATGGCCTGCCACTTTTTCTGCTTGCGCTGCTGGGGCATGATCAGCAGGAAGTAAAAGATCGCAAAAATAAAAAGCAGGGGCGCCAGCCCGAGCAGACCGCTGCCGCCGGGTAGCTGCAACCACAACGCCAACCTACCCGGTAACGCTGACAAAATCATTTCCACTGCCAAGTCGATCCCCTGTAACGAAATAAGTGGTTGAACCGCGGCCGCCGGAAGCGCCCTTTCGGGCTGCGCCGAGCGGAACTCGGCACAAGTTTGCTGCTATCTGCTTTCTCTGGCGACTGCGGGAATTGTTTTCTTCTATGGCCGGAGATCCTACAACCTACAGGCTAGAGCCGGCGATGCCGCGTCCCGGTTCCGACCGGAACGGCACAGAAAGAAACGGACCTTATCCCTAAGTCAAATAGAATGCCGGACGGCTCGCCGGGTGTCAAGGACGCCCTATCGAAAGAAGCGTCCCGATTTGTTTTTTTCACCACGGAGGCCCGGAGTCACGGAGAAGACCTCGAACCTGTAAAAACCAAGAGAGAAAGGTTTTGCCGAGCGGTTGGGGTTCTCCGTGTCTCCGTGC
>Ga0187859_10000468_pt1 | contig 27115 bp, 25 predicted proteins | sample June2016WEW_10_1_2_FD_133019 | JGI IMG/M metagenome (GOLD analysis project Ga0187859, IMG submission 133019) | Peatland microbial communities from SPRUCE experiment site at the Marcell Experimental Forest, Minnesota, USA - June2016WEW_10_10 | ecosystem: Environmental > Terrestrial > Soil >...
AGCTTCTCGCGAGCGACGAGCGGTTGCCGCTGCTGGCGCTCAAGACAATGCGTGGTCATCTGGACTCCAGCGTGGATCTCTGGGTGGTTCGCACCGGCGCGCACATGCTGGAGATCTTCGGTGGCGTGGCGCTATTGCTGGCGGTGATCGGTTTGTACGCCCTCAATTCCTATACAGTGGCGCGGCGGACGCGCGAGATCGGCATCCGCATGGCGCTGGGCGCGGATCGGCGCAGCGTGCTGGGGTTGGTGATGCGGGAGGTGTTGATCCTGGCGGGCGCGGGGATTGCCATCGCGTTATTGGCGTCGTTTGCCCTGGGCCGCGCTGTGCAGTCGCAGCTGCTGGGAGTGAGCGGGCACGATCCGCTGGTGATGATCTGCGCTACCGGAGGTCTCGCTTTGGTGGCGCTGCTCGCGGGTTACTTGCCGGCGCTACGGGCTACGCGGGTGGATCCGCTGTCGGCGCTGCGGTACGAATAAAAAGCAAGGGACTGGGGGCTCGGGGCTCGGGACTTTAGGGTTTTCGGTTCCAGGGGCGCAGGATGCGATATTCCGGGATGGCCGTTACGGATGTTCGTTGCACCCGCACCAGATGACGGCGCAGCAGGGAGCGCATGCCGTTCTGAACGGCGCTCTTCGACAGGCCGGTGGCATCGGCCACCATTTGATGGCTCAGCTTGGTGCTCTTGACCTTGCGCCCTACCGTCTGGCCCCACAGGTGCAGATAAACCAGGAAAGCTGCGGGAGAATGGTCATGTCCCACCAGGTCCCGCATGAGGACCTCCAAAATATAGTCGTCAATGGTCATAGTTACTATAGTATTAGAAACTATAGAAATAACAATAGGATTGCAAATTTCGGCGTCCTTCGGGTAATCTGATCTGGTCTGGAGGACACACATGATTAAAGCAGTGAAGTTCGTAAGTATCCCCGTAAAAGATCAGGACCAAGCGCTCGACTTTTACACGAAGAAACTGGGTTTCAAGATAATGACGGATCAGCCCTTCGACGGCAAGCAGCGCTGGATCGAGCTCGGCGTGAACGGCGGCGACACCAAGGTGGTTCTCTTCACGCCGGATGGCCATCAGGACCGTATCGGAACCGTCTCGAACGTAGTGTTCGTGACCGACGATGTGGAGAAGACCTACAACGAACTCACCGCGCGCGGCGTGGAGTTTGAACAGCCGCCCGTGAAGGCATCCTGGGGAACGTCGTCGGTTTTCAAGGATCAGGATGGGAATCTTTTTGCGCTGTCGTCGAAGTGACGCTCACTTCTCAAAGGCCTCGAGGAAAATCTTGCGGAATCTCGCCGCGTCGGCATCCATTGCGACTTCGGCATTCGGGCTGCCGGGCGTTTGAACGGTCCTGCCTTCCTCCGGCGGATCCTGCGCAATGTCGATGTGAAGGCGGCGGGATTTGACGACTTCCGGGTGGAGCAGGGCGACCGCGGCTAGCGGATCCCAGGCATAGAAGTACTTTCCTTGGATCGATTCGCGATCGGTCTCTAAAACCTGCGCGGCGATGCGCCCGAGCGGCGAGACCGCATGTGCCTGGAATTCGTGCAGAAACGCGAGATCGATGGGCACCTTGTTGGTAGCGTCCAGCGGGACCAGCAAAATCGGAATGCGCGAACGGAAAACGATGCGGGCGGCGTAGGGATCGACGAAAATGTTCCACTCGGCGGTCTTGTTCTTGGTTTGGAACACACCGCCATCGCCGAGGTTGCCGGGCACTTGAATTGCGCCGCCCATGATTACGATTTCCTGGATGCTCCCAGCGATGGAAGGCTCGCGTTCCAGCGCCTCAGCCAGGTTGGTCAAAGGTCCGAGCGCCAGGATGCGCACGTGGTGTTTCTGATCCATGAGATATTCGATCAAGAAATCCGCCGCGCTTTTCCGTTCTGGCTTGTGCGGGCTGAGCGGCAGGGCGACTCCGGGAAGGTCGTCGGAAGTCTTGCGCCACTCGCGCGGAAATTCGGCGCTGCCTTTCAACGGCGTAGGTCTGCCGGCGAAGACCGGGAGATTGGTGCGGCCGCTCACTTCCACCAGCCGGGTTAGATTGCGCGCTCCGGCATCTACGTGGGCGAGCCCGTTGGCGATGGTGATGGCATCAATGTGGACGCTCGGGTGCGAGAGCAGAAAGGCGATGGCCAGGAAATCGTCTGAGCCGGCGTCGGTGTCGATGATGATGCTGGGCGATTGTGCTTGGATGAGTGGCGCAAGGAAGGCTAGCGCGAAAAGCGAGCGAAGTAACATGGCGAAATTGAAGAATAGCAAGCCGGGAGGCTTGCCCCACGGGGACGGGTTATGGGGTCTTCGAGGTTAGAGCTTTGGGGTAGACCATTACGCCGTTTTCAGAGGCGCGGAAAATCTTGTACAGGATCTGGTTGGTGGGCAGTTGGCTTTCGAGATAATCCACGCCTTCTGCGCTGATGATGAAGCTGCTACGGTCGTCCTGCAAAACCAGGCGTTTGGCGCGGAGATACCATAGCGCAAACAGCAATCGCTCGCGCGGGAACGCCATGATATTTTCCATGTCGAGCAGGGAGAGCGCAGCGTAGTCCGGGTTAGCGCGCCGTTTGCTGTAGAGCAGGCACAGCACGCCGATGCGGATCTTGGCCTCGGAATCGATGCCCTCCGTAAATTCCTTTCCGAGAAAAATCGGCAGAGGCTGCGCCTGGTGAACTTCGAATTGCCGGTCGTATTCTTTCCGCTTCACCGGATCGCGCAGGACCGTGTAAGCTTCGCTCAGGATGCGGAATCTTTCCGGGTCGCCGGTATTCTGGTTGTCGGGATGATAACGGGCCGCCAGCAGCCGATAGACTCGCTCGATGGTCTCGAGCTCCGCCCGTGGATTGATCTGGAACAGATCGTAATAGTTGACGGTGGGCTGCGGACTCATGCTGATGACTTATCGGCAGAAAGAGTCCACCATCGGATAAGGGATGTACCCTAGTTGGCCCCCTTGAATCGGAACTTCAGCAACGTCCAGACGGCGATCAAACCATCGCGCGGCTTAATTTTCTTGCCTTCCGCGAGCGAGCGCGGGCGATAAGAAATAGGCACTTCGGCAATCCGGTAACCGCCGCGGATCAGCTTGGCCGTGATCTCGTGATCCGTTTCGAATCCGTGGGTCTCGATTTTCGTCTGCTTTAGCACTTTGGCCGGATACAGCTTGTAAGCCGTCAACGTGTCTGAAATCCAGCGTCCGTACAGAAGCAGTGTCCAAAGTGACAGCACCACGCCCGCGAGCCAGGGGCCGAACCCTTGCGACGGATTCTTGCCCGGCGTGAGCGACCAGCCGGATGCGCGGATCTGGCCCAACACGCGGCTACCGTAGATCGAGTCGGCGCCGCTTTGAAGCGCCGTGAGCAGGGGCAGATAATCCACTGGATTGTATTCCAAATCAGCATCCTGGATCAGAATGTAATCGCCAACCGCTTCACGGATACCGCGCTCCACCGCCCTTCCCTTCCCTTGATTCGGAACCTGTGTGAAGCACCGGACGCCGTCCTTATCAAAGCTCCGTGCGATGGCTTCGGTGGAATCCGTTGAGCCGTCGTTCACCACCAGCACTTCTTTCTCGAAACCGAGCGCGCGCGTGTCTACTTGAGCGATGGCTCTCAGCAGATCCCCGATGAAAGCCGCTTCGTTATAAGCGGGAATTACAATCGACACTAGCTTCATCCGCGGGCACCGAAGCGGAAACGAAGCAGTGCGAACAAGGCTTTCAACCCGTCCATCGGAGTGGACTTCTTGCCTTCCACCTTCGTGCGGGCCTTGTACTCCACCGGGATCTCAAGAATGTAATGCCCGCGCCGGCACAGCTTGGCGACAATTTCGGTATCCAGGTTCATGCCATCGGACTGAAGATTCAACGAGCGCAGCAGCCGCGAATCGAATCCTTTGACGCTGGTCAATGTGTCGGTGACGTAGCGGTTATATAGGAACAGCGTTGCAGTGCTCAATAACATGCCGCCATACTTGCTCACTAGATATAACCCGCGCGACTTGCCGTAGATGCTCTTCAGGCGCCCGGAAAGATCGGTACACTTGACGGCTCGGGTTCCGAAAACGGCGCTGAAATTGCTACGTGCGATAGAAAGGACAACCGGATATATATCCTTTTCTTGATACTCCAGGTCGGCGGGAAAGAACACAATGATATCGCCGCGCGCTTTCTCGATGCCGGTTCGCAAGGCAGCGCCTCGACCCTTGGGCTGGTCCAACCGGTAAGCCTTCACGTTTCGGACGGAACGGGCGATTTCGAAAGTGCGATCGGTAGATCCGCCATCCACGAAGATAATTTCTTTGCCTAGCTCGAACATCTGGAAATCCAGCGCCAGCAGCCGCTTCAGCGTTTCCTCCACGGTCCGTTCTTCGTTGAGTGCGGGAACCACGATCGAAATCAAGTGGCGGAAAGGCCGCAAGGCAATATCGATGCGCGATTGCACGATCTGCTGCAGTTCATCCAGGACAAAGCCACCGGCGTGGCGGCCTTCCTGATCCTCCCAATCGCGGAGCATCACGGATTCCAACGGAAAACTGAAAGTGGCTTTATCAAAAGGGATGTAGCTGGCTACACCGTGTTGCTGTGCCGCAGGTTGGGAGCGGTCCTGATGCTGGAAGAAAGAATGCGTGACGGCGTCGTTCCAATGGAGTGCTATTTCGCCCTTCCGGCTCAAGGCGCTGAGGAATTTTCGCGCCAGGTCGCCCGCATCTTCTTCCGGCATGTCGAAATCGCGGTGGATATTCGAGATCAAGATTTTGTCCGCCGTCTGATTCGAGACAATGGCCTCCGCCACGCCGCGCGTGATGTAGGAGGGAAACAACGACGAGTGTTGCGTGCCGGGACCGTAGACGATAACGTCAGCGGATTCCAGCGCTTGGCGGGCTTCCGGATTGATGGATGGAATGCGGGCGCCGCGCGCGATGAGATCCTCCAGTTCGCTCGAGGACGTTCGAGAGCGATAGATCTGCTCGTCGATAAGAAAGATGTCGTCGATCTTGGATGGATTCTGCGCCGAGACGATGTCGGCTTCACTCCAGAGCACGCCGCCGTCCTGCTTGCGCGCGATCAGGAACAGATTCTCGCCTTGGGTAATGTTGAGCAACCGAGATTCGATCTCGTAGAACTTCGCGAATGCGTCTACTGTTCGATTGAAGTCGCACTGTTCTTCGAGATAACAGCCGGCGAAAAGGATGTTACCGAGCGCGCAGTCGGTGAAGTCGAAACGGTTGCCGAGAGCGTCCTGCTTCGAAGCGAAATCCGAGAAGCGCTGGAAAAAGCCGGCGAACATTCGCGCTTGCTTCACGGAAAGCTGTTCGAATTGTTCCGCCAGTTCACGGGAAAGCGACGCCCAGTCTGCATTCGCAATCCGCAGGACGAAATCGATGCCTCGCGCATATTCCATGCCAATGGGCAGACGGTAATCGGACAAAAAGCGCAGCGCGCGATGCCGCTGGTCCGATTGCGGCATGAGCCGGTTGATGTTCTTCCGGACATCGGAGGGTCCCAGCATCCCCGGGATGAAGCGGCGCAGGCGGCCGGTGGAATGTCCATCGTCATAGGCGTTAATAAGGATGGTCAGCGAGATTTGGGGATGCTTGAGAAATGCTTCGGTGATGCTTTGCGTTCCGCTGCCGCCGGAGAAGAGCACCACGCTTAGCTTGGAGACCCGAGGCTCGCGTGCGGCCGGCGTGGAGGGTTCGAGCGCAGTGGGATTCATGCCGGTTTGGTTCCGCGCGCCAGTAATTGTTGCTCCAGGTACGCCGCGTCGGCCGGCGAGTTTACGCCTATTGACTCGGCATCGGTCATGATGGGCGCCGTAATCAGTTTATTCAGCATTGGGAATATTGGGAGAAAGTTCAGTTCGCCCGTCTTCCTGCCGATGCATTCCGAGGATGCCAACAAGCGCGGCAGATATTGTCGCAGAGCCTCGGTGCGAAATAGAAACACGCCGGAATCGCTTTCCCCGCGCTCAGGCATCGAGTCACCTTCGCGGGCCTGCAGGACGCGCGTCACGCGTCCGGATTCTTCGCGCTCGAAGTGGATATAGGGACGGTCCCGCCATAGAGTTGGACAAACCGCCGCCGGCTGCGCAATGCCCTGATGAAGTCGCATCAAGAAGTCGAGCGAGGCTGGCCGCAGAGCCACCTGATCGCCCCAAACAATCAGTGTATGCCTTGTTTCTACTTGCGCGAGGCCGCATTGGATGGCGTCGGCCATACCGAGCGGTTCCGGTTGCACGGCGATAGCGCAGCGTTCTCGTAGAAGCCGCGCGGCAGCGTCCTCCACAGGCAATGCCCCGCTCGGCGAGAGTACGAAAACAAATCGTTCAGACAACGGCTTCAGCAGATCCAGCAGCCATTCCAGGATGGTGGCTCCTGCGATTGGAAACAGGATCTTGGGATGGTCAAAGCCGAGGCGCGACCCGCGTCCAGCGGCAGGAATGAGGGCTGTCCAGAGCGCCGGGTCAACGCGCGAGTCCAGAAATCCGTCCGCGCTCTCGCGCGTAAACTCGTTCGGCACGGTCACGCCGGCGCTCCGATTTCGAGCAGGTCTTCCAGCTCATCAATTATCAGATCGGCGCCGGCGCGCACCAGATCATCTGCGCAACAAGTGGATGGAATTCCGCAAGCGACAGCGCCGGCGGCCTTGGCGGCCTGAATGCCCGCTATCGCGTCCTCCACCACCAGCGAATCAGCCGCGCGCAGACCCAATCTGCGAATTGCCAATTCGAAAATTTCGGGTGACGGCTTGGCGTTCCGAACGTCACCTGAGTGAACCACGCACTGGAACAACGGCCGCAGTTCATTCCGGTCGAGGAAACCGTTCACGCCGGCTTCTGACGCGGAGCTGGCGAGCGCGAGCTTCAGCCGATCCGCCAAAGCGCGAAGTACAGCAGTGGCCCCAGGGACGATTGGATTCTCTCGCGTGATTCGGGCCAGTGCGATTCTGCTCTTCCTCTGCGCCAGATCAGCGATCTGTTCATCCGGAAAATCAATGGCGTTTTCTTTGAGCACCGCCCGAACGCCGTCTGAACTGCGCATACCGGCCACGCGCGAATAACTGAAATTCCGAATCGAAAGCGAAGCAAGAGCTTCCTGATACGCGGCCGCATGAATTGGAGAGGAATTCAGCAGCACTCCGTCCATATCGAACACGATCCCCAACGGCCGAAATCCTCCCTCAATGGTGATGCGTGTGAGCAAGGCGCCGGTTCTTTCCGCTCCGAAATGTGATTGCTGCCGCTCCCAGAAGGCCAGCCAGCGTAAGGGTCGCGCCCCAGTATACGGAAGGCGGGCGATACCGGAATGTGACCAAGTGCGTTCCTTTAGGAACAGGGACGGCGCGCAATGCGAGATCTACTTCGTAGATCGGAGCGGGCTGTCCGTCGATGCTCGCGTACCAGCCGGGATAGTAGGTGTCAGAGAGCACCACCATTCCGTCGCAGCTCATATCCGCGCTGATTGAGACGTTCGTGGAGGCATATTTGGTGACGAATACCGTGTCATTGGCCGCCGGGCAAGCGGGGATTTGGGGCACGGGCCCGCCCAGAGACAGCGCTTTCGACCGCAATTCGTTCACACGCTCCTCGATGAATGCCCGCCCTTGATCGATATCGTGAATGGGAACGATCTCATGCACAGCCCAGGCGCGATTGAAAACATCAGGGTTCTGATAAACCCCGATTCCACTTGCTCCGCGGAATACCTCGCTTTGAGCTGGATTGGTAGCAGCCCGGGCGAGGGTGTATTTTGTTCCCACCAATCTTCTGCATGCAGGCAAGTGGGTCGGCAACGAAAATGTGTTCACCGTGACGCCCGCTTGCGCGGTTGGGAAATCGACACCCCAGAAATCACCCCAGTTCGGTACGATATCTTCAGTTTGGGTCTCAACTCGAAAAGGGCCGGGTTGCCGATGAAGAAAATCCGCTATGTCTCCGTTATTCCAGACCTTGTCCAGGAAGTTACGCCGGTCCGAATCGTTGCGGTCAGCTAACAAGAGGCTGAAACCCTGGCCAGCCTCGAACAGCAAAAGCAGGGTCAACAGAGTGACAGCCTGGCGGCGCGTCAAATTGCGAGTCCGGCAGGCGTACAACAAGGCGGCCAACAGGATTGTAATCAGAACTGTCATCGCGACGCGGTCGTCAAAATCCCACTGGAACCGTTTGGCGATCAAGACTGCCAGCACCGTGATCCCGGTGACTGCGCCGAATGCAGCAACGCCAATGTTAATGCGGCGAATCCAGTGTGAAGCGGGTTCCGCCGATTCGTCGAGCGGCAAAAGCGCATCCAAGCCGAATGCCGCCAACACCGCCAATCCAACATCCAACAGAAGGGCGGCCGCCGCGGGCACCCGGGCCTTTTCCACAAACGGAACTACCGCATAGATAAGGCCCTGAAACACGCTGTAGCCCCCGAGCGAGTAAACCAATCCTCCCAAGGCGAGCGCGGCAAATAATTTAACGGCGTGCTGCCGCCACACTGCCGCGATCGCGATGAGGGCTAAGGAAAGCGCTACTATGCCGAGGAAAAGTAACGTGTCGCCGAACCCGGGAATCAAGATCCCGAACAAAAATATGGGATGAACGGCGTGCTGTGTATGAACGTAATAGGGGATGACATCATTCCATCCCAAATGATCCCGAGCGCCAGCCCAGCGCCACGCCAGCCGGCCGTACTCTTGCGCCGGAAGTATCTGCAAAGCGCCAACCATCGGCGCAAAAACCATAGCGGACGTTGCGAGCCCCGCCATTCGCCAATCGGGACGGCCGTCTTTCAAGATGTAGTAGAGCCAGACTCCGGCTGCCGCCAGGGTAAGAAAGATCGGTATCTGATGATGCCCGCTCAGCCATGCCATTCCAATGCATGCACCGCTTAAGGACGCGGTAGCCCAGGGGTGCACTCCGCGCGCAGCCCGCAGCAGGAACAGGAATACGAGCGGCGTCCATACCGCGCCGTTCATCATCTGCGGCCAATCCGTTCCGCCTATATATCCGGCCAAAGCAAAAGTGATTCCGGCGATCAACGACGCCGCTCGCGAGCGCCCCAAGTCCCGGCACAGGAGGTAGCAGAACAGCGCGGCTACATAATGCACAACAACGAAATACCAATTGATGGCCCATATCTGCACCAGCCCATGGTGGCGGGGCATCAACCATAACAGCCAGTTCAGCGGATAGGCCCCACCGGGCTGCGCTTGCCCGAGCATCGGCTGTCCCATCCAATTATGCGAATCCCACAAAGGGAACTGGCTATGTTGAAGCTGCCGGGCTTCTTCTTGCCACCATGGCAGGATTTGGTCAGCCAGATCCGGCGACCACATCCAGTCGAACTGATAAGTGAAGACCAGCTTCCAAAAGAAGCATGTGATTATCACGAATAGGAGCAGCGGAAAGGTCCATGATGACGGCCACCGAAGGTGTGCGCGCGCTGCATTCATAGGATGCGTGCGCGGCTGAGGCTGGGTGGCGGGAAAAGCCATGCGTCCATTATCCACTAACCCTTCTTGTCGACAGCCATAGGCCAACCACAAGCAACGCCACTGCCAGGAGACTCACACATGCTCCTATTCGCATCGGGAGCGAACGAAACCGGAATTCCACGCGATGCTCGCCGGGGGGCACCGTGACGGCCTGAAAGGCTTCACTCCAAAGCTGGATCACAGCGGGGGACCCATCGATAGTAGCCCGCCAACCTGGATAAAACTGTTCAGCTAGCGTGAAGCGCCCTCCGGTTTCCGAATCCAACACAAACTCTCGCGCCTCTGGTTTCCAGCCGACGCATTGCGCCTTACCGTCGACCAGCGAAATCCAGCCGTAGGGCGGTCGAGCTTTGGTGAACTCGAAGGTCCGGTAGTAGCTGGATGCGGGAGGCAGCAGCCGGAAGCCGGGATCGCTCGCGAGGCGCCGGTACAGCGGCGCGCCTTCATCCGTGACAAAATAACGAACACCCAGCAGAACCAGGGCGTCCTTATTTGCGGGATCGATATCGAATTCGAGGTTGGAGCGCGGGTGCTCGAGGCTGAACATGAGCTTCTGGTAGTTGGTGGTCAGCAAAGGATCGAAACCTTGGGGCGTGGTGAGGCCGTAATGACGGAGCTGCAACGGAAACGGAGCTGTGAGATCCAAGGCGATTCGATATTGCGAGTTCTCGCGTAATTGCCGGTAGATGCTGTCATCGAAGCCGGGAAAGGATTTGTAATTCGTGAAGCCGTCGCCTTCGCTCGCGTCGAACCACTTGCCGGTGCCGAATACTTTGTAATCCACTCCCACGGCCAGGAGCAGGACAGTCACTAGCCCCGCGCGAAGCACCCCACGTTCGGCCGGCAAAATGAAAATGGCCGCAGAAAACAGAGCCAGGGTAATAGCCGGCGCAATGGCGGATTTCCAACCGGTCGGAAAGTCCGAGCCGAGTGGCAGCCAAAGAAGCATTTGGCGAACCGACCATGCCAAGAGAAGGCTCATGACTAACAGCGCCAGCCAGCCAGGCACTGGACGCCGGCTTTGTCTCAGAAGATGATCCAGCCCAAGCGCCGCCAGGGAAGCTGCAGCCAGGGTCAACCCCGCGAGAAAATACCAGTCCCGGCAGATCTGGTACAGCAAATTAGAATGCCGGATGATACCGCTTACCAGATGGAACGGATTTGTGGCCATCACCAGGCAGACAGCCAGGACTGTCAAGGAGGGAAGCAGCTCGCGCCAACGTGGTCTTCGGGCTAGAGCGAGCAGCCCCAGGAAGGCTGGCGCACCAAGATACAGATAATCGCCGCCCCAATGTTGGGAAGGTACATGGTGCAGTCCGAAGTTAAAATAATTTGGCACAAAATAGGCGACGTAAGCCTCCGGATTCCGCCAGCCCGGGCCATACCTGGGATCGAAGGTTTTCAGGCCCGAAGCCTCGATTGAAGGCAGGAGTTGGACCGCCGCAAGCAGCAGAGATGCTGCCAGCGCCAGAATTACACCCAGTGCTACCTTCCATCGCCAGGCGGCGTAACTCACAGCGCATACCGCGAAGACAAACCAAGTTGGCGGATAGCCCGCGAGAAAGCAGAGCGCCGATGCCACGGCGACCTTCCAGAGTGGGCGCCAATGCTGCTGCTCGCTTGCCTGATCGATTCCCCACAAGGCCAGTGGCATCCAGGCCCAGCCGGTAATCAGCCCCAGGTGCTGCAATTGATTTAGCATGTAGCCGCTATATGCGAATACGCCGGCGCCGAGGAGACGGGCGAGCGACGTCGAACCTCTGTGTTTCAGCCAGACGTAACAAAGCATGAAGGCCAACCAGACGTGCAAGAACGCGAAGCACTGCAGGCTTTGGTACGAGAGCGTGTCTTGCCCAAAGTTGGATAGGAACAGCAGCCAGGTAGGCGGATAAAACAGCGCCGCTTGGATATTTCCTACAAAGCTGAGACCGCAATAAATGGTGGGGTCCCACTCCGGGAATCGCCCGTGACGAATGGCCTGAAACGCATAATCCGCGAGCGGAGAGTGGAAGCCTTCGAGATCGTAGGGAATGTGGACGCGGTTCGAAGGCGGCAAGTAATCCAGGAAAAACAGATAGGTGAAGGCGAAAGAGAGCACCGCAACCGTACGTACTCCGATAATCTGGTTCATGTTAAGACCTGCTTGAGGGAGAAACAGCTACAGCAGCATCTGCACTGGAAGTCCCTCGACTTCCCTAAGTGACCGGCATAGTACCAGCCAGCCGGTAGGCATCGCCGATTACCGGGCCTATATTCCATAGGAAAAACCTTAGCACCTATATGGTCATGAGTCCTTTGCCGATAAACGCGCGAGGTACGTGTTGCATCCAATCTCAATATTCGCGTGTGAGCCCCAACCTATCGTCCTGGAGGGTCTTTATAATGTGCTGGCCCAGTGCGATGACTTGGTTTTCGCTGGTGCCGTCTCCAGAATCAGTGACGCCTTCGAGGAGTCGAACCGCCTGCGACCCGACGTCGCGCTGATCGACCTGGGCAGCGGCGGACTAGCATCCGCACTGCGGTATATAGCCAGTTTGAAAGCGGCATCGATAAACACCTATGCAGTCCTGTGGGTGGTAGAGCTGCCCGAAACGGAAGCCTTCCGGGCATTGCAGATGGGAGTGCGCGGAATCATCAAGAAAACGGCGCCGGTCCCTAAACTGCTGGAGTGCCTCCGTGAGGTAGGTACTGGCAAGATCTGGATGGATGAAGCTGAGAACGTAACCGCCTTCCTGCAGCGTAAGGAAACCTCTCGCCTAACACCCCGGGAGAGAGAAGTGGTGCATCTGATTTGCCGGGGCATGAAGAATAGACAAATCGCTGAGAATCTGCGGATTACGCCAGGCACCGTGAAGGTTCACTTGATGCATATCTTCGAGAAAACTGGCCTCAAAGATCGGCTGGCTTTGGCGGTCCACGGGCAGGAACTGGTCGGGGTGGCGCCACAGTCCAAGGAAGCTTCCACTAGCTGACAAACCAAACGCCGGAAAGCCGCGACCGGCCGGCGGCCATTTGGTAGCACTCCCTTGAAGACGCCGTGTGGCGCATGCACTCTTGCGTGCTGCATCGACACTCATGTCGATGTCCGCCCGACGCCGAGACGAGTCTCGGCGCAGCACGCAAGAGTGCGTGCGCCACGGCATCTTCATCACCTATGGTGGGCCAGCAGGCACATGGTCGCTCCCTTCTCGTCGCGGCTCGGCTGCACTTCGAGAAAGCCGCTAAAGCGGAGCGCTTAGGGCGTCGATGAACTGAGGGAGATCAGTTCAATTGGCAAGCTCAACGCATTCTCTTCCGCCCAGCGGGGCTCTTCCACCGGTCCAGGTCGCTCCGCTCCCGTCGGGTGTCGTCTCGGCCGCTTGGGGCCGTTGGACGCGCTTCTTAGCGCCCTCGTTTGCAGACTGTTTCTTCGTGGCCATTTTGTCCTGGCTGTTTATTTGTGGGGCCAGCGGGTGGAAGTCATTGCTGATGGATGGCGATACGGGCTGGCACATCCGCGCCGGCGAATACATCCTGGCCAACCACGCAGTGCCAACGCACGATCTGTTCTCGTTCTCGAAACCGGGTCAACCTTGGTTTGCCTGGGAGTGGCTCTCCGATACCGCGTTCGCCCTCCTGTTTCGAATGGGAGGGCTAAAGGCAATCGTGCTCTTCGCCGGAGTCCTCATCGCACTCTATGCAACATTACTGCTGCGTTACGCGATATGGCGGGGAGCCAACGCGTTGCTTGCGGCGGCGGCCACGTTTCTTGCGGTGGGCAGCGCTTCTTTGCATTTCCTGGCGCGGCCGCATCTGTTTACGTTACTCCTGTTGCCGGTTTGCGTGTGGTTAGTGGAAGCGGATCGCCGTCAGAACACGCGCTGGCTCTGGGTACTGGTGCCCTTGACCGCCCTGTGGACCAATCTGCATGGCGGGTTCCTGGTGTTCCTGGTTTTGCTCGCACTGCTGGTGGCGGGAAATTCGATCGAGGCGCTTCTGGGCAGGCCGCGGTGGGCTGCGGTGCGAAGGTACGCGCTACTGTTGCTCGGTTGCTCAGCGGCGTCTTTCGTCAATCCCTACGGCAGCGGATTGCATGTTCATATCATTGAATACCTCCGCGCCGATTGGATACGGAGTTTGGTGCAGGAGTTTCAAGCTCCTACTTTTCGATCGGAAGGCCAATTTCAGTACGAAGTTTTATTAGTCGCCGGGTTGTTGGTAAGTGGCGCTTTGCTGCGAAGAAAGTGCATCACCGAGACGCTGTGGCTTCTGTTTCTCGCTCACTGCTCACTCGTAAGCGTGCGGCATGTTCCACTGTATGCCTCAGTGGCCGCGCCGTTGATTGCGTCTGAGGTCAGCGGCTGGTGGAAAGCATCCGCCGCAGGCTTAAAAAAGTCGTCGATAATCCGGATTCTCCATCAGTTGGGAGAAGATATAGCACCCAGTTTCCGTTGGATGAGCGTGTGGCCGGCCGTACTGATTGTGGCGTTGATGGCCATCGATGCGCCTATTCAGTGGCCAACTGATTTTCCGAGCGAAGCGTTTCCAGTGGCCATGGTTCATGCGAACTCCGAAGTACTACAGTCCGGCCGGTTGCTGACCCCCGACCAGTGGGGAGACTACCTTATTTATTCCTTTTACCCGCGGCAGCGGGTCTTCGTGGACGGGCGCAGTGACTTCTATGGCGAGTCACTTGGCCGGGAATACCTCCATCTACTTCAAGGAGCCTACGATTGGCGCGCGATTTTGAAGCGGTACGGCTTCGATAGGGCTCTTCTGCCAGTGGATTGGCCGCTCACGGCAATTCTGAAACTCGATCCTTCCTGGCAAGTGCTGAAGGACGATGGGAAAGCGATTCTATTCCGGCGCCTGCCTTGAAGGCCCGAGAAACTAAGTAAATCGACACCCACCCCCGTATGACCCGTACTAAAGAAAACCCGGCCCCAAGGCTAATGAAAACCTCCCAGTTTGCCGAACTTATTGTCAGGAGAGCGGCATGAGAACCAAGTTGAACCTTGACAGTTCGGCCGGCCGGCGTATCGCGGGCAAGCTGGCGGTGCCGGGAATGCCGCTGGAGTGGCTGGATGCGGGAAGCTGGCGATTGCCCTCAGGGAAGGCCTTAGCCGAATTTGCGTTGCAAGCCGGTTTCTTGGCGCCTCCCCTATTCAATGGGGAGCAGTTCGGCGGCGTGCCGCAAGCATCGGGACTACGGGCTATGCCATCCCGCGTCAAGCATTGCGGAAAAGGGAGCGGCGAGTGACGGCACAAGTTTGGATTTCGGGAATCGTTGGAGTGGCCGCCATTGTGGATGATGTGAAGCGCCGCCAAATCTCTAACTGGATTCCCGCCTCCGCATTCGTGGCCGGCCTGATTCTACAAACCATCCAGGGCGGATGGCGTGGTGCGGGTGAGGCGCTGCTAGGTACGGTGACCGGAGCTGGTGTCTTTTTGATTTTCTACTTAATGGGCGGCATGGGTGGAGGCGATGTGAAGTTGATGGCGGGTTTCGGCGCCGTCTTGGGGGTGAGACGGTTGCTCGAAGCTGCGTTGTGGACGGCCGGGTGCGGCGGGTTGATGGCGGCGCTGGTGATCGTGGCTGGCTATGCCCGCCAGATCTGGAGGAGCAAACGTTCGGCCGGCATGGTGGGCGAACAGAATGGAAGCGCTTCCGGCCGCAAGCTGAAAGCGGACTCGATTCCCTATGCTCCCGCGATCGCGGCAGGTGTCTGGCTGAGTCTGGTTCCGAAGACGTGACGAGGGGTTTTTTGTATTCCGCTTCTGATAAAGCGCAGGAGAAAGAAATATGGACCGTAGATTTCTAACCGTATTGGGCGTGAGTTTACTTTTCGCGCTCGTGATATCGAGTGTGTTTTACCAGATGACGGCGCGCGCCGGAGGATCGAAAAAGGTTGAGCCGACCGACATGAAGGACATCGTGGTGGCGGCTCGTCCGTTGTCGGTGGGCGTGACGGTGAAGCCGGCCGATATCAAGCTGAGCAAGATCCCGACCTCGGCCTTTCCCAAGAACGCCTTCTCCAAAGCGGAAGAGGTGATTGACCGGCCAGTGATCAGCAACGTTCTAATGGATGAGCCCATCCTCGAAGGTCGCCTGGCGGTGCGCGGCAGCGGTCTGGGTCTGGCGCCCATTATTCCGGTCGGAATGCGCGCCGTCACGGTGCGGGTAAACGACGTCAGCGGCATTTCCGGATTCGTGCTTCCGGGTATGCGCGTGGATATCCTCGTGACCGGGCGTCCGCCCAGTTCCGACGGAACGATAACGGCCACAGCTCTCCAGAATATGCTGGTCCTCTCCGCCGGCACCGCCATTCAAGCGGATGCGCGTGGCCAGGCCATTCAGGCCAGCACGGTGACCTTGCTCGCCACACCCGATCAGGCTGAAACATTAACCCTGGCAAATAATGAAGGCCGCATCCAGTTAGTGTTGCGGAACGGCAGCGATCAAACCATCGAGAAGCCGCCGGGACGCGAGGTTAGCGAACTCTACGGCCTACATGTCCGCAAGAAGCCGGTCGAAGCTCCAGCCCGGCCCAGGACGCGAGTGGTCAATGTGGTAGCCGCGGCTCCGCCTCCGCCACCTCCGCCACCGGACCAGATCATCGTAATCCGTGGAACTCAGAAAAGCGTAGAAGTGGTTGGCGTTAACCGGCCATCGGACGGGGGAAAGTAAACTATGCAAGTCATACAGCGGCAAGTCATACAGCAAGTGTGTTTCGTTTCGTTGCTGATGGTCCTGGCGGCAGCCCACTCGGCTTTCGCGCAGGGGGGACCCGAGGACATCCGGCTGACGGTGGGAAAAAGCATCGTCATCGACTATCCGACGGATATCTCCCGAATCTCTACCAGCAATCCCGACATCGTGGACGCGTCCCCGGTAACGGCCCGCGAGATCCTGATTCACGGTAAATCATTTGGAACTGTGACGCTGGTGGTTTGGAGCAAGGCCGGGCAACGGAATTTCTACAACATCACCGTGGAACAGAATCTGGAGCCGCTCCGGAAACTGCTCAAGGATACCTTCCCCAAAGATGATATCCACGTCCAGTCGTCGCGTGAATCTCTGTCGCTCACCGGCCGCGTCACCAACAAGGACGTTGCCGAGCGCGCTACGGCCCTCGCAACTCCCTTTGGGAAAACCATAGTCAACAATCTGCAGATTATGTCGGGGCCAGCCGAGAAGCAGGTCCTGTTACGAGTGAAATTTGCCGAGCTCGATCGCAGCGCGTCCACCCAATTCGGAGTGAACTTGATATCCACCGGAGCAGCCAACACGGTGGGCGGCATTACCACCGGCCAATTCCCTGCTCCCACCCTGCCAACAGTAACGGGCGCCGCCGGTAGCAACACTCCGCAAACCAACTCATTCAGCATTTCCCAAGCGCTGAATATCTTTGCGTTTCGCAACGATCTGAACCTGGGCGCATTCATAAAGGCTCTCCAGAGCCATAACTTACTGCAGATTCTGGCGGAGCCGAATCTGATAACCACCAACGGAAAGGAAGCCACCTTCCTGGTTGGTGGCGAATTTCCCATTCCCGTCCTCCAGGGTGGCGCCAATTCCGGCGCGGTTACCATCCAGTTCCGGGAGTTTGGAGTCAAGCTCAATTTCAACCCGATCGTCACCGAAAACAACACAATTACCATGCATGTCAAACCGGAGGTGTCCTCGCTCGATTACACCAATGCGCTCTCCTTCAACGGCTTCACCATCCCCGCACTATCGACACGCAAGATGGAAACCAATATCGAGCTGGGTGAGGGACAGAGCTTTGTGATCGCCGGCTTGGTAGACCGACGCTTGACGGAAACGGTTACCAGGGTTCCGGGTCTTTCAAGCATCCCCATCCTGGGGAATCTGTTCAAGAGCAAGGAAGTCGATCGGAACAACACGGAGTTGATTGTTCTGGTAACGCCTGAGGTCACAATGCCACTGCAGCCGGGCGAGGGGAAGACCCTGGCCATGCCTCGCGAATTCATGTTGGCTCCGGCTAGCCCGGCCGATCCGTACGCCGCGAGTCAGTCCACCAAGAAGAACAAAGACTAAACGAAGAATAAAGACTAAACATGGTGAACCTGGGCATGAGGAGTATCTGATGAGCGCGAAAGGAGCGGTCTTGACGGCGTTGTCCATAGTGCCGAACCGTGAGCTAGCGAGCCAATTCTCGCTGGCCGTAGAGCACACGCGCGCCTTTCAAATCGTCGCCGAGCTCAAGCAATACCCATCGCCACAAACCCTTGAAATGCGGCTGCGTCAGACCAAACCAGATGTCATCTTGCTGGATCTCGCCACGGATCTAGACGCGGCCTGCGAGCTAATCCGTGCGGTCCTCGCCCTCAACCATCCGACGCATGTGGTGGGGCTGCATGTCCGCAACGATTCGGATGCCATTCTACGTTCCTTGCGAATGGGCGCCACCGAGTTTCTATACGCTCCCTTCGAAGCTCAGATTCAAACCGAAGCCATCACCCGCCTGCGGCGGCTGCTGCAGCCCGAACCGGCCGAGGATGCTCAGCCTGGAAGCTTGATCGTATTCAGCAGCGTGAAGCCGGGTTCGGGAGCTTCGACTCTGGCGGCGCAAACCGCCTTCGCGCTGCGCCGAACAACTTCCCAGCGGGTGCTGCTGGCCGACTTCGACTTGATGGGCGGAATAATCGGTTTCTATCTGAAATTGACCAACACCAAATCCCTGGTGGACGCTCTTCAGTTTGCCGATCAGCCCAGCGACACGCCCTGGCCGGCGCTAGTGGCCACCTCCGACGGCGTGGATATTCTTCCGGCTCCTGAGACTCCCTACACTGGGCCGATTGACGCGGCCCGGCTGCACGCCGTATTGGAGCACGCCCGCATGAACTACGACTGGATCGTAATCGATCTTCCGGTAGTGTTCCAGCGAGTGAGCTTGATGACCATTTCTGAATCCGACCATGCCTTTCTGGTCTCCACTTCCGAGTTGCCCAGCCTCCACCTGGCTCGCAAGGCGGTCAATCTGCTCGATCAACTGGGCTTTCCGAAGGATCGCTTCCAAATCATGGTTAACCGCATCAACCGCCGCGACGAAATTGGAGGATCCGACATTGAGAAGCTCTTCAATTGTTCAGTGAACTCGCGTATTCCGAATGACTATTTTTCCCTGCATCGGGCGGTAACGCTGGGCCAGCCAGTGGACGGCCATTGCGAGCTCGGAAAAGCGGTCGAGGGCCTGGCCGGACGCTTGTCAGGCTACGCGGCCGGGGACCGTAAAAAGGCCGGCTTGTCCGATTCGAGGGCAGCACTTTCGACAGTTCAGTAAAGAGAGATCATGTTTCCGAATCTTGAAACAAAATCGACGCCGCAAGTAAGCTGGGAGCAGCGCCTGTTGAAGAACGGCGGCAAGTCCAAAGGCGCGCTCAAGCCTGAATACCAGGAGCTGAAGTTCACTCTGCACCGCAAGCTGGTGGACAAAATCAACCTGGAGGCGCTAGCCACCATCGATAACCAGCGGGTGCGCAGCGAAGTGCGCCAGGCGCTCATTTCTCTAATCGATTCCGAGCCGACACTGTTGAGCTCGCTCGAAAAGCAACAGATTTGCGACGAGGTGCTGGACGAGGTATTCGGCTTGGGGCCGCTCGAGCCCCTGTTGCAGGATCCGACCATATCCGACATCTTGGTCAACACGCACCGGGCCGTCTACATCGAGCGCAAAGGCCTGTTAGAGCTGACTTCGGTGAATTTTCGGGACAGCCAGCACTTATTGCGAATCATTGACAAGATCGTTTCACAAGTGGGCCGGCGCGTGGATGAATCGACGCCCATGGTGGACGCGCGTCTGAGCGACGGATCGCGCGTGAACGCCATTATTCCCCCGCTAGCGGTAGACGGGCCAATACTGTCGATACGCCGCTTCAGCACCGACAAGCTGATGCCCCCGGATCTGGTAGACCGCCTGGCCATGACGCCGGGCATGATGGAGTTGCTAGAGGCGGCGGTCAAGGCCAAGCTGAACATTATCATCGCCGGCGGCACGGGCGCCGGAAAAACGACTTTGCTCAATGCGCTTTCAGCGTTTATCTCGCCCAAGGAGCGCATCGTCACCATCGAGGACGCGGCCGAACTGCAGTTGAAGCAGCCGCACGTGGTTCGGCTGGAAACACGCCCCCCTAACCTCGAAGGAAACGGAGCGGTCCGGCAGCGGGAGTTGCTGGTGAACAGCTTGCGTATGCGTCCGGACCGTATTGTAGTCGGCGAGGTTCGCGGCGAAGAAGCGCTGGACATGTTACAAGCCATGAACACTGGCCACGACGGTTCGCTGACCACCGTCCACGCCAACAGCCCTCGGGACGCCATTTCGAGGCTGGAAGTCATGGTGGCGCTAGCCAATTCCAACATGCAATTGACCTCTATCCGGCAACAGATTGCCAGCGCGGTCCACCTCTTGGTGCAGGCCTCCCGGCAGAGCGACGGCACCCGGCGGGTGGTCAATCTCACCGAGGTAACGGGCATGGAAGGCGACGTGGTGACGCTGCAGGACATTTTTGTTTTCGAAAAACGCGGCTTGAACCCCGATGGGCGGGTAGTGGGCCGTTTCGCCGCCACCGGCATTCGCCCCAAGTTCTACGAAAAACTTCTGGCGGCCGGGATCCGGCTGCGCGCCGATCTATTCGACGAGGTGTTGGAGGTTTGAAGCCATGTATGTCATAATCGCCATCGCCGTTTGGGTTTGCGCACTGGTCATCTGGTGGGTGTGTTCGAACGCGTTTCGCCATTCCGACCTGGACAAACTGAAGAGCCGTTTGCTCGGAACCAATAAGGCCAAAAAAACCAAAGCCACCGGTCAGAATGCATCCTTGATTCAAACCGAGGAAAAGGGTGGTCTATTGGCCACTCGGTTGCTTAAGCGCTATCAACTTCAGACCAAGTTTCAGGAAATGCTCGAGCAGGCCGGGATGCGCTGGAGTACGCATCGGCTGGTGAACACTTGCCTGGTGGCCTGTGTGGCGGGATGGGCCCTGGCCTGGGTGCTACTTCCGGGCCAATTCCAGAGGTTTGCCTACGTACCAGCGCTACTGGCGGGAAGTCTTCCTTTGTTATATGTCATGCGCAAACGCACCGCGCGGATGCGGCGCTTCGAAGAGCTCTTCCCCGATAGCCTGGAGTTCGTGGCGCGTTCCATGCGTGCCGGCCATGCGTTTTCAGTCTCGCTCGAGATGATTCACCGCGAATTTCAAGAGCCGCTCTCGGGAGAGTTCCGGCGTACCTTTGAAGAACACAACCTGGGATTGCCTTTGGATGTAGCTTTGCAAAAGCTGGCTAAGCGAGTGCCGTCGCTCGACGTGCACTTCTTCGTCTCGGCGGTGCTACTCCAAAAGCGCACGGGCGGCAACCTGGCGGAGATTTTGGACAAGTTGGCCTATGTGATCCGCGAGCGCTTCAAACTGCGTGGAAAGATCCGGGCCATTAGCGCGCACGGACGCATGACAGGCCTCGCCTTGAGCTGCATTCCGGTGGGAGTGGCCGTGATCATGTTCTATGTGAATCCAGACTACGTCCGGTTTTTCTTCCTGGATGACGTCGGAAACATAATGCTGGCCTGCGCCATAGTGTTGCAGCTGATTGGGTACGCAATCATGCGGCAGATCGTGAAGATTGAGGTTTGAGCCATGATGTTTCTTTTTAGCTGCCTGCTTTTCATGCTGCTTGCCGGCGCCCTTTCGGTCGCGGGAATGAAGCTGTGGGTCAAGCCCAAAGAGGCTATGGAGCGCGTGGCTGGTACTGGAATCGGCCAGCACGAGTCCACTCCCAAGCATCCCAGCCTGGTTTTCCACGACATCGTGAAACGGCTGGGCAACCTGGTGCCGGCCTCGCCTAAAGACGTAACAGTCATGCAGCGCAGACTGATTCGGGCGGGCTATCGGAATCCCAACGCCCTCAAAGTACTGTACGGCGCAAAAGCGCTGTTTGGGGTACTGATTCCGGTGATCACTGGGGTGGTGCTGCTCAACTCCAGCATGGATTCAAGCAATAAGTTCGCGGCCATGGTAGCGGCTGTCGCCATCGGCTTTTTTGGTCCCAACGAGTATGTACGCATGGTCGCGAAGAAGCGGCAGAAGCAGATCCATCGGGGACTGGCCAATGCTCTGGACCTGCTGGTGGTTTGCGTAGAGTCGGGTCTGGGACTCGACCAGGCGATTTTGCAGGTTGCAAAAGAGCTGGAGCACGCGCATCCGGAGATTACAGAGGAGCTGGCCATTGTAAATCTCGAACTGAAGGCAGGGAAACGAAGGGCAGAAGCGTTGCGCAACCTGGCGGATCGGACGGCGGTGGACGACCTCAAGAAATTGGTGGCCGTGCTGATTCAGGCTGATCGGTTCGGCACAGGGGTAGCTCAAAGTTTACGGGCTCATTCGGATTACATGCGGGTGCAAGCCCGGCAAATTGCGGAGGAAAAGGCCGCCAAGTTGGGCGTCAAACTGGTTTTTCCCATTTTCTTTTGCATTCTGCCCTCCTTGTTCGTGGTGACGGTGGGGCCGGTGGTCATGCGCATCATGCGGCAACTGTTGCCGATGATGAATAACATGTAGCGGAGAATATTTCGCCGGAAAGGAGAAAAACGATGGATAGCTCGATGATTCGAATCGTTTGCGCTGTGCTCGCAGTCCTGTTTTTGGGGCTGATCGTTTTGCGCCGCAAGAAGAGCGCGGAATAGGATGACGAGCGCTAAGCGTACGGCGCGCGCCGCAAAGCATCTTGGAAAATGCTCGGCGCCGCGCTCCGTCCTGGCGCCTGTCTTGTAGAGGAATCAAGGCGTGGAAGAGCCGTCCCCCGCGCTGCTAGGTAGAGGGGCGGCAATAGCCGGAAATTTGTTTTCAGGGAGTTAATCGTTTATGCTGAGCAAGTCTTATTGGTGGAAGAGTACTCTAGCCGCGACGCTGGCCGCCGCGGCCTGGGGAGGAACCTTTGGCACGGTGGTACCGATTGGAGGACAGGCCTCGGGCGTGGCGCTCGACGAACCGCGAGGCGTCCTCTATATCGCGAATTTCACCGCGAATCAAATCGATGTCATGTCGCTATCCAATTATGCGATCCAGACCTCGATCAGCGTGGCTGCTCAACCCAGCTCGCTCGCTGTCTCGCCTGACGACCATTTCCTGGTGATCACGCATTTCGGCAATGCGGCCCCGCCAGCGACGTCGACCAACGCGGTGACGGTGATTGATCTCACCACCTCCGCCAAACAGACCTTCGCTCTGGGCAGTCCGCCGCTGGGAGTGGCTTTCGGAATTGATGGCCTGGCGTTAGTGGTCACGACCACCGACTTCCTGCTGCTCGACCCGGTCTCCGGAACCACCCAGGAACTGTCCACTATCGCGGGCGTCGTGGCAAAAACTTTACCACAGCCCCCGGCGAGTTTCCCGCCGAATATCGTCGCCGCCACGGTAGGAGCTTCTGCGGACGGCACCGTTATTTATGGATTCAGCGACACGCTACTATTCCGCTACGATGTCGCCACCCAAACTCTTACTTCCGGACTTTACACCTCCTCGCCGACGCTCGGGCCGCGGGCCATCAGTATCAGCCAGGATGGAAGCTATTTCACTGCCGGCTGGACCCTCAAGGACAGCAACTTCTACAACATCTCGCAGTTTGCCAATATTTCCGGAGCCCTGAATGTCGGCACCACGGCCATCGATTCCGCCCACAACGTTATTTACGCCCAGATGCCGCCACCGGGAACACTGCCGCCTCCCACCCTACAAATCGTGGCATCTGATAATTTGACAGTTACCAACACGATCAATCTACCGGAGAATTTCGGAGGCAATAGCGTGTTGTCCAGCGACGGCTCCATGCTGTACGGTGTTTCCGATAGCGGCGTTATGGTTCTGCCCGTAAGTGCATTAAACCAGGCTCATCAGGTAATAGCGACTCAACAGGACATGGTATTCCGCGGCAACTTCTGCAATCGGAATGTCGCCACGCAAAGCCTGACTATCGTCGATCCGGGCGGCAACAACACGGCCTTCTCCATTTCGAGCAACACCACCGGTTTAAACGTGAGTCCGGCAACCGGAATCACGCCCGCCACGATCACGGTCACGGTGGACCCCAACGTGTTTCAAAATCAGCAGGGCACCGTGGTCGCCTCACTGCAGATCCAATCCGGCCAGGCGGTGAATGTTCCGCCGCCAGTGCGCGTGCTCATCAATTCGCGCCAGCCGGATCAGCGCGGCAGCTTCGTGGACATCCCTGGCACGCTTGTGGACCTGCTGCCGGATCCAAATATCAACCGCGCCCGCTACTATGTTCTTCGCCAGGACATGAATCAAGTACTGGTGTTCAATTCGAAAAACAATACTCAAATTGCAACTTTTCGTACCGGCAATACGCCCAAGGGCATGGCCATAACTTTCGACCAGCAATACTTGTTGGTTGGTTGCGACAATTCCCACTACCTGAACGTCTTTGATCTAGACACTCTGCAGGCTGTTTCGCCGGTCCGCATGTTCAACGGCGACTATGTTCAATCGGTGGCCTCTTCATCGAATGCAATTCTAGCCGTTACGCGTGACGCAGGCGGCGGAAACCCGAATGTTCACAGCATCAGTCTGATAACTAACACCAGTTCGCAATTGCCGAGCCTGGGCGTCTACACCAACTCGGTTCCACTGAACTCCGTATTGACCGCTTCGAGCAATGGCTCATCGATTCTTTTGGCGGGTGCCGACGGAACCGTCATGTTGTATGACGCGAATAGCGGTACATTCACCACTTCGCGCAAGGATTTCACCGCGCTGTCTGGCGCCTATGCCGCTTCTAATTTCAACCTGTACGTGGTGGGAAACAATTTGCTGGATGCATCCGGTGTCCCGGTCACGCAGTTTGAGTCCGGGACCGGTTCCGCCTCCGGATTTGCATTTGTCGATCCAGCGGCCTTCCGAACCACAGCCGCGCCTGGGGCTGCCGGCGCCCAGAGCAGTGCGCCTGGCATTATCGAACGGCTGGATCTGACTAACATCAGCAATACGGCGAGCTTGGCCACGCCCATGGTGGAAGCTCCCTTGCTCGGTTCCACCGCTGCCGCTTTCACCAGGACACTCGCGCCGCTTCCGGATCAAAGCGCCATCGTGAACTTGACCATTTCAGGCGTCACCATTCTGCCTCCGGACTACGACGCCGCAGTCGCTCCGCCGCAAATCAACACCGTAGTCAATGCGGCCGATCTCAGCGGTGATATCGCCCCTGGCGGATTGATCACATTGTTTGGTACACAATTGAGCCCGGTCAACCTGGCCAGCGCCGAAATGCCGCTGCCCACGGCACTCGCCAACAGCTGTCTCACCGTCAACGGGCTCCCCATGCCAATTCTGTTCGTGTCTCCCACTCAAGTGAACGCGCAGATGCCGTTTGAAGCCGTAGGCGATGTAACGCTCATCCTTCAGACGCCCGGCGGAAACAGCGACAACTACAATCTGGTGGTCCAGGCGAACGCCCCGAGCATCTTCCGCGTGCCTGCGCCCAATAATACGACCGTTCCCACCATCATTCGCAACGACGATGGAGGACTCGTCACCGCCTCGCATCCGATTCACCGCAACGCCAACGAAGCGTTGGTGATCTATACCACCGGACTGGGCGCTACTTCGCCAGCCGTACCCGACGGCATGCCAGGTCCAAACAGTCCGTTCGCTGTCGCGATCACCGCACCAACGGTAACTCTGGGAGGCGTATCGCTTCCCGTGCTTTACTACGGCCTGGCCCCGGGCGAGGTCGGAGTATATCAGATCAATGTCTCCGTACCCGGCAGCGTTCCTGTGGGTTTAGACGAGCCGTTCGTAATCACCCAGGGCAGCAGCTCGACTTCGGTCGGCGTGCGCGTGGTCGACTAGCTCGAACTATCGATGGAATCTCGAAATTGTGGAGTAGAATGAGGACAATAATGAAACATTTTCTGCCTGTAATGTTTTTGACGCTCGTGGCCACCGCGCCCGCTGCGTTCGCACAGAATTGGGAGGTCGGCGTGGCGGGCGGCGGCAACTTCTACACTTCGCAAACGTTCACCAACCCGGAAGGGAACGCTTCCGCCAAGTTAGCCAGCGGTTTCATCGTAAGCGCTTGGCTCGGCAACAATACCAGTGGGCAGTTTGGCGGTGAGCTTAGGTACGACTACGAGCACTCCGACCTCAATCTGTCCTCCGATGGCACCAACGTGAGCTTCGGGGGAGCTCAAACCAACGCGATCCACTATGACGCGGTCCTACGCTTCGCTTCCCACGAAGCACGCGTTAGCCCTTATGTCACGGCCGGGGTAGGCATCAAAGACTACTCAGGAACCGGCAAAGAGCAGGTCTTCCAGCCTCTCTCCGACATCGCGCTGCTCACGAAGACCAGCCAATTCAAACCTCTGATCGCAGTGGGGGGCGGTGTTAAGTTCCAGCTCGCAAGCAATGTTCAGTTCCGGGTGGAGCTTCACGATTTCTTGACGCCTTTCCCGGACAAAGTCATTGCCCCGGCGCTGGGTTCGAAAGTCGGCGGCTGGCTATCTGATTTCGCCGTCATGGCGGGTATTAGCTATAGCTTCTAGAAGTGGTGGTTTTTAGACTGTTCTCCTGCCTTGCTGCTCGCGGAGCCGGGTCCCACTTCCGGCACCGTGAGCAGCAACGTTTGTGGCAGCCTGCCAGTGGCTGAGCGTACTATGGTCGATCTGATCACAACAACACTATGAGTAACGCAGCCAGCGTAACCACCATCCTGATGGCCGCCTTGGCCCTTTACGTCATCTACACCAGGCTTAAGAACTGGCTCGAGAGCAACGTACCGATCTTTTACTACGTTTTCCTGGTCATTTACATGCGGGCCATAGAGGGCAGCGTGCCGATCTGGCTAAGCCTGGCCGGAATGTGTTGCGCACTGATCCTGCGCTTTGAATTCATGAATGAGCTCTTCATCAAGGTGGTGAAGTTCATTGAGATGGCTATACTCGCCGTAATTATTTATCTTTGTGTGACTATGGTTTGGCAATTCTAACGTCTACTTCTCCACTGGCAACCCCGAACCCTGATAAGCCCGCCACCCGCCATCCAATGAAATAACGCCCGTATATCCCATCTTGCGCAGCGCATCGCCGGCCAGTGCCGATCGGAAACCTCCCCCACAGTACAGCACTAGAGTGGTCGCCTTATCCGGCACCTTGGATTCAATATCACGCTCGATAATTCCCTTCCCCAGATGCAGCGACCCGGCCGCGTGGCCAGCCGCCCACTCGCCGTCTTCGCGAACATCGATCAGCAGGTGCGCGTCGCCCGAAGAAACCATCTGCTTGTATCGCTCAATGTCGATCTCGCGGATGCGCGATTTGGCGTCATTCACCAAGGCCAGAAACCCAGGATTATGTGCTTTCGGAGTACTCATGTTCAACTCTCCCGCTGGATCCGCGCGCCCACGCGTGCCAGTTTTTCTTCGATTCTCTCATAGCCGCGGTCAATATGATACACGCGATCCACCACGGTTTCGCCGCGCGCCACCAGGCCGGCCAGGACCAGCGACGCACTGGCGCGCAGATCGGAGGCGATCACCTGCGCGCCCGTCAGCTCAGCCACCCCCGCCACAATGGCTTGCCGCCCTTCCACGCGGATATTCGCGCCCATGCGCCCCA
>Ga0187859_10000477_pt1 | contig 26768 bp, 22 predicted proteins | sample June2016WEW_10_1_2_FD_133019 | JGI IMG/M metagenome (GOLD analysis project Ga0187859, IMG submission 133019) | Peatland microbial communities from SPRUCE experiment site at the Marcell Experimental Forest, Minnesota, USA - June2016WEW_10_10 | ecosystem: Environmental > Terrestrial > Soil >...
AGCAATGGCTTGAAGTTGGTTGACATGAGCGGGCCGAAATCCGGGCAAAGTACGACAGTGGTTTACACCTACGAATTCACGGATACGAAACAGTCAAGTCCTCCGACGGAGGATTCGTGGAGCCGCATGCGCGGGTCATTGAAGGATGTCTTCGCCGACATGGGAGGCGGCGAGGCTTACCTGCGCTCGGAACGAAGCAACTTCCATCCTATAAAGGAGAATGATTGAGCCGGGTCTATTGGGACACGATGCTCTTCATCTATTGGCTGGAAGATCATCCACAGTACGCGTCGAGGGTCGACGCGATTCGCTCTCGCATGGAGCAGCGCCGCGACCAATTAATTACGGGAGCGTTTACTTTCGGAGAGGTGCTGGCCGGGGCGTATCGCAAAGGTGCTCCGCAACTCGCAGATGAAACGCGACGCTTGTTGGGGGCCGTTGTGACGGAGGCGATTCCATTCACGGTGGAAACTGCCGACCGTTATGCGCGGATTCGAGGGACGCCGGGAATCACACCGGCGGATGCGATCCACTTGGCCTCCGCTGCCCAGGCCGGCACGGATCTTTTCTTAACCAACGACAAGAGACTCATGGGAAAAATCGTGCCTGGAATTCAGTTCATCGCTTCGCTGGACACAGACCTCTTCTGAATTGATCTGCTGACGTCCCGCTACTCGTACCGTAGCGCCGTCATGGGATCAAACTTCGACGCACGGCGCGCGGGAAAATAACTGGCCACTGCCGCCACTATCGCCAGAAGAGCCACCGCCAATCCGAGCGTAACGGGATCAGCCGGCTTCACGCCGAACAGCAACGAACTGGCTGTTTTGCCGAGCGCGAGGGAGAGTGCAAGTCCGACGCCAATGCCGACAGCGAGCAGCAGTAGGGCCTCCAATAAGATCATGCCCAGGATGCGCAGCCGTCCCGCGCCCAGAGCCATCCGGATGCCGACCTCGTTGGTGCGCTGCTGCACCATGTATGACATCACGCCATATAAGCCGATCACTGCGAGCACGGTCGCTAGCAGGCCAAAGAGGCCGGACAGCGTCGCCATCAGGCGCTCGCGAAGAAGACCCTCGCGGATATCAGATTCGAAAACGTGAAACGTGAGGCTGATCTCTGGATTTACCTCCGCCAGTCGCCTCTTCACCGCTGCGATCGTATCCCCCACTGGCGCACGGGAGCGGATCATAAAATTATCGAATTCGTCGGGATTTTCTGCCTGCGCAATCGGAATGTAAGCGATGGGAATGTTTTCGTCGCGAAGATCGTTATATTTGGTGTCCTTCACCAATCCCACGATTTGAACGATGAACTCAGGATGATGCGGACCCACCGGCGAGTGCAAGCTCATGCCGATGGGATTGGCCCCCTTAGTCATAACGCGCGCGAAGGCTCGATTGACGATCGCCACTTTCGGAGAACTAGCCGTGTCGCGCTCGTCGAAATCGCGCCCGGCCAGCAGCGGCGTCTCCATCGTCTTGAAGTAATTCGGACTGATCCAGCTCCGACTCACCGTTTTCTTCTGCTTGGAATCCTGCCCGTCCATCCAAATATCGTTGTTGGACATATTGCCGCTGAGCGGAACGATTCCCGTTGCCGCAGCGGCGTCCACGCCCGGGATGGAGCGCACCTGCTCGAGCAGTTCGCGTTTGAACGGCTGCCGCCGGTCGGGCGCAAGCTTCAATTGTGTAAGGTCTAAATCCGTGATCAGGATGCCATTCGCACGAAAGCCCGGGTCGACGCTCAGCAGCTTCCCCAACGTGCGCGAAAACAGCAACGCCCCCACCATGAGCACCAGCGAGAGCGCGACCTGCACCGTCACCAGAGTGCGCCGCAAGCCAAATCGTTCGCGGCCAGCCGTGTTCCCGCGCACCCCCGCCTTCAGTGCTTCCGAGGGACCGGCGCCCGTAGCGCGCAGGGCGGGAGCAAGCCCGAAGAGGAAGCAGGTCAGAACAGCAAGGCCCAAGGTGAAGCCAAGTACGCGCCAATCAGGCGCAAGATCCAGAAACGCGCGATTGCGCTCGGTGCTGATCAACGAAACCAGAAATCCCCCCAGCACACGGGAAAGCAAAAGCCCGAGACCGGCCCCGGTCGCCGCGACCAGAAAGCTTTCGGCCATCAGTTGCCGGACCAGCCGTCCGCGCGAAGCTCCGAGCGCCAGCCGTATGGCGATTTCGCGCGCACGGGAACTGGCTCGCGCCAACATCAGGCTGGCTAGATTCGCGCAGGCAATCAGCAGCACAAATCCCGCAATTGCCAGGAGCAAATCCAGCGGCGTCTCGTAGTCCCTCCGCATATCCGAAACGCCGGTGCCCGCCGGAAGCACTCCCAGATGAAACGTCAGATAATGTTTTTCCTCTTCCGCGCCAAACGTCGTGATGCGCGTTGCTTCGAATATTCCCGGAGACGCTGCGGCCAGTTGCGCCGTCGCGCGCTCGATCGTCCAGCCCGGCTTCATGCGCCCCATCACAGAAAGCCACCACCCATGTGCCACATCCAGCCGCGCATACTCGCCGCGAATCAACGGGTCGGCGCAGAGCGGAACCGCGACATCGAATTGCTTGCCCACCTCGAGGCCGTAAAAACTGGCCGGTGTGACGCCGATGATTTCAAACGGATGATGCTCGATTGTCATCTTCCGACCGATCGCGGATGCCTCACCGCCGTATTCGCGCCGCCAGAACGCGTTGCTAAGCACAACTCCAGGGGAACCGCATCCGCGCTGATCGTCTTCGGAGGTGAAGAGGCGCCCTACGACGGGTTGCACGCCGAGCACGCGAAAAAAATCTCCACTCACGTAAAGCCCGTCGACGTTGTGCGTTTCTCCGCTGGGCGCGACATTAAAACGATCCTCGCTCCAGGCAAACATGCCCGAGAACCCTTGCTGCTGTGCACGTATCTGTTCCCACTGCGGATTTGTCAGGTTGGCGTGTGGCGCCGAAAAATCTCCCGTCCGCCCATGCGGCTGAATAATGCGCACCTCAGCCAACTCTTCCGGATGCTTAAGCGGAAGCGCCGTCAGCCGTATGGAATCGAGCAACTGAAAGATCGTGGTGTTGGCGCCGATGCCGAGCGTCAGCGAAAGAATGGCAATCGCGGCAAAGCCAGGATTCAACCGCAGCAGGCGTGTTCCATAGAGAATGTCCTGCCAGAGATCCGCCAAAAGATGACTGCCCGACGCGGCCCCGATTACCATTGGCTCGTGATACTTCGGCTCACGTTTGCGCAACGCTTCCGTTAGCTCTTGCGCGCTCCAATCCTCGAGCGTTGAGCGGTGCGCTTCGTCAGGCTCCGCACCGCCCGACACCAGTTCGTCGTAACGATCTTGCAGATGCTGCGCGATCTCCTCGGCCAACTCGTTCTCGCGCATCGGATCAAGCTTCAGGGTAGCCAGTCGCTGGCGAACTTCTTCCTTCCATTCAGGCATGTTCCACTCCCGCGATACGGCTGATCGCTGCCGCAAACGCGATCCACGTCCCGCGCTGCGATTCCAAAACTTTTTTGCCTTCCGCCGTAAGCCGGTAATAACGGCGCCGCCGCTGGCCCGCCTTTTCCACCCAGCGGCCCGCGATCCACCCGCGGTCTTCAAGCCGATAAAGCAGTGGATAAAGCGAGGCTACGTTGAAGCGAAGGATGCCGCCGGAACGCGTCTCGATCAGCTTGCCGATCTCGTAGCCGTGCCGCGGTCGGTCTTCCACCAGAGAAAGGATGAGTAGTTCGGCGCTGCCCTTTTTTAGTTCGCGGTCAAGCTTACGGGAGCTTATATGTCGCATAAGCATATATAGCTATAAGACCGCTAAAATGTCAAAAGGAATTGTTGCCGGCAAAGTGGGACGCGAACAGCACCACTTTCCCACTACGCAAGAGTTGCCGCTCTAGCTTCCGTCGGATTCGTCCGATTCAAGTTCCGAGACGGTCAGCGGAGTCATATTGCTTTGCTGCAATTTCTGGTTGAGTTCGGGTAGTTTCGTCTGTTTGAATTTTTCCCATCCGGCGATACCTGCTTTGGCGCGCTCGCTAGATTGTTGATAGACGGCGAGGGCTTGCGAGGGCACCTCACGATCTCCGCTTTCGACAACGCGCAGCGCCGACGCCAAGCCGGTGAAGGCGTCCTGAAGCGCGCCGGGTTCGCCGGGAGCAGTTTCCTTGTTCGTAACGATCTTGGAAATTTCTGATTGAGCGTCGGCAATTGCGGAGGTGAGCGCCGCGTTCGCTCCGCCGATCTTCTGCTGAACATTCGTTAGTTCCTTCCGCACCGACCGAATTTCACTCAGCGCGTGCCGCGCTTCGAGAGCCTCGGTGAACATTTGTCGGCCAAGTTGAAGCTGCCGCTGAAGCATTGCGGGAGTCGCGGTCGAGCGGGGATCCATGATGACCTTGAGCGTCTGATTCTGAATCTGACCATCAACCGTTAGCCGGATTTGATAGATGCCCGGCACCACCTTTGGCCCGCTCGGATTGCGGTTCTCGTAATCTTCGTCGGCGTTCGGTTCAGTGTTGCCCCAGGCGAGATTCCAGGTGAAGCGATGTAATCCTGGGGTTGTCTCGAGCACCTCAGGCTTCGGAAGCCAGCGGTCCGCGATCGGCAGAGAAGGAGGTTTTTCGGAATGCTTCTCATTCTGCTTCAGCTCCGACGAGAACCTGCCGACGAGCTTTTGATGCGCGTCGAAAATCTCCAGGGTGATCTTGCCGGCTGCGGACTTGAGGAAATAATCGATCATTGCTCCGGCGGGAGGATTTTCGGCGGTCGGCTCTTCCGGCGGAAGCGGCGTGCCTACGAAGAAATCATTATCGACGCGGACGGCGGTTGCCGGATGGTAGAGCCAGAGTGCATCCGCCTTTTCAGCCTCGCGCGCCTGGCGGAGAGGCGTGATGCTGTCGAGGATCCAGAACGAGCGACCGTGCGTGGCGGCGACCAGATCCTCGCCGTGAATCGCGAGATCGCGAATGGAAGTCACGGGCAGATTGATCTGCAACGATTGCCAGTGGTCGCCATCGTCGAAAGAGACGTAGACTCCGAGCTCGGTCCCGGCGAAGAGCAAACCATTCTTCTCGGGATCTTCGCGAACGCTGCGTAGGAAAGCGTGGGTGGCAATTCCGTCGGTAATTGTCTGCCACGTTGCGCCGTAGTCGCGAGTGCGATAGAGATGAGGCGACTGATCCTCGAGTCGGCTGCGATCGACGGCGGCATAGGCGACCGCGGGATCGAAACGCGACGCTTCGATCAGAGAGATCTTGCTCCACGGGGTGAGCCCGGGCGGAGTAACGTTTTTCCAGGATTTGCCGCCATCGCGCGTGAGGTGAATCAAGCCTGTGTCGCTCCCCGCCCAGATCAGATCGCGGTTTAGCGGCGAAGGCGCGATGGTGAACACAACGCCAAACCCCCGCTGCATCGCGTTCTCGACGGTTGGAGGGCCTTCGGTCTTTCTTCCGGGTATCGCTCCGGTCAGATCGGGGCTGATGGTCTGCCAGTGCAGACCGCCATCACTCGTCTTCATCACATATTGGGTGCCGAGAAAAAGCGTGGTGGAATCTGCCGGGGAAAGCACGAGCACGGGAGTCCACGGGTCCCTGTATTTATGCTGATCGATCTCGGTGTTGAACGTGGGCAATGGCCACGGAGAAATGTCCTGGCTGAAACCGGTCCGCTTGTTGAAGCGGGAGACGCTGCCGTAGACTCCGCTCAAATAAACGATGTTGGGATCGTGCGGATCGGGCACCATATAGCCGCTCTCACTGCCCCCTGCCGGAAACCAATCGCGGGGCGTGATCTGGCCGTGGTCGGTTCGGTTCGGGACGGCGGCGCTTCCGCTATCCTGCTGCGCGCCATAGACGATGTATGGGAACTGATTGTCGGTGATGACGTGATAGAACTGCGCGGTGGGCTGGTTGTACCACGTGCTCCAGGTCTGGCCGCGATCGAGACTGACGCTCGTGCCCTGGTCGGTGCCTAGAACCATGCTGGCGGAATTTTTCGGATCGATCCAAATCTGGTGGTAATCATCTCCGCCGGGCGCGCCGCGTACGATTGAAATCGTTTTACCGCCGTCTTCGGAGCGATACAGCGCGACGTTCGGAATGTAGATCACATCCTGATGGCGAGGATCGATCGTGATGCTGTTGAAATACCAGGCGCGGCTGGTGAGACGCGGGTCGGCGTTCTCCAGCGCCCAGGTGTCGCCGCCATCGTCCGAGCGATAAAGGCCGGCTTTCTTCGCCTCAATCAGCGCATAGACGCGCTTGCCATCGGACGCGACACTAATCCCGACGCGTCCCCAATCGCCGTCAGGCAAGCCATTACCTTTGAGCTGAGACCAAGTCTTGCCGGCGTCTTGCGAACGGAAAACTCCGCCGCCCGGACCATCGATGGGTGGGTAAGTGCTCCAGGGAGGGCGCTGAGCATGCCAAGCTCCGGCAAACAGAACTTGGGGGTTGCCAGAGCAGATTGCCAAGTCGGAAATCCCAATCTCGTTGCCCAAGTCGAGCGCTTTCGTCCAACTGGTTCCACCATCGATCGACTTGTAGACGCCCCGCTCTTCGTTGGGGCCGTAGGCGTGCCCGAGCGCCCCGACATAGAGGATGTTTGAATCGTGCGGATCGACGACGATGCGGCTGATTTGGCGCGTGTCTTCGAGGCCGATGTGCGTCCAGGTCGAACCGGCGTCTGTGGATTTATAGACGCCGATGCCCGAAGACAGATCGGAGCGAATGTCGGACTCGCCGGTTCCGGCGTAAATTATTTTGGAATCAGACGGCGCCACGGCCAGCGCGCCGATCGAGCCGACGGGTTGGTTGTCAAAGACTGGCATCCAGACAGTTCCGGCATCGGTGGTTTTCCAGACGCCGCCATTGACTCCGCCGAAATAGAAGGTGGTGGAGTCGCCGGGCACGCCCGCGACCGCGACCACGCGGCCACCGCGAAACGGGCCAATCAAGCGCCATCGCAGGCCATTGAAGAGTTCGGAGGGCACGGGCTGAGCAATCGCCGAGTGGACGAGAAAAAAGAGAAAGAGCAGCGCGATGATACTCCGGTAAAGACAGGATGTCGTTCTGTGCAAGGCGAACCCTCTTATTGGCTTGTCAATCTGGATAGCCAGTCTACCGGAAGACAGTCATTTTCTTGAAAGGATTGCGATGGCGAAATAATTCGGCAGCCGATTTCGTCGCGCCAAAAGTTCTGGTACCCTGCACATATCTATGTTCATGTCCATGCGCCTCTACCACCTCTTTTTTCTTGTTGTCGCAGCCGGATCCATCTTCGTCCAAACCGTCCAAGCCCAGAACGTCCAATCGGTAGCGGACCGCGTCGCGGCGCAGAATGCGCTTTTCGACGAGCAGTATGAAACCGACCTGCGCAATTTTCCTGAGCGTGCAACTGCTTTCGGTGACTATCGCTACAACGACAAGCTCGCCGACTACTCGCTGGGGGCCATTGCCGAGCGCCACAAGACAGACCAGTCGTTTCTCGCGCGCCTGAACGCCATTCCGACCAGCGGCTTCTCCGATCAGGATCAACTCTCCCACGACCTGCTCGTCCGCGTCCTCCAGCAGCGCATCACCGACTACGATCTCAAAGAATATGAAATGCCCATCAACCAGCAGGGTGGCATCCATACCGGCCTGGCCGATCTGCCATTATCCGTTCCCTTCGACTCCGTCAAGCACTACGAAGACTACATCGCCCGTCTCCATCAGATTCCGCGCGTGCTCACCCAGGTCACGGAAGTGCTTCGCGCGGGCATGAAAGACAAACTTATGCCTGTACGCTTCCTGGCCGAGAAGCTTCCCGTGCAGTGTCAGGGGATCATCGACGCCGACCCGTTTCTTCAGCCGACTAAAAAATTCCCGGCAAGCATCTCTGCCGAAGATCAGAAGCGGTTGACGCAGCAGATTACGGACGCGATTAACAACGACGTCATTCCTGCGTATAAGACGTTCGCCGATTTTCTCCGCACAGTGTATGCCCCGGATGGCCGGACTACCCTCTCGGTTACATCTTTGCCCGACGGGCAACGGCGCTATGAAAACGATATTTACGCGCGCACGACGACGCACATGACGCCCAATGAGATTCATCAACTCGGGCTGCGCGAGATCGACCGCATTCAGGCTGAGATGTTGGTGATCGCGAAGAAAGAAGGCTTCGCCGACCTGGCATCGTTCCGAGATTCGCTCAAAACCAATCCCAAATACATTCCCACGTCCGCCGACCAGATCCTCGACGACTTCCGCCACTACATCGCTCAGATGGAGCCGAAACTACCCGAGCTCTTCACGCTCCTCCCTAAGTCCCCGGTCACCGTCGAAGCCATTCCCGCTTTCCAATCGGCCGCCGCAACGCATTACGTCACCGGCACACCGGACGGCAAACGCCCCGGCCGCGTAGTCGTGGCGACCTCCGACTTCGCGCATCGCTCGCTCGTCGACGACGAGGCCATCGCTTACCACGAAGGCATTCCCGGCCATCACATGCAGCTCTCCGTCCAGCAGCAATTAACCGGCATGCCCAAGTTCCGCCTCCACGGGCTAGGCTTCAACGCCTACATCGAAGGCTGGGCGCTCTACGCCGAAGAACTCGGCAAAGAGGTCGGCTTCTATCAGGATCCCGTCTCCGACTACGGCCGTCTCTCCTCCGAACTTTTTCGCGCCGTCCGTTTAGTCGTCGACACCGGCATCCACTCCAAAGGATGGTCCCGCGACCAAGTCGTAGACTTCTTCCGCAAATCCGGAGCCGTCGACGAGCCCACCATCCAATCCGAGACCGATCGCTACATCTCCTGGCCCGCGCAAGCTCTGAGTTATAAGCTAGGCCAGCTCAAGATCCGCGAACTCCGCGAGCGCGCCAAAAAAGAATTGGGCCCAAAGTTCGACATCCGCACCTTTCACGACGAAATGCTCGATGGCGGCACTCTCCCCCTAGACCTCCTGGAAGCGCGCACCAACAAATGGATCGCCGAGCAAAAAGCAAAATGACGCCGCCCGCAGGCCGGGTATGAGCCGTTCGACCTATGGAGGCCAAGACTGTCCAGCAAAGGCTATGGGGCGCCGTGAATTCCTGCTGGCCGCTGCTGCCACGGCCGCGGCGGGCTTGTCTTCAGGATATTTGCGAGCGCAGACAAGTTCTGCGCAGACCAATCCGGCGCTTAGTCCCGCCACCGCTGCTGTTTCGAACACGATCGCCAAGAGTCTGGTTACACCGAACGCCGATTTTTTTATCCGCAATCACTTTAAGACTCTGGTGATCAACGAGGAGAAATGGAACCTTGAAATCGGCGGCGCGGTCACCAACCCGACTAAGCTGTCGTACACCGATCTTTTGCTGGCGTCGTCCGTTCGATGCCCACTGACGATCGAGTGCGCGGGAAATCTCTCGGGCGGCCCTGGCGTGAGCACGGCTGTCTGGTCTGGGTTACCCGTTGCTGAGTTGCTCAAGCAGGCGGGTATTCAAGCCGGGGCAACGACGATTGTTTTTCACGGCGCAGACGCGGGCGATGCGGTGGGCACGCCGCCCGGAACACACTATGCTCGTGCGATTCCGCTAGAGAAGGCGATGGATGGGTCGACGCTGTTGGCCTACGAGATGAATGGCGCGCCGCTGCCGCCGGAGCACGGATTCCCGCTACGGGCGCTGGTTTCGGGCTGGTATGGCATGGATTCGGTGAAATGGTTGACGCGGATCGAGGTTTCGCAAGAGCCGTTTAAAGGCTACTTTCAGCAGGAACATTATGTCGCGCTGGAGGCCAATGGCGGCCGGGAAGTTATCACGCGCATGCGCGTGAATTCCAAGTTCCTACGGCCAATGGATGCGGAGGAGATTCGCAGTAAGACGTATCGGATTGAAGGCGTCGCCTGGGCGGGCGAGGCTAAGATTGCAAAAGTTGAGTTGCGCTTTGAAGTCAACGGTCCGTGGCAACCGGCTGAACTTGGTCAATCACCGGCTGCTCTGGTGTGGACTCCGTGGAGCTACGCGTGGAGCATTCCGCGTCCGGGGCAATTCAAAATCGAGGTTCGCGCTACTGACGATCAAGGCAACAGTCAGCCACTGGTGCGTGATCCGGATCGAAAAGACGACTACGAACTGAATACCACTCATCGCATCACGGTGAGCGTTCGGTCTTAATCCGGTGGTCCTGTATGCTCTTTCAGGCGTAACTATTCAGGGGATGTTTCATGGGGAGCCCGACTGTCTCAGCTGGAATTCAGGGTGGAAGCGTAAGCGTAACAGTAACCGTGATGCCGCGCGTCGCGCTCATTCTTTTTATATGTGTCGTGATATATGCCGGTCTGTTGGCGACGGCTGCCCAAGCGCAACAAAGTCTCGCCGACCTCTCCGCGCAAGGGAAGGCTGCGCTCGGCAACCAGCAATTTGATCAAGCCGCAAAGGTCTATGAGCAGATCGTGAAGCTCGATCCGCGCTCGGCGGAGGCTCATTCCAATCTTGGTTTCGCTCTTTACATGAGCGGCAGTTATCAGCGGGCAATCGCGCAGTTTCAAAAAGCCCTCGCGCTCGACCCGCGCCTTGATCGCGCGCAGGTTCTCCTGGCCCTGGCTTATTTTGATAGCGGAGAGTTCGATCGCGCCGTTCCATTGCTTGAAAAGGCTTACCCGACGCGGAAAGACGACCCGGTCGTAGTGGCTCACCTCGGCCTTGCTTACCTGCGCCAAAATAAAGACGATAAGGCGCTGGCCATGCTCACGCACTGGGCTGAACTTGAACCGAACAGTCCCGACGCGCTGTATTTCAAGGGAAAGGCATCGGTATATGTTGCCTCGGATGCTTTCGATCAGCTGTCAAAGGCGGCGCCCGATTCTTACCGCATGTTTCAGTTGCGCGCGGAAATGCTCCGGCAACAGAACATGACCGTTGCGGCGGTTAACGAATATAAAAAAGCCATCGCTCAAAAACCTGATGCTGCCGGACTTCACTATGCTTTGGGTACGGTGTACCGCGAAGCCGGGCGCCTCGACGAAGCCCTGGCCGAATTCAACTCTGAGCTCAAGATCACGCCCAACGATGCGATGACGGACTATCTTATCGGCGACGTATACATTCAACAGAGCAAGCTCGAGGAGGCGCAACAATACCTGACGCAGGCACTGCAATTGCAGCCCGGACTCGCAGATGCGCAGATTGACTTGGCCAAGACGTATCACACCCAGGCTAAAACCGACGAGGCGGTGAAGCTGCTTCAGGCGGTGGTGGCGTCGGATCCCAGCCGAGATGATGCGCATTACCTGCTTTTTGGTCTTTATAAAGAGCAGGGGCAGATGGAACAAGCCAAGAAGGAATTGCAAATCTATGAAGAGCTGAAGCGAAAGACCGCGGACCGGGAACAGAAGATGTTGCGGCTTGATTCCACGAATTAGCGATCCGATCTGAGGTAGTTAGAATCCTGGGTTTACGGCACGGAGTCACGTTGTGCTGGGCGAGAGAATCTTGCTTGACAAATCGAGTTGATGCTCGTTATCGTTCTAAGCGCTTATTATAATCTAATATTTTGTTGGTGTGATTCAGCTCCGGCTTTCTTGTGAGGATCGATACGATGTCTGCTCAGCCCGTTCTCGCCGCCGCGTTGGTGCAACCTGGGAAGTACGAAGTGCGCGAATATCCACTCCCGGAGCCAGCTCCCGGCTGTGTGCTGGTAAAGATGGAGATGTCCGGCATCTGCGGCACCGACAAGCACACCTACCAGGGATACACGACGCAATACGCGGGTGCAGGCGAAGGCAAACAAATTCGCTTCCCGATTATTCAGGGCCATGAAAATGTTGGGACCGTCGCCGCGATCGGGGGAAACGGATATTACACCGATTTTGAGGGGGTGCATCTCGAAATCGGCGATCGCGTTGTCGTCGGGGCGAACGTCTCTTGCGGCGATTGCTATTACTGCCGCCACGACTTTCCTTATTACTTCTGCGAGAACATGACCGATTACGGCAATAATCTTTGCGCCGCCGATCCGCCGCATCTTTTTGGCGGATGGTCGCAATATATGTACATCATCCCGGGCAGCTTTCTGGTGCGCGTTCCCGACGATCTGCCGTCGGAGGTGGCGGTTCTCACCGAGATCATGGCCGTGACCGTTGGGCTCGATCGCGCGAAGCAGATGTCGGTTTTTCCAAGCGAGGCTTTCCTCTTCGACGACACCGTTGTGGTGCTTGGTGTGGGTCCGCTGGGCATGTGCTTCCTGATGAAAGCACGGATGCTTGGAGCCGGAAATATTATTGCGGTCGATCTTTCGGATTATCGTTTAGATTTTGCCAAGCGCTTGGGTGCGGATCATGTGATCAACGCGTCTAAAACGACGCTCGCCGACAGGCTGGAATTCGTCCGCGGATTAACGCACGGACGTGGAGCTGACCTGGTGATTGGAACCGCCGGCGTTCCCCAAGCCTTCCGCGAAGCGCTCGAACTGATGCGACTTGGCGGCCTGCTTGTTGAGGCTGGAAATTTTTCCGACCTCGGCGAGATCCCGATCAGCCCGCATCGCCATGTATGCGCGAAGAGCGCGCGAATTCTGGGCGTAGGGGGCGAAGAGCCTGCCGCATATGGGCCGAGCATGCGACAGATGGCGCGCTATATGGCCAACTATCCCCTCGGCGAACTTGTTTCGCATCGCTTTCCGCTTCGCGAAGTGGAGGCGGCGGTGCTCAAATCAGTCGCTCCCGATTCCATGAAAGTGGCAATCATGCCGTGGGGCTGATTTCGAATTCAGAGTGCGTGACCGATCAACATAGCTGTTAAGGAGAACGTTCGATGGGAAAACTGGCAATCACCGGCGGCGAGCCAATCCGAAAAAAGCGCTTTGATCCTTGGCCTATTTACACCGACAAAGAGCGGCAGGCGCTCGAAGACGTCCTGACCAATCACAAGTGGGGAGGCCAGCCTTTCCCCGGCAAGCACGGAGACGCTTTCGGCAAGGCATTTGCCAAATTTCACACTGCCAAATACGGTCAAGCCGTCAACACCGGCACCGTTGCGATTCAAGCCGCTCTCAAAGCCATCGACATCCGTCCCGGCGACGAAGTCATCGTCCCGGCCTACACATGGGAGGGAACCGTCGGTCCCGTTCTCCTTATTAACGCCGTGCCCGTTTTCGTCGACGTCGATCCCGACACCTATTGCCTCGATGCCAAACTGGTCGAAGCGGCGATTACGCCAAAGACCAAAGCATTTCTCCCCGTTCATCTCGGCATGAGGTTTGCCGATCTTGACATTCTTGTCCCGCTGGCCGCCAAGCACGGCATCAAGATCGTCGAAGATTGCGCTCATGCACACGGTGGTATGTGGCGCGGCAAAGGCGCGGGTTCCATCGGAGATCTCGGCGCTTTCAGTTTTCAATCGAGCAAGCTGATCACCTCTGGCGAAGGCGGCGCTGTCATCACCAACAACCTCGAATATTTCGAGCGCGTTCAGTCCTACATCAACACCGGACGCCGCAGCGTCACCGACGAATTCCATCACCGCATGATCGGCTTCAATTACCGCCTCGGCGAATTTCAGGCGGCCGTCCTAAACCCGCAACTGGAGCGGCTTCCCGAGCAAGCCAAGGTGCGCACCGCCAACATGGAATATTTCGAGTCGCGCCTGAAAGGCACCGTAGGCATAGGCCTGCTCAAACCTGAGCCCCGCATCACTCGCCTCGCTCCTTACGGCTACGTGCTGAAGTACTACGCCGAGCAGGTGAAAGACATTCCTCGCGCCAACTTCGTCGCCGCGCTTCAACTCGAAGGCATACCCTGCGACGGACTTTTCTATGAGCCTGTGTATCGCAGCTCGCTCTTTCCACTCGATCCGACCGATTATCCGGCTCTGAGTTGGGGACGGCCGAAGCCGCTCGATCTGCGCAACATGTATAAGTGTCCCGCAGCCGAGCGCGCCGCCTATCACGAAGCCGTCTGGTTCTCGCATCATCTTTTCCTCGGCGGAAAAGAAAATGTCGACAGCATCGTCGATGGCATCCGCAAAGTTCTCGACAACATCGAAGAGCTTCGCGGACTTGAACACCGCGCCATCAAGGACCAGGGACTAAGCCGCGCCGACCGTGAAAGCTGATCGCGCCGGTTCGCAAAAAATAAAGAGGAACTAAATCGATGGCATCGGGGAAACGAGTCGGATACGCCGTAGTCGGCCTAGGCAGCATCTCGCAAGTCGCAGTGCTGCCCGCCTTCGCTCATAGCAAAAAAGCAAAGCTGATTGCAGTGGTGAGCGGCGATAAGAAAAAAGCTGCAAAGTACGCGCAGGATTTCAACGCCGCGCAATCCTGCACCTACGACGAATTCTCCGAATGTCTCGAGAATCCGCAAGTCGAAGCCGTCTACATTGCGACTCCTCCAGGTGAGCACGAAAAATACGCCATAGCCGCCGCCCAGGCCGGCAAGCACGTCATCAGCGAAAAGCCGCTCGCAGCAACGGTTGCGCAGGCTCGCAACATGGTGAACACCTGCCGCCGCAACAAAGTCTTATTCATGACCGCTTATCGAAAATACTTCGAGCCGAGCAGCTTGATGCTCAAGAAGCTGATCACTAGCGGCGATCTCGGACGCATCGATATCATCCACACTCTCTTCGCCGAGCTTCGTCCCTTCGGCGACAACTCTCCCGCCTGGCTCTTCTCGAAAGAATTATGCGGAGGAGGCCCGCTCACCGACCTTGGCGTCTACTGCGTCAACACGACGCGATGGCTGGTCGACGAAGATCCCACCGCCGCCACCGGCATAAGTTGGGTCCGAGAGCGCCGCCGGTATAAAGATGTAGAAGAAGGAGTCGCCTTCCGCCTCGATTTCAAGAGCGGTCTCGTGCTGCAAGGAACGGCAGCTTACAGCGCCGCCTTCTCTTCCTTCGTGCACGTTCATGGAGAAAAGGGCTGGGCGGAACTTGCTCCCGCCTTTGCGTTCGAAGAGGAGCGCCGCATCAGCGGCAAGGTCGCCGGCAAATGGTTCGCCAAAACTTTCAAGCCCATCGACGAGTTTGTTCTTGAAATCGACTATTTCGCCGACTGCATCCGAAATGGCCGCGAGCCCGAACCCTCCGGCGAGCAAGGCCTCCGCGACATTATTATCATCGACGCGATTTATCGCGCCGTGAAACAGCGTCGCTCCGTAGCAATTAAATATTCATAAAGTTTGCGGGAAGATTTGCGAGGACGATTTACCGAGGAGAGTTCATGGCGAAGCTAGGCATAGGCGTCTTAGGCGTCGGCACGATGGGAAAGCAGCACGCTTACAATCTCAGGCACCGTATTCCTGAGGCGCAGTTGATTGCGGTCGCCGACACCGACGCGAATCGCGCGAAGCAAGTTGCCGACGAACTCGAGATCGAGCGCCACTACAACAACGTCGAGGCGCTCGCCGAGCGCAAAGACATCCAGGCCATCGTCGTCGTGACCCCCGCCAAGTTTCACGGCGCCGCAATGAAGGTCTGCGCCCACGCGGGCAAAGATATTTTCTGCGAGAAGCCTTTCACGCTCACGGTCGAAGAGGCGGACGAGGTTCTTGACCTCACACAAAAAGCTGGAGTCCAGGTCCAGGTCGGCCACGTCCGCCGCTACGATCCTCCGAACGTCCGCGCCAAGCGCCGCATCGAAGCTGGAGAAATCGGCGATCCCGTCATCTTCAAATCGATCGCCCGAGATCCCGCGCCTCCGCCGGTGAGCTACATGGCCAGCGGCGTCAACGGAATGTTTTTTCAGGATTCAACCGTGCACGAATTCGATCTCGGACGCTGGATCATGAATGACGAGATCTCCGAGATCCATGCTTACGGCGCCGTTCTCGTCTTCCCCGAGATCGCGCAATTCAACGACATTGACACCGCGCTCCTCAACATGAAATTTTCTCGCGGTGCGCTGGGAGCGGTCGAGAACTACATGCAATCGGGCTACGGATACGACGTTCGCACCGAGATCGTCGGCTCGAAAGGCACGATCATCACTGGATATTTGCAGCAGACCGCCGAAGTAGTCCTGACCGCGGCCGGCGCGAAGACCGATATTGTCGATCATTTCCTGGTTCGCTTTGCTGACGGATATCTCCACCAGATGCGTGACTTTGTGCAGACGGTCATTGCCGATCGCCCAGTCAAAGTCGATGCCTTCGACGGCCGTCAAGCGGTCGCTGTGGCCGCCGCGGCGGAGCGATCGTACCGGGAAGGGCGCGCGGTAAAGGTGGAAAATAGACAGCGCGCGTGAGGCATTTCTGACGGCCGATCGTCACGCTGAGTTTTGCGTAAGCTCACGGTGCAGCCATGCTTTAGCCATCTTCAACTCGCGGTGCACGGTTGCTGGTGAGATTTTTAGCGCCGCCGCCGCTTCATCATAGGTAAGACCGCCAAAGCACAATAGTTCGATGATTTCGCCCTTGCGCTGGTCAAGCGTGGCCAGGCGCTGGAGAGCGGCATCCAGTTCCACGATCCCACCCGACGTCTGCGGACCGATCATCACCGCCTCATCGAGTTCAACCATCTCCGCGCCACCGCCGCGTTTCTGGCGATGATTCGCTTTGGCGTGATCGACCAGGATGCGCCGCAACAGACGCGCCGAAACTGCAAAGAAATGGACGCGGTCCTGCCAGGCCACGTCCGCATCGACAAGGCGCAGATAGGCTTCATGCACTAATGCAGTCGCCCGCAAAGTGTGATTGGTTCGCTCCGAACGCAGGCAGATCGCCGCCAGCTTGCGCAGTTGCTGGTAAACAACCGGCATCAGTTCGTCGAGCGCATCTTTATTCCCACCACCCCATTCTTTGAGTAGACGCGTCACCAACTGGCGCTCCGAGGGTAATTCCGGCATAGGCGCCTCCCGTCCATCCTTAATCGACGATTCTATCCAAATCAATGTTACGAGCGGGAGAATCCCGGCAAAGATTTTTTGCACCGGTGAGGGAATCGGCGGAGGAACGTCGCTTTTAGGGGTGAGTAGTAATTAAACCTAATTCAAAAAGGAACTCCCATGAAACTCAAAACTTTATCTCTCTCCCTTGGCGTGGCTGCGTTTCTCTGCATCTCCGCCTTCGCGCAATCCTACAACTTCACCACTATCAACTATCCAGACGACACGTTCACCCAATTGCTCGGTATCAACAACTCTGGTGACATCGCCGGCTACCACGGTGCTAGCCCGAACCTGGGATTCACCTACACGGCCGGCACCTTCACCAATGAAAATTATCCTAAGTCGCAGCAGACGCAGGTGATTGGCATCAACAACCGGCCCTTTAAGACAGCTGGGTTCTACATTGAGCACGGAAAGACCATCGGCTTCACCGATTTCCAGGGAACATTCACCAGCGTCGCCTATCCCCACAAGCCCTTCAATCAGCTCCTCAGCCAGAACGACTACGGGCAAGCGGCGGGATACTACAGCAGCAACCTGGCTGGAACTGACCCGGACGTGCCGTACGTGTATGACGAGTTCGGCGGCGTTTTCGAGGTCTACACCATCCCCGGCGCCACCGGCGGCGCGCAGGCGACGGGCATCAACAACTCCAGCAGCGTCTGCGGCTTCTACATCGATGCCAACGGGATGAGCCACGGCTGGCTCCAGGTCCAGGGACACTTCACCGTCCTCGATTACCCCCAGGCCGCGCAAACGTCGGCCTCCGGCCTAAATAACAAAGGGTTGGTGGTTGGCTTCTACGTCGACAGCCAAGGCAACACCCACGGCTTCGTGTACAACACGTCCAGCGCTGCCTTCACACAGGTGGACGATCCGAGCGGAGTTGGCATGACGATCGTGAACGGTGTCAACGACGATGGCGATCTGGTTGGCTTCTATGGCCCGAACGCTTGCACCGGCAGCTCAACCTGCAGCGGATTCGAGGCGACTCCGGCAGAGTAACAGCGCGCTAACCCCAACGCGTTAATTGCAAGAAATGATGGGAGTCCGAGAACCTGCGGACTCCCATTTTTCTTGCCGAGGTAAATTCTTTCCAAAATTTACGATAAGGTAATGATTATAGAAATTTTAACCGGGTCCCGGAGGCAGCGCGCTAGATGAGATTGGAAAGGACGGTTGTGTTCTGGGGCTTGGTACTAATCTTCTTTTTTTTCGTTTCCGCTGGTTCCAGCCACGGCCAAGGCGGACCGCCCTACTACACCAACGATCCGGGCACGCCGGGGCCGTTCAATTGGGAAATAAACATTGGCTACATGCCCTTCTATTACAGCGACCAGAACGTCTCCCACGTTCCCGACGTCGACATTAATTTTGGCGTGGGGGAGCGGATCCAGTTGACCTATGAAAATGCATGGTTGCGGGTAAAGAATCCTGCGTCTTCCACTAAGTTTGGCTTTGGGCAATCCAATCCCGGCGTCAAGTGGCGCTTCTACGACGCGGGAGACGGCGGCCTGGCTATCTCGACTTTCCCCCAATTTTTCCTCAACAATCCGAACGACGCAGTCCGCCGCGGTATTACTCCGGCGAGCCAAACTTTTCTGCTGCCCTTCGAATTCACTAAGAAATTCGGCCCCGTCGACGTCGACTACGAACTCGGTTACGAGTTCGTTCACAAAGGTTCCAATGGCTTTCTGACTGGCCTCGTTCTCGGGCACGAATTCACCAAGAAATTAGAACTGGACGTCGAGTTTTATTCTCAGGGGACCTTTCATCCCTCGGCCTACCAGCCCACGCTTGAAATAGGCGCTCGCTACAAGATTCATAAACCGATAATTCTCCTGCTGATGTCTGGACGCAGCCTCGAACCCACCAGCCCCAGTCAGTCCAATTTTGTTGGTTATTTCGGCCTTCAATTTCTGCTGCCGCCGAAGTCATATGACCGTGAATGATGCCTTTCTCACTTGCCGCTTTGCGGCCAGGGTCGCAGCTGACAGGCCGCAGGAAAGGCAGGAAAATCGCTTTTGGGATATTCGCGCTTCTTGAAGCTGATGAAGATCAAAGTCACATGGATTGGAAAGACTAAAGAGCCGGCAGTTCAGGTTCTAACCGACGAGTATCTAAAACGCATCTCGCGTTACGCCGAGATTGCGGGCGTGGCCTTGAAAGACGACGCTGCGATCCTATCGCTGGCAACCGGCGAGCGGTCGAAGAAACAGGAACGGCACAAACTGGTTCTGCTCGACGCCCGAGGAAGCCAGTTTTCCTCCGAGGAATTTGCCGCGTTCCTCGAGCGCGAGCACATCAACGCCATCCCGCTACTCTTCGCCATCGGAGGCAGCGACGGTTTCAGTGAAGAGATACGGCGGCGCGCCGGATTCACTCTTTCCCTGGGAAAGATGACCCTTCCTCACGAATTGGCGCGTGTGGTCTTGCTCGAGCAGCTTTACCGCGCCTTCACCATCCTGGCCAACCACCCTTATCATTTAGGACATTAACCTTTTGGTAAACGGTCAGCGGCCAGTCAGTCCCAGACTCCCGCGCTCGAGATTGGGACTGCGATGTACCTCCGGCAGCTTCACGGAAACCCGAAACTGGCTTACTGTATTGTCATACAGGCGAACTAAGTCTGAATTCTGTAGGTGAGGCCCTCCCCCGATGAAAAACCCGTACGATGTTCTAAGAATGAAAGAACAAGAACTGATGCGAGTCCGCAAAGAGATGGACGCTTTGCGAGTCGCGGCGCGCTTATTGGACGCCGAGGATTCGGCTGCAGGCAGGCTACAATCTCAGCCCAAACTGCAACGAGTCGTCGAAATGCCATAGTGCTCAATGTCTTAGCATAGAACTACGTGGGGCGAGCCCAACTCGCCCCGTTTCTTTGTCTTCCCTATCTTCATTTATCTTTTCCGCCTGGCAATTTTGCGAATTTACGTTCGCATGTGACCCGATTCCCAATCCGTTTCCGGTATGGATGTCAGGTAGGAAAGAACTTTCGCAGAGAGTTCTTCCATGGTGAAACGCAATTATCGGCGCAGTAGAGTTCTGCTTTCCAACCACTCCGTTTTGCTTCTCCTTCCCCACGATGTGAAATTTCACGACAAATACTGAGGAGGAGTCTCTTATGTCCGCGCAAAACAAAACTTACCGCAAATTGTTTCGCCTGCATCAGCTCTTAGTCGCATTCACCTTATCCCTGCTCATTGCCACCGCTGCTTTGGCGCAGCAATACAACATTGTCGACTTGGGCACGCTAGGCGGCACCGTCACCGAGGCATATGGTGTGAATAACAGCGGCGACGCGACCGGATTTTCCTATTCCACCAGCGCCGGTTGCTACCTTCAGGCATTTCTTTACACCGATGGCAGCGGCATGGCCGACATCGGCCTCCTGCCAGGTTTCGGAGGATGCAATTACGGTGTCTCCATCAATGACAACGGCCAGATCGCTTTCAACGGCGATCATCACCCGGGCAGCGGCGATTATACGGCGCATCGCTACACGCCAAATGTAGGCGCTATCGACCTAGGCACCTTGCCAGGCGACATCGTCAGCTACGCCACCCGCGTCAACGCCTCGGGCGACGTCATAGGCGGATCGGTCACCGACAGCTCGGGGACGGTCGGGGATCCGTTCCTCTATGCCGACAACCTCGGCATGGTCGATCTCGGCAACCTCGGAGGCGGACGCGGCCAAGCCAACGGCATCAATGCCGCCGGCACGGTCGTCGGCTATGCGCGCACTCCGTCCACCCCAGTCGGAAACATCTGGGATATAGGCGACGCTTTCATCTATACCGATAGCATCGTCGATCTCAACAGCATCGTCACGACGCCTGGCTGGCAACTCTACAGCGCCGCCGCCATCAACAAAAAAGGGGTCATCGTCGGCTACGGCTTGCACACCACCAAAAAGAAACAGGTGATCGATGCCTTCCGCTACAATCCGGTAACTCACGCCGTGACCGATCTCGGCACTTTCCCTGGCGGCGGCATCAGCTACGCTCTCGATATGAATTCGAAGAACTGGATCGTGGGCGCTGCGTACCTCGACGCAAGCGGGGCCGGTAACTACCGCGCGTCACTCTGGCAACCGGGCAAGCCGGGCGCTCAGAATCTCAATAACTTGGTCCCGCAAGGCACTGGCTGGACTCTGGTTCAAGCCACCGGAATCAACGACAAAGGTCAAATCGTGGGCTGGGGCTATGTTTCGAACGGCGACGCTCATGGCTTCCGGCTCGATCCGGTTGTTCCGTAGCTGCTTAGTTTATCTTCTGGAATTTGTGCTAAGGTGGACGGGAACCACCCCGTCCGCTTTCTTTTCGGATTTTTTCTCCGTATCCGTGCCTCCGCGGTGAAAAAAGCAAATCTCGACACCGCCGCAAATCACCAAATTTCAAATCGCGCCGGCTTCCGCGTACAATAAAAGATTCGGCCTCTATGTCGGATCTCCGCCGTGGTCTTATCATCGTGAATACCGGCCCAGGGAAGGGTAAGACTACCGCAGCCATGGGAACGGCGCTGCGAGCGGTTGGACAGGGGATGCGGGTTCTGATGCTGCAATTTTTGAAAGGCTCGTGGCACTACGGCGAGCTCGATGCCGTCCAGGCCTTCGGCGACAAGTTCATCATGAAGCAAATGGGCCGCGGCTTCGTAAAAGTCGGCGCCGAAAAGCCCGATCCCGAAGATGTTCGCATGGTCGAAGAAGCCTGGGCGGAGGCCGAAAAGGCGATCCAATCCGGCGAATGGGATCTGGTGGTGCTCGACGAAATCAACTACGCCATCAGCTACGGTATGCTGGACCCGGCCAAAGTTGCGGAATCGCTAAAGAAAAAGCCAGAGATGGTGCATGTAATCTTGACCGGTAGAAATGCCCATCCGACTATCGTCGAACTGGCCGACACAGTGACGGAAATGCGCCAGGTCAAGCACGCCTACGAAAAAGGCGTGATGGCGCAGAGAGGAATCGAATACTAGGAAAAGAGTTCTCAGTTCCCGGTTCGCAGTTCTCAGCAAAAGAAGGCCCACGGGTTTACTGATAACTGACAGCTGACAACTGCTCTTATGACTTGGTTAAAACGCCAATCCGGCGAGTTAGATACCTCGGGCGAAAAGAAGGTTCGCACCGAGGGTTTGTGGGTGAAGTGTGACGGCTGCCGCCAGATCATCTGGAAAAAAGATCTGGAAGAGAATCTTAACGTCTGCCCGAAATGCGACAAACATTTCCGTATCGACGCCCGCGCCCGCCTGGCCCAGCTTCTCGACGACAACCAATACGAAATTTTCGACAGCAACCTGGCCTCTACCGACCCGTTGAAATTCGTTGACCTTAAGGCCTACTCCTCACGCCTGAAGCAGGCGAAATCCGACACCGGCCTGAAAGATGCCATTGTGAATGCACGTGGGAAGCTGAACAGCCGTCCCGTGATCGTAAGCTCGATGGAATATTCTTTCATCGGCGGCAGCATGGGAGCCGTAGTCGGCGAGGTCATTACGCGTGCCATCGAGAAGGCAATCGAAACCCGCACTCCGATCATTATTGTTTCGGCGTCGGGCGGTGCCCGCATGATGGAAGGTGTGATCAGCCTGATGCAGTTGGCGAAAATCTCTGCCGCGCTAGCGCGTCTCGATGCGGCTGGCGTCCCTTACATTTCGGTTCTAACCGATCCCACCACCGGCGGCGTAACCGCATCGTTCGCGATGTTGGGCGATCTCAACATTGCAGAGCCTGGTGCCCTGATCGGTTTCGCCGGCCCGCGAGTGATCGAGCAGACGATAAGGCAGAAGTTGCCGCCAGGTTTCCAGCGCTCCGAATTTTTGCTGGAGCACGGAATGCTTGATGCCGTAGTTCCACGCAAGGACTTGAAAGCCTACATATCCCGTGCCCTGGATTTCATGGTGCAAGCGGCCTAGAGGCCAATAAACGCTGTTCGTCGTTCGCTGGTCGCTTAAGACGCGCATAACTTTCTGTACGGTCGTTTGGGCACGCAGAGGGCGCTTCGATGTCGATCCGGCGCCATCCGATGAGAGGGAGTCGAAACCCCTCGCCGAACTTGCTACGCTGAACATGCCTAGTCGGCGAATAGCGAACGACGAACAGCGAACGACGCTCTTGTCCTACGAAACCGCAGTTGCGCAGATGTACGCGCTGGGCCACGAACTGGCGCAGACGCCATCGCACAAGTTCGACCTCGCCCACATGCGCGTGCTCCTGGCAGCGCTAGGGCATCCCGAGAACCGCTTTCCCTCGGTGCTGGTCGCCGGCACCAACGGCAAGGGCTCAACCGCTGCGACGCTCGCCTCGATCTTGCTGGCTTCTGGTCTGAAAACAGGCCTCTATACCTCGCCGCACTTGGTGCGCATCAATGAGCGCATTCGCCTCAATGGCGCGCCTATCGACGACGACGATTTCGCCGCCCTCCACGACGTGGTCGACCGCACCGCCGAACGCCTGGTAGGGGAAGGCGATCTTCCGTGGCATCCCAGCTTCTTTGAGATGCTGACGGCGATGGCCTTCGAATACTTTGCCCGCAACCGTCCCGACATAGTTGTGCTCGAGGTCGGAATGGGCGGCCGCCTGGATGCGACCAACGTGGTCGAGCCTCGCCTCAGCATCATCACCGATATATCGCTCGACCATCAAAAGTATCTCGGTGAAACCATCGGCGAGATTGCTCGCGAAAAAGTGGGGATCATCCGACCGAATGGAATCGTGGTCACGTTGCCGCAACTGCCCGAAGCCAACGACGTGATCGGAAATGCGATCTTGGATGCGAGTGCCCGGGCAGTGAACGCCGTGCTTTTTGTCCCGCCGGTGTCGCCGGGCAGCAGCGACTACCTCGTAGCCGGCAACCAACAGGGCAGCCGTCAGATGAGCTATCCAATGCAGGTTCTAGGCCGCGAAATTGTAGTGGAGTCATCTTTGGTCGGCCGTCATCAGCTGCGCAATCTGGCGCTGGCCATTGCCGCCGCAGCTGAATTACATGGTCAGGGATTCGGGCAAATCACGCCTGAGACGATTGCTGAGGGCATCCGGCAGACCCAATGGCCAGGCCGATTCCATATTGTGCCAGCCGCAGAAGACCATCCGGAGTACGTGCTTGATGTCGCGCACAATCCCGCCGGGGCATGGGCGTTGCGCTCGACGCTTTCATCGTCATACCCGAACATTGGAAATGGCCGCGACCTGACCATGGTATTTGGCGTGATGCGGGATAAAGCGATGCAGGAAATGACCGAAATTTTATTTCCCATTGCCCAAAACGTGATTGTGACCCGCGCCAATAATCCACGCTCGGCGACGCCCGCGGAAATCAGGCAGGCAGCGGCGCGTGTGGCTGCGGGCATCAATATAGAAGACGCCGAGGAGGTATCGTCGGCCCTGGCGCAAGCGCGGAAAGTGGCTGGGAGGGACGGCCTGATCGTCGTCACTGGCTCGATTTACGTTGTAGGAGAGGCGATGCGAAACCTGGGCGTAAGCATCTAAGTTGATTGCGGCGTTTTGGCCTCAAGAACGGGTGGAGAAGCGAGTCCCCGCTTAATACGGTCCAATTTGAATAAGATCGCCACAACTGCGGAGCCGGAAAAAGAGCGGGTCGATCAGCGCTCGGCTGAACCGGCGGGAACATCCGAGCCAGCATGGCCTGAGACGCGTCCGGCGGCGCAGGCTCCCATCCGCAGTGGTTGGCTCAGCCGACTCCGCTCCTATTTCATTCTTTCTCCGCTGATCTGGCTCTACACCATCATTCTCGGGACGATCTCTTTGATCTGCTCGCTCTTCGACCGCGACGGCCGCATCCAGCACGATCTGGCCCGGTTCTGGTCGTGGCTGATCATGAAGACAATCCTGTCTCCCGTGACCGTGACAGGAGGGAACAACATCAGCGACAGCGACGGGGCTGATGGCGCTCCGTCCAAACCGCGCGTCTACGCGGTCACGCATGCATCGGCACTCGATATTCCGATCCTTTACATGCATTTACCATTCCAATTTCGGATCGTCTTCAAGAGTGAGTTGCTTGCCTATCCTTTCGTGGGCTGGCATCTGAAGCGCTCGGGACAAGTTTGCATCAACCAACAGAATCCGGCCGCCTCGATCGGCGCCGTCAAGTCAGCGCTCCGAAGCCTGCGGAGTGGCAAGCCGCTGGTCATCTTCCCGGAAGGCGGCCGCACCAGGGATGGAAAGATTCAACCGTTCCTTCCCGGGGCATTTTTTCTGGCGATCAAAGCGCAAGCCGATATCGTCCCCATCGCGCTCGTCGACACTTTCGACCTGCTGCCGATGAACACTTACCACATCAAATGCCAGCCGCTCGAAATGCGGGTCGGCGAACCGATCTCGACCGCCGGTTTGACGGTGCGCGACACCGACGGCGTGGCCGCCAAAGTGAAGTCCGCCGTCGAAGCCCTTCATTCCGCGCCCCGAATCTCCTAGGATGTTGCTTCGTTCTTCTAGCCGGGAGTGCCGCTATACTTGATTTACCATGCTCACTCGCCTCCGCTTCTGCGTCTTGCAACCGCTCTTTTTGACACTCCTGCTCGCCGCCGCAGCGGCTGCGCAGACGGCCAACCCAAAACAGACACAGACCACCCCGACCACAACAGCGGATTACTCCGGCATGTACAGCTTTTTGCGCGATGGCGAATTTGTGCAGATCAGCATTGACGCGCCTGGGCACGTTATCGGTTTTGTTTCGCGCTATGGCGACTCCGAGAACGACCACGACGTTTTTCTGAATCAGTTTTTCAAGTCGGCGAAACTGGATGGCGATCGGCTGACTTTCACCACCGAGGCCGCGCACGGCAAGTCGTTTGACTTTCACGGCAAAGTCGAGCGAGGCGAGGGCAAGACTCGCGCCGATGAAGCCTTTTATGTCTTAAAAGGGACTTTGACCGAGAACGCGACGGATAATGCCAAGAAAACTTCTTCGCAGTCTCACGAGGTTGCTTTGAAGAGCTTCCCGCAGAATATGCCGCCTCCGCCGCCCGGCAAGCAGTAGTGCGGTAACCGAAGCTAAGACATCCGCGAGAAGCAACATTTTTTTTCGCGTTTTCGTCGAATTTGACATCTAAGTGGCGATCAACTATCTCTCAACCCATTGAAGAAGCGTCGATAAGGAGCGTCTATGAACAACCGGATCTTGCTCGTAGTTCTCATGTTGGCCTGTGTGTTGCCGCTGGTGGCCGAAGACAAGGAAGAAAAAATAGAGAAGATAAACGACCGCATCAACGATTCGGCGATCGTGATTAAGGAGATCCTGGGCATGCCGGAGAGTATTCCGAAGGATGTGCTCCACAAGGCGGATTGCATTGTCATTTACCCGTCGGTTAAGAAGGCGGCCTTTGTGGTCGGCGGCAGTTACGGGCGGGGACTGATCACGTGCCGCCGCGGGCATGATTTCTCAGGCTCGTGGGGCGCTCCGGCGATGTTTGCGCTCGAGGGCGGAAGCTTCGGCTTTCAGATTGGAGCGGAGGCTACCGATTTCGTGCTGCTGATCATGAACGAATCCGGCGCGAAATCGGTGTTGTCGAGCAAGGTGAAGCTGGGAGGGGATGCATCGGTTGCGGCCGGTCCGGTTGGTCGCGCCGCTTCTGCCGAGACCGACATCGTGATGAAAGCGGAGATTCTGTCGTACTCCAGATCGAAGGGGCTCTTTGCTGGGGTGTCGCTCGAGGGTTCGACGATGCGCTCCGACGACGGAGCGAACCGCGTCCTATACGGCAGAGAACTGAGCGCCCGGGAAATCGTGCGCGAGGGAAAAGTGGGGGCACCGGCATCAGCCCGGCGACTGCTGGAAATCCTGGGACACGCTTCCCCCAGGCACGTGGCCAAATAATTGGCAGAGCGAGGCCGCGCGGTTCGTTGCTGATCAGGCGCGAGCCGCGCGAATCGGGTTTGAATGGCGGTGGTTTCTGCGATAGCTTGGATCGTGC
>Ga0187859_10000479_pt1 | contig 26698 bp, 16 predicted proteins | sample June2016WEW_10_1_2_FD_133019 | JGI IMG/M metagenome (GOLD analysis project Ga0187859, IMG submission 133019) | Peatland microbial communities from SPRUCE experiment site at the Marcell Experimental Forest, Minnesota, USA - June2016WEW_10_10 | ecosystem: Environmental > Terrestrial > Soil >...
CCCCCGGCATCACGATGGCGGTCATAACCGTCTTCTGCCAGCTGCGCATCAGTTCGTTGTTGGATGTTTGCTCTTCAACTGCCTCGATGTGGTACGACTTGGCGTCGGCGTAGCGCTGGCTGACTTCGTTCAGGAATGCGAGTGCGTCCTTCGCCGGCGCAATCTGCGAAGATCGCGGCAGGAGAGCAAGCACAAGGAGCAGAGCGATAGCAAAAGACATACTTTTCTACCCCCGATAGCGTGGAATTCTATCCTCAATCCGGAACTTTTGCCGCACCGCCCCGTATCTTTGCTAACGGATCAAGGCGACCTTCGTCTATCAGCCATACGGGGTTCAGACGATGAACGTGAAAATGACACAAGCATGGGGATGGCTGGTCGCAGGGGTTCTGGCGGCCGGGTTGAACGCCAGCTACCACGACGGCGGCCTGCAATGGGCGCACCAGATGGCCGAGCAGCTTTCCTACCAGGTCGAGCATCGCTCGGCGGCGGTGCTGGACTTAGCCACTGGCCACGCTGACCGGTTCGTCTCCGAGGCGCGGCTGCTGGCGACGCAGGACGAGACGCCGTCCAGCCCTGTGGCGACGGTGTTGGCGGCGGCAGTTGAAACCAACGTTCAGGCCAAAGTTCAGACCAAAGTCGCGCGCTCCAAAGATCGGCTTGACCAAAGTAAGCTTGACCAAGCTACGCTTGCCAGCTCGCGATTCGATCGTTTCGAGGCCATTTCAGATCGGCAAGAGGCTGAATTGGAGCGGCTCGCGGCGAAGCGGACGCGGCTGGTAGATCAGGTCGCGGCCAGGATCGAAGCCCGGACCGCCCATTTTCGCATGACCACAGCGAATTTTGCTCCGGACGCTCTTAAGGGGATCCCAGCCTCTTTCGCTTGTTCGCGCATTCGCGTGAGCGTTCCGCGACTGCCGATGACGATGATCAGAGTTCCGGCTCCCGCGATTGACATCGAATCGGGCGCGGGTCCGATCTAACCAACCTGTTCTTCTTCAGGCTTCTTCCTCTGCGGAACGCGGGTTCGGAAAACCAGCCGCGCCCGCTTTTCTTAACCCAACACCCTACCCTTGTCATTCCGACCCCCGAGCGCAAGCGAGGGGCGGAGGAATCTGCATTTCTGCGCTGCTCGACCGACAGCAGGTTCCTCCACTACGCCGTCGCCTCGCTCCGGCTCCGGTCGGAATGACAAAATCGCAGAACTTATGTCACGGGGCACGTTCGTGCTCGTACCCAACCCGGTTCCTGCCTGTGCAAAAGAACCAATTTTTGGGCTATCTCCATTCGAGAAATGCAGCTATATTAAAAAAGCTCAGCGATTCCTCACGACAACTGACCTGAACTGATGGCGCGGAAATCCAGCGGCACCATCTTGCAGGAGGAGTTGTACCCACCCAACGCCGAGCAATCCCGGCTTGAATCTGCTCGGAGTGAATCGGCTCGGTTTGAGTCGTCTCGCGGGTCCGCTCGCGTCGAGTCCGCGCGCGAGGAACTGGACGACGCCCGTCTGGTCGACCTGGATGTCGACGAAGAATCGCCCTTCCTGCGCGGGCAAAAGCGAGTCTCCGCCCGCCGCAGTTCTTTGCCGAAAAAAACAGCCAGCCGCTTGTTGTGGGCCTCAGTCGCGGCGGCAATTCTATGCGTCGCTGCCATCGCCGCTGCCGGACTTTACCAATACGGCGAGCGTTCGTGGCGCTTTCGCGTGGAGTCGAGCGACAACATCGACATCACCGGAATGCAGAACGTGACCAAGTCGCAAATCATGGAAGTGCTGGGCGCCGACATCGGACGCAACATTTTCTTCGTCCCGCTCGACCAGCAGAAGGCGCAACTGGAACAGATTCCCTGGGTGGAGTCGGCCAGCGTGATGCGCTTCGTGCCCAACCGTCTGAGAGTCGAAGTCCAGGAGCGCACGCCGGTGGCGTTTGCCCGCGTGGGTTCGAGGATTTCCCTGATTGATGCAGGCGGAACTTTGATGGAGTTGCCGCAGAAGCGCAAATATTCGTTCCCAGTGATCCTTGGGATGAACCCCGGCGAGCCGCTTTCCACGCGCGCCCCGCGCATGAAGGCCTACAACGAACTGGTGCAAGACCTTGACTCCGGGGGCGCTCACTACTCTCAGGAACTGAGCGAGGTGGATCTGTCCGATCTCGAAAACCTGAAAGTACGGGTGAATGATGCGGGCGGCGACGTGCTGGTCGAACTCGGTTCATCGGATTATCTAAAGCGCTATCAGACTTACGAGAGCCACGTGCAACAGTGGCGGCAGCAATTCCAGAAGCTGGAGTCGGTGAGCCTGCGCTACGACAATCAGGTCATCGTCAATCCGGACATGGAGAAACCAAACCGAGCCAAACCCGAGATGGTTAAAGCGGAGGTGAAAGGGAAGACATTGCAGCCCGCACCGACGGGCGTTACCCTCGCGGCGAAGCCAACTCCGGCTGGGAGCGTGAAGCCGGCGACACACATCACGCCCCTGAATCCACACGACCGGACGCTGCCCAAACCCGCGTTTGAGTTAACCGAGAAAAAACTCGATCCCAAGGCCGCGGCCGCGAAGAAGCCGGTCGCAGCCAAGCCCGCCGCAACCAAATCGAAGAAGACGAAGGCACACACCGGTTCGAGTTCGAAAAAAGTCGCCGCGAAATCTTCCGCAGCCGGACCGAAGACCAGCACGACCGCTGCGAACGTGCCACAGAAGAGGCCGGAAGCCACGAAGCCCGCGCCGGCTCCCTCCGCGGCGCACGCGCCGACTCCAAAACCAAGTGCGGCGATTGCGAAACCGCCCGCGAGCACGAGTGCAAACTAGTTTGTGATCTTAAATCTGTGACCTTGATTTGTGATCTTAAAGTCGTGACGAGGGACTCATAAGCGATGGGGAACCAGCAGGGAAATTTTCTAACCGCAATCGACGTGGGCAGCGCCAAGACCTGCGCGCTGATGGCGGAGTTGACCGACGGCGGCTTGCGCTATCGCGGCCACGGCGTCGCCGAGTCGCGCGGTTCGCGCAAGGGCGTCATCGTTGAACTCGACAAAGCGGTGCAGGCCATTCAGAAAGCGGTCGAATCCGCCGAAGATGTTGCCGGAGCGCCGGTCGAGCACGCCATAATTGGCCTGGGCGGAGCACACGTGCGCGGGGTCAACAGCCACGGCGGCATCAGCCTGGGCACGCGTCCGCGCGAGATTGGACGTGATGAGATCAAGCAGGCTGTCGACCGCGCCCGCGCCATTCCGCTGCCCGCCGATCGCGAGATTCTCCATCTGCTGCCCCAGGAATTCATTCTCGACGAGCAAGCCGGGGTGCACGATCCGCTGGGCATGATGGCGGCGCGCCTCGAAGTCCGCGTCCACATGGTGACGGCCGCGACCAGCGCGACCCAGAACGTGATCACCGCGGTGAACAGAGCCGGGGTCCACGTCGACGACACGGTGTTCGAGCCTCTGGCTGCCGCCGATTCGGTGCTGCGCAATGACGAGCGCGAACTCGGAATATGTCTGGCCGACATTGGCGCGGGCTCGACCGAGCTGATTGTGTTTCAGCAGGGCGCGGTCGCATACACCGGAGTGATTCCAGTGGGCGGCGACCATTTCACCAGCGACCTCTCCGTGGGCCTGTGCACGCCGCTCGCCGAGGCGGAAAAGATCAAAAAGATTTATGGCAACGCGATCGTCACGCTGATTCCCGAAGGCAACGAAGTCGAGGTTCCGTCGGTCGGCGACCGCCCATCGCGCTTGCTCCCGCAGCGCCTCGTCGCTGAAATCCTGGAACCACGTGCCCGTGAGCTTTTCGAACTGATGCGCGATAGCCTGCGCCACAGTGGCATGTACGACGTGTGCATTGCGGGCGTCGTGCTCACCGGAGGCGCTTCGCGACTGCCGGGAATTTTCGATGTGGCCGAGTCAGTCCTGCGCCGCTCGGTGCGGCTGTCGTGGCCTGCTCCGCTCGCCAAGATGCCGTCAACATTATCCGAACCCGAGTTCGCGACCGTGCTGGGCATGGTGAACTATGGCCAGCGCGCCCGCGTTGCCCGCGGCCTGCAGGAAGATCGCTGGGGAACAAGATTGAAAGCGCTGTTGGTAGGTAAGGGAGCGTAGGAATTGATTCATTGAGTCAATGATTCATTGACTCAATTTCGAAAAGGCATTCAGCAGGGGAGACTATGACAACCGATTCCAGCATTCGCATCAGCTTCAACGAAGAGGCCCGCAACGACGCCAAGATCAAAGTGATCGGAGTCGGCGGCGGCGGTGGCAACGCGGTCAACCGCATGATCGATGCCGGAGTCGAGGGCATCGAGTTCATCGTCGCCAACACCGATCTGCAAGCCTTGCGCATGTCACATGCGCCGGTCAAGCTACAACTGGGCGTGAAGCTTACGAACGGCTTGGGAGCGGGCGCGAATCCTGAGGTCGGCCGCAAGGCCGCGCTCGAAGATTCCGACAAGATCATCGAAGCCCTCGAAGGCGCCGACATGGTCTTCGTCACTACCGGCCTGGGCGGAGGCACCGGCACGGGAGCGGCTCCCATCATCGCGTCGCTCGCGGTCGAGATGGGCGCGCTCACGGTCGCGGTCGTCACCAAGCCGTTTTCGTTTGAAGGCAAACGCCGCATGGCGCAGGCCGAGCGTGGCATCGCCGAACTCATGGAGTCGGTCGACACCACCATCGTGATCCCTAACGAAAAACTTCTCGCCGTTGCCGAGGATGCGGGATTCTTCGAGTCGTTTCGCATTGCGGACGACATTCTTCGGCAGGGCGTGCAGGGAATTTCCGACATCATCACCATTCCCGGCATCATCAACCGCGACTTCGCCGACGTGAAGACGATCATGGCGGGCATGGGATACGCCGTCATGGGCACGGCCTCGGCCAGCGGCCCCAAGCGCACCATCGAGGCGGCGCAGAAAGCGATCGCATCGCCGCTGCTCGAAGCCGGCGCGATCGACGGCGCACGCGGCATTCTAATCAACATTACCGGTTCGTCGTCGCTCAAACTAGCCGAGGTGCAGCAGGCCTGTTCGATCATCCAAAGCGCCGCGCATGAAGATGCCAACATTATTTTCGGCGCGGTGATGGACGAAAAAATGAAAGATGGAGTGAAAATTACCGTGATCGCCACCGGATTCCGCGAAGCGCGCCCAGCACGGCATCGCCCACTGGAAACGCACATGTCATTTTCATCCAGCCATGCCGCCGCCATGAATAACGAAACGATGAATAACGAAAATGCCCTTGCTGATCCGATGGATTTCCCCGACGGCTCCGGCCCGCGCACTCCGGAACACATCATGTCATCCGAGCCCGCCGCATTCGCGGAGAGCATGACGAATGATTGTCGTATGGATGACCGCCGGACGAATGATCGGCCGACCAATGACCGAAACTATACGGACGACATGGCTCCGGTTCCGCTGGCTTATGTGCCCGACCGCACTGTGGCCGATGTGATCTCGCTAGACAGCATGCGCGACAATCTGCGCGGCAGCATTGTGACCAACTTCGAGCCAGACGATCTCGACGTGCCCGCATTCCTGCGCAAGCGCAACGAAGTGATGTAGTTCGGGTTCTGCGAGATGTCTCAAGCGAGATGGTTCAAGCCTGTTTCGGGAATGGCCCCCAGCTTCGGGAGGGCTTATTAATCTTCCGACGAGATGGCATTCGCAATCTGCGCAGCAAAATCGGGAAACGCTCGCGGAATGGCGGGATAAGACCCATACAAGTGAGAAAACTCCTGCACATGGGAAGTACCTTTCTGGTAACCGGGTAACACATTACTGAAGGGGTCTGACCGGAGGTAATCCGCGGATATGTCGTTGTTCCATAACGGGTTAAATCGAAAATAGTATTTCCAGCGATCTAAACTTTTCCGTTGCCACAACCGGGATAACTCTCGTACTATCAGCGCAGTTGAGCGATTCTGGCCGGTTACCGTGCGCTGGCAGCCCGCGTGCATCAACGCTATACACCAGGTATGTGCAAGCGTTCGGGGAGTGAAATCAAGAAGATGTCCAAGCGAACTAGCCTTCTTCGTCTGTTAGTGGCCGCACTCGCATCTCTGCCTTTGGCGGGCGTGAGCTGGGCGGCGCACATCAACCCCAGCACGCATACCGCGGCCAAGAAATCACCGCCTTCAAAGATCAGCGAGAACCAGCATACCCGGCGCCGTCTGCATCATCTGGCCCATGCGCGCGCGGCCGGCAGCGTGCCTTCGGCCGGGGTAAGATCCGTTCGCGCCACTACTCCGGCTTCCGGGATCACGCGCCGCCGGCGCTCCTACGAGCGTTTTCACATGAGCTCGTTTGCGGAAGATATTACTGCCGGCGACATCACCACCGGCGAGGATCCAGTTGTGCGCCAGGCCGCCATTGACGCGCTGGGCAACATGAACGGCACAGTAGTAGCAATCGAGCCCACCAGCGGCCGCGTTCTCGCCATGGTGAACCAGAAGCTGGCGCTTTCGAGCGGAGCGCAGCCCTGCTCGACGATTAAACTTTCCGTCGCACTCGCCGGGTTGAGCGAAGGCCTGATTTCTAAGGAAACAGAAGTTGCTCTGGGCGGCCGGAGCCGCATGAATCTGACCACGGCCATCGCCCACTCCAACAACGCTTACTTTGAGGCGGTTGGGCGCAAGCTGGGTTTTGAAAAAGTCGCTTACTACGCCCACCAGTACGGGCTCGGCGAACTTGCCGGCTACGACATTCCTGGCGAACAGCTGGGAAGTTATCCCGATGAGCCGATTCCCGCGCAGCTCGGCGGCGTGGGAAAGATGTGCTCATTCGGCGAAGGTGTTTCCATGACCCCGCTGCAGCTGGGAGCGATGGTTTCCGCGATTGCCAACGGTGGAACGCTCTACTATCTGCAGCATCCGACATCTCCGGAAGAAGTTGCCGGGTTTCAGCCGCGGGTAAAGCGGCAGCTCGACATCGCTCCCGTGATTCCCGAATTATCAGATGGCATGGCAGGAGCAGTGCAGTACGGCACCGCCCGCAGCCTCCGCCTCAACTTCAACGAAGAAGAAATTCTAGGTAAGACTGGAACCTGTTCGCACGCTGGAACCCGCTTCGGTTGGTTCGCCTCTTACGCAAACACCAGCGTAGGCCGCGTCGTGGTCGTCGTCTTCCTGCAGGGCGGACGCCCCACCTTCGGTCCTAAGGCCGCCGAGATCGCCGGCCGCATCTATCGCAACATGTACGACCACAACTTCTTTATCGCCGGCCCAGCTCTGCCGTCCGACACGACCGCGGTGAAGACGGTCAGCACCACTCCGTAGGACATATCGCAAAGCTTTCTCCGCAGAGACGCGGCTTCGCTGCGTCTCTTGCTTTCTCTGCAGCAGTTCCCTCCATAGTCATTCGTTCATCGCGATTTGCGCTCCGTTCACACGAGTGCGAGATTCTCTGCGAATTCTAATACGCGAACAATCCACTGCTGCCGATAGTTACTCCAACAGGATCCGACTGTAGGGGAAGACTCCGCGCGTGCTGATCTGAGGGCGGCTTCGGCCGGCGCGTGGCGTGTGAAAGGAGAGCGATACGTCAGAGGGGATCATGCTTCAGGGGACCTACGACTACCGACTGGTGGCGCTCTCGGTCACGCTGGCGATGGTGGCGGCATACGCGGCGCTGGAACTGGCTGGCCGGGTAACTGCCGCGCATCAGCGGCTGAGATGGTTTTGGCTGGCCGGCGGCGCTACAGCGATGGGGCTGGGAATCTGGTCCATGCACTACATCGGCATGCTGGCTTTCAGCCTGCCGGTGCCGGTTCTGTATCAGTATCCCACGGTGGGGTTGTCGTTACTGGCGGCGATTGGTGCCTCTTCGGTGGCGCTGTTCACAGTCAGCCGCGAGCGGATGGGTGTGGGTTCGTGCCTGGCGGGCGCCTTTGCCATGGGCGGGGGAATCGCTGCCATGCACTACATCGGCATGGCAGCGATGCGTTTGCCGGCCATGATGCAGTACAGTTGGCCGATCGTCGCTTTGTCGCTGGGAGTGGCGTTTGCCATCTCGCTGGTGGCGCTGGTTTTGGCGTTTCGGGCCCGGCAGGAAAAAAAGACCAGCCGGCGCAAGCTCCTGAGTGCCCTGATCATGGGCAGCGCGATCCCGCTGATGCATTACACGGCGATGGCGGCAGCGAGCTTTTACGCCTCCGATGTCCCATTTAGCACGCGCTATGCGGTTCGGGTTTCCTCCCTGGGCATCGGGGTGATCAGCGTGAGCAGTTTTCTGGTCATGATGCTGGCGATCGGAACCGGATTCCTCGACCGCATGCTGGCCTTGCAAGGTGCAGTGGTCACCGCCGCGCGCGACGGCGAAGCGCGCTTCCGCATGCTGGCTGAAGCGGTCCCGCAGATCGTCTGGACTGCGCTTCCCGAGCAGGGAGTCGACTACTGCAATCAGCGCTGGTACGAACTGACCGGCCTCAGCGAAGAGCAGACCCTGGGGTGGGGATGGCCTGAAGCGCTGCATCCTGACGACCAGCCCCTGGTCTTGCAGAATTGGGAGCAAGCGCAGCACAGCGGCGAGCCCTTCGAGATGGAGTATCGCCTGCGCGACGCCCAGGGAGGGTACCGCTGGTACCTGGTGCGGGCCAATCCCATGCGGAATTCGGCAGGCGTCATCATCAAGTGGTTCGGGGCCTGCGCCGACATCGACGATCAGATGCGCCACCAGCAGGTACTGGAGGAGTTGGTCAAGCGGCATACCGCCGCACTCATGGCGGCCAACACCCGCCTGCAATCGGAAATGCGGGAGCGCGGTCTCACCCAGCAGGAACTGAACCTGCAAAACGAGCGCATGGTGAGCGAACTGACGAAACGCTCGGATCGCGCCACCAACCTGGCCAAGATGGCTGAACTGCTGCAGGGTTGTTCCGATCTGAAAGACGCATTCTCCGTAGTGGCGAGCATGGCTCCGAAAGTTTTTCCCGAACTGCGCTGCGCTGTGCTGCTGTTCGACGCGTCTGGCGAACGGCTCGAAGTCATCCCGATCGGCCACGCCTTGCCCATCAGTGGGGTTGCGCCCCAGGATTGCTGGGCGCTCCGCACCGGACGCGTGCACGTATTCACGGTCGGCGATCAGACCGTCGCCCAATGCCGACATGTCGAATCCAGCCAGCGCTCTTATTGCTGCCTGCCACTGCGGGCGCACGGCGAAGCCATAGGGGTCATGCACCTCCAGATGATCGAACGGGGCGAACTGCCGGAGCCAGTGCTGGCGCTCGCTGCGATGTTCGCCGAGCAGGTCGGGCTGTCGGTGGCCAATATCCGGCTGCGGCAAGAACTCCGCGATCAGTCAATCCGCGATCCCTTAACCGGTCTCTACAACCGGCGGTATATGGAAGAGATGCTGGAACGCGAAACCCTGCGGGCAGTGCGCGCCGAGCAGCGCCTCGGCGTCCTGATGCTCGATCTCGACCATTTCAAGAGTTTCAACGACACCTACGGGCACGACGCGGGCGACACCGTATTGCGCGAAGCCGGTGCCTTCCTGTTGAAGAGCGTGCGCGCCGAGGATATTGTGTGCCGCTTCGGAGGCGAGGAGTTCATCGTGATTCTCCCCGTGGCGGATTTGAGAGTCACCCAGGCGCGCGCCGAGCGCATCCGGTCGAAGTTGCGCGAGCTGTCGATTCTGCACCTGGGGAAATCGCTTGGAATGGTTACGGTTTCCGTGGGCGTGGCCGGACTTCCGCAGCACGGCACGTCTCGCAAGGAGTTGATCGAGGCGGCCGATGCCGCGCTTTACCGCGCCAAGCGCGAAGGCAGAGACCGCGTAGTGGTTGCCGGTGCGGCGCCCGCGATCGATTCGAACACGAATGCGGTCGCAATAGGGAAGTCATGAGACTTCAGCGGAAGGCCGCAACGTTCTCGACCACCCACTGGCGATCCTGGCGTATTTGCACGCAACTGACTCGCAGGCAAAATAAAACGCCCAGCCGTCAGGCTGGGCGTGATCCTCATTTACCAGCAACAAGCTTAGTTGCGGTGGCCGGGGCCCTTGCTTTCGTCGCTGGCGATAACGCCGTCCTTAATGTGGATGACACGGTGGGCATACTCGGCGATGTCGCCTTCGTGCGTGACTAGAATGATGGTGTTGCCTTCGGCCTGCAGGCGATCAAACAGCGCCATGATTTCAATGCCGGTCTGCGAGTCCAGATTTCCGGTGGGTTCGTCCGCCAGAATGATCGACGGCTTGTTCACCAGCGCGCGCGCAATAGCGACGCGCTGCCGCTGACCGCCAGAGAGTTCATTCGGCTTGTGGCTCATGCGGGCTTCCATGCCGACAGCGGCCAGCGAGGCCCGAGCGCGCTCCATCCGCTCGTCGGTAGGGACGCCGGCGTAGATCAGCGGCAGTTCCACGTTGTGCAGGGCCGTGGCGCGGGCCAGCAGGTTGAAGGTCTGGAAGACGAATCCAATTTCCTTGTTGCGGATGCGCGCCAGTTCATCGTCGTCGAGCTCGCTGACCAGCTGGCCGTTCAGCCAGTACTTGCCCTGCGAAGGCGTGTCGAGGCAGCCGATCAGGTTCATCAGCGTCGACTTGCCCGAACCCGAAGGCCCCATGATGGCGACGTATTCATTGCGCTGGATGCGCAGATTCACGCCGCGCAAGGCATGCACCTGCTGCTCCGACCCCATGTCGTAGGTCTTCCAGAGATCTTCCGCCGCAATCATGCACGATTCGGGCGGCGCCAGGTTCGCAGTGTTGGGCATACTGATGACTTCGGCGGTTGCCATTTTTTTCTCCTGATCGTTGCTTGCTCGGTCGTTGTTCACTCGATCGTCGCTCACTCGGTCGTTGCTCAATCGGTCGTTGCTCACTCGGTCATCGCTCACTTTGTCTTCGCTCACTCTATCCGGTGCCACTGACCTCTCCGATTCTTTGCGGTTCAGTTTGAGTTACAGGCTCCGTTTTCCGAGACGCCGTATTTCGAGACCTTGCAGGCTTTCCCCTTGGACGTGCCAGGCCGGCGAAGGTTATGACTCTTCGTCCTCTTTCTTCGGGACGGTGTTGTCGATTTTTACGCTGCTTCCGGGACGCAGACTGCGCAAGACCTTGTAACTCCCCGTGATGACCTCGTCCCCTTCTTTCAGGCCGTCGAGTACTTCGATATCGGTCGTGCCGGTAATTCCCGTAGCAACCGGGACGAAAACCGCCTTCTTGTTGCGGACGACGAAGACCCCCTGTACGCCATCCTCTTTCTTGCCCTTGGATGCAACTTCCTTGATCGCTGGCGCCGCGGCGTGCACCGAACCCGGCCGATTATTCTGTTGCTCGATCTGGTCCTGGGTGCGCAGGGTCAGCGCCTGTATAGGCAAGGCCAGCGCATTGCTCCGCATCGCGGTCGTGATCTTGGCCGTGGTCGAAAGGCCGGGACGCAAGTCCGTCGGCGGATCGCTCAGCGTCACCACCACCTTGAAGTCCTTGGCCTCTTCACTGGCGGTCGCCGATTGCGAGGTCGACACGCCACTGGAGCGCACGATCGCGTTGTCTCCGATCTCAGAAACCTTGCCGTGAAAAATCTTTTTCGGAATGGCGTCAATGGTGATTTCCGCCGGCTGCCCCACGTGCACATTCACAATGTCGGTTTCATCCACTTTCACTTCCGCGGTGATGATCGACATGTCGGCGATTGTCATCAGCGTGCTGCCCAGAGCGTTCTGAATTCCGATCACCACCGACTCACCTTCCCGCACCGGCAGGTTCGTGACCACGCCCTCGTACGGCGCTGAGTAGGTGGTCTTCTGCAACACGTCGTTGACGCGCGTCAGGTTGGCGCGGGCCTGCGATACATGCTTGTCGGCGGAGTCGTTCTGGGCTTTCGCCTGCGCCACGCGCGCCTGTGCTTGCGTCAGCCCGGCATCGGCCGTGGCCCATGCGTTCTTGCGGCTGTCGAAATCAGACTTCGCAATCAAGCCGTCTTTGAATAAACTTTGCGCGCGATCCCAGTCCAGCTTGTTGCGGTCATAGTCGGCCTGGGCGCGAACCAGGTCAGCTTGTGACGTTTTCAGCGCAGCATCCGCGGCAACCGCGTCGGTCTCCGCCGCCTGCACCGAGGCCTGATTAGCCGTGACGTCCGCCGCCGATTGCACATTCTCCAGTTGCGCCAGCAATTGACCCTGCTTTACGTGATCCCCTTCCTTCACATACAGGTGGGTGATCTTTCCATAGGCGTTCGCCCCGATGTTCACGTAAGTCTTCGGCTTGATCTCACCCGAAGCGCTCACCACCGTGGCCAGATCCTGCCGCTGCACCTTCCCGGTCTGCACCGTCGCCACATTCTTACTGCTCTGATGAACGGTAAAACCGACAATGATTGCGAGCAAAACCGCAATGCCCGCGCCGATAGCTATTTTTTTCCAAGCTTTCATGATTCCCGTCACTGTCCGGGTGATTTATCCCCAGCAGAAGGCCAACTCTTGGCGAAATCAGTACTTACCCAAGTCGGCCCCGCTGCCCATGGTTAGGGTGACGGACACCTATCCTCTGTTACGATCCTGGCGCCGAGAAAGTTCCCGATCGGAGTAGAAGAAGTGGCCGAGACCCGCTGTACGAGTGGGGAGTGATGGTGACGCCCCGGAACCTAGCATTATAGCCCGGCTACCGAAGGTTTTGTCACGCCGGATTCGAGCGTTCCCGAATTTTGAGCATTTACATTTAACTCAGGGTTCGGGCAACTCGGGGTGACCTAGCCGGCTTCTTAACTAGACGGGTGTTGACCTGTTTTAGTTGTTCTCGGGGCACGAGGTAGTGGGTCAGCAGGATTATACGAACCCACTACCGGGCACGACTTAACCTTGCTTTCACACGACGAACGGGCCTAAAATGGTCAGACGAAGGTTGTCTGGCAGGAGTCCCTCTCATGTTCCGGGTTAATTCTTATCAAGCTGTTCTCAGAGTTTCGTTCGCATCAGTCGGTTTAATGGTCTGCGGGGCGGTTGCCCAGGACCAGCCGAGCCAGATTAATTCGAGCCAAGCTAACTCGAACCAAAGTAATCAAGATCAAAAGCCCGCCGCGGACGTGGCCGGCGCCGCGCAAGCTCCATCCACGCAAGCCCAAGCTGCCCCCGACGCCGTGGATCCGCTCAAGCGGCCCACGAACGAAAAACAAAGGCAGAAGAATGCGCGTGGCCTGAAACAGGAATTGGGCAAGACCTACAAGAAGTGGCTGGAAGAGGACGTAGTCTACATCATCACCGACGAAGAGCGCGCGGCTTTCAAGCAGCTCTCCAACGACGAGGAGCGCGACAACTTCATCGAAGCCTTCTGGCAGCGCCGCGACCCCACGCCCGACACCGAAGAGAACGAATATAAGGAAGAGCACTACCAGCGCATTGCCTACGCCAACGAGCATTTCGCGGCGGGCGTGGCCGGCTGGCGAACCGATCGCGGCCGCATCTACATCGTTTACGGCAAGCCCGACGAGATCGACTCGCATCCTTCAGGCGGAGCCTACGAGCGCCCCATGGAAGAGGGCGGCGGCCAGACTTCCACTTTTCCTTTTGAAGACTGGCGATATCGCTATATCGATAACATTGGCCAGGAAGTCATTATCGAATTCGTGGACACGTGCATGTGCGGCGAATATCACATGACCCTGGACCGTTCCGAAAAAGACGCCCTGCTGATGACCCCGAACGCGGGCCTGACACTGTATGAGTCGATGGGCATGGCCAACAAGGCCTCCCGCTTCAGCGGCGGCGGCCTCGAACGCCTGGGTGCAGGCCCAGACAGCGCGATGGTAGCGGCCAAGGAATTTGATCGCCTCGATCAGTTCGCCAAGTTGATGGCCGCTCCCGCAGTCAAGTTCGCGGATCTCACGGAAGAGGTCAACTCGAAGGTTATCCTCAACCCCATGCCGTTCGACGTGCATGTGGACTTCGTGAAGGTGACCAGCGACACAGCGCTTGTGCCCATCACGATTCAGATGAAGAATCGCGATATCACATTTGTGAACAAGGACGGCATTCAGCGTGGGACGGTGGACATTTTTGCCCGCTTGACTACCTTAACGGGCAAGATCGTTCAGACTTTCGAAGATCCAGTCCAGGTGGACGTTCCCGCCGAACTCTTGCCGACCACGGCGGAAAATGCTTCGGTTTATTACAAGGCTGTGCCGTTGCGCCCCGGCCGCTACAAACTGTACATCGCGGTGAAGGACGTGAATGGCGACCGTAAAGGCATTTGGAGCCGCAGCATCGTCGTCCCCGAATACTCCGACGACAAGCTTTCCAACTCGTCTCTGATCGTGGCCGACCAGATGGAACCAGTTCCCACCAAGACGATCGGCACCGGCAACTTTGTGATCGGCGCCATGAAAGTTCGGCCCCGTGTGGCCCCGTCCGACGGCAAGCCGGCCCTTTTCCGGCGGGATAAAGATCAGAAGCTGAATTTCTGGATGCAGGTCTACAATCTCGGCGTGGACGAGAAGACGCACAAGCCTTCCGCCACCGTGGAATACAACATCACCAACCTGGCAACCAATAAACAGGTGGTGCAGAAAATCGAAAACACTGACACCATGGGCAACCTGAGCGATCAGTTGACGCTGCAGAAATCGATCACAGCTGCCAACCTGCAACCCGGGACCTACAAGATCGAAATCAAGGTGAACGACAACATTTCCAAGCAGACCATTGATCCGTCGGCGGTATTTGCAGTAGAGTAACCTCCTGCAAAATTCCCCCCCAGGGGGTGGGGTGGAGTGAGACTGGGTAAGCTAGGAACTTGGGCAATCCTGTTAGGCGTATCGCTTCCGGTTTGGGCTGGAGAGCAGCCCGGAGCGATCTCGGGATATGTCCGCAATAACTCGGGCATTCCGCAAATGGGCGCCGTAGTAGAGATTCTCGGCGCGGCCAATCGCACGGAAACCGTGTTTACCGATGGCGCTGGATACTACGCCGCTACCGGTTTGTTGCCTGGTCTTTACACCCTCAAAGTTACCGCTCCTTCTTTTCTCCCGGCATTGCGCGAGAAAGTCGGTCTTCGCCCCGGCGCCAGCCTCAACGTCAATGTGACCTTGAGTACGTTGTTAGGCGTGATGCAGCTTGGCCCCATTCGCACGCTTCCGGATAACGACGACTGGAAATGGACTCTGCGTTCGGTGGCGAACCGGCCGATTCTGCGGGTGTTTGACGATCCCGTCATTACCGGCCTGGGCACCACAGGACCGGGCTCGACCGGCCTGGGGCTGACTGCCGAGAAGCAGAGCCACGAGTTGAGCGGGGCAGTTTCATTCCTCGCCGGTGGTTCGGCCACGGGTGGCTACGGCACCGGATCGGACATGAACTCTGCCTTCAAGCTGGAGCGCTCCATCTTTGCCGATGGGCACATGGCCTTCAGCGGCAATGTGGCTTACGGCGACAGTCTGCCTGCCGGGGTGGTGCGCACTTCCTATTCTCATCGCCTGGCGGATGGCTCGGAGCCAGCCTTCGCGCTGACTGCGCGCCGCTTCGCCTCTGCCGATCCTAACTTGCATGGCGCGGTATTGCAGGCGCTCACGGCCTCGGCGGCTGACGACTTTACTGTGGCTGATGTTCTGGAATTCAAGTTCGGCAGCGAACTGCAGACCATCCAGTTTCTGGGCCACGTTTCTGCGTTCCGTCCCTACGGCTCTGCCGATCTTCATCTTTCTCCCGACACCGTCGTGGAATACGATTACGCGACCTCCCGCCCTGATCTGCGCAGCGGGAACGAAAAGGGTTTCGATTCCGCGCCGGCCGATCTGAGCGAATCGAATCCGCGAGTCAGCCTGCTCAATTTCGCTCCCAAAATGGAGAAGGCCCATCATCAGGAACTCAATCTCTCGCATCGCGCCGGCAAGAACAGAGTTCAGCTCGCCGTCTTCACCGACCGCGTCAGCGACACTGCTCTCACCGGCACAGGACTCACCACCGCCACCGGCGGATTCCTTTTACCCGACAGTTCCTCGGGCACTTTCAGCTATGACGGCAGGACCCTTGATACGAACGGCCTGCGCATCGTGCTCGAGCGGAAGTTCTCCGACGACCTGACGGCCACGCTCGACTACGCTTTCGGCGGTGTTCTCGATCTCTCCCGGCCCGACGTGGCACTGCAGAACGCAGACGAATCCTTAACCACGCAGCGCCGTCACGCCGTCGCGGCCAAGCTGAGCGGAACCTTGCCACGCACCCACACCCGCTGGATTGCGTCCTATCGCTGGGTGAACGGCCCGGCCATCACTCCGGTCGACATGTTCAATGCATCCCCGGGACAAAGCGATCCTTATCTGAACGTCTTCATCCGCCAGCAGCTTCCCGGCTTTGGCGGCCGCATGGAAGCGATCATCGACTTGCGCAATCTTCTAGCGCAGGGCTATGTTCCAGTCCTCGGTCAGGATGGCCAAACGGTCTACCTGGTACAGGCCGCACGCTGCGTCCGCGGCGGCTTAGCGTTTACCTTCTAAGTAATACCCCGCGAGCAAATGGAGACTCGGTCACCAAATATTCGCGCTGGCGGATTCGAAAAACAAATCAGAATGGCTCTAAGTGCCTGATTCCGCACGAGCTATGCCCCCGGTCCCGGCCCCGCCCCCAGGCTAGCCTAAATGTTTGGTTGACGGTGCCCACCCCCTTTGGGTACATTCGATGTCCACTCAAAGTGAATGGTCTGGCTTTGAGCCAAAATGAGCCCTGTCGCTCCGTTGTCGATTGCTTTATATCAATCCGATCACAGTTCTTACGAATGAACAAGCTTTCAACTTTCTTATTGCTAAGTTATGGCAAATAGGGACCCGATAGCTTTTGCGCAATTTGAACGCGCATCTTGCTGAGCGGCTCCAAACTACATCCGCTGCGAGTTAAGTCGAGCGCAAGCGGAGAAATCTTAGGCTTGTGAAGAGCCAGAGGAGAGTATATGAGACGTTGGCTGGGTGGCATTGCGGTGTTGATGGTGCTGGGTGTCGCGGGATATGCGCAAACATTTCGCGGCGCGATCAATGGTTCGGTGACCGATCCTTCAGGAGCCGTGGTTGCAGGAGCGGCAGTCACTGCGACCAACGTTGCCACTGCGGTCGTCCTTTCGGCCGTGACCACAAGTGACGGGCAGTTCGCCTTTCAGGATTTACCTCTGGGGGCCTACAAGGTCTCGGTTAAGGCTGCCGGTTTTCAGGTAGAGACGGTCGACAACGTTACCGTGGTTGCCGGAGTTTCCTATACCCTCCCGGTGAAGCTCAAGGTCGGAGGCGCCGGTACGACCGCAGTGGAAGTCTCCGCCGCTGCCCTGACCCTTGACACCACCACCGCCACCGAAAACAACGTTCTCACCACGGAAGCGGTTGAAGACGTGCCCATGAACGGGCGCGACTTCACCCAGCTGATTGCGGTCCAGCCCGGCTACGGCGGATACTCCGTCGGCGGCTTCGGCTCCATGAACGGCACCCGCGCCAACCAGATGAACTGGCAGATTGATGGCGTCGACAACAACGACTTCTGGCATAACATTCCCGCCGTGAATCAGGGCGGCGTGTCGGGCATCGCCGGTGTCGTCATGCCGCTCGACGCGGTTGACGAATTCTCGGCGCAAACCCAGTCCAACGCCGAGGGCGGACGTAACGCCGGCGGCATCGTCAACGTCGTTCTGAAATCGGGTTCTAACCAGGTTCACGGCTCGGCCTATTACTTCAATCGAAACACCGAGTTTGGAAAGGCGAGCCCGTTCTTCAATCCCAGCGCGCTGCAGGCTGAAGGATTGCCTTCCAGCAAGCCGCCGCTGCGCAATGAGAACTACGGTTTCTCCCTCGGCGGACCGATCATCAAGGACAAAACATTCTGGTTCATCACTTTCGAAAAACAGAAATACACCATTGGTCTCTCAGGATTGAATACCGAACCCTCGCAGGCTTACCAGAATGCAGCCCTCGAATTGCTGACGGCAAACGGCTATACCGAGAGTCCGATCTCACAGCAGATGGCGGCGAACTTCTGGCCCAGCTACATCAACAATCTGCCGGCGCAGTCGGGCAATTATTTCGCCACGAATCCTTCCATCGGATACAGCTACAACGGCCTGATCAAATTCGACCACAACTTCAACGACAGGAACCATTTCAACATCCGCTGGTACGGCGGCCAAGGCGACCAGATCGCGCCGCTCGGCGGAAGTGCAGCCTTGGCGACGGCCAGCTCCAACCTCTCGTACTATTTCGAGAAGGCTCCCATCCACGTCTACAACTACGCCACCACGCTGAATACCGTTCTCACCTCCAGCATGACCAACCAGATTCTGTTTGGCGTGAACTACTTCAACCAGGTTTTCAACGACGCCAATCACAGCTTCAACACGGCCTCTTACGGGCTCGATCTCAGCCCGGACGCGCTGATTCACGGCCAGCCGATTCTGGGCGCGCCCAATCTACAGATCGCAGGTTTTGAGCAGGTGGGCATCACGCCTCCAGAAGGCCGCAACGACATCACCGGCATGCTGGCCGACATCGTCTCTTACAACGTCGGCAAGCATCAGTTCCGCTTCGGCGGAGAATTCCGCCAGGGGCATGTGGATGAATTCTATTACCGCCACTCCCTCGGAAGTTTCGTTTTCGACGGCACGCAGGGGGCCTACGAGAGTTGCGGTACCCTCAGTGCGACGCTCTGTGCTGACCCGAACGTAGCTTCCCTCGCCGACTTCCTTGGAGGCTTTGTTTCTTCGTCTTCCATCGCGGTGGGCAATGCCGAGCGCAAGGTCATCGCCAACGGGCTCGACTTCTTCGGCCAGGATTCCTGGCAACTTACGCATCGGCTCAACATCAACTGGGGTCTGCGCTGGGACTATTTCGGTCCGCTCCACAGCGGTCTTAAGGACTTGGCAGAGTTCATTCCCGGCCAGGGAGAGGTCATCCAGGGTAACGGCATCGGTTCAGTCTTTCCCTCCGACAAGCACAATTTTTCTCCGCGGCTCGGCTTCGCCTACCAGCCCACCAGCCACGAAGACCTCGTGGTTCGCGGCGGCTTCGGACTCTATTATGACCAGATCAATATGAACCCATTCCTCGACTTCCGTCCGCCGAACGGCGGAGCCGACGGACTTGAAGACAACCCGGCCGGTCCCTCTCCGGTCTCCGTGTATAGCGCCGGCGGCTACACTTGGCAGCCTAACGTTGCCATCTTCCCGGGGGTCGCAACCTGCGTATCAGGAAATGCCATTGTCAATCCGGGCGACTGCACGGTCCCCGGGGCAGCTACTTCGAGCGTTTTCAACGTGTATTCCGTCAACCAGAATTTCCGCACACCGTACTATCTCAACTACAACCTGAACATCCAGAAGAGCTTCGGGAACGGCTTTGCGGTTTGGCAGGTCGGCTATGTGGGTAGCGAGGGCCGCAAGCTCTCCATCATGCTGGATATTAACCAACTCGCGGGCGGAAATACGGTGCTCAACCCCATCACCGACTCGCAAACGATAGACGGAAATTACATAGGTGCCTATCCCAACGTCGGCAGCATCAACCAGCTCAACAGCGTCGGCACGTCCAACTACAACGCGCTGCAAAGCACGTTGCGGCTGCGAGCGTATCACGGGCTGAATGCATCGTTTGCCTATACCTGGGCCCACGAGCTGGATGAAATCAGCGAGTACCGTGGCGCCATTCCGCTCGACAGCACGAATCTGAAGGGCGAATACGGCAACGGCGACTTCGATACCCGCCAGAATTTCTCTGGCACGCTCACCTGGGAGATCCCCGGTTCCTCGCATGGTCCGAAGTGGGTTACTCACGGCTGGCAAATCAACAGTCTGATGACCGTCCACGGCGGGCAGCCGACAGACGAGGTGCGGCTCGGATTGAACGAGATCGGCGATCCGTTGTCCGGCACCTCTCGCAGCTTCAGCCAGACCAATCCCATCGTGTGGGAGAATCCTGCAGCGTTCTGCGAGCCCGGCGTCGGCACCTGCGCTAACGTCTACGGCGGCACCGCACGGCGCAACCAGGTTTACGGCCCTGGCTTCGGGGACGTCGATCTGTCGGTGTTCAAGAACATCCCGATCACCGAGCGCGTGAAGGCTCAGTTCCGGGTGGAGTTCTTCAACATCTTTAACCGCGTCAACCTGGCCTCGGGACCCGGCGCTCTAGGCACAAGTTGCGCGCCCAACGCGAACGGCACATGCACCGGCGCCAGCGGCTTCGGAACGGCCAGTGACACCATCGGCGACTTCAACGGCGCCCCTGGCATCGGACCCGGCGAAGCCTTCAATACGCAGCTGGCTCTAAAGATCATCTTCTAACCTTCGTCCATTAACCTTCGTCGGTCTCCTCAGCCCCTGCCGTTCCTCGGCAGGGGCTTCTTTTGTGCCTGTGATGGACCTGCCATCCCGAGCAACGCGAGAGACCTAGGTGTTTCGCCGACGCCGCAGCAGTGCCCGGGTAAGCGAGAACCCAGGTCCCTCGCGTTGCTCGGGATGACAAGTCACTGGCCCCCGGTCTCCTGCTCGCATGCGGCGTACGTCTTTCGTCACCTCGTCGCCTGAATAAGCCGATGTTAATCTCTGATTCGTAGTCACCCCTCCCCACTAAGCTTTGTTTCGGAGATCCTGATGCGTCGCTGCTCTTTTTCTATGAGATCCATTTCTGTGAAAAGCCCTGTCCTGTTGGCTCTCGCTCTATGTCTCGCCGCGCCCCTGTATGCGCACCACGTCAAGAAGGGTGAAACCGCGTCCATGCCGGTCACGACTTCATCCCCCAAGGCCCGTGAGCTTTATGAAAAGGGCGTGGCCGACTACGAGAAGCTTTATCTGGAGCGCTGCAACGATGACTGGCGAGCGGCCGTGAAAGAAGACCCCAGCTTGGCCATCGCCTGGGCCTGGATCGCCTTCAACAGCAGCAATCCCGAGGAAGTCAGCGCGGCTCGCGCTAAAGCGGAGGCGCTCCTGCCCAAGGTGAGTCCGGGCGAGAAGTTGATGGTCACCTGGATCTCAAAAGTGCAGGAAGGCGACTACTTGGGCGGCATCATCGCCATGAATGACATGCTCGAGATGTACCCCCGCGACAAGGACCTGCTCTATCTCGCCGGCAACTGGATGCTGCTCGAGAACGGCGACGATCAGGCTCAGCGGCTCATGGAGAAGCTGCTGGCCATCGACAAGAACTTTCCCCCAGCGCTGAACGACCTGGCTTACGTCGAGGCGCGCAACCGGGAATTCTCTAAGTCGCTGGCTGCCATGGATCGCTACGTCGCGCTGCTCCCCAAAGAGCCCAACCCGCAGGATTCCTACGGAGAACTGCTGCGCATGTCGGGCGACTTCGAAGGGTCGCTGGTGCACTATCGCGCCGCGCTCAAGATTGATCCTGACTTCGTGACCTCGCAAGTCGGCTTGGGCGACACCTACGCGCTCATGGGCAACCAGGAGCAAGCCCGCGTGGAATACGACAAGGCGATCCGCTTCGCCCATACCGAAGCCGACCGGCTGACCTACAACATGCAGAAGGCGATGACCTATGTGCGCGAAGGCAACTTCGCCGAGGCCGACAAGGAATTTCAGGAGATTGCCGAGACCGCCCACGCCAAGGACCAGGATCTGCAGGAAGCGCAAGCACTCCGCCAGATGGCAGAGTATCAGGCGGACGACAGTGTTGGACTCAAGCATCTCAAGTTGGCCCAGGAAGCGCTCAGCCATCGCTCGACGATTGCCGCCTCGGATCGCGATGAAGAGTTATCGCGCATTCTGCGGTCTCGTGCCGTGCGGGCCGTCCAGGCGGGCAACCAGCCGCTGGCCGACCAATCACTGCAGCAGCTTGAGGCTATGGCCAACGGCAGCCGCAACCGCGTGATCTTAAGTTCCTACCACGGCGCGGCGGGCGCTCTGCTCATGGCTCAGGCCAAGGCGGACAAGAACACCGATCTGAAGGATGGCGCCCAGAAGAAGTACGAAGACGCCATCGCGCACCTGGAAGAGGACCAGGAGAATCCCTTCACCCTGGATTTGCTGGTGCAGGCCTACTATCAGACTTACCAGCCCGACAAGCTGCATGAGGTTGAGGTCAGGCTCCGGGGAACCAATGTGCCGACCATGGAGCAGGCATTGGTGGTCCCGGCAGCCCGCGCCCGGCGGCCTACAATCTAGTTCGAGTCCGTTCCAGATTTCGCAAGCAGTCTGGGACGTCTCGCCGAATCTGCGGCATTGGTGTACAGTAGGTGGGCACTTTTGCCCGCATGAAGACTGACACCGAGCGCCGTTCCGGAAGACGAATCGCCACTCGCGTTCCCACGCGCGTGCGCCCGGTTGATGGCGCGGACCAAACCCCGCAGACCGCACAGACCCGCGACGTCAGTGCCAACGGAGTCTTCCTCTACAGCAAGTCCCGCATGGAGAAGGGCGCCGAGGTCGAGCTAGTTCTGATTCTTCCCCCCGAACTCACTTCCGGGGAAAAGTGCTGGGTGTGCTGCCAGGCCACCATTGTGAGGGTCGAAGAAGAAGGATCGGAATTCGGGGTGGCGGCTCAGATTCGCCGCATGGACATCCTGCCCGAAGTCACAGTCTGATTCGCCGTGAAGCAGCCGGGGGTTGGACCGTTTCGGGAGCGAGCCTTCCCAAAAATACAAGGTGTCGGAGGTCCCGATCTGATCGCCCCATCAAGCCTTGTGTGATTTCCCTGTAATCTTTGAAAAAAAGCTTCCCATTGCATCGAGTGCGGTGCAATAATGGCGGCCCTAGAATTGCTCTGGCCAATTTAAGGTTCCAGGTGGGCCCAAGTTATGATGATCGAAAAGCTCGCGGCCGGTGTAGTGCAAGTGCAGACGCCGATTGGTCCGCGTTACGTGATGCCTTCTTTCTTGCAACGCGTGTATCTGTTGTGGATGTTCCGCAATTTCCCCATTCTTCCGCACGCTGTGCTCAGCGGACGGCAGCAACGCTTGATCGATCGCATGTGCGGTGAGCAGCGTTTCGCATCGATGGCGTACGCCGACGGCATGGATGAAGCGCCGGTCATCGGCACGATAGAACATCGTCCGCCGATCGGCGCCGACCAACTGCCACCGCGTCGTCCTGTCGCGAGCGACGCGCGGGGCCTGGCCGCGGAAGTTCGCCAGCGTTCCTAAGCCTCGCGTTCCTTGAATCGAGACTCTGTACGAGCGCGGCTCGCGGCTGCCGTTCAAGGTTAGAGCACACTCACGCGCAGCGCACTCACCTGGCGGTTCTTTAATTCTGCGGCGAGGATTGGTTTGCCGAGGGCTGGCTTGGCGGCTGAGCTGCGTTGCCCGGTGCGCCATTGACAGCAGGGCTGGGCCTCGATCCGCCGCGCGGCATCTCGCCGCACCCACCAAGATGTCCTTCATGAGCGCCACTCCTGGCCGGATGGTACCCGTGTCTTGCCTGCTGGCACGCGGAAACGGCTTTCTGCTGATCGGCGGTCATCAAGGCTGCTCTTTCTTGCATGGCCTTTTCGCGGATCTCCCGCACCTGTTGATTCTGCTGCTGCGGCGTCAGTGAAGCGTTCGAGCAGACGCCTTCAACCTGAGAACGGGTATCGCGACCGATCGCCCGGATCTTCTCCACTACTGAACTCTCAAGACCGGCTTGCTGCAGGCAAGAATCGCCTCCCCGATGAGCGGGCCGCATTGCCGAGGAATTCGAGTTCGCCGGCGGAGCATCCTGCGCCACGAGCGGCGCAACGCAAAGAACGGCTGCCAACGTAAAGAGAAAGTTCCTGGACATCGTCGAACCTCCAGAATCTGAAACCTGGATAAAGGCAACTTGTGAGCGCAGTATAGATCTGAAACAGCCGCGCTCCCAGCCGATAGTTGGACACTCCGCTCGATTCACTTTCGTGATCTGGCAAGAAGACGTTTGGAAAGAATGTGATCTTACCGAGGTCATGCGCGTCGAGCTTGGGGAAGGCATTCATTCTGAAAGGAAGCGCTGAACCCGTTGCGGAGTTCGGCCGCGCGGAACCGGTGGTAGTGCCTTATGCACTACCCGAACAGGCTTTCTTCTTGACAGCATTTGCGATTCCTGTAAAGTTTGGACGTTCGCATCAGTCCTCCCCCTTCCACGTGGTCGTTTGCGGTATGGTCTTGCTCACTATGGTTTGTCGAGCGTTTTTGCCCCTCCGTGCACTTCTGACAACGGTGCGAGTCTCTAATTGGGTTAACCGGGAAAGAACCTAAATCAATAAGGAGATTGGCGTGAAAAACTTGCGAAAGAAAACTCTTGGTTCCGGGCTGGCTGCCAGCTGTCTGCTGCTTTCCATTGTGGCACTCCTGGCCACGATTCAAGGATGCAGCAGCGGTAGCAGTTCAAAGTCGAGTCCAACATTGCAGACGATCACTGTGACCGCGGCAGCGTCCTCGGTCGCGGTTGCCGCTACAGACCAACTCACAGCGACCGGAAACTACAGTGACGGCAGCACCCAGAATCTCACCAGCACCGCGACCTGGACTTCCGCCACCACCACCGTTGCGACGATTTCCGCAAGCGGGCTGGCGACCGGAATGGCCGCGGGCACAAGCAACATCACAGCGGCTTCAGGCGCAGTAACCAGTTCCCCCTATTCGCTTACCGTAACCGCTCCTGCGACGCTCACATCGATCGCGGTCACGGCAGCCGCACCCTCGGTGGTGGTCGGGGGCACGGACCAGTTCACTGCGACCGGGACATATAGCGACAACAGCACCCAAAACCTCACCAGTACCGCAACTTGGGTATCTTCCAGTACTAAAGTGGCAACGATCGCCGCGAGCGGCTTGGCCACCGCAGTCGCAGCCGGCACGACCAACATCACTGCGACTTCGGGTACGATAACCAGTCCAGCAGTGGTCCTGACGGTGAATACGGAGGGAGGTAATACCTCTGGAAGCACGGCTATCCTGGTGATCCCGGCTCCGGCGAGCGCCGCGGATGGAACCAAGTTCAAGTACGCGATGCGTAAGAAGCCGGGCGCCAATGCAAGCGCCTCCAGCTCCCCAGCGTTTGTCGATGCCGCCTATCAACCGCAGGGGACGACGCCGAACACCACGACTGGTCAATACTCCGTGCAGGTTGTGAACCTGGACACCGGCACGTCCACTTCAGCTCTCATTATGTCCATCGCGATGCCTCTCACCGACAGCTTGGGGGATCCGTATCCACCGAACGCCACGGGCGCAAGCCAGAGCGAATTGAAAGTGGTTGTGATCAGCTGGACTTCACCGGATGTCCAGGTCATCGATGCTACTTCCAACACGATTGTAAAGACCTACACTCTGACAGGAATTACCGCGAACAATGTGTCATTTAGCGGAGGGGGCTGTTCGATTTGCGGCGTCACAGTCAATCAAACGGCTACGAGCAATGAAGTTCTGCTCGATACGGCCCAAGGATACTACACGATGGATATCACTACGGGCACCTTCACCGCTCTGGACGGAGGGACCGCATATCCAGCCGAGAACTTCGCCTTCAACCCGGTGACGAATACGATTATGAGTCCGAACTATGGCTCCTTATTTCCAAGCGGTAATAGTGTCCCAGTGGGCATTCAGCTGCTTGACCTGACTTCGAACACACTCTCAACCAATGACACCTTCACCGATTTTCTGGAAAACTCGCCAGACTCGGCAGCCATTGACGAGAGCACGAACGTCGGGGTTGTCATGGAGGAATATAGCGGCAATCAGTACCTGTTCAACCTGGGCTCCGCCACGATTGCGTCTGGAAACTGGACCTCTCCGTTCACGGTGTACACCATTCCTCTCTCTGGCAGTGGCGCCGACATGACCTATGTCGCGGTCGACAGCCTCAGTCATACCTTGTTCAGCAGCGAGGAATTTGGACAACACACGGCGGTTGAGCTGCTGCAGCCCTCCATTGTCAGCGGCGCTGCCCCGGCAAATCCGACCGGTTATGTTTGGGACCTCATGCCCAACACGCCGGATACATTCCCGTGGGCTGGTGCGGGCGATCCCCACGCAGTTTCAATCTTCACCAGCGTCGTGGACGGGAAGCTCTACGGGTTCCTCGTTAACGATACTCAGACCTGGATTGCGAAAGTCGATCTAGCTGGAGCACTGGCGGCAACGCCGGTCGCTAGTCCAGCGTACCCAGGCCAGATCGATTTAACGAGCTACACCACCTACTTGCCAACTACTCAATAGCGAGCCGTGAACCGACGGCGAGCTACAAGTCCTACCCTCGCACAATGCGAGGGTAGGATTTTTTTCTGATTCCGGGCCAACACCTGCAGGCCTTCGCGTCGGGCTCGTCGTTCCATCCACCCGGAAGCACAACGCAATCCCGACCCGCCGTGGATTTGGTAGTGGCGCGGATTCTCGTCGTGCCCGCGTTGGGCGGAACGCGCGCGCGAATGCTATAATTTTTGTTCGTCCTACCAGCCAAAATTCCCACCGTGGGCGCGTAGCTCAATTGGCAGAGCAACTGACTCTTAATCAGTAGGTTGTAGGTTCGATTCCTACCGCGCTCACCAACGTTTCAAAATCACTCGCCGGAGTTGATGTTTTGGGTACGCCGTAAGGTGTGCGATAACCCGATCCGGCTACGCCCGTTTCTCTGCCGCTGTGGGATGATCGAACGCGCGGCGCGCACGATCTCCTCGGGATCCACTTCAAGTACTACTTTTTCGACCGCTAGCAATATCCCACCATCTCTGAACCGCCGGCAGAGATCGCGCCTCGCGACGGGCGGTATTGGAGAGTCTGATAGCCGCAATAAGAAATATCAATTGGACTCAGTTTATGCGTGCCTTTACTGTCTGC
>Ga0187859_10000482_pt1 | contig 26581 bp, 26 predicted proteins | sample June2016WEW_10_1_2_FD_133019 | JGI IMG/M metagenome (GOLD analysis project Ga0187859, IMG submission 133019) | Peatland microbial communities from SPRUCE experiment site at the Marcell Experimental Forest, Minnesota, USA - June2016WEW_10_10 | ecosystem: Environmental > Terrestrial > Soil >...
GCAGGCCCGTTCGAGCAATGCACGCCGAAGTACCCCACGTGCACGGTCCCAGACCCCGAGTCACCGGGCTAAGCAATGCTGCCTCGTCTCCAGTGTCGTGCGCAAGACGATCAGGCTCGACTCACTGAGCGACTCCTCGTGGCAGCGGCGGTGAGGGCGCGGCGCCGTCGAGCTCGTAGTTCGTCGTGAAATCCGGCGGCGGCGGCAGCTTCCGCGCGAACCGCGGGCTGCGGAGCGAACAGCGCATCGTGACGCGCAGAAAGACAGCTTCCATTTGTTGAGTGCTCACGACAGTAGCACTACGCACATTACACACAGAAGCAGAACAGCATCAGGAGTCTCGAGATAAAGAACGTCGCGTATTCGTAGATGCTTTGCATCGGTTTCGCGAAGTTTAGCGAGAATAAGCGTGGACACGGAATCCACCATCTTGTCGATGCTAGCTACGCCGAGCAGAAATAGCGCAAGAGTTCCAATTAAGGTGTACAGCTTTCCCAACGAGGAAATCTCGGCGCGATCTCCCATGAGCGCCTTCCGCAATATCGAGCCACCGAACGGCGAAACGAAGCCGATACAGAGAACGGCCCCCGCGTGCGTAACGCCTCGACCGAAGCGAACGACGCCAGGATCCTCTGGTTCGTCCATCTTCATTCGGACGTCCGCGGCACGCTCCTGGAATATATATGCCAAGACCAACACCACAAAGAGAACTGGGGGCATCAAGTACAGATTCAAGCGCAACCCCCGGCGGGACCGATTGCAGTTTCTTGCACCGGTCCGCGAACGCAACGGTCAACCGGCAAAGCGCGAATCGACCGACCGCGATGTCGCGTCGCTGACGCCGAAACCATTCGAAAGAACGATGTGGGACGCATCTCTCGTGTGCCCCCCGGCTACTTGGGCCGCGCCGCCGGGATGCTCACGGTGTCCGACCCCATGTCTGCGTTCCCGTCACCCCAAAGCTGGATATAGGGTCCTGTTAAGGGGCCCGACGTCGTTTCATAGTGATGCAGCATGATGGCTCGGCCGTCTCCAATGCGAACAAACGCCTCGGCGTTTGGGAAGCCATCTCCTGTCATGCTCGTCGTGATACTCATCGAACCATCCGCGAGAAGTTGGATGACGAATGTGGTATGCAGATCGATGTCTGGCGTGATGCAATTCGGTGCCAGCGCTTCAGGGTTGCCGGCCGCATGTGTCATGAAGATCGTCATCACGTTATTGGCATCCACGCTCGATGTGCCCTGCACCTTGGGGACAGCGGTCCCGGTAAACTGAAGGTGCGGTATGATGGCCGGCCAATACGAATACTGATCGTACTTGAAGGGCAACGCCGGCCAGGCCGACTCGTTTGAAAACGCCGAAAACGTAACGTTGTTCGTTGTCGTGTCGAGCTTTGCTATACTTGCGACACGTGCGCGCGCATTCGGATTCGTAGACGGGCCACGGTCATCGCCTTCATATCCGCCGCCAAAGCTGTCGAAAGGCGCGTACGAGCGCGTCACGAACTCGACGACCGGACCAAACGAGGTGAGGCATGGACGCGGTAGGGCGCGGGGGCTATGGATATTCCGTTTTCCACCGGGCGCGAGGACGAGTTGGCGAGGCGCTGCGGGAGCCGCCGGAGCCGGAGGGACGGAGCTTGAAGCGTCGTCGGACATTCACGTCTGCGCGCGTTCGAGGGTCAGCAAGTGCCGCAGAAAGTCCATGTGCTGACCTCGAATCGTTCAGCAGCCATAGGCTGTGACCAACAGGTTTGACGTCTCCTCGTTGACGGTTCCGTCGTCTGCGAGTCCGTCGTCAGGCAGAGGCTCGCTCGGCTCGCTCGTGGGGATCGCCGGAGACGAGTCATCTTGCGACGTATCGTCGGTAGAGACGGGTGAGGCTGGATTTGAGTCCGTCGGTGCAACGGCGATTGGGGAGTCGACATCGGTTTGCGCCGCCCTGAGAGCACGAAGGGCTCCGCGGAGGAGCCCTAAATCGCTTGAATCAAAGGTGATCTCGGCGTCGATATAGGCAAGGCACTGAAGGCGCTGGAAAACCCCCGAAAGCGTGTCAACGGGATCGAGATTGCCAATATGGCACACGAAGTTTGCCCCGGTCTCGAACAGGATTGTCGCTGTCGCGAGCGTTACGGGAGCCGAAAAGGTCACTGTACCGTTGGCGTCGGTCGTGAGCCCGGTGAGCCCTGGAAGCTCTTGAACAGTGTATGCCTGCGAGGCGAAAGTCGGCTCCGAGATTTGTAGTGTGATGTTTGTGGTCGGCGCGGTCGAAACGAACGTGTTCGTCGCTCCCGTCGTGAGCGGCGTCATCACCGGCGGTTTCTGGTCCGGGATGTAGAGCATGTCCGTCGGATAGAGGATATTGGGATCCTTCGACAGATGGCCAGCCTGCCGAAGCTGCGCGTTCTTCGGGTCGTTCCAGACGGTGTCCGCATCGAAGCCGAACTTGTAGGCAAGGAGGGCGAGATGGTCGCCTTGCTTGATCACGTAGGGTTGCAAGGGAGCCTCAAAACGTAATGTGGGCTGAAAAGCTGCGGAGCTCTCTTTCTTCGGGTCCTGAGTTGATTGCACCATTCGAAATTCGCGCGCTTACGCGGTGCGCTCGCCAGACGCGGAGGCCGACGTTCGCGAACTGCGGCTGACAGGCCGATGCGTTCCGTGCGCCCATCGGCAATGGACCCGGCAGGTTGCTTGAAGTTGTCAGGAAGCGTTCGGAGGGACCGGCGACCTCCGCGACGTGGCCGCGAGAATCGCTCCTGTCCGCTCGAACGAATGAACGCCCGATACGACGAAGTCGAGGACTGCGCACCCAGCTCGTTGCGGAAGGAACGAGGCGCGACCCTGGTGGTCATGCTGCGGGACCTTAGCATGATTGTGTCCTCCAGTGCTGGTCAGCGAGTAGCAGATGCCATGTTGCTGGCGCCGGCGGGGGTCGTCGCGATACCGCGCCGGGGAAGGCAAGGAAGAAGGGGGAGCGAAGGGGCGGGGCGCGGTGGCTCGTTCGATCCGCATTCTAAACTCGAGCGGGGTATCGTCGGCGCCCAGCCTACGCCCGCGGCTTCGACTCTACGACGCGGCGGTGAGTGAGGCGCTGGTCGTGCTCGGGGAAGCGTCCGATCGCGTTCGCGGTAATGTCATCGTGACCGAATGGATGATCCCGCGAATGACCCGCCTCGGGCCGTTCCTTCCTCGTGCGGGCAACCGTTGCTCTTACCTTCCTCGTAATGTGTAGTCTCAGGCTGCATAGGCCTGCGACGAGGGTGCGCCAGACGATGCACGGTCGCCCGCGACACGCGAAAACCCGCCGCGGCGAGCAAGTCTTGCCCGGCGCTCAGCAGGTCGTCGGCATCGACGGCTTGCTCGAATTGCCGGTCCGAAATCGAGTCCAGCGCCCCGCACGCATACGCTCGGGCCATGGCCATCGCCCCGTTGCCTATGCCTTCACGCTTGAGCGTTCGCGCCGCATTCAAGACGCGGACAATGGTTCGCTGTCTCGTGTCGCCGTCAGCCTTCAGGGCGAGATAGGCGCGGTACATGCGGCCGACTCTCTCGACCTGATGAGCCGTCGCATCGCCCGCCTCGAGCGCCTCGACATAGTTGGCGACCACCTCTCGGAGCCAGCGGGCTTGCTGCAATACGATGCCATCCGCGACGGCGGGCAAGCTCAGGGAAGAGACGTTCAGCGAGGATTTGGTAGCCATCGGTGGATTCGTCCTGTGATGTCGAAAGCTTAAAGCGTAGCGGGCGAAAGCCTTTCTGCAGCCAAATTTGCCGGCCATCGCAGGCGCCTGCACCGCATTTTTCCGGCGCATTGTGCGTCTCGAATGGGTCCGAGTCGGCGATTCAATGCGCCAGATCCCGAAAAGCGCTTGGGCAGATCCGGGCGTGGCTCGCCCTCCGTAGCTAAACCGCGTGTCTCAGGCGCGCCGTGAGAAGAGCCCCGGCGGGTCCGAGGCAGCACGTTCGGTCGTGCCGCCCGGTGGAAGGCGCCGCCGTCGACATCTGGCACTGCGACAGCAACGGGACGTACTCAGGCTTCATCGCCGAGAGCGCCCGCCCGCTACCTCCAGGCGGACCACCGCCTCCCCACGCGCGAGATCCACACCGCCCCCAGCGGCGGCCCACGATTTTGGCGTGTGCTTCGATGGAAGCGCCGTCAAAGTGACCTCGGTACCGCTGGGGCATCGAGTCCCGAAAGGGGGCCACGGCGAGATCGGCGGCGCGACTCGCATGCGTTCGGGCAGTGTACCTCGCAGCGGCACCGAGCACGCACTTTGTGGCTTTCCGGGCCTGTGACCTCGTTCTGAACACGCGGACGCATCATCGCGCTTGCACGACGTAAGGTCAGGCCCCCCGCGATCCCGTGTCGGCTTCCAACGCTATCCGAGCGTTCTCAGTCTCTCGGCGATTTCGTAGGCGTCACCCTCGACCACAAGGATGTCCTCCCCGGTCTTGGGCGCGACGAGGGTGAGAGCCGTCGCCGTCGCCCTCCAACGGCGCCCCTGCTTGTCCACGTGCTCAATGACTTCGCCGTCGAGCAGGCGAAGGGCGGGCGCACGCACGACGAGATAACGGTTTGCCACGGCTGTCCCCAAAACGAGGAACGGGCCGCCTCGGAAAACCTTGAGTCCGAGTCACGAAGTCGCGGGAACGACTGCACGCGGCAGCGATTCATCCGTCACACAACCATTGAGCGTCACGATGCTGGCAGGCACGTCGCGATCCGCATGGCGGATCGACGTGGCTCTGACCTGTGCCGTCGCGGAGTCAAAAATGGCGCTCAAGGCCTGGGTCCGTTGACCGTTGGCTGTGATGGGGTGCGCGTTTTTCGGGCGTGTATCCTCAATCCGAATGCTCGCCATTGAGACTTGCGCGGACTGTGGCGTCTGCTCACCGGAAACGAGTCCGGAGCGGACGCTCACGAGCTCCTTCGGATGGCGCTTGACACGCGAGCAGACTCCCGATGGCACGGGGACGGCCGTCTGGCGGTGCGGCGACTGCTGGAAGGCGCGCAAACGCCGGGCAGCCACCGACGTTGGGACGACGACCGGGGTTCGCGCGATTGCAGTAAAGTCCTCTCGACGCGCCCCCGCGAAGTAGCGGCGCTTCGACTGAACGTAGCGGCGCTTGTCATCGTGAGATGCCGCGGATGAGCGGCATGGAGTTTCTGCGCATCGCGCGCGAATACGATCTCGCTGTTGCCGTGGTGCTCTTCACCGGCCAGCCCGACCTGCGTTGCGCAATGGCCGCTATTTGCCCGCCACGATCCGGGAAAGCGGCAGGTTCGCCGCGGGTCCGCCGGCACCGAGGTGCATCCCGCCGTTGCCCCGACGCCTCCCGACACCTGGCGACGTCAGCGTCACCCCATACATGGCCAGCGCGTTCGCCGGAGCCAACGGCATTGAGACGCTCGACCTCGCCGGCATCGCCACGCGCGGCGTCTCTCGTGGCGCAGCGACAAATCAGCTACGGTCGCATCCATGGGGGCGGCACGACGCGACTCGCGTCTCGACAATCGGCTCCGCCTTTTGTCCACGGCGCTGCGCGCTTTTGCCGAAGCGACGACGGACTACGAGCGCTTGCTCGACGTGGTCGCCAGAACGGTGGTGGATGTCGTCGCAGACGGCTGCATCGTTCGCCTTCTCTCGGACGGGGGCTGGCTCACGCCGGTTGCTTTCCACCTTCCCATCGAGACATGCGTTGCGGACGCCGACGCAGTAGCGCGCCTCCGCGCGTTCATGGCAGCTCCGCGCAACGTTTCCGAGTACGCGTGGGGTCAGCACCTCATCGACACGGGAGAGGCGTTCCTCCTCCCTCGCTTGGATAAGGCGCAATTCGCGATGGTGGTCACTCCCGAGGTCGCCGAGGTCTACGAGACGATCGGAATCCACAGCATGCTGGTCGTCGGACTTCGCCTGCGGGGCAAGTCGATCGGTACGCTCTCGTTGTTTCGCTTTGACCGGGTATCACCGTCCTTCGACGAGGGCGATCAGGACATGGCTCAGGCGCTTGCCGACCACGCCGCGCTCGCCATCGGAAACGCTCGGTCCTACGCCGCAGAACGCGCGGCGCAAGACGCTGCCGAAAAGGCGACAACCGTCCTTCGCGAGTCCGAGAAGGCTCATCGGCTGCTGTTTGAGGCAAGCCCCTTGCCGCTCTTCGTCTTTGACATCGAAACACTTACGCCGATCGCCGCCAACGAGGCGACGCTCCTTCTTTACGGCTACAGCCTCGACGAGTTCATGCAGTTGAAGATCGTGGACCTCGCCGTCGATGGACAGGAGAGCGCGCGGGCAAGGCTGGCGGCGTGGGGGGACGCCGAGGCCACGGGAACCTCGCGCTACCGTCGCAAGGACGGCTCGCAGTTCGTCGCCGAGTACACCACGCGCGCGCTTTCGTTTGCCGGTCGGAGCGCACGCATCACGGTCATCAAGGACATCACAGAGCGCTACGAGGCCGAACGGACGCGGGGGCTGCTGGCCGCCATCGTTCAATCATCCAACGACGCGATCGTCAGCAAGCGGCTTGATGGCACGATCACGAGTTGGAACGGCGCCGCCGAGCGCCTTTTTGGATACTCCGCGCAGGAGGCCGTGGGGCAACTCATCTCGATCCTGATCCCTGCCGACCGACTCGACGAGGAGCGCACGTTTCTCGATCGCGTCGCCCAGTGCAAGCGAATCGACCACTACGAGACGGTTCGCCGCCGCAAGGACGGGAGCCTCGTTGCCGTATCGGTCTCGCTCGCCCCGATGCTGGACTTCTCAGGAAAGGTCGTCGGCGCTTCGAAGACGGCACGCGATCTCACAGCGCAGCGCACGGCCGAGGACGCGCTCCGGCGCACCGAGCAGCAACTCCGCCAGGCCCAGAAAATGGAGGCCGTGGGTCGTCTCGCTGGCGGCATCGCACACGACTTCAACAACGTGCTTTCCGTCATCCTCAGTTACGGGCACATGCTGCTTGCGGACCTGAAGCCGGGCGAACCGATGCGAGACGACCTGGAGGAGATCCGAAAGGCCGGCAAGCGTGCTGCCGACCTGACCCGGCAACTGCTCATGTTCAGCCGTCAGCAAGTGCTCGAACCCAAGGTGCTCGACCTGAACGACGTGCTCACAAGCATGGACAAGATGCTCCGGCGCATCCTGGGTGCGGACGTAGACCTTGTCTCGCTGCCGACCGAGCCACTGGGGTGCGTGCGCGTCGATCCGAGCAGCGTGGAGCAGGTCATCATGAACCTCGTTGTGAACGCCCGCGATGCCATGCCCACGGGTGGCAAGCTCACGATGGAGACCGACAACGTCGTCCTCGACGAGGCGTACGCGCGTGAGCATCTCGGGGTAAGCCCTGGACCCCACGTGATGCTTGCGGTCACCGACACCGGCACCGGCATCGAGAAGGCGACCTTGTCCCGCATCTTCGAGCCATTCTTCACGACGAAGGAGAAGGGCAAGGGCACAGGATTGGGGCTCTCGACCGTCTTCGGGATCGTCCAGCAGAGCGGAGGGAGTGTCTGGGTCTACAGCGAGATGGGAAAGGGAACGACGTTCAAGGTCTACCTGCCGCGCGTGGATGCGGCCGCCGAGACGGTACGGGCCTCCGAAGCACCCACGACCTTGCGTGGCTCCGAAACCATCCTGCTTGTTGAAGATGACGACCAAGTGCGGGTCGTAGCTCGGGGCATCCTTCTCCGGAGCGGCTACCACGTCATCGAAGCGCGGAACGCCGGTGAGGCGCTCCTGCACTCGGAGAAGCACCCTGGTACGATCCACCTGCTGGTCAGCGATGTCGTGTTGCCTCAGATGAGCGGCCCCGAGCTTGCCAAGCGGCTGACGAGCGGGCGACCCGAGATGAAGGTCCTCTGCATGTCCGGCTACACGGACGACAGCATCGTTCGGCACGGCGTTCTGAAAGCGCATTTCGCCTACCTCCAGAAACCGATCACCCCCGAGGCTCTCACGAGGAGGGTGCGCGAGGTTTTGGGCGAGGACTCGGGATCATGAACTCCAAAGCGCGCAACGAGAACGCACCCCACGCGCGCTCGACGGCCCCCCCGAAGTGGGAACCCATCTCCTCTCTACTTTCGCCGCAACGGCACGAGTTGATGGCCGCGGGGCCGTGAGCGCATATGGCATCGTCCTGGTCCGCCACGGGCGCGACACTCGCCGACGGCCCGCGTAGCCTCCTCGTACTCCAGGGGCTTTTCGGCGACGATGCACGCCCCAGCCTTCACCAAGCTCGCCCTAGCCGCATCCTGGCGAGGACGCGCAGTTCTTGCGCCTGTCCGCGAGAAGTGCGGTTCCTTGAGGGTACTGTGATTCGTATTGGGTGGGAGCTGGCCGTCGGCGACCTTGTCGAGCGCGGTCCATACCGGGTTGTCGACGCGCTTGCCGTCAGGATCGACAAGGCGAAGGACTTCGTCGATCTTCATTCCGAGCGCTTCGTCGGCCCCATAACCGGTGAGCGCCTCGGCGACATGATTCATGAACGTGATGGCGCCGTCGGCGCTGGCGTGCTCGCGATGGCGTGAGCAAGCGTGGCGGCAGCTCCGTGGGACGTTAGGTACCCGATCGGAGTGCCGAAACGGGCGTGCGTTTGGGACGCTGCCGCGACGGCACCGAAACCCCCCCATTGAGCTTCATGTCCATGAGGAGCAGCTCGGGCTTGAGCTCTCCTCCACGCGGCGGATGGCGTCCTCGCCGGTCGCGACCGCCTCGGGCACGGTGTAACCCAAACGATCCAGTGTATGGCGAATGCCGTTGGCGACCGCTCGCTCGCCCCCGACGATGAGAACGGTAGCGCCGCTCATGGCCGACTTCCTCGATCGGGATCCTCCCCGGCGGCCCGCACTCTGCGGCGGACTACCCATCGGCGGGTCGGGGCGCGACCGCCAGCCCCAGCCCGAGACCACGGCTTTCGTCGGTACTTTTCACGGCCACTGGGCATTGATAGCCCCCCCCTAGCTCCGCGTCTCGCCAGTCGATTCCCGATGCAATCGAGACCCGTTCGCGTTTCGGAAGCTGTTAGAAGGCACTGCAGCCCTTGTGCCGTCACGACAAGATAGGTGTTGGCTCGCAACTTCACAGCTTTGGGGGTTAGGCTGGTGCCGCGCAAAGACAATTTCTGCAATTTGCGAATCGCCCACCGTCCGACCCGTTGCGGCCTAAGGCCAATATTGCAGTTGCAGACCTCATTCGTCCCTTTGGGGCAGCATGGCTACGTCAATTGGATGACGCTCAGCCATCATCATCACGCGATTCCGGCCCATGCGTCCGGGTCGCGCTCCGTTCGCGTCCGGCGACTGGCTTCGCGGCAGTGACACGGAGATTGAGGCCGAGCCGCCGGCCTACGTCGCCCATTGCGGGGCCCTATCATGTAGACGAAGCCAAGCAGATTCTCACTCACTCGGTCTTCGTGTCGCTGTTTCCGAACTGGATGCGCTTTGCCCTTCCTACGATTCTACGATTCATCAGTCGAACACGATCACTTTCCCCTCGCCGGCGCCTTTGTCGACCGCCCCTGCAGCGACGGGTCGCCCCGCATCGAGCTGCGCATCGAAGCAGAACCATACCGTGTGATGATCCGTACCGAATACGAAATGATACGCAGCTGGACTTTTTGGCAGAGCAAAGGTCAGTGCGGATCCTGAAAACGCCGCCGGCGGACTCACGTCGAGAGCGATTCCGTTGCGGTTGAGCTTGTTCTTGATGCGGCCGATCACCTGGTTGCAGAGCTCCCCCGCCCAATTTCGTACGATAATCCAATCCGACGCGGTGCTCGCGGACAAAGGGACTTTTCGCAACGAGGCCGGGCGCGCGAGGGCAGCGAGCTCGAACGTCGTCGCCAACAGTGCGGTGCCACGCAAATCCGAGCCGTTGAAGCCAACCACGGCTGCCACGATCGCGGCCCCTGCGGCGACCTCGTGAACCAGCGCCGCCGTTGGCGCAGGCCGTCGCTCTTTCAACCTGACTTCGTAAGATTGGAATACGTCGGTGACGGCGCGAGGTGCAACGTCTCTCAATACATCGGTGAACACCGTCTTCATCGCAGTTGCTTTTCGGATCGACCGGCATCAAAAAAACGGCACGCGAGAGGTTTCGATTAACCCCCCCACCAAATATAGAGACGGCCGAACGCGGCGTCTCATGAGGCCAGCCGCTGCCGCCCCTTCGCTCCCTTCTTCCTTGCCTGCCCTGGCGCGGTATCGCGACGACCGTCACCGACGCCAGCCACATGGCATCGACTCGCCTATTCGCCTCGTTCAATCCTACCTTCGCCAGGCGTCGACGCGCCCTCGCCGATTCTGTTATCGCGCGATCGCCGTTCTTACTGCGCTCATGAGATCTCCGCTCGACACGGGTTTTGCCAGCGCCGCGACAGCTCCCAGGGCGAGCGCCGTCTTGAGCCAAAGCGAAACCTCGGTCGTACCGAACCCGCCGGAAGCCACCACGATGCCCGTTCCGGGGTAGAGCTTGCGGACGTCCCGGATGGTCTCGAGTCCTTCACGCTCCGGCATGAAGAGGTCGCAGACCATGGCATCGAAGCGGGATTCGTGGAGCATTTGGAGCGCAACCAGTCCGTTGCACGCCCAGTGCGTCTCATATCCGACGATACCGAGCACTCGCTCGAACCCCCTTGCGACCGCTTCGTCGTCATCCACCAACAAAACGCGCCCACGTTCCATCACATGCCTACGGTCGGCATGGCGCGACACTTTAGTCCGACGGGGCTGGATCGGCGCGGACCGGAGCCGTTCGCCGGCATGCCGCGAATCTCTGCGGGGCCGCGAAGGGCGGCTAGGTGAACTCCTTCTCCTTCGCGCGCTTTGGACCTTTGTCCGCCTTCAGTTGCCGGTTGGCCGTATGCTTGGGGCCGGTGAGGGGGCCAAGATCATGGATGAGCAGCGCGAGGCGCGAATCGACTTCGCAGCGGCTCTCGTGGACGGGTCGCGCGACCCGCTCATGGCCCTGTCGCCGGAAGGGGTGGTGCTCTTCTGGAACCAGGCGGCGGCCAGCCTCTTCGGGTACGAGCGGGCCGAGGTTCTCGGACGCTCGATCGACGACCTCATCGTCCCGGCCGACCGCCGACGAGAGGCCTCGAGCAAACGCGCCGAGGTGCTCGTCGAGGGCCGGCTCCACTTCGAGACCGCGCGCAGGCGCAGGGACGGCTCGGTCGTCCTCGTCGACATTTTCTATCGGCTCGTGAGCCCCGCAGCCGGCCCCCCACGTTTCATCGCCGTCCACCACAGGGACGTCACGGCTCAGCGCGAGCAGATGGCCGTCGAGGCATGGAGCCGCGGTCTGCTCGAAGCCGCTCCCGACGCGATGGTGGTCGTTGACGAGAGCGGGCACATCGTCCTCGCGAACGGGCAAGCGGAGAAGCTCTTTGGCTATTCGCGCCGCGAGTTCGTCCAGAAGCCCGTCGATACGCTGCTCCCGGCGCGCTTTCGCGCCAGCCACGCCGCGCATCGGAGTAGCTTCCTTCGGGGGCCGAACACCCGCGCGATGGGTTCCGGCCTCGAGCTCTACGCGGTTCGCAAGGATGGGAGCGAGTTCCCGGTCGAGATCAGCCTGAGCCCGATCGAGACCCACGAGGGGCTCATGGTGTTGAGCGCGATCCGCGACGTCACCGAGCGCAAGAAAATCGAGGCCGCGCTCGCGCGCGCCCACGCGGAGCTCGCCGAGAGCAAGGATCGCGCGCTGCGCGCCAGCGAGACGCGCTTCCGGCGGCTCTGGGACTCCTGCCTCGTCTTCATGGTCATCGTCGACAAGAACGGCACCCTCGTCGACGTGAACGAGGCCGGCGCCAGGATGCTCGGCTACTCGCGCGACGAGCTCCTCGCCGAGTGCGCTCGCTGGGCAGAGCTTACGGCGCCGGGGTCACGCAAAGCAGACGAGGAAGCGACCGCGCGACTGGTCGCCGAGGGAGTCACGCCCCCCTGGGACAAGGTGATGCTCCGCAAGGACGGCAGCTGCCTGTCGCTCCTGGCCACCGCGGCCGTGCTGGACGACGTTCACGTCCTAGGCATCGCCCTCGACATGACGGAGCGCAAGCGCGCGGAGGCGGCGGCTCTCACAGAGCAGGTGCGCTTCCAGGCGCTGGTCGAGCACAGCGTCGACGGGGTTTTGCTCAGCACGGCCGAGGGCGTGATCGTGTATGCGAGCCCATCCGTCGCGAAGATGTTCGGGCGCGCGGGGACCGAGCTGGTCGGGACGAATCTCCGCCGGTATACCCACCCCGACGATCTGGCCGCGGCGGCCGACCACCGGCGACGGCTCCTCGACCGGTCATCCACCCCACCCGCCGTGCGACGGCTCGTCCGGCCCGACGGAACGGTTCGCTGGATCGAGGTGATCGCGACGAACCTGCTCGACCGGCCGGAGATCGGCGCCGTCGTCGCCAACGTCCGCGATGTCACGGACCGCAAGGCCGTCGACGACGCGCTTGTCGTCTCCCAGCAGCGGTTCGCGGCGCTCTTCGAGTCGGGGATCATCGGGATCGTCGTCGCCGACGTCTCCGGTCGGGTCTACCAGGCGAACGATACCTTCCTCACGATGCTCGGCTACACGCGCGACGACCTCACCGGGCTCGACTGGCGGAAGGCCACGCCGCCGGAGTGGGCGCCGTGGGGCGTGGAGACCGCCGGGCTGCTCCAGCGGTTCGGCCGCGCGGTGCCCCGCGAGAAAGAGTACTTCCGCAAGGACGGCACGCGCGTTCCCGTGCTGGTCGGCGTGGCGGCGGTGCGGGGAAGTGAGCAGATGATCTCGTTCTCGCTCGATCTGACCGAGCGCAAGAAGGCTGCGGAGGCGATCGCCGCCCTCGACGCGCAGTTCCGGCAGGCCCAGAAGATGGAAGCGGTCGGCAGGCTCGCGGGCGGCGTGGCACACGATTTCAACAACATCCTGTCGGTGATTTTGAGCTACGCGGACGCACTCATGATGGAGCACGAGCCCGGCCACCCGTCGCGCGCGGACGTCGAGCAGATCCTCAAGGCGTCGGAGCGGGCCACCGTGCTCACGAGGCAGCTCCTGATGTTCAGCCGGCAGCAGGTGATCGAGCCGAAGGTCCTCGACCTGAACGAGGTGATCTCCGACGTGCAGAAGATGCTCCGCCGACTGGTGGGCGAGGACGTGGCCCTGGTCTCGAGGCTGTCGTCCTCGATCGGAAAGGTGAGGGTCGATCGCGGCTCGATCGAGCAGGTGCTCATGAACCTCGCCGTGAACGCCCGCGACGCCATGCCAGCCGGCGGGACGCTCACCATCGAAAGCTCCGACGCGGTGCTCGACGAGGCCTACGTCCGCGAGCACCTCGGCGCGAAGGCGGGTCGGCACGTGCTCCTCGCCGTCACCGACACCGGCACAGGCATGGATGAGGCGACGCAAGCTCACGTCTTCGAACCATTCTTCACGACGAAGGAGAGGGGCAAGGGCACGGGCCTCGGACTGTCGACCGTCTTCGGCATCGTCCAGCAAAGCGGGGGACGCATCGGGTTCGAGAGCGAACCGGGCAAGGGTACGTGCTTCCAGGTGTACCTTCCGGTGGTGGACGCAGAGGGGGTCCGCCCGTCGCGAGCTCCTGCGGCGCCGACGACGCCGCGCGGCTCCGAGACCATCCTCCTGGTCGAGGACGACGAGCAGTTGCGCGCCGTCGCCCGGGCCGTTCTCGAGCGTGGGGGCTATCGTGTCCTCGTTGCACCCGATGGGCGCGAGGCGCTCGCCCTGTCCGAAAAATACCCGGGGCCGATCGATCTCTTGCTCACCGACGTAGTGATGCCGCACTTGAGGGGGCCCGAGCTGGCGGGAAGGATCGCGGCGACGCGACCGGCGACGAAGATCCTCTGCATGTCGGGCTACACCGACGACGCCTTCCGGCGCGGCGAGCTCGGCCCCGGGATCGCTTTCCTTCCGAAGCCGATCACGCCCACCACGCTGACCAAGAAGGTCCGCGAGGTGCTGGACGGACAGTGACGGGGGCTGGTGCGATACCCAAGACGGACCGGCGGAACCCTATCAGCCGAAGATCGCGTGCCTCCGGATTATGCGGGCCCATTTGCCCGCGCCTGAGCCCGACATTCTCACGCTGGCACGTCACCTGAGGTCGCCGCGACTTGACAGGAACGTCGGGACGTGAGGACCACGCGCTCTGCATCGTCGAGCGTGACCGCGACGACCGCTCCGGCCGCGCTCGTCCACGAGGCGTTGGGCCCCCGCAGCGCGAGGCCGGCGAGCACGAAGGTACCTTTCCAGCTCGGTTCGATGCGAGCGCGGAGCTCGGTGACGACCGCGTCGGCCTCCGGAAGGCACGAGGCAAGGGCGCACGAGAGCCCCACCACCGCAGGCCGCAATCGCTCGATCTCCTTCACCGCGTCCGCAACGGGTATCTCGGGCACGACCACTCGTGTAGAGATCCCGCGCGCCTCGAGCAACTCCGCCGCAAAGCGCGCGCCCAGCGAGTGCGTGTTGCTCGGCGCAAGCAGGATGAGCAGATCCAGCGGCGTCGCGGCCGGCCGACACGCGGGCAGCTGGGCGAAAAAGCGCTCGCACCACAGGGTGAACCGGTGCTCCTCAACAACGGACATGCACCCTTCTTGCCACGCCTGCCCTGCACGATAGAGCGCAGGCTGGATGAAGCCCACGAGCATCGAGGCTGGCGACAGACCTCCCGCCCTAGCCTCCTCGATGAGTGCCGGAATCGCGCTCGCGTCGGCACGCGAGGCGCAGGCGAAGATCCGGTTCATGAGGTCTCGGACCCGCCAGGTCATGTCGACCAGCTCGTCGCCGCGGGCGAATTGGTCGGCGCAGGACGGGCAGATCCCGTGGCTGAGGGAGGGGTCGTCGTGCGGAGGGTGATCGCCCAGGAAAGCCTGACAATACGAGCACCAGCGGATCACGTCGCCGCCCCTGCGCCCGTCGTCGCGAGCGCGCGTGTCTCGGCACACACCGTCCGCCAGCTCTCGTCGTCGGGTCCGTCCGAGGGGAGCCAGCCCGGGATGGCGTCGGCGACAACGTCTCCGAGTCGCGGGTCCACGACCTCAGGGGCGATGAGCGCGCCGATGCCGCGGCGATGGGCCAGCGGAGCGGCGCGTGCGAGAAAGAGCCCCTCGCACGCGCGCAGACGGGCGTCGGAGCGGACCCGCTGACGGGTGCCACGGAGCTGCGCCGCCACCTCGTTCATCGCCCCGGCACCTCCCCAGCCCGCTCGGACACGAGGGCCGTCGGGGTCCTTCTCAGTCAGCGGATCTAAAGTGTACTGCATTTCATAGCTTGCTGCCATCGACGTCCATGCCGGAGTCGAGGCGTACCTTCGTCGCGATGGGGCGGGCGTGTCGCTCATTTCCTGCGCGAACCGGAATTCCACGCGCTCGCCAGGAGCGGCGGGCGTCGTCGGAACTGCACGACGAGAGGCGCCATGACGACACACGCGCACGCGCGCGGTCCGGGCTACGGCGCCGGGATGGCCGTCTCGACGAAGCCCTGGATGGCCGCCTGATACGCGGCGGGGCCCAGGGTCTCTGGGACGTTCGTGTGATCGGCGCCCGGCACCATCACGAGGTCGGTCACGCCCGGGTGCGCCGCCGCGAGCTCCACCGAATATCGCGGCTGAACGAAGTGGTCAGCCGCGCCATGAAAGAGAAGATACGGGGAAGCGATGCCCGGCACTTTGGCGAGGTTGTCCCAAGAGCTCTCGGAGACAAACGAGTTCGGGAAGTCGACGTAGGTCCCGTCCTGGACGAGCGCCTCGACGGACGTGAAAGCCGACTCGGTGATCAGAACGGCCGGTGCCTCGGCGAAAGCGAGATCGATGGCCATCGCCGCGCCGAGAGATCGGCCGTAATAGACGAGCCGGGTCGCTGTGACGTCCGGACGGGCGACCAAGGCCGCTCGGATGGCGCGTTCGTCGATTTGGATCCCGCCCTCCGAAGGAGAGCCGGTCGAAAGCCCGTAGCCGCGGGGATCGACGAGGGCCATGTTGTACCCCAGTGGATAGAGCAGCTCGAGACGGCCCCAGGCGGTGCCGAGGTTGGTGTCCTGACCGTGGAAGTACAGAAGGGTGATGTCCGGCCGGCGGCCCGACGAAGCAATGAACGCGCCGTTGAGGGTCTGCCCCGTCCGGCGTCTTGACCGTCATCGTCTCGTACGAGGCAATAACGGTCGTCGAGAGTTGATACCCCCCCGCTGGTGCCGGCGGAGGGTCGTAGAGAAAGGAGTCCAACGACAAGGGGTGGCACGACGCCGTGAGGGTGACTGCCGTGGCTACAGTGGCGACGCGAGCAGCCGCTCTCATGGTGTGTCTCCAAGGTAGTAATTGGCGCCCAGAAGCACGCTCAGATAGCCATGGCTGCCGGGCGAAACCCAGGCCGGCGCGAGCGACGTCGTAGTTCGGAGCCAGCCATTTCGTTTCGAGCGCCAACCCGAAGTGCCCGATCCGCAATTCGACGCCGACGAGCGGACCGAAGACGTACCGCGTCGGGGATCCGACCGCGAGAGCGTTGTCGGCTCCTGCGTAGACCATGTGCTTTCCGCCGACTCGCCACCCCGCAGCGACCGTGATCTGGGGGATGGCGCGGGTGTCCGAGACATCGGTGAGAAACTGGACCGAGCCGGCGATGGTCACGGTCGGTAAGATGCCGCCTTGGCGAACGACCGGGTGGTAGGCCAGGCCCGGCTCGACATGAAGGTCGCCGTAGAGCGCCGCGGTGAGATCGGCGTGACCGAAGACCTCGAGGTCGTCGCGCAGGCCATACGCGCCGCCGACCGAAAGGATGGGCACCGGGGTGACGACGCTGCCCAGCTCGAAGAGCGGGCCGCCAAGGGAGGCGTTGAGCGCGGCGTTGCCGCGTCCCAGCGGCCGGACCACGTGGGTGGTCGTGCACGCGGCGGTCGTGCCGACAATCACGACGAGCCCCCGACCGAAATGCGATCCCCCCACGAACTCGCCTCTCCGGGCTTTGCAGCCCACGAAACCACGGCGACGGCACAACGTACCTTCTTTTGGCCTTCAGCGGTGCCTTCATTGTGATCCATTCGGGGGCGCTGGCGCGACCCACGTCCGAGTCGCTTCGTAAGGGCGCCGGCGGCGGGATCGTGACCGCTCGAATGATTTCACGCAAAAGGCATCGCGGCATCGTCGCGGACTTGGAAATACCATTCTCCGCATCCATCTCGAGGCAACGATCGCGATCGACTTTCTGACCGTGCGAATGGTTACGTTCAACGTGCGCTACTTCTTTTTGGTCCTCTCGCTCGACCGGCGACGTGTGCTGCATAGGGAGTCTCTCTGTCGCCATCCCGCTGTCCTGCAAGCCGTTATTGGCACGCTCGCTCCGCGCTGCGGCTTCGTGCGAGCCTGATTGCGGAGAACCTCGTGCTTCGCCGGCACCTTGCGATTGTTTTGCGATTGTTAGCGTCTCGAGACTCGGATTCTCGTCAGGGTTCTCTAGTTTAGCGATCTGAGCACACGCCTGGTTTACGGCCCAACGGCGGCCGCGCTAGAGCCCGGTCAACTCGGGCCAATGCAAGACGTGCCCGAGCGCTCGCTTGACCTCGATGTGGCGATTGGGCGCGAGCCGCCCGGCGCGCGCTACCAGACATCCGCGAGGAATGCTTCGCAATGTGTCGAGGTTCGCGGGGTCGGATCGCCAGCGCGTTGTCGGGGTCCCAGTCTTGCAAGTCACTCGCCCGCCACCCGTCGGGGAGCGGTTGGGCGCGGTACGCCTCCTCGGTATGGCGGTCGAGAGCACGGTCGAGCGCACTGCGTATGGCCAGCCGTACGAACTCGGAGCGTCGCCGATTTTTGGCAGGGGCCACGCGTTCGAGATCGCGGGCGCATCAGTCGTCGATTTCAACAAGGAATTGCTTCATATACTGGAACATATGCCACGACCCTGAGGACGCAAGCCATGACACGCTGCGCTCAGTTCCCCATGTGATACCGAACGATCAGAAACACCTGCGCCCATCCGGTCGCGCTTCAGCACATGGGCACCCGCGCCAAACCCGAGCTCGCCGCCCCGCTCGCCAGGTTGATCCCATCGGATAACCCGTCGGGAACCGGCACCGTCTCTGCGCGAGCTTGCCGCCGGCGGCGAGTACGGCAGCAGCAATTGACCCTCGTGTACGGCCCATCAAGCTGACGAAGGAAGTCCCGTGACAAATGGAGCCAACCCTGTCCGCGACTCCGGCTGCGGTAACCGTTTGCGGCTATAGGTTCGTCGCGATGGCGCCGAAGGCCCGGCACGTTTTCCGCGCGCTGCTCCTGACGGCGGGCCGGCCCGTGCTGCTGCGGGCGCTGGCGCTCTGGAGCGGGGTGGGGATCGTCGCCACCATTCTCTTCGCCGGTAACGGCATCAACGCGCGCGATGTCACCCGTTTGTTCCACGGCAGCCCGGGCGCACGCCTGCTGCTGACGGTTGGGTGGTGCCTGCTCGCGACGCCCGTCGTCTCCGGGGCGTTCGACGCGCCGGGAACGCGCACGCTGCGGACCCTGCCCGTCCCCCGCGGGGCCTGGGTGGCGGCGCTTGCCGCGCTGCTGCTTCTGGCGCAGGCCCCGTGCGGACTCCTCTTCGCGAGGGCCGAAGGGGCGCTCGCCGCTCTTGTCGCGATGTTGCTCGCGGTCGCCACGGAGGCTTCCGCCGTCGCTGCGACACGCCGGCCTCCCGCGGTGGTGTTCGCGCTTGGGGCACTGGCGCTCGTCGTCGTCGACGCACGCGCGGCGCTGACTGTGGTACCCGCCGCAGCGCTCGCGGTAACAGGAGTCGCCTCCGCTTGGAACGTGGCGCTAGAAGCGGCCGGTCGGGACGTTCGCACGACGCGCGTGAGCTCCCCAGTGCTCGTCCTTGCCATCGTTCACCTGCTTCGCATGGTGCGCGTCGCGCGAGCCCGGGTGGCGCTCGCCGTGGGGAGCGTGGCGCTTGGAACGGTGGCCTTGGTGTTGTCGCTCGTCAACGACCCTCCGGCGCGGCCGGTCGCCCGGGCCCTCGCCGTCCTGGCCCTTCCGGTCACGCTCTGCGCCGCCGTCCTCGTCGGGCCGGCGTGCGAGACGGAAGACCGCGTGCGCGCCCTCGCCCGCGTAACGCGTACACGCTGGACAACGTTGCTCGCGGCGTTCGCGCTCGCGCTGACGACGCCGTCGTCCGTCCTCGCGGCCACGGCGGGAGCGATCGCGGGCGTCATCGCGCACGTACCTGCGTTGCCGCTCGGCGGAGGCGCAGGGATCTGGGCCGTACCCATCGCGTGTGCGATCGCCGGATGGGCGCGTTGGCACGATCGCCGCACGCGGCGTAGCCCGACGCTGTTCGTCGTCGGGGTGGTCGTGGTCGCGGCGGTGGCGACGGGCGTGGGGGTCGCGTGGTAGCGCCGGTCCTCTCGCTCGAGCGCGTCACGAAGTACTTCGGCACCAAGCGGGCTGTGCACGAGATCTCGCTGACGGTGTTCGCCGGAGACCGCGTGGCGCTGCTCGGCGAGAACGGGTCCGGCAAGTCGACGCTCCTCGCCATCGCGAGCGGCGTGATCGACGGCGACTCCGGCATGGTCGTCCGGCCGGCGTCGGTGGGTTACGCGCCCGAGAAGCCGGACATTCCGGACCACCTAATGGTCTCCGAGTGGCTCGACGTCGTCGCCTCCCTCCAAGGCGTACGATCTCCCGAGGTCGAAGGGCTCGGCGTCGAAGCGCTGCTCGGCAGGCGGATCGCGGCGCTATCCACCGGTCAGCGTCAGCGGGTGTCGCTCTGCGCAGCTCTGCTCGGCAGCCCGGCGCTATTGGTGCTCGACGAGCCCACCAACGGCCTCGACGCGGAGACGCGCAATGTGGTCGTGCGAAGGCTGCGGAGCTCGACCGTGCTACTCGCGACGCACGACGTCGAGCTCGTGCGTCAGGTCGAGGCCCGGATCCTACATCTTCGCGCCGGTCAATTCACAGCCGTCGAAGCCCCCGCGCGTGCGTGAGCCGAAATCGTCGCCCAGCGTCGGTCAGAAGCGTGAACGAATCATCGGGCCGCCTGTCGAACACCGCGTTCTTCGTGCACCCACTTGGATCGTTGAATAAGCCACAGGCGGATGGATGCCATGTTTCTGGCGTCGGTGACGGCCGTCGCGATACCGAGCTTGTCCGGCCGTCGCCCTGATCGGCGCGCGAGGATCTTCTGCGCAACATAAAGAGCGGGCTGCGTCACGCGCGGCCTGCTGGCGGTCTCGACGCCGAGTTCGCGGACGTCGGAGGCGTGCAAGACGAGTGGCTCGAACGCCAAAAGGTGGAGATAGCGAAGGGCCTCCGCGCGCAGGCCGGGTTGTCCTTTCAGAAGGCCCTTGTGGCCTCGGCCGCGAAGGGGGGCGAGGAACTCGACGAAGGTTCGTGCCTTGCGCATCGTGCCGTGCGCGAGTCCTGCCCATGCGACGAACTCACTGGCGAGGGTCGTCATGAGCGACGTCGAGACCGCACGGCGGCATCCTCAAAGGATGCCTTGAGCTGAAGGCTTGTGCGTCACCTTGCCGTACGGCGCTTTCTGGCAGGGGATGCCGGCCCGGTCGGCCGCGCCTTGATCCGCGCCGCGACCCTCGGACAGCGTGCTCCCGAGAGTGTATCGAGCTGAACGGAGTTGAAGATCGCGATTTCACTCTGAAAACAAGGATGGCCGGGACATGCCCGTTCGCCAAGCGTTTGGATAAGGGACTGTTCTCTCTGCGCGAAGCTCGGGGCGGCGGGATCGCAACGAAGAACCGCGCGCACCGCCGCAAGCGCTTCTTCGGTCTTCTCAATGCTACGCCCAGAGCGACGGAGGCCAATATCTAAGGACGACGTCACGTTGTGGCGTAATTGAAGAAGAGCGCCTTACGTTCCCATGTCCGTTCCTTGTCAGATGCGAGGCGCACCAGGACGTCCGCGACGTCGCAGTAGGACACGCTTCCGTGCTGGATGTTGTTTCGCGTCGGCTCCGCACGTAGCGCGCCGCGCGAAGGCTCCTCCACCATATGGCCCAAGCGTGCGTAGACAAATCGGAACGCGGGGGGTGCATCATCGAAACACCAGCGGAGCACCTCCTGCGCCTCGCGCCACTCTCTCCGCATGACGAAGGTGCGCAGGACCCAGGCAATCGCCGCCACCGACCATTTGTCGATCGTTCCCCCGGGCTCGGGAATGAGCTGGCCGCCGACGACGAGCAAAACGCACTCGGTTAAGCGCCCATCGACGTCGAGTGCCTGAACGGTTGCTTTGGTGATGGTGCCTCGGTCGGCGTTGTTCGCCAGCTGCCCTTTCGCGTGACCAAACGGAAGTGCGCTCGACGCGTCGACGATTGCGTTCGGCCGCGTAGACCGAACCGCCGCGGAGACGGATGCAGCGTCGCGTAGGTCCCCCTTCACGAGGGTCACCTTTGAACGCAGCGCCTCCGGCACCTTGTCCGGATTGCGCACGAACGCCGAAACGGCCCAACCCTCCGAGAGCGCACGTTCCGCGACGAGACGACCCGCTCTGCCGGTCGCGCCATAGACCAACATTGTGCGGGACACGGACGTCTTCATTGTCGCCACTTGTCCAATTCGATCCGACCTGTCCAAGATGCACTCAAGATGCGCCTCGTACCGTTCTTCTGTTTGCGTTGCGCCACATCATGCGCCTGAAAGCCGCAGATGAAACAGCAGAAGGGTGAGCGGAATTTCAACGGCCGCGCTCATTGACGCTTCAGGAACCTCAGATAGAACGTAGCGAACACCATTAGACTCCGCTCGCGCGCGTCGCGGCGGCCTGCTCCTGCCTGAGCGGCGACGAGTAGCTCCGTACACGCTTCTTCTTGGCTCTCGGCACGGCGAGCTCCGCCTGGATGATGGTTTTCCAGCGCGCCGGCGCCCTCGTTGCCGACAGCGGCTCCGTCCTCTCGCACACCGCCATCGTCGCGCGAGAGCACGCGCTGCCAGCGGTGGTCGCCGTGCCCGCCGCAACGAGTACGCTGGTCGACGGAGACGAAGTCGTGGTCGAAGGGACGCACGGCACCGTGACTCGGAGTTCCGTGGTCTGATCGCGCCGTGCCTGACGATCACCACGCCCGCATCGTGTTCCAGCGCGCATATCGCCCCCGCGCAACCAAAAACAAGGGGTCCGGCGTGGGTACAAGCCGGGCCCTTGGTACATGCGCTTGGTACCGGGGTTCGTTGTTCAGAACCCGCGGGTTCGCAATGGCCGCGGCCGACTCGACGCCGGAAGCACGCAAATTGAGCGCGGACGAAACCGATCTGTATTGCGATCACCTCCGCCGGGCGGACGTCCAGTGTCGCATCGCAAGCCGTTGCGACTGGCTAGCGCAGTATTCAACGTTCTCCTGTACCTAGGCCAGCCCGGGGATCGATATGTGCCGCCGAGATGTAGCCTATATTCTATTTTGAAGTGCCAACAATTCAAGACAATCATTGTCGATTTTGCGGCGACATCCCCGAATAACTCGACGAGCCAAATCGGTTCACGGTTGCACGGACGACGAACGCCCCAAAGGCGTTTTGGACCGAACCCCTACGGCCTCTTTCCCCATAGCGCCTCCCCGAGACTGCCTCCGGAGGCGCCCGGTCCGGCGCACCTGCTCCGTCCAAGTGGACGATTGAGCAACTGCGCCGACACGCCTCGACGCTCATCGCACGCGTCACGGGCGCAGTCGCACAATCGCCTGTTATTTATGTGACCGCGCTGACTTCCGCGGCTCTTCGTTGACCCATACCCTTTCGACCGGCTACTCGCTCCGCGGATCGGCGAAGTAGCCAAGACGGCCTACCGCACGACGGCGAGCGTTAGGGCCACAATGATCGCGACGAGCAGCACGACGCAGACGAGCCCGGCGAGCCCAAGGCGCATCAGGGGGGTTACGCGTGCGCCAAGCCCGCCGCGCCCCTGGTACAACTTCCAGAACTGATTGGCGATCGTGGCTCCATCGATACGAAGCAGCGCGCTTCCCTCGGCGTAGGGCGTCCCCTTGATGGCGCCGGCGACGACGACCTCTCCGACGTAGACCCCTTCGCCTTTCAACTGGTACGCGAGGAGGCCCACGAGCTTGTGCTTGGCCGCGTTGGCAAGGGCAACGCCCACCGTCTTCGAGCGGACCCCGAGCTCGTTCGTGAGAGGGTTGATGTCGCCGAGCGCGCCGTTCGTGACGAGGACTGCGCCTTCCTTCGTGCTCTTCAGATCGGGGAGCGCTTCCTGGACTGCGGCGAGGAAGCCAACGACGGCGACGTCGAAGACGCCCCGAAGGGCCGTGGCGTCCGCGGTCATGAGATCGCGCGGTCCGGCCCCGTCGAAGGCGTTCCAGTGGAGGACCGTGACGGGTCCCAGGGCGCGCGCCTTCGCGATGGCCGCGCGGATGGCGGTGGGATCGCTCGCATCGGCGGGCACTGCGAGCGCGTCGATGCCCCTCGCCTTGAGCGCCTTTACCCCCTCGGCCAACTTCTGCTCGTTTCGCGCCACGAGAGCGACCGAGAAGCCGGCCAACCCGAACTTCTCTGCGACCGCGGTCGAGATGCCCGGTCCGAACCCGACGACGACGATGGTCTTTGCCATGAGCTCTTCTCCCTCTGCACGTCTGTGCATAGACAAGCGGACGCCATCGAGTGGGATGCGCTTCGCCATTTCCGATGCGGTCGCTTGCACCGGAACGCTCACCGACGGGCGCCGGGCCCGATCGAGGAAAAACCGCGTCGATCGCGCTACATCGCCCCGGTGAAGAGCGCGAGGCCCCCGCCGGTCGGATCCTGGACGATGCTGAAGCGCCCGACCTTCGGGATGTCCGTCGCGGGCACGTGCACTTTGGCGCCGAGCTCCTGCGCGCGCTTCGTCGCGTCGTCGACGTTCTTGACGCCCACGTACTCGAGCCAGTGCGGCTGCTTCGGGCCGCCGGGCATGTTCTTCAGGATGCCTGCGGTCTGTCGATCGCCCCGCTTGAGGATGCGGTAGACGCCCACCGGGCCCATGTCCATTTCCTCGATCGAGTAGCCGAACGCAGCAGCGTAGAACTTCGCCGCGGCGGCCGGATCGCTCGTGTAGAGTTCCTCCCAGCAGAAGGCGCCGGGTGGCGGCGTCTGGGGCTCGGCGGGGTACGGCGAGTTGCCCTTGTAGATCGCGAGCGCCGCGCCCTGCGGATCGGCAACCGCGGCAAAGCGCCCGATGTTCGGGATGTCCATCGGCGTTTTGAGGATCTTGCCGCCCAGCTCCTTGATCTTGGCCGCCGAGGCGTCGACGTCGTCCACGCCGACGTATGGCAGCCAATGCGGCGGTACGTGCGCCGGCGCCATCGACTTCGTGATCCCGGCGAAGTCCTTGCCGTCACGCATGCAGAGCGTGTACGGCTCGCCGGGGCCCATGGGAACGTCCTTGGTCTCCCACCCGAAGAGCTGCTGGTAGAACCTCGCAGCGCTCGGGCGATCCAGGGTGTGAAGCTCGTGCCAGACGAAGCGTCCCAGGGTCGGTGCCGGCATGACGTCCTCCATCGCGCGGGCGTGCGCGTCGAAGGCTTGCATCTACAACGAGGCCGGCGAAAAAGAAATGGGCCCGGCAGGATGATCTTCAACGGATCGTCGCCGGGTACCGCGTGCCACGTGATCCCGGTCGCCCGCAAGTCGTGAAACGCCTGCGCCGGAAGCGGCACGCACTTCACGCCGGCGCTCTCCAGCAGCGCCGTCCACGCCTCGGTGAAACCGGTCCCGATCGTGGCATGGCGAAGAGCAGAAGGCCCGGCATGGCGCTCGACGTCGCGATGGGACAAGGGCGCAACGCGCTTTACCTCGCCTCGCAGGGCTGGCAGACACTGGCGTCGATATCTCAGATGAAGGCCTGTGTCAGGCGCGCGAGGCCGCCACTGCACGCAAGCTACGCATCGACGCAATCAACGCTGACGCTGATACTTGGGACCACGGCATCAACAAATGGGATCTCGTGGCACTCATCTGCGCCGGCTGCGACCCGAAGAGGTCGAGAAGCTCCAAAGAAGCCTGAAGCGTGGTGGCCTGGTCGTCGTCGAAGGATTCTACAAGGACTCCGTGCCCGCCATTGGCTACGCGGCTCGACAGCTTGCGGATACGCTACTGGGGCCAAGCGAGTAGGCGCGCAAAGCTTGTCGGCCGACGAAGAGACGCGGAAACCGCCGCGGTCACATAAAAGGCTTGGGGGCGTTCAATGCGCCGTCCCAATTGAGCGTTCTGGACCGCGGGGGGGTTCTTCCCTATCTCCCTCGTCAAGATGACCAGCCTCGAGACCGCGCATCGGCAAAGAGCGTGGCGCGTCCACACCCTCGCGCACGACTTCGAACTCGAAGACCTCTGGATGTTCGACCTCGGCGGCCGCCGCGCGGGCGACGTGCGCGAGTTCCTCGCGTGCTTCTGGGAGGTGATGCGCGGTCTCTCGGGCAACTGGCTCTTCAAGCTGCGGCTGCGCATCGGTCGCACGATGAAGTGGGACGAACACGATCTCACGCTGGCCATCCCGGGATGCGCGGAGGCGAGCGTGGGCGCGCGCCTTGACCCGGACGATCGCGCGCGCAACCTCGCCGACGCGCCGTCGCCGGTGCCGATGCCGAAGGTAAAAACGGTCTACGTCTTCGCGGACGAAGCGCTCTACGAGCTATCGAACGACACGATCCACGCGCTGCTCCACGTCGCCATGACGAACGACGCGGAGGCTTCGCTCGCGGTCTACGTGAAGCATCGTGGCGTGCTGAGTCGCCTCTACATGGCGGCGATCTGGCCCGCACGGCATTTGATTCTGTACCCGTCGCTCGTTGCGAAGATCGAGTCGACGTGGCGGCAGACTCCGTCACCGGCGTGACCATTGCGGATCGTCGGGCGGAAGCGAGTAGCCGGTCGAAAGCGTATCGATCAACGAAGAGCCACGGAAACCACCGCGGTCACATATAACGCCTTTGGGGCGTTCGTCGTCCGTGCAACCGCGATCTGGCACGGAAGGGATCATTCTCGCGGAGAAGTGAGAGTCTTCCCCCTATTTGTTTTGGATAGTCGGGTGGGTCAGAATCAACAGGCGCATGAAGCTCGACAAGATCGCGCCATGCTTGTCCGCGACTTTACGAATCTGCTCCAGTTCGTCCGGCCGTAGCATCATGGTGCAATGCTTCGTTCAATTGTCTTGCTCGCTTGAACGTCTCATTCCGCGGCCTACTCGTCCAGGTCCACCACCTGTACGTTGTTGAGGGCAACGTAATCGGTGTAGGTCGTGTCCCCTGCAGCAAATTCCAGCGCCGACGACGTTGACGTGGCTGTCACGGTCAGACTCTCGGGAGCCCAAGCGGGGGAGATCGGGTCCACCATGACCGCGGTAGATCCCCCGGTCGGAGACATCAAATCACCCACGTCCACCCCGCCCCACATAAGAGGCCGACGGTCTCCGTCATGGTGACGGTGCCGCCATTACCCTCAACTGTCCATGCCCCCAATGTGGTCCCTGGATCGAACCATGTCTCGCCTGGCTGATCGGCTTGGGCTAGCCCTACTTTCGCATTCGGGCGGCGAAACAGGTCACGCCGCCTCGTGAATTGCAGCCCGTTTGCGACGTGACGGCATAGTGGAAAAAAGTGAAGGCATCCAACGTCCAAGCTCGAAGAC
>Ga0187859_10000484_pt1 | contig 26557 bp, 16 predicted proteins | sample June2016WEW_10_1_2_FD_133019 | JGI IMG/M metagenome (GOLD analysis project Ga0187859, IMG submission 133019) | Peatland microbial communities from SPRUCE experiment site at the Marcell Experimental Forest, Minnesota, USA - June2016WEW_10_10 | ecosystem: Environmental > Terrestrial > Soil >...
GCCCTACCGAAAAGCCTGCTCGAATCGTCCGTGGAATCGTCCCGAGGGAGGCCAAAATCACCTAACGCGATGACTTCATTAGACAAATCGAGTGGAGCTGACGGGAATCGAACCCGTGACCTCTTGCATGCCATGCAAGCGCTCTCCCAACTGAGCTACAGCCCCGAACCGTTCGCGATGGGAAGTGGGGACGACGGGTGAATTCGGTAAGAGACCCGCTCGTGTCTACTTAAAGTAAGGGTTGGCCGCAACCCCGAATGGTCCGCATTCGACGGGCCACGGTTCAACCTATGCTGACGGGTATCTTGACGCCGAGACGCTTGACCATCTTTTGAAGTCCGAAACGTGAAAGGCCGAGCAGTTGGGCGGCGCGGGTCTGATTGCCGCGCGTCTTGGTGAGGGCTTCGAGCAGCAGCTCGGTCTCGAGCGCGTCGACTCTCAAGCGGAGATCGAGTCCCGCCCCTCGTGCGGCGCTCGCGCGGATTTCAAGGACTTCCGCAGAGAGGTCGCCGAGGTCGATGGCGCCGTCGCCGAGGACAAGTGACCTGCGCACTTCGTTCTCGAGCTGCCGGACGTTGCCGGGCCATGGAAACTCTACGAGCTTCGCCATGGCCGCCCGAGTTACCTTCACCTCTCGACCGGGAACGTGCTTGCGTATGAAGTGTGCGACGAGCAGCGGAATATCCTCGGCCCGTTCGCGGAGTGCCGGAACGCGCACGGTGATCACATTCAACCGATAGAAGAGGTCCTCGCGAAAGCCGCCTGAGGCGACCATGGCTGTCAGATCGCGATGGGTCGCTCCGATGACGCGGACGTCAACTTTGCGCGTCCGCTCACTACCGACGGCACGCACCTCGCCTCCCTGCAGGACACGCAGGAGCTTGGCCTGCATCGCAAGCGACATTTCGCCGATTTCGTCCAGAAGGAGCGTTCCGCCATCGGCCACGTCGAAGAGACCGGCACGGCTGGACGATGCCCCGGTGAAGGCGCCACGCACGTGCCCGAATAGAGTCGATTCGAGGAGAGTCTCCGGGACGCTCGCACAATTCTCGCTCACAAATGGGCGGCGGGAACGCGAGCCATTGTTGTGGATGGCGCGAGCGACGAGCTCTTTGCCAGTGCCGCTTTCGCCAACGATGAGGACCGGAACGTCGCTCGTCGTCACACGGTCTACAAGCCTCAAGAGCTCGCGCATCGGCGCGCTGCGCCCGGAGATCTCGTCGTAGCAATACCGGGTCTCGCGCCCGTCCCGGACCAACTCGAGCTGGTTGCGGGTCAGGTCTAGCTCTGCTTCGCGCGCTTGCAAAAGCGCCTCGACCTGAGCGCGCGCCCGTTCGGCGCGTCGTACCGCCCGTCGCAGAAGGACCGCGTCACGTGCATCCGCGATGGCCATGGCCGCCTGAGAGGCAACAACACGCACCCAAGCGAGTTCGGCAGGGCCGAATGCTCCTTTGCGCACACGGTCGTCCAGGTACACGACGCCGAGCGTTTCTCCGCGTGCAAGCAAGGGGACGGCGAGGACACTGCGTAGCCGGAGGGCGTGCACGCTTGCGTGGACGTCGCCCAAGCTCGAGAGCGCGTCGGTCGCGACGACGGCATCGCCGCTTTCAACGGCGCGACGCGCGATGGTCTGGGAAAGCGCAAGCTGGTCGCCCGTGATATCGCTTCGCGCCAAGTTACGCGCGGCGCGCGGCACGAGGCGCCCGTCCGGGGCGCGCAGGAGCAGCAGACCCCGTTCCACCCCGGTCCACAGGACCATTGTGTCGAGTACTTGCTCGAGCAACGGGCGGAGCCGATCACGAACCGATAGGGCTCGCACGATAGCCTCGAGTTGCGCGACTTGCGCGGGTGCGAAGGAGATGTCGGCGTTCGGGCTCACGGCGCCCGAGGAGCCGGCCGTCCAGGGGACCGATGCGAGCGTTGAACGCAGATGCGGTGGCGTTCGATCGCGCAACGTCCGCGCGGCGACGCCGCGGGCAAGGTCGAAACGGCGCGCCGCATCGCCGTCGCCGCAACGGGTCGCGAGGCGCACGGCAGCGTCCAGCGCAGGCCCGCGCGAACCGAGGGGTGCCGGAACGTCGACCAGAGCCGACAGCGCTCCGAGCACGGTCGCCTCGCTGCCCGGCGCGCCACCGCTAATGAGAGCTTGTGCGCGCGCGCCCCACCACTCCCACCGTGCGGCAGAGCCGACTTCCGCAACCGCCTGGTCGCCCGCGACAAGGTCGTCCGGTTGGACAGTATCTCGCGCCCAAACGAGGCACCTGGCGGCAGAGCGGACGCCGTCCTCGACCCCGCCGCCAAGCAACCGTTCGGCAGCCTCAATGACCCATGCACGCGCGCTGGGGTCGCCCGGCGGGCGGACTTCGACCTGCGCCCAGCGCGCATAGGCAACGACGCGACCGTCGCCGGCCTCGACCGCGCGGGCCCGCGCTTCCTCCGCCGCTTCATCTGTCGCGTGCAAAGCGCCAATGGTCGCAAGAACGGCCGCGCGAGCCAGCCAGGCACGCGCGGCTCGCTCGGGTCGACCGAGACGCTCCCAGAGGAGGGCGGCGCGCGTCGCGCTCCCCAGAGCCAGCGCCACATCCCCACCGTCCGCTGCTGCCGCCGCCTCGCTGGTCAAGTACGTCGCTTCCTCGACGACCGAACCAGCGCGCGTAGCCAACTCGACCGCGCGGCCAAACGCCGACAGGGCTGCCGATGAGCCTCCGCGGCCGAGCTCGAGCATGCCGCGGACCCCTTCCAGGCGCGCCACCGCGTCGGCTTCTACAGCTTCCGCAAGCGCCTGTTCGATACCACGAAGCCCAACGTCGTACTGCCCCCGACTCCATGCGACCAGCGCCCGCACTTCCGCGGCGGCCGCACCCCGAGCTTCGCGCAGATGCTTCTCGGCCTCATCCAGATCACCTCCGTCCCAGGCGAGGCGGGCGAGCGTGGCATGACCGCTCGAGCCCGGCTCACCGGAGGCGGTGGTGATCGCGTGCTGCGCGGCGGATCGAGCCTCGGTCAAATCCCCGCGCCTTCGCGCAACCTCGGCGCGAAGGGCATAGGCCTCGGATCCAGTCGCGCCCGCAAGCGCCGCCCAGGCACGCCCCGTTTCTCCAGAGCGCAAGAGCGCCGAAGCGAGCTGCACGACGAGCGTCGGAGGTGCAAGCCCAGCGGCAACGTCATCCTCAGCCCCTGAAAAGGCCGAGGGGCTCGGTACCGAACGTCCGAGTTCGCGAACCAGGCGCGCGCTCCGCTCGTCACGAGTCTCGACGCTCTCCTGTCGAATCGACGGCCGAGCTTCTCCGCGCCCAGCAACGTCCTCGAACGTCCACGATCCGGGGGCTCTCATGCGGGCTAGATCCACGAGACGAGACGCCAACCGGGCCTCGAGGAAGTCGTCCGACCCGATGGGCCACGCAGCCGCACTCGGGCCGACGAGCGCCACGAGCCAGCGCGCGCGTCGAACGGCACCGAGCGGCTCGATGGCGCTTGTAGAGGCTACGCTTCCGAAGATTTTCTCGGTCCAAGCGATCGCTTCTTCCAGCCAGGTGCCGGCGGGCTGCCCCACTTGACGCGACACGATGGCGCCGGCGGCAATATCACGCGCGCGCTCCTTCAAATACGCGCGCCGAACGCGCTCAACCCGAGCACGGGCGGCTTCTTCCTCATCCGCAACGAGACCGAGCCACCGAGCCGCCCGCGCCGCCAGCCAGGAAGCATCTGGACGGCCTCCCGGAGCGGGGGCGACGAGAGTTTTCACCCACTGCGCTGGTTCACCACCGCTCGGCGCATCCCACGCGTCGAGTGCGTCGCAGGGATCAGGCGCCCGCCGAATCCGGAGATCGAGAATTTCCGCGAGAAGCACACCCAACGCCCACAAATCCGCTGCGGGACCCGCCTCGCCTCGAGCGCGCAGCTCCGGAGAGGCATATCGAGGGGTGCCGCCGCGCGCCTCCGATCCGGACTCCGTCGCGAGACCGAGATCGATGAGCGTCGCTCCTCGATCGGCGGCGGTGTCCCGGTGGGGACGGCGATTCGCGAGTAGGATGTTGGCCGGCTTGACGTCGCCGTGACGGATCCCAGCTTCATGAAGCTCCTCGAGGGCTCGGGCAACCGCATGGGCTACGACGGCGGCACGCAACTCGCTTTCTGCTCGACTGTCCTGCCCGTCGTCGACCGGCTGGCCATCGACCCACTCGGTAGCGATGAAGCCCGGCCCTACGTCAACGAGCGCCGGACCCCAGCGGCGGTTCACCCGTACGACGAAAGCGGCCTCTCGCGCAAGCGCGACGGCTCCAGCCCCGGCCAAGTCTTTCGCAATTTTCAGCGCGACCCACTGCCCGGTCTGGCGACTCCGGGCACGCCAGACGACTGAGGTCGCTCCCTCCCCGACCCGCTCTAGATCGAGCCATTCCAAAGCGGTACCCGATACTGCCAACTGATGTGACACCAAACCATCCTTATCCCTTCGGCATCAGGGAAGCTTCGAACCGAGAATCCGTCAACTCCGGTTACTGACGCCTTTCAGAAATGACCGGCGCTGCCCGCTCCCGTTATGGGTGCCGCAATTTTAAAATATTCCACTTGGATGGGCTGCACCCGATGCTCCGACGGCTCTGACACGCGGAATTCGGCCGAAGGGTCGCAGACTGTTCACGCAGGAAAGACGGTTGCGGCTCCCGGGAGTCTGCCCACGGCAATCGGTGGCTCTTGGGCCTCTCGAGCCGCGGGTCGCGACGAGCAGCCGTTGGCTCTCGATTCGCGCGTCCGCGGAAAGCCGCGGGTCGCGACGAGCAGCCGTTGGCTCTCGATTCGCGCGTCCGCGGAAATCGTTGCGGCTCCGAGCGCCTAGAGCGCTCTCGAGATGGGTCTAGGGCCAATGCCGATCGATTAATGGCGCAAGTGATCGGAAGGATTTAGGAAAACGAGACCCGAATACGCCTCATTTGGCGCGCTCGACGAGCGGTCCTTTTCGGTCGTCGACACGTGGGAAGCTGCAGCTGCGACAGGGTGGACGCAGCTAGCGTTGAATGCGAAGGCGCATCGCGGCAAGGCGTTGGGGAATAGCTCCCGGGCTGGTCACCGACAGCCCGGCCCATTCGTCTCATGAAGCGAAGGGCTCGGACGAAGCTGATTCACTTCGGTTCGACTTTCGCCGCGCGAGCAATGCTGTCCGTCTCGAGCCGTACCCGATTGGACGCGAGCAGCACGCCCCAGAGCTCTTGTCGGACGCCCGCGGGCTTCTTGCCGCGGATGGCTTCCTGCCGATCCAGAAGCTCGGTCCTGATCTCGTCGTAGCCGAGCTCGAGCTCCCAGCGCCCTTAGGCGCCGTCCGTGAACCATGCAACGGAATGGGCGCGCCGATAGACCTTTCCTCGATATGGGAGAGCGAGATTGCAGGTCCGTAATTCATGGGCGACGCCTTAGTCGATCGGCATTGGGTTTAGGATCAGGTGTGTCCGCTTCGTAACCGGTCGCTTTTCGCGCTCGGCCCTGGCCACGCGCCAAGCCCTAAAATCGGATCCCGTTTTGAGCGCGATGCTTCCACCAGCGCCACCCCAACAGCGCGGTCGGCACAGCCGCGATGACTGCGACAGGCAGTCCAACTGTCGCGCCGAGCACCACGGTCGCCGCAGCCGCCGATCCGGCCGCGAGACCCTTGCGGCGTGACTCAACCAGTACTTCGCTCCGAGATTTCGTCATAACTCCATCGTGTGGCTGCGCGCGGTCCGAGGCAACCTGTTAGGGGACCGGCTCCATTCCGCTCCCAGAGTCCGTCTCACACGCCTCCTCGTCAGACTGCGGCATTCGGCCAGCCGTTGGCACGCGCAGCGTCCGCCATCGCGACTCGAGGTCTGCGGCAACGTGTCAGGGCAGCGGCCCAATTCCGCGCGCATGCGCGCGCGTCCAGCGCGAGACCAGTTCGACGTCGGCGGGCGACAGATCGCGGTCGAACCGAGGCATGTGCTTCTTCATAGCCGGATCGAGCGCCCTGTCCCGATACGTCTGCGGCGTCGCCGGGTTGGCAACCTGCGCGATGGTCCATGCGATCGACCCGTAGTGCGAGAGCTCGGGCGCAAACCCCGATCCTTCAAGGTCACCGTCGCCCTTGTAGAGATGGCAAGAAGAGCAGCGCGATCGAACGACTTTCTCCCCCAGGACTCGCTGCCAGTGCTCACCCTGACGCGGACCGTCCTCCGGCTCGTTGCCTTCGTTCGCCAGGAACAGCGCGACGGCGTGCCGCTCGATGTCGCCCTTCACCATCGCCGTCCAGGTCAGCGCGATAAAAGAATCGGTTGGACGCACGTCGACGCTCGGCATCTTCTGAGCATAAGGTCCGTTCCCAAAAAACTGCCGGGCGTCCGGCTCATGCATCATGGCTTCGATCCATTCTGCCGTGCCCCATCCGTCGAGCTTGGTCGCCGTCGCTTTGGCCGGATCGCCGAGGCCGTCGAGGACGTGACAGCTCGCGCATTGCGCCTCGAAGAGGTCACGCCCCCGTAGCTCCGGATCGTTTCGTACCATGTCGAGCGCACCAGCCGGGGGGACGCCGCTCATTGCGATCTTCACCGCCGCCACAGCTCGCGCCTGCGCGCTTGCACGCATTTTCGCGTAGTTCGGATCCCGCGCGTCGTGTCGAACCGCCGCGATCCCGAGAAGCACCGCCGCCCCTAGACAGATCACGACAGGAGCGAGGACGATGACGTGCGCACGGGGCGGACGATCCAGCCACGGCAGCGCGACCAGATACCCGGTAACCGCGCCGGGGATAAGGGTGAGCGCCCAAAACTCAGCGGCACCGTGAAAAAACTTGCGAAGCTCGTACAACGAAAGAAGAAACCACTCGGGGCGCGCGAGATAGTCGCTCGTCGGATCGGCCGGCGCGTCGAGAGGAGCTCCGCGCGTCCCTGCCGTCACCGCGAATAGTCCGAACGTCATCGTAACGGCCACGGCGACGGCTGGGCCAAGCTGCTCGACGCGCGATACGACTCCGGGAGTCGGCGCGCCGCGGAGGCGGCCATACCGAAGCGCAAGCACATGGCGCGCCCAGAGCACGGTCGCCAACAGCAAGGGAAGCGCCAGCACGTGAGCCGCGTAGGCACGTGCCAACCCAAGGGCCCCCAGCTCCGCGCCGCCACACACCATCCGCTGCGCCCACGCACCCCAAACGGGCGTAAGCCCCAGAATGTTTGCTTCGATCGATCGCGCCCACCACCCGCGTTGGTCCCAAGGCAACAGACCGCCGGTGATGCTCTGGCCGACGGAAAGCCCTGCAACGAGCAGGGTGAGCCACCACACAAGCTCCCTCCGCGGGCGATAGGTGGCGGTGACCGCGCCATACAAAATATGCATGAAGGAGGCGACGAGAAGCACCTGTGCGGCCCAGTAGTGAATTCCCCGAACGATCCAGCCGTGGGGCTCGATGAATTGGACGTAATGCACGCTCGCCCATGCCGATTGGGGCGATGCACCGTAGTTGGTCATCAACACGATGCCCGTCGACACGAGAACGCCGAAGCATGCCGCGATCACCGCTCCGAGCAACTGCGAGCCGATGTCCAGCGCGGCCGCCGGGGCGTCGATCCAACCCTTTACCGCCGCGCGCAGCCCCGTGCGCTCGTCGACCCAATCGCCCAGAGCGCGAAGTGTTCGCATACCCCTCAGCCGACCGGTTCCTTTTGAGGCACTCCCTGACGGAAACGCCGAAAATCGACCAGAACGAAGCGATCGGCGACGCGCGTATCGAGAGCGTCCAAATCTCTAGGAGAAGGTCCGTTCAAGCGACGGCCCATCGCGTCGAACAACGAGTCGTGGCACGGGCAATGGAACCCCCGGCCCGTGACGGACCGACCGACGGCGCATCCGAGATGCGGGCAAACGGCGCTCCACGCCCTCACGCTCTCGCCGCGGCGCACGAGCCACGCCGCGCCAAGTGGGACGTTCTTCTCGATCACCCAAGCGTCGTGATGATCGGCGATCATCGGTACGCGCGTCGGCTCGCCCTCGGGGAGTGCTTCAATCGGTACGGTCTTGATCCAACGACCCGACGAGCTGCCTGCGCGCGCCGGAGCGAGGAGCAGCCGCACAGCCGGAACGCCGATCGCCACGCATCCAACGCCACCGCCAAGGGCAATCGCACCCAGCGCATGGCGTCTGCTGGTTGCTGCATCGTCCGTCACGCGCCCAATCTTAGCCGGATCGGAAACGAAACCAAACGATGCGCGCACGAACGCAGCGCTCGGCATGAGGGAACCCTCACCCTGGGAGACGCCGCGCATCTGGATCTGAGCCACGCAAGAACGCCGGGCCGTCGCGCCGCGCGCAAGAGCGGCTGGCTCATCTCAGAAGGACCAGCCCGGCCCCGGACGCTGGTGTCGAACGAGATTGGGTCCGGAATTTTGATCTCCGAGTAGTCTCCCGATGCGAAGCATAGCCTTCGTCCGCCGCCATGCTCGGCGCTCTAGGAGACTGGTGCCAAACGCGCTCACTGTATGACGGTGCGCCGCCCATCGATCCCTAACGCCACGCCAACACGGAAGGCGACTCGACGCGGTGCTAACAAAAGGCACCCATGCGTGTGCTGGTTGGAACAAGCGGTTACTCGTACAAGGAGTGGAAAGGTGGCTTCTATCCGGAAAAGATGGCCGCCTCCGAATTCTTGCGGTTCTACTCGGGGCAATTTTCGACCGTCGAGGTGAACAACACGTTTTATCGGATGCCCACGGCCAAGCTCATTTCGTCCTGGGCAAGCGAGGTTCCAGACCACTTTTCGTTCGCCGTCAAGGCGCCGCAACGCATCACGCATATGGCTAAGCTCAAGGACGCATCCGATGCGCTCGGCGCGTTCGTTCTTGCGGTGCGCGAGCTCGGAAGTCGCTTGGGTCCCCTGCTGTTTCAGCTCCCTCCGTTTCTACGCAAGGACTTGCCGCGGCTGACGGAATTTCTTAGCCAAGTTCCAACCGACCTCCGGATTGCGTTCGAATTCCGGCACCCGTCGTGGTTCGACGATGACGTGGTGACGGCCCTTCGCTTGCACGGGGCCGCGCTGTGCGTGGCGGAGGGCGAAGCGCTGGAATCTCCCCTCGAGGCAACCGCTCGGTGGGGCTACGTGCGACTCCGGCGAGACGACTATCCGGACGCCCTGCTCGCCGAGTGGGCCGCGCGTATTCGGGCCCAACCGTGGGAGGACGCGTTCGTCTACCTCAAGCACGATGGAGGAAACGCACCGTTGTTCGCAAAGCGGCTCATCAAGAATTTTTCCACCGCTGGAGACTGAGGCGCACCACTTCGCGGTACGGTTGGAGAAACCCGTGATCATTCCTTCTCGACAGTCCGGCGCGCAGCGTCCGTTATGGCCGTCCGCCATGCTCCTTGCGTGCGCTTTGTTCTTCTTCGCTTTCGCGATCCCGGCGGCCTGCACGACGACCGACCGGGCCGCTGGCGGCCCAGCGATGACGGACGCGAGGTCGGCTGGCGCAACGTCCGTCGACGCGGCCGAACCTTCCACCTCGTACGTCGAGGCCGCAGCCAATGCTTCGCTGGCGGATCCTTGCAGCCTTCCCGGATCCATCCAATTCACGGCATCCGGAACGGTCACGGTGGCCGGAGGCCCGGCTGGCACCGACTCGTTGAGCTTTCTTCACTTGCCCGCGGGCTTTTGCGCCCATTACTTCGCGTTCGTCGGCAACACCAACGGGGGCGACGTCCGGCAGATGCGATTCGCGCCCGGCGGCGAGCTGTTCGTTTCATCGCCGCAGACCCCGACGACGGGCGGTAACGGCAACGGCGGGCTCGGGGCCATCGTGGTCCTACCGGACGACAACGGAGACGGCACGGCGGACACGCAGATTACGTTCCTCTCGAACTTGCCATCCACCCAGGGTCTGCTGTTTGCCAACGATCAGCTCTACTACCAGGATGCAACGAGCATCATGAGCGTTCCGTATAGAACGGGCGACCGGGCGCCGAGCGGCCAGGCGACGCAGGTGGCGGACATTACCATCTACGAGTCGGCTCTGCATTGGCCCAAGACACTCGACATCGCCGACGACGGCACGATCTATGTGGGCAACGGCGGCGATCAGAACGAAGCGTGCGATCCGTCGCGCCCCTTTCACGGCGGCATCCTCAAGCTCGACGGATCTTCGGATGGATCGACGGGTGGGACGCCGGTGGCAAAGGGGCTGCGAAACCCCATTGCGGTACGCTGCGCACGCGGCCATAACCGGTGTTTTGCGCTCGAACTGGGCAAGGACTATTCGAGTTCGGAAGGGGGCCATGAAAAGCTCGTTCCGATTCACGACGGCGATGACTGGGGCTTTCCATGTTGCGCAACGCGCGACGTGCCGTTCTCGGACGTCATGCCCACGCCCGACTGCTCCGCCATGACAGCGGACACGAATGCGTTCGTGATTGGCGATACGCCGTTCGGGCTAGACTTCGAGTCGGGCCGGTGGCCAGCGCCATGGACAGGCGACGTCTTCATCGTCACGCACGGCGTCTGCTGCGGGTCATGGGTCGGCGCTCGCATTGTCGCCGTCGGAATGGATCCGAACACCGGTTTGCCGCTCGCCAGCACGGATGTGGCCGTCGACGGGGGCTTTGGACCGGACGAGGGCGCGATGACGAATTTCGCCACCGGATGGGACGACGGGACGGTCGCCCACGGCCGGCCCGCCGCGGTGACGTTCTCGAGCGACGGCCGCCTCTTCGTGGCGAACGACGTCAACGGAATCATTTTTTGGATCGCGCCCATGAGTTTGAGTCCGCCCGGTTCGGACGAGTAGACCATGAGCCCCGTGCGTTCGAAGCGGACGGACGTGGGGCGAGAAGCGCCTTCGCGCAACGGAGATCCACGCTCCCGCCGGGTCCGGTCGATCGTGGCGCAGGCCGGACTGACACTCACTCACGCTTCGGCTTTGAAGCGGTAACCCACCCCCGGTTCGGTCAGCAGGTACCTGGGTCGAGCCGGATTCTCCTCGAGCTTCTGTCTCAACTGCGCCATGTAGACGCGCAAATACTGCATCTGGTGAGCGTGCCCGGGACCCCACACCGGGTCGAGTAGCTGCTTGTGCGTCAGCACCTTACCGGCATGCCTCAACAGTACCGTCAATAGCTTGTATTCGATCGGCGTGAGGTGAACCTCGGCGCCATCGACAAATACGAGGCGCTTGCCCAAGTCGATGCGCAGATTGCCCACAGTGACGACCGACGTGGCGGGATCGTGCGGCGAGCGAGCTGCGTGTCGCAGGGCGACGCGAATGCGAGCGAGGAGCTCTTCGGAGCCGAACGGTTTCGTCAGATAGTCGTCCGCTCCAGCGTCGAGTGCTTCGACCTTCTGCGCCTCCTGACCCCGAGCAGAAAGAATGAGGATGGGGACGAGGCTCCATTCTCGAATCTGACGTGTGAAATCCAGCCCGTCCATGTCCGGAAGCCCCAGATCGAGCAAGACGATCTCGGGCGTGTGGGCGGCCGCCTGCTGCATCCCTTCGCGCGCCGTCTCGGCTTCGATGACGCGGTATCCATGCGCCACGAGTGCGAGGCGAATGAACTTCCGCATCGGCGCATCGTCCTCGACGAGCAGAACCTGGGCCTTTGCCTCGCTCATGTCGACAAAGAGGCGGCCGCCTCTTCCACCTCGCGGGACCCGGGGTTCTCGAGCGGCAGCGTAAAGCGAAACGACGCCCCCCCACCCGGTCGATCCTCGACCCACATACGCCCGCCGTGAGCGGCGATGATCCCACGGCAAATCGTCAGCCCGAGGCCGACCCCGCCGCCCTCGGCTTGCTTCGCGCGATAGAATTTGTCGAAGACACGCTCGACGTCGGCCTTTGGCACGCCCGAACCTCGGTCGTTGACAGCTACCGTGACCTCGCTCCCCGCGACTCGGGCTGCGATTTCGAGTGGGCTGGCTGCCGGAGTGTACTTCGTCGCATTCTCCAGCAGGTTGATGAGGACCTGCTCAATGAATACAGGATCCAGCGGAACGAGCGGCAGGTCGGCCGGAAGGTCCGTACGGACCTCGCGGCCTCGCAGACGATCCTCCATGCGATTCAGCGCCGCTCCAACGACTTCCTCGAGGGGCTGAGCTTCCTTGTGCACCTTGAGCGCTCCTGCCTCGAGCCGCGTCATGTCGAGAAGGTTGGCCACGAGACGATTGAGCCGGAGCGCCTCCTCGTGGGCCGTGCGCAAGAGCTCCCGCCGGGTGGCTTCGTCGGTCGGAGCGCCCGGCTCGAGCAACGCGCTGGTCGCTCCCGTCACCACTCCGAGCGGTGTGCGCAAGTCGTGCGAGACGGAGCTGAGAAGCGCGTTTCTCAATTGCTCGGTCTCGATCTTCAAGGCGGCCCGCCGCGCTTCCTCGGCGAGCTGAGTGCGTTCGACGGCGGATCCGACGAGGCCTGCGATGGTTGCGAGCAGCTGCCGCTCGTCCGGATCGTCGAGACGCGAATCGGCGGCGGCGAAGAGCGCGAGAACCCCCACGCGACCGCGAGAACCATGAAGCGGCACAAAGAGGCCCCTAGCGAGCGGTAACGTATCGGTGCCCGAGCCGGCGGGCTTCTGGTGTGTCCAAACCCAGTCGGCGACGCCTCGATCGTTGTCCCCCTCGCCGAGGGTGCCTTCGTCCGCGAGAACGATCTCGAGGGGCTGGTCGTGTCCCGGGAGCAGAAGCGCGACTTTGGCCCCGAACACTTCGCGGACGTGGCGGGCCGCGATTTCGAGCAGCATCTCGCGCGACGTGGCAACGCCCAGCTCGCGACTGACCGCGTAGAGACTTGCGGTGCGGCGTTCGCCGCGGCGCGCACTGTCGGCTTGATCGCGAATTCGCTTGGTGAGGCCGCTGATGACGATCGCGACGAAGAACATGACGCCGAACGTCACGATGTGGCTCAAATCCGTGACCGCAAAGCTCATGTACGGCGGAACAAAGAAGAAATCGAATGCGAGAACGCTCAGCACGGCCGCGAGCAGCGAAGCGCCGTACCCAAACCGCATCGAGACGACGACGACGCCGAGCAGGAACGTCATCACGACGTCAGCGATTTGCGACCGTCCGAAGAGGCCCCAAGCAACGAGAGCACACGTGATCACGACGGCCACTCCCGCCGAGTAGCCCGGAAGGTCGAAGACGCCGCGGACCACTTTGTCCGGCGGCGCCGGAAGCTTGGCGCCCAGAAAGCCGGAAATGACGTAGACGTCGATCTCGCGACTCTGCCGAACCAGATCGTCCAAAAACGACTGCTTGATCAGGTCCCGCCAGCGCGGATGCGTGGGCTTGCCGACGACGATCTTGGTCACGTTGCGCTTGCGCGCGTAACGCACCGTCTCGACCGCGGCGTCTTCTCCGCGCAGGGTCACGGGCTCGCCGCCCAAGGATTCGACGAGGCGCATGGTCTGCGCGAGACGGTCGCGATCGGCAGGCGACATGCGGATGGACGCAGCTGTTTCGACGTAGACGGCAACGAGCTCCGCGTGGAGGCTCGTCGCCATTCGACGCGCCGCTCGAACGAGGTGAGCCGAGTGTGGACTGGCGGACACACAGACCAGCACGCGCTCGCCGGTGTGCCACGTCTCCTCGATGCCGTGGGCGGCCTTGTAGCCGCGCATCTTGGCCTCGACCCGCTCTGCCGTGCGCCGCAAGGCGAGCTCGCGCAGCGCGATGAGGTTGCCTTCTTTGAAGAAATTGTCGACCGCTCTCGATGCTTGGTGGGTCACGTAGACCTTGCCCTCGGCCAATCGTTCGAGCAGCTGGTCGACGGGCAGGTCCACGACCCGCACTTCGTAGGCTTTGTCGAAGACCGCGTCGGGCACAGTCTCGCGCACGAAGACCCCGGTGATCTGGGCGACGACGTCGTTCAGGCTCTCGAGATGTTGAACGTTGAGCGTCGTGAAGACGTCGATGCCTGCTTCGAGGAGCTCTTCGACGTCTTGCCAACGCTTGACATGACGGCAGCTCGGCGCATTGGTGTGCGCCAGCTCGTCGACGAGAAGCAGCTGCGGTCGGCGCCGGAGCGCGCCGTCGAGGTCGAATTCCTCGAGTTTGATTCCACGGTGCTCGATGACGCGCCGAGACAACAGTTCGAGGCCGATGAGCAGGGAACCGGTGTCGTAGCGACCGTGCGTCTCGGCGATTCCTACGGCGACGTCGCGCTTCTGGTCCTCGGCCTCGATGCGCGCGGCCTCGAGCATCGTGTACGTCTTGCCGACGCCTGGCGCGGACCCGAAAAAGATCGTCAGCTTGCCGCGGGCGGATTGAGCTTCGTCCTCCCGCACGCGCGCAAGAAGCGCGTCCGGATCCGGGCGGTGTTCGGACATGCGCTCAGCTTACTCGAGGCCCGGGGCGCGGTTCCGATCGAGCACGTTCACCGCAAACGCCCATCCTCCGGCCGACACGACGCCCGCGCGGTCGCGCTGCGGGGTGTTGGTTCACTCGCTCTGGCAAGGTGGAGGGCCACGAGCAGGACGTCAAGCGCTTTGAGGCCCACGAACGGGACGATGACTCCCCCGACGGGTCGAGGCGGATCCCCCGATGGTCGAGCCGGATCATCATGAAACGATCCGGGGTCGGCCCTTGAAAATCTCGTGATCCACGTCGAGTCAAAGAGAGGTTCCTCGGCGGTCAATCGAGTGGAGCGAACAGCGCTTCGACCTCGACTTCGCTCAGTCCGCGGGTCGTCTGCGACTCGCCGAAGAGGGTGGCCGACAGCCAGCGCTTCTTCTGCTGAAGCTCGAGGACCCGCTCCTCGACGCTGCCTGCGACGTAGAGGTTGTGGACGAACACCGGGCGCCGCTGACCGATCCGGTAGGCGCGATCGGTCGCTTGCGCGTGGGCAGCGGGGTTCCACCAGGGTTCGTAGTGCACGACCGTATCGGCGCTCGTGAGGTTCAGCCCCGTCCCGCCGGCCTTCAGGCTCACGAGGAATACGTCTGCGCGCCCTCCCTCAAAAGCGTCCACGACTCGCTGGCGGTCCCGCGTAGCCCCCGTGAGCATCAAGTGTGGGGTAGCGGCCGACGATAGCGCTTCGCCGACGAGAGCCAGCATGCTCGCAAATTGAGAGAACACGAGAACGCGATGACCGCCCGCGAGCTGCTCGGCCAAAAGAGCCATGAGCGCCTTCAGCTTGGCGGAGTCTCGCACGCCTCGCGCCGCGTCCATCTCGAGAAGCCGCGGATCGCAGCAAATCTGCCGAAGCTTCGTGAGCGCGCCGAGGATGGCGATGGTGGAGCCAGCGAGACCCTTGGCGCGGATCGCCCGCCGCACGTCCGCATGGGCCGCCACTCGAATCGCCTCGTACAAGTCGCGCTGACTGCCGGCAATCTCGACGGGCGCGGCAAGCTCCGTCTTCGGAGGGAGCTCAGGCGCGACGTCTTTCTTCAGCCGGCGCAGGACCCGCGGAGCGATGATCTCTCGAAGCGCCGCGAAGCGCTCGGCGTCGCCGCGCGCTTCGATGGGTTGCCGCCAGAATCGGCGGAATGCGAGCTCGTCGCCGAGGAGGCCTGGAACGAGCCAATCGAAGATGGACCACAACTCGCCGAGATGGTTTTCGACGGGCGTTCCCGTCAGGCAAAGACGGCTCCCGGCCGGTATGCGCTCGAGCGCCCGGCGGGCGAGACTGCGAGCGTTCTTGATGGCTTGCGCCTCGTCGAGCACGACCAGATGAAAGCGCGTTTGCGCGAACCGATCCTCGTCGCGAACGAGGACCGAATACGTGGTGATCACGACGTGCGCGCCGGCGACCGCCGACCAGCGCGCACCGCGGTCGGCACCGTGCAAAATGACGACGACGAGATCGGGTGCGAACTTCGCGAGTTCACGCGCCCAGTTGCCGATCAAGGTGGTCGGAGCGACGACGAGAACGGGGGCGTCGAGCCGTCCCCCTTCGCGCTCAGTGCACACGTGCGCGATGGTCTGTAGCGTCTTTCCAAGGCCCATTTCGTCGGCAAGAACGCCACCGGTTCCATCGTCTCGCAGGCGCTGGAGGAACGCCACGCCTTCCGCCTGATACGGCCGCAGGGTCGCCCGCAGCCCGATCGGGGCCGAGAACGGCGGGGGCGGCACTCGGGGCGCGCGGATTCTCGACGTGACGCGGGCGGGACCGTCCCATTCGATGCGCGTGTCATCCCGGAAGGCGTCGTCGAGGGCGAGCAGAGCGCTGATGCGCACTTGCGGAAACGCGGCACCCCGACCGCGCTGACCTTGATAGAGCTCCGCCACGACGCGCAGAAGGGCGCTCAGCCGATCCGCGGGAACCGACACGTGATGCGTGTCGGTGACACGAAGCGCCCACACGGGCCGGCACGACACGGCCAGGGCGCCAAGCCCCCCCTCGGAATCGAGCCGATCGAGCAGGTCGAGAAGCAAGGGCAGCAAGTCGATCCTGGCCCCCTCGACTTCGACGCCGAGCTCGAGCCCGAACCAATCCGTCGCGCCCGCGCACGGCTCGATCCGCGCGTACCACGCGGTCTCGGTCTCGACGACACGGAATGGATACAGCGGATCGACGTCGACCCGCCAACCGAGAACCCGAAAGCGATCGAGCGCGCGCGACGTAAATGCGCAAAAAGAATGCTCATCGGCATCCGCGCGCACGACGTAATCCGCTTCGCATCCGGTCGGTGGCGCGATCGTGTCGACGCAGAGCAGCTCGACCGCGCCGAGGGACTCGAGCACACGCCTCGCCTCGCCCTCCGAAACGAGGTCCCGTTCGATGGTCTCGAGCGCCCCGGCGCCCGCGCGAAATACCCTGGTTCGCTCGTCACCCGCCCGAACGCGAGTGCCGCCGTAGTCGAAGGTCAACTCGACAAGAGGCACGAGCGGCTCGCTCACTTCGCAGGCGAGCCCCCGGGTGCTCGTAAGGACGACGTGATCGGCAAACAGTCGCACACAGGGTAGGCACGCCGCGCGTCGCGGGGCGTATTGGAAACTCGGCAAGGAAAGGGGCACGCTCACCCTTTGATCACAATCGGCGGACGATGTCTAAGCTTTGGAACCGGTAAGCAACTGCGAGTGGGACTCGTCAGACGTGCGGCAACGTCTGGGTTCGCCTCAAGGCGCCCGCAAACGGATCGCCCCGCTCGACGACTCGCGCCATCACCGTGCGGATGTCGAATCGGGTGGGATCGAGCGCTTCGTCGAGTTCGTCCCATTCGATCGGCGTCGACACGATGGCGCCGTCGCGCGCGCGAATCGAATACGGCGCGACCACCGTGCGACCCTCCCCGTTCTGGCCGTAGTCGACGTAGAGCTTGCCTCGCCGTTTGGCCTTCATCCGCTCGACCGTCGCGATCTTCGGTAGCACCTTCGACACGGCACGAGCGACCTGCTCCGCGAAGCGGGTGGCCTGCGCGTGCGTCGGCCCCGGTGCGATGGGCACGACGACGTGCACTCCACGCTTGCCGCTCGTCTTGACGTAACTCTCGAGCTTGAGCGCTTCGAGCAAGGTCCGTAAGGCGCGCGCGACCTCGACCAGGTGCGCCCACGGCCCGTCTCCCGGATCGAGATCCAGCACGACGTAGTCGGGCTGCGCGAGGGCCCGATCGATCGCCGCGCGCGTCGTGACGACCGGCGGCACGTGGCTGCACCATTGGTGAATCGTCAGCGCGGCGAGATTCGCAAGCCATTGAAGCGTCTCGACGTTGTCGCAGACGATTCGCTTCTTGGCATCGTGGCGTGGGCCCACGTCGACGAGACGCACGAAGGCCGGAGCCTTGTCCGGCACGTTCTGCTGGTACCATTCTTCGCCGTCGATCCCATTCGGATAACGCTGCAGCGTCAGCGGCCGACCCGCCAGGTGCGGAACCATGCACCGTGCGATCGTCGTGTAATAGTCCCAGACGTCGCGCTTCGTGAGCCCGTCTCTCGGGAAAAGGACTTTGGTCGCATTGGCCAGCCTCGGCTCGTTTCCACGCGGAGCGAGTCCCGACCGCGCGCCCTCTGCGGGTGCTTGCGACAAAGCTTGCCGTACGGGCGGCGCGGAGGACTCCGATTCGGGGATCGGATCGGCGGCCTGAGACGCCGCGGACAACGACTCATCGGTGTTGCCGACCGATGGCCCTTCACGGACGCATTCGAAGGGAGTCTTGTCTTGCCGCACGATGAGAAAGCGCGGGTGCCGCATCGCGCCGTCGCGCGTCCACTCGGTGAACGCGCACTCGCAGACGAGCGTCGGTTCGACCCAATGCGCGCCCTTGATCGCAGGAGCCCCGTCGACGGACACGCCATCTTTGCGCCGCTCGTCGAGGCGTCGAGCGAGGTCGCGCCGAGTTTGCGCATCGAAACCCGTGCCGACACGGCCCGCGAAGACCAATTTGCCGCCTTCGGCGACCGCCAGCAGCAAGGCTCCGACCTCGTCGTCCGTGCCCGCCAGGGGGATGTATCCGCCGATGGCGCAATCTTGCCGTCGATCGAACCGGAGCTTGAGCCACGTGCCCGCTCGCCCGGATGCGTACGGAGAGCCTTTCTTCTTTGCGACGAGTCCTTCGAGACCCGCGCGCCGAGCGGCTTGCAACAGCTCCGGGACGTTGCCTTCGACGCTGCGGGAGAGCGTCAGCGGCAACGCTTGACCCTCGACGAGCCGCGCGAGCAGCTCCCTGCGCGCCTCGATGGGATCGGACCGCCGATCTCGCCCATCGAGCCACAAGAGGTCGAAGACCGCGTACACGATCGAGGCGCTTGCCGAGCGTCCGGCGAGCCATCCCTGGAGTTTCTCGAACGACGGCCGCCCCTGGTCGTCCACAACGCACGCCTCCCCGTCGAGCACGCACTCGCGCACCGCGAGTTTGGCGACGGCTTGGGCGATGAGGGCAAAGCGGTCCGTCCAGTCGTGACCGCGCCGCGTGTAGAGCCGGACTTCGCCTCCGGCTTTGCACGCCAGAAGCCGATAACCGTCGTACTTGATCTCGAAGTGCCAATCCTCGGGGTTCGCAATCGACGCGACCGCTTTCGCCAACGCCACGCCGCCGACGGCAGCCCATAGAGCTTGCGCGCTCTCGCCGATCTCCGACGGTCCGACGCGGCGTGGACCGCGCGTGGCGAGGCGGCCGCTGACGACCGACTCCGGTCGCAGAGCCACGATGTCGTAGTGGGCGTCGGCGGCCGCGTCGTTGGCCTTGAACCAAAGCCACTGCGCCTTGCCACCGCCGCCTTCTCCGTCGTCGCCACTGCGCCGGTCCGTCCGAACCAGGTGCCATTGTCCGGCGAGCTTGTCTCCGAACAAGGTGACATGCAGATGCCCCTTGGTCAGCATCGCGCGCTCCGCTCCCGGCGGCACGGTCTCGTAGGTGCCTCGGTCCCAGATGAGAACGTCGCCTGCGCCGTATTCGCCGTCCGGGATTCGCCCCTCGAAAGCGTTGTAGGCCATCGGGTGATCCTCGGTCTGAACCGCGAGCCGACGAACCTTCGGATCGAAGCTCGGCCCCTTGGGCACCGCCCAGCTGACCATTGCGCCGTCGATCTCCAAACGCAGATCGTAGTGCAGGCGCCGCGCGTCGTGCTTCTGGACGACGAACGCCAAAGCGGCGGAAGGTCGCGGCGACCCGACGGTGCGATCGGACGACGTTTTCTTTTCCGACCTCTCGCTCCTCTGCGACGATCGGGGTCCGGGCTCGGGCGTGACGTCGAATCGCCTCTTGGCGCGATACGTGGCCAAGCGATCGCCCGGACTGTTCATTATTTCAGTGCCGGACTTGCGAATTGTGCGTTTGCTTGTCATCGCCATACGGTCACGCTTGGCGCGAGGAGAGATTCGCCGATGCGATCATTCTGGTCTGGTGAAGTCACATTTGGGCTCGTCACGATTCCGGCCAAGCTCTACACGGCCACCAAGGACCTGACGCCGCAGTTTCACCAGCTGCACAAGGAATGCGGGACGCGCATCACGATGGTGCGCCGCTGCCCCAAGTGCAACCGCGATCTCCCGTGGGACGAGATCGGCAAGGGATACGAAGTCTCCAAAGGCGAGTATGCGCTCTTCAGCCGCGAGGAGCTTGCCAAGCTCGACGGCGAGGATGGCGGCGGCGCGATCGAAATCGTCGAGTTCGTCGACCCGCTCGAGGTGGACCTCGCCTATGTCGAAAAGAGCTACTGGGTTGGTCCCGGCAGCAAAAACGTGCGCGGCTTCGAGCTTTTGCGCGCGGTGCTCGAGGACACCAAGAAGGTGGCCCTGTCGAAGGTGAAGCTACGAACGCGCACGCGCCTGGCGCTTCTCCGACCGCGTGGGCGCCTGTTTTCGCTCGACATGATGCGTTTCGCCGAGGAGCTCGTACCCGCCGACGAGATCGCGCCGGGCGAGAGCAAGCCGGCGACCCCGCGCGAGACCCAGCTCGCTCTTCACTTGGTCGAAGAGCTCTCCGGTCCCTTCGATCCGGCCAAACACCCGGACGAGTATCGGAGCGCGGTGCTCGCAGCCGTCGACGAAAAGGTCGAGGCGGGCGAAGTCGCGCGTGACACGGCTACCGAAGCGCCGGCGACCGGAGGGGGCGCAACCGGGGCGCAAGTCATCGACCTGGCGGAGCTTCTCACGAAGTCGATCCAAGTGGCCAACAAGCCCGGACCCGCGAAGGCGCAAACCGCTCATGCCGACAAGTCGAAGGCCGGCCCCAAGAAGAGTCGCGCGACCGGCTAATCGGCCGAACGGCGAAGCTACTCTTCCGGCGTCGGGTTCTCGCTGAATCGGTAGCCCACGCCGCGGACTGTCTCGATGAAGCGACCCGCAGTACCGAGCTTGTCGCGCAAACGCTTCACGTGCGTGTCGACGGTGCGCGACGCGATGTCGGAATGGAGGGCCCAGACATCGCTCAGAAGGGTTCCGCGAGCTTGAACGCGATCGCGCCGGTCGGTGAGCGTCACGAGGAGCTTGAACTCGAGTGCCGTGAGCTGCACCTCTTCGCCGTTGACGGAGACGCGATGCGCGTCGCGTTCGACTCGAAGCTCGCCGACCTCGATGACTCGCTGCTCCGGGGCGCGTCCTCGGCGCAAAACGGCATCGACGCGCAGCATGAGTTCGCGCACGCTAAACGGCTTGACGACATAGTCGTCGGCGCCGAGCTCGAAGCCCACGATGCGATCAATTTCCTGCGCTTTGGCCGTCACCATGATGATCGGCACGAGTTGCGTCTCCGGCTCACGACGGAGCGCTTTCGCGACATTCGTTCCGGACACGTCGGGGAGCATCAAGTCGAGCAAGACGACTTCGGGACGTATTTCCTGGGCCAACTTCAGACCGGCCTCGCCGGTGGCGGCGGCGTATGGCCGGTGGCCCGCTTGCGTGAGATTGTACTCGAGGATCTCTCGCAGGTCGGCTTCGTCTTCGATGAGGAGCACGCGCGCCACGCCCGGCAGCGTCGACGGCGCGTGCGAAGCCCGTGCGCCGACCACGTGACGTTTCCGTCACGCAGCACACTGCCGCAGCCTCCAGGCTTCGCGCCGCCGTCCTGGGCGCGGACCTTCGGGCGGCTCGGACCCCGACCACGCCGCTCGACTGCGGGGCGCGCCGCGATCGAACTCGAGGCACTCGATGGTGGATCGCCGCCGCGTTCTCGAGCTCGATGCTCGAGCGTGATGCGCTCAGCGCGGTTCAACCCCGCGCTCGAGCGAGGGGCGTGGCTGCGGTTCAACCCCGCGCTCGAGCGAGGGGCGTGGCTGCGGTTCAACCCGCGCTCGAGCGAGGGGCGTGGCTGCGGTTCAACCCCGCGCTCAAGCTCGATCCATGCTTGAGCTCGAAGCCCGTTTCTGCGCGACAATCGTGAAAACTTTTGGTGACATTGCGTTGACCCAATCCGGCCGATGGGCGAGGCGTGCCATCCTACTTCTTTATCGACGGAGGAAGCCCATGAAGATCAAGGGGAAACAGACGCGACCGGCGAGACCGACAAAGGCGGAGCCACGGGAATCGGGCGTGTTCGTCGTCCCCAGCCACGGCCGACTGGCGCGTCGAGGCTCGACTGAAATCATCGTCGAAGAGGACGAGCAGGAGACACCGCGCGGTTTTCGCGATCCTCAGAGCCGCGTCTCCTAGTCCGCAAGAGCCGCGTTGAAGCCGGCCTGCGCGCCAACGAGCTTTTCGCGAGGCGCCCACTTTCGCAGCGTGGCCATGGGTACGCGCGGCGACCGCGTGCCCTCCGCATGCCCGAGCGAATCGTGGATGCGCTGCAACCCGTTCGACGTCACCCGATGCCTTGAGGGACCGGACTGCGAACGGCCGGCGCACTTTCGCCGCCGCCAAGGGGATCGCAAACCGCGGAAGGGCTTCGTCGGCGCCTTAGAACGGCGAGAAGAGCGTACCCCGTCGCAATCCAGAGGAGCTCCTTGGCACGCTTGATGACGACGAACGCAGCCGCACCCTCCGGGCTCAATCCCATCGCTCGAAAAACGGTGACGTAGCCCGCGTCCTGCATCCCAAGCCCAGCCGGCGCGACGTTTCCGACCGACCGGATCATCGAAATGCCCACTTCGGCAGCCACTGCGCACGACCAATCGAGCGGGCCGCCGACGAGTCGGAGCACGATGGCGGTGTCCACGGACTCGAGGAGCCAACAACCGAAGAAAGCCGCCGCCGCAAGGGTGGTGGCTCGGCGCGCGGCGCCGATTCGGGCCAAGCGGGCGTCGAGGATCGCCGCTCCGTCGCGCCACCGGACGGCTCGATTGCGCAGCCAAGTCCACCCGGTCTTCGCCACCGCGGACTGGATGCGAGCGAGCGCCGGACGATCGCGGAACCCCAAGCCCATGCCGGTCGACATCATGAGCGGAGCCAGCGCCGACACGCCGACCGCCCACGGAAGCCACGGGCCGCCGCAGTGGCGACGGGACACAGCCGCCAGCGCGGCTCCCCCCAAAGCGACGCCCATCACGATGTAAAGAAAGTGCCCTCGCATGACGAGCCACTTGCGCGCGACGACCAGTATCAACCCTTCCGGCAGGGGTACTCCGCAGCGCGCATCGAGCAGCGACGCCGTCGCCGAGTCGGCCACGAGAAACCCCGCCGGGGAGGTGACATGAATCGCTTCGGTGCCCACTCGAATCGGCAGCAGGCGAGTCAGGGAAACGGACCGACCGAGCGCCGCGAGCAAGACCTGAAGGCCCCACGCGTCGAGAACCATCGCGCCGAGAAAGGGCACGAACGCGATGGAAACGACAGGACCGATGGCCTGAATGGCGCGCGCGGTGATCCGCCAGTCGACCCCCCCGAACGTCTGCGCAAGCAGTGCTCCCGCCGCTAGGACGACGAGGGCCCCGACGATCCATCGTAACGTTGTCCGCCCATCGACCCCCGCGAACGGCGGCGGGAGCGTCGCTCCAGCCGCTGGGACGACGACGGCCGCGACAGGCCGTCGTGTCCCACGGGAGCCCGGTTGCACAGCGGCATCGTGACCCCACGCGAATGGCGATCCGGCAACACCTGAGCAAGTGCGCCGTGAATTGGCACCGATGGCGCGGGTCTGGGGCGCCAAACATGTTGGCGGGCCGAGGGTTTCAAGGCTTTTGGCCTCTCCCAGGGCGCGGGCGACGGGGAATGCCGCAGCATGGTGTGGAGGAGCAACGCCGCGAGAGGCGGGAAAGCGGGAGAAAACCGACGGGAGCCCATGTTCGTTGCTCTAGATTCATGGATCGGCCCGCCTTCCCGCCTTCCGATGACAGGGCGCCTGATCGGCCGCTGGCCGGCCTCGGAGACGGTAGGGTAATCCTTTACATGGGGCATCGTCGGGCGCGAATATCGCGATCATGCGAGTGCCGGGTTTCGCGGCTTGGCTGGGAGCCGCCGTCGCTCTGTCGTGGGCGCGACCGGCCGGCGCACAGAAGGCCGCCGAGGGCGGCGCGCCGGGGGCCTCGACGGCCGCCACCGTGGCGCAGCCGACCGACTGGTCGAGGCGTCTGGCGAGCGGCGACAACCGCCAGATTAAGACTGCGCTCGACGACTTGCGCCTCGAAGGACGCGGCGGAGTCGTCGCGATCCCGGCCATCGTCGATTTGTTGCGCCGAGGTTTACCGGCGGCGCTCACCAAAGCCGCGCTCGAGACTTTGGGGGACACCGAGAGCGACACGGCAAGCGACACGATCGCGTGGTACACGCGCCACCGCAACGCCGTCGTGCGGCGGGCCGCGGTGGAGGCGCTCGCAAAAACGCGGGGCCCAGGGGCTGCGAGAACGCTCGAAACGGCGCTCTCGGATTCGGACGAGGCGGTTCGCGGGCTCGCGGCGACGGGGCTCGGAAACATGAGGGTGCGCGACGCGGTCGCACAACTGTTCACGGCGCTCGACCACAAGGTGTTCGAGGCGTCGTCGTCCATCGGCGCCGTGTGCGCCGGGGCCGACTGCGAGCGACTCGCGGGCAAACTCGGTAGTTTGCCGTTCAGCGTCGTGACCCGCGGCCTGAACGAAGTCCTGATCCGTCCGCCCGCCGAAGTGAGCGACGACTTGAAGATCAAAATCGTCGGACGCGTCCGCGAACTCGGGACCGGCGAAGCCAATCAGTTCTTGCAGGGGATTCAATCGGTGTGGCCGAAGGCCGGATCGCGCCGCGTCAAAAAGGCGATCGATCAGGCCGTCCTCGCCACGACGGGCTCGCCGGGAGCCGGCGGCCCGGGGACAGCGCCGTGAGGGGAGCGACGTTCGCATGGGCGCTGCTCGCTGTCGGTGCGTGCGGCGGCGCGCAAGGGCAACTGCACCTGTTTTCGACGCAATGGGAAGACGACCACGGCAACTCGATCGAGCGGGTCTTTCGGCAAATCGGCGGCTCGCCGATCCCCGCAGCGGCGGACGTCGTCGTCGGCGTCAGCGCGCAGGGCGACACGCTCATCGGCGTTCCCCTGTCCGGCGACCGGAGCGGAGTCCGTTGGGCGTTTGCGCATCCACTCGACGCGCGGCCGGTGGCCACGGGCAACGTCGTGGTGGGGTCCGGTGGCGGCGAAGCGTTCGCGCTCGTCGCGTCGACCGGGGAGGTGATGTGGCGTCGAAAGACGACCGGTCTCGCGCTCGTCGGTGCCGGGGACGATGGCGACGTCACGGTCCTCACCTTCCAGAAGTTCGGCGGCCTCGGAAGCGTCCTTCTCGGAGTCAAGCGCGACGGAGAGCTCATCCGCGAGATCGAGACGGAAAAGGCCCTCGGCGGCCCTGCGTTGGTCCATCGCGTCGCGTTCGTTCCGTGGGCGGGGGAATACGTGTCGGCGATCGATCTGTGGAGCGGCGACGAGACCGCACGCGTAACCCTCCGCGAGGAGACCAGCCGCGCTTGGACCGCCGCGGGCTCACTCTGGTTCGGTGAGCTCGCATTCACGCGGTTCGACGAGCGGATCGCGCACGCGTCGGAAGACAAGGCGTCGACCGTCACCGTGCCCTATCGTGACCTGCCGGGAACGCCGAAGCTGATGCCACCCGGGGCGACCCCCCTGCCCGCAGCGGCAAACGCCACCGACAAGGTCCGTCTGTATGCGCGGCCGAGCCCGACCGACGGCGGCGCCACGATCGAGGACGGCCGCTACTACGCCACGTACTTCCGCGTCGCGATGGGGTTCGACGCGAGAGGCGCGAAGCTCGCGTGGGTCCATGTCCACAGCGCCGATTTTCTGGGGGGCGCCGCCGCGCCCGGCGGCATCGTCCTCTGCGACGAAGGCGGAAACGTCGTCGCGTTGGACGCGACGGCGGGCACCCTCGAGACGGAAGCGGCTTTGGGACAGCCGATCCGCGCGTGCGTGGTCAACGTCGACGCACTCCACGTCCGGGCAGCGCCCGGCGGGCAGTCGCTCATCGCTCAGATCGAGGCCGCCGTGCGGCTCGATGATCCCATGATCGCCAGTGCGCAACGGTTCTTGCTCCGCGAACTCGTGAAATCCAGCGACCCCTCGGTGACCCAGACGCTCGTCGACCTCGCGAGCGACCCACGCACGGGCCCCGACCTGCTCGCCGAGGGACGGGCCGATCTCGCCAAGCGCCGCAACGGGGCGAGCTTCATGGAGGCTGCGCTCGAACGTCACTACGACTTCTTGAAGGACGTCCTGCGAGCCCCCCCGGTGGGACCCATCGCCGATGCCCTGGCCGCGATGCACGAGACGCCCGCGGCCTCGCTCCTCGCGTCGCACTTGCTCGACCCGGCCGATTCGGAGGACGATGTCCGTAGAGCCGCTGCCGCACTCGCCGTCATCGGCGGGGCCAAGGAGCTGCCGGCAATGAGGCAGTTTTTCGCGATGTATCGCGCCAGTGCGGAAGACGACGACGTATCGGCCGCCGTCGTGAGCATCGGAAAAGCACTGCTCGGGCTCACGGACCCGGCCGCGCGCGCCGCTGTCGCGGCGGCCGTCGAGGATCCGATGACGGTGCCCTACGCGAAGGAGGGTCTGCAGGCTTTTTTGTCGGCCGAGCCGTCGGCGCCTGGCGCGAGTCGAAAGCCGGATCCCTAGCCAGCGAACACGGCCCGGATCGCACGGCGGGCGCGTTCGGCCCCCCGCGCCGATTCAAAGCCCCCCGCGCAAATCGCGACCTTAGCCCTAACCCCGACCGCGATCCCGACTACCCCGACCTCGACCTCGATACAACCCCGACCTCGACCTCGATCCCGACTACCCCGACCTCGACCTCGACCCC
>Ga0187859_10000492_pt1 | contig 26394 bp, 27 predicted proteins | sample June2016WEW_10_1_2_FD_133019 | JGI IMG/M metagenome (GOLD analysis project Ga0187859, IMG submission 133019) | Peatland microbial communities from SPRUCE experiment site at the Marcell Experimental Forest, Minnesota, USA - June2016WEW_10_10 | ecosystem: Environmental > Terrestrial > Soil >...
GCAACGTTGGTGATGACAGACTCATACTTCAGCATGAACGGAGTTTGCGAAACCAGATCGATACCACCGAAAATGACGGCGAGACCGCTCGACAGTACGTAAATCCGGGTAAACGGGATGTGCCGCCAAAACCGGCGGGCCGCATCCACGACGATGAAGGCAATGGTTCCGGCGATGGCGGCCTTCAGGCCAAACGCCGCTGACAATGCTAACAGCACAATCAGCGGGCCGACTTCCCAAAGGGCGAATTCCAGCACCGCGCGGAGTCGTTGCATCGTTGCACTCCTTCAATTACGCGGCCGACGAAATGTGGTTCAGTTTGGCCGGCCCGCGGGGTTCATCGACAGCAAGGTGATCCTGCCGCTCGATCGCGGCAAAAATGGCGGTCGTATCGTGACCGGCAGCGAGGTCAGGCCCATCCCCCGCTCCCGGTTATCGCCAGCCATGCAAGCACTACAGGCTTGCGACGCCTGGGAAATGATCCGACATTCGTCACAGAGGTGACGCAATGGCCAAAGTCGAAATCTATACTCAGCCCTGGTGCCCGTTCTGCGAGCGGGCGATGCACATCCTGTCGACCAAGAGCGTGGCGTTTCAGGAGATCGACGCCCCGCACGGTTCCGCCGCGCGCGAGGATGCGAAGCGCCGCTCCGGCGGGCGAACCACCGTGCCGCAAATCTTCATCGACGGCCGGCATATCGGTGGCTGCGACGACCTCGTGGCGCTCGATTATGCAGGAAAGCTGGACCCGCTGCTGCGGGCGGCGTAAGACGGTGCTGGCACTCTCTTGCTTTGAGTGCCAGGGGGCACCAAATTCGTTAACGGGTCCGTGGCATGGGGCCATTGGATCAGGCCGGGATCGAGGATGATTCATTATCAGTTACGCTGCGACCAGGACCACGAATTCGACGGTTGGTTCAACGACAGCACCGGATTTGAGAAACAGGCAAAGCGCGGCCTGATCGAGTGCCCGACCTGCGGCGCAACCAAGGTCAGTCGAGCCCTGATGACGCCCGCAGTCGCTACCCGCGATGCGCCGGAGCCCAAACCGCCGGTTCCCGTTCAGCAGGTCCTGCCGCCGGCGCACCCACCTGGTCCAGAGTCCGGGCTGCCGATGCCGGCGCAAATGATCGCCGTGTTGCAACGCATGCGGGCTCAGGTTGAGAAGAACTGCGACTATGTCGGCCCGGGATTCGCCGAGGAAGCGCGCAAGATCCATCGGGGCGAGGTCGAGGGGCGCGGCATTTACGGTGAAACGACACCGGACGAGGCCGAGGCCCTGGCCGACGAAGGCATCGCGATTCACAGCATCCCGTGGGTTCCGCCGGCCGACGGCTAAGCGTCCGACCGAAAGGCCGCCTCAGTAATGCCGGCGATGCCAGTACCGGCCTCGCCGCACCCAGATGCGCCGTCCGTGATACCAGCGCCAATAGCCGGGGCCGACGACCACCGGCGCCGGCGCGACCACCACCGGCGGCGGTGCCACCATGGGAGGCGGTATGATCGCGACCGGTCCCGGCGGCGGCGGAGGGGCAACCACGCATCCCACGAGGGACAGCAGACAACCGCACCCGACAGCGGCAGTCAGGATGAAACGTTTCATTATTTGCCTCCGGTCAACCGAATCCGACCTACCGGAGTATTAAGGCATGGACAACGGCTCGAGAACAGACGGCCTTCACGCAGTTCAGTCGTCGAGCGGCGCGCGTACTGCGACCGGCACGTTCTGCACGATACGCTGATGGCTCGTTATCTTTCCGAAATAGATGAAGCCCAGTACCGATACGCCGTGCCGCCCAGAGTACCTGAGGGGGGCCACCACACACGGACCAGGGACCAGTCGGCATAGGGCGAAGCATCGACCACCAACTGATCTGTCGTCACCCGATGATGCACCCAGTTCTCCTGGGCACTCCTGGGCCACCAAAACTTCCCGCTGCGACATGATCTCAGATACCACCGCGACGTGCCCTCTCGGCATCCCGGAGGCCGGCGCGAAAACCATCGCCGACCCGACCTCGGGGACCCTGCCTCGGCCGTAGCGCCCGTTGGCCTGCCACCACCAATCCGAGGCCTCGCCATGCAGATCGATCCCGCTCGGTGCCCGCGCGAACGGCACGCAGTCGACCGGCACGCAGTCGACCGGCCCGCAGTCGACCGGCCCGCAGATCCCGATATCGCGCTGCGGCACCCCGCCACAGGCGGCAAGCGCCACGGGCAGCAACAGGCCGAACAACGATGAGGCTCGGCGCATCCCGCCTCGTCGGATTGAACACCGCCGGACGGTGACCAAGGCACGCGTCGAAAACATGCCAATTTCGCGACAATCAGGGGGATTTCGTGGCCGGCTATCGGGGCAAGCCCAACAACGTGTGCAGCACAAAATCGGTATGCGTGCCAGCCGCCGGGCCAGTCCATCGCACGACGTCTTCCGGAGCCTCGCCGTCCATGCGGATCACTGGTCCGGGATGCAGGGTTCTTCCAATCAACGGGTCGTCGACCGATTGCACCGCCTTGCGTGCCAGGAAATGCGGGTCGCTGGCGCAATCGGCGATGTCGTATAGCCGCGAGCACGGCACCTCGGCGCGCTCCAGGACGTCCTCTGCGTCCTTAGCGGGCAATTTGCGGGTCCATGCGGCGATGGCGGTATCGAGCGCGTCCCGGTTGCGGCAGCGTAAGATATTGGTGGCGTAGACGGGATCAGCCGCCAGCTCCGGCCGGCCGATGGCCGCCATCAAGCGGGCGAAAATCAGGTCGGAATTGCCCGCGACACACAACCATTTGCCATCGGCGCAGGGATAGGTGTTGGTCGGCGAAGCGGTCTGAATCGCCGCTCCGACCGGTTGGCGGACACGCCCGTCGAGCGCGTATTCCGGTAACATCCCTTCCATCAGACTGAACACTGAGTCGACCAGGTTGACGTCGATCACCCGGCCCTTCCCCCCGGTCAGACCCCTGTTCGCGCCATCCCGCTCCCAAACCGCCGCCAGCAAGCCGATTGCGGCGTAGAGCCCTGCCAGATCGTCGCTGACGGAAATCCCGCAACGTGGCGGCGGAAGGTCGGAGGCGCCCGCGGGATGCCCGGTCAGATGCCGCAGGCCGCCCATTGCCTCACCGATCGCCCCAAACGCTGGCTTGTCGCGATACGGCCCGTCCTGGCCGTAACCGGAGATACGGGCGATGACGAGCCGAGGGTTCACCGTATGCAATTCGTCCGGTCCGATCTTCAGTCGCTCCAGCTGCCCCGCGCGCATGTTCTCGACCAGTACATCGGCGCGCGCTGCGAGTTTCAGCAATGTGTCGCGGTCCCGCTTCAAATCCAGTTCGATCGAAAGTTTGTTGCGGCCGTGCACGCTGAACCAGACTGAGTGCCCATCCTTCGCCTCGCCCCAGCCGCGGAACGGATCGCCGCCGGGTGGTTCGACCTTGATCACCTCGGCGCCGAGGTCAGCGAGAATCCGCGTGCAGAATGGTGCCGCGATGTAATGGCCCAGTTCCAACACCTTCAACCCGGTCAAAGGACCTGGACGTTTCGGCGCCATGCAATTCTCCTTCAGACCGGCATACCGCGCAGCGGATTTTTCGTCCCAACGGTCGATTTTATTGAATTCTTTAACGGTTTGTCAGGAGTTGTCCCATACCTTGCTGATCACGGAGCCGGTCTTTTTTCCGGTGTCTTGTTTCCTCCCTGAAGTCACGTTCATGAAGACGTGACCACCTTTGGGCGGTGCGGCCAATCCCCCGGCTGCACCGCCTTTTTTTGCTTATTCGGCGGTTTTTGGTGCCTGCCGGCGCTTGATTTTGGCACAAAACCGGCTCAGGTTTCCGCCATGGTTGAACCGGTCAGCCTAAACACTGCGCGCGACGACACGCTTTGGGCGGTCGTTGCTTCCATGGGCCGTACCACGCGGGTTGCCGAGATTTTCTCCAATCACGTCGCGGCTCTGGCCGACAAGGACTGGCGCGAGCAGCAGGTGCGAGCCTACGAGAATTTCCTGCGGACTTCGCGGCAGCCCGCGCCGAGCTATCACGTGAGGCCGATCAAGCGGGCCGAATTGCCGCGCTCCTGGCGCCCGTTGCCCGCTCTGGGGTTCTTGCACGGGAAGTTCGTTTAGGACGGACGCTCGGGCGAAAGCGGCAGTGGCTTGCCGGCTTACGCCGCCACCGTCATGGTCCGAGCCTGCATGACTTACTTTCTGACCCTCGTCGCGCCCCGTGACGCCACATCGCTGACAGCAGGCGCGATCGCCCAGGTGCGCGATATGACCGGAGGCGGGGCAGTTACCCATCTGTCACCCGGCGAAGCTGCGGACATTGCTTGCGCAACCGCGCCGGACCTCGACCAAATCCGGGCAACGTTCGCCGATGCTCCAATCGACGCAATTGCCACGCCCGCAGAGGGACGCCGCAAGCGCATCCTCATCGCGGACATGGACAGCACCATTATCACCGGCGAAACCCTCGACGAGCTTGCCGCCTATGCCGGCCTGGGCGAGAAAATCGCCGCCATCACCGCACGTGCCATGAACGGCGAACTCGACTTCAAGGATGCATTGCGCGAGCGGGTGGCCATGCTCAAAGGCCTGAACGTGGCGGCGCTGGAACGAACCTGGCAACGCATCCATCTCACGCCGGGTGCAGTGGAACTGGTGGCGACCATGAAAGCGCATGGCGCGTTCACCGCGCTGATCTCCGGCGGCTTCACCTTCTTCACCAGCCGTGTTGCAGCGTTGGCTGGTTTCGACATGCACCGGTCGAACACATTGCTGGACGACGGCACCACGCTGACAGGCCGGGTTGCCGAACCGATCCTTGACCGCTCAGCCAAGTTAGCGACCTTGCACGAGGTGACGGCGCGCCACCGCCTGCCGCTGTCGGCCGCGCTGGCAACCGGTGATGGCGCCAACGATCTCGACATGCTGCAGGCAGCGGGACTGGGGGTTGCGTTCCATGCCAAACCGATCGTCGCGGCGGCCACGCAGGCGCGGGTCGATCATGCCGATTTACGTGCGCTGCTGTTCGCCCAGGGTTATCCGGCCAGCGCATTCGCCTCGGTCAGTTGAACGCCCGCAGGTCCGGTTAGCCCGGTTTGGTATCCTTGCCGCTCTTGGTCAGCGGCAACGGCACATAGCGCACGCCGTCCTGGCCCTGGATCAGCATCAGCACCGACTTGCGGTCCTGCGCGCGTTGCGCCTCGATCTTCTTCGTTACATCGTCCGGTGTGGCAACGTCATCCTGTTGCACTTCGACGATCACGTCGCCCGGCTTGAGCCCGCGCTCCGCCGCCACGCTGCCGTCTTTGACATCGGTGATGACCACGCCCTTCTGGTCGGCACCGATCTGGAATCGATCCTTGAGGTCCTGTGTGATTGGCGAAATCTGCATGCCGAAATCGGCCAGTTCACGTGCGTTCGACGGGACGTCTGGCCCTTTCTTTCCGGTGTCGATCGAAGCCAGCTTCTCCTCGCTTGGCTTTTCATCCAACACCGCGTCGACGGACACTTCCTTGCCGTCCCGCCAGAGGTCGACCTCAACTTTTTTGCCCACGTCGGTCTCGGCGACGATGCGCGGCAAGGCGTGCATGTCCTTCACGTCCTGGCCATCGAACTTCAGGATGATGTCGCCGCCCTTGATGTTGCTCTTTTCCGCCGGGCCGCCGTCGGTCACGCCTGCGACCATCGCGCCTTCGGTTCCCTTGAGCCCAACGCTTTCGGCAAGTTCGGGGGTCACCTGCTGGATGCGCACACCCAACCAGCCGCGGCGCGGGTGACCGTACTGCTTCAACTGCATAACGATGGTCTTGGCCATGTTCGATGGAATCGAGAAGCCGATCCCGATCGAGCCACCCGACGGCGAGAAAATTGCCGTGTTGATGCCGATGACCTTGCCGTCCATGTCAAACAACGGCCCGCCCGAGTTGCCACGGTTGATCGCGGCATCGGTCTGGATGAAATCGTCATACGGCCCCTGCCGGATGTCGCGGCTGCGCGCCGAGACAATCCCGGCGGTCACTGTCCCGCCAAGCCCGAACGGGTTGCCGATGGCCAACACCCAGTCGCCAACCCGGGCCGTACTGGAGTCGCCAAACTCCACCGTCGGCAGCGGCTTGTCCGCCTTCACTTTCAGCAGCGCGAGATCCCCGGTCTCATCGCGGCCCACCACCTCGGCTTTCAGCGTCGTATTGTCCTGCAGGATCACCGAGATCTCATCGGCACCCTCAATGACATGATTATTGGTCACGACAAGCCCGGATGCGTCGATGATGAACCCTGATCCAAGACTCTGCGCCCGCCGCTCGGGCCGTGGCGTGTCGCCATTTTGACCGGGATGGCCGTGATTGAGGAAATCTTTGAAGAACTGCTCAAATGGCGAGCCGGGCGGAAAGATCGGGACATCCGGCCCCGACGGCGCCCCGTTTTTCGCCGTCTGCGCCGACTGGGTTGAAGAGACGTTCACCACCGCAGGCAGCAGTTTCTCCGCGAGGTCGGCCAACCCGTCAGGAGGCGCACCGCGCGCGAATGCGACACCCGATCCGCCAAACTGACTGACGAACGAGTTGCTGAGCGCAGTCATCGGCAACACGAGCGTCAGGCACAGACCGATTCGGGCGGCGCGGCGTGCGGTAATGGAATGAGGTCGCATGGTCTCTGTGTCCTGGCGAATGTTCCGGGCGTCGGTTCCTGGGCGAGGGCTCGCCTTCGGCAGCAGTGTCATTGTGCGGGCGGTGCCGGCGGGTTTTGAAGATAGCGCAGGTAGTCGTTGTTCGGGGTCAGGACAAGGCGGGCGTTGCCGGTGTCGAAGACGTCACGATAGCCTTGCAGGGTCCGCCAGATCGAGAAGAATGCAGGATCCTGGCCGAACGACTTCGCGAATATGCCGGTCGCCGCCGCCTCGCCGTCGCCACGGGTCTTTTCCGCGGTGGCGCGCGCCTCAGCCAGGATCACGGTGCGTTCGCGTTCCGCCTCGGCGCGGATTTTCGCCGCCGCTTCCGCCCCCTCGGCGCGGGCCTGCGCGGCAACGCGTTGCCGCTCCGATTGCATGCGTGACAGGATCGCCTGGGTGTTTTCTGCCGGCAGGTCGGCGCGCAGGATCCGCACATCATCGATCGAAACGCCGAAATTATGCATGCTGTCGTTCACCAGTTGCTTGATCGAGCCCATGATCCGCTCGCGATCCGCCGACAACACATCAAGCAGCGTATTCCTGCCCAGTACCTGGCGCAACGAGGCCGTGACGACCTGGTTCAGCCGAGCGCGAATGCCATCCGGGTCGGGGCCGATCGCCTGATAGAAACTCAAGGGATCGGTGATTCTGAATACCGTGAAGCTGTCGACGATAAGCCGCCGCTGATCGCCCAGGATGACTCCCTCGCCGGGCAATTCGACGGCAAGCAGTCGCTTGTCGAAGCTGATTACCGACTGAACCAGCGGGATTTTCACGTACAGGCCAGGCTTATCGATCGACCGCACGACTTCACCGAATTGCACGACGAGAGCGCGCTCAGTTTGGTCCACCGTGAACAGGCTGGCCTGTAGCAGCCAGCCCAGTACCACGACCAGGGCAATGATGGGGAGGGCCAGGCGGTTCATCGCGAGGACACTCCTGTCTGGGATTGTCCGGTCTGGGATTGTCCGGTCTGGGATTGTCCGGTCTGGGATTGTCCGGTTTGAGCCTGGCCCGGCTTGGATTGTGCCGGCGCCGCGGGCATCACCGGGTTGCTCCCGGGTCCTTCCAGCGGCAGGAACGGCACCAGCCCCTTCAGCTTATCGTCCACCACCAAGGTATGTGCATGGGCCAGAATGTTCTGCATCGCATCCAAATACATGCGGCGCAGAGTAATGTCCTTCGCCTGCTGGTAAGCGGCGAACACCGCGTCGAAGCGCTGCGATTGTCCGGTGGCCTCGGCGATGGTGGCTTGCTTGACGCCCTGTGCCTCGGCGATGATCCGCGCCGCCTCACCCCGCGCACGTGGGACGATATCGTTGTGGTAGGCTTCCGCTTCGTTGCGCATCCGTTCGGCGTCGGTATTGGCGCGCTGCACGTCGATCTGGCTTTCGATGACCGCCGCGGGCCGGTCGACCTTACCCATATTCACTTCGGTGATTTCGATACCCACATTGTAACGGTCGAGGATTTCCTGGGTTTGATGCAGCACGTCGGTTTCGATCTGCGCGCGCAATTGCGCGAGCGCCGGCTCGATCGGGGTGCGGCCGATCACCTCCCGCATTGAACTTTCCGCCACGCCGAACACCAAATCGGCCGGCTGGCGGGCATTGAAGAGGAACTTCGCTGCATCGTTGGGACGGATGCGCCAGAACACCACGAACTGGATATCGATGATGTTCTCGTCGCCAGTCAGCATCAGGCTTTCCGCCGGCATTTCGCGTCCGGAGTTGTCTGAGCCGGATTCGACCTGACCGCTGGCGCCGGAGCGAAAGCCGATTTCGGTCCGGTTGATCCGGGTTACGGCGGGTTGCTCGACCTCCTCGATCGGCCAGGGGATGTGCCAGTGCAGGCCAGGCGGCGTCCAATATTTGTACGCGCCGAATCGCAATACGATGCCCTGCTCGTCAGGTTGCACGCGATAGAAGCCGCTGGCGAACCACAATGCCACGACAACCGCAATCAGGATCAGCAGGCCGCCGAAACCGACGCCGCGGCCGCCTGGCAACAGGTTACGCACGAAGGCCTGGGCCTGGCGGATCAGGCCGTCGATGTCGGGAAACGGGCCATTGGGACCAAATGGGCCACCGCCGCCTGGGCCGCCTCGACGCCCGCCCGATCCGTCCCCTCCGCCGCCAGTTCCCCAGGGTCCATGCGGTGGTCCCTGGCCGTCGCCGTCTCCACCGCCTCCGCCAGACCCTTGGCCGCCACCGCCCGATGCGCCGCCGCCCGGGTTACCCCATGGGCTTGGGCCGTTATTGTTCCAGGGCATCTTGAGTTTGCTACTCCCGCGGGTCGACGGACCATTGGCGTGCCGGACGTCATACGCCATATCTGATCCAGGCACATCAGATGATGTCCTTCGATCGACCGGCAGAGGTTTAGCAACAAAATGGCGACACCGTCCACGGAGGCGTTGCGTGCAGCGCTACGCGACATCAAGGATCCGGCTTCCGGCCGAGATATCGTGTCAGCCGGCCTCGTTGAGGCGATCAATCTGCGCGATGGCCTCGTGCAGGTTACCTTGCTGACGGACCGCGCCCATGCTGCGGCGATGGAACCGGTGCGCCATGCCGCTCAGGCGTTGCTGGCACGCCAACCGGGGATCACCAATGCGACGGCGATCCTGACGGCACACAAAGGCCCGTCCCCCGCCTCGACACCGACGGCACGGCAGGGAAACCCGGCACCGCAAGGCCAGGCCCCGCAAGGTCATGCGCCCCAAGGTCATGCGCCCCAAGGTCATGCGCACGGTCCCGCCAAAGCACCGTTGCTGCTGCCGGAAGTGAAAGCCATCGTTGCCGTTGCATCGGGCAAGGGCGGCGTCGGCAAGTCGACCGTCGCGGTCAACCTGGCAGTTTCGCTGGCGAAACAGGGACATCGGACCGGCTTGCTCGATGCCGATATTTACGGGCCCAGTTTGCCGCGCATGCTGGGGGTGCACCACAAGCCTGAGGTAAGGGACGACAAGATGATCCCGCTGCAGGCCTGGGGCCTGTCCTGCATGTCGATCGGCTTCCTGGTGGACGAGGAAACCCCGATGATCTGGCGCGGCCCTATGGTGATGGGTGCGTTGGAGCAGATGATGGGCCAGGTCAATTGGGGCCCGCTGGACGTGCTCGTTGTCGACATGCCGCCGGGCACCGGGGACGCACAACTCACCATGGCGCAGCGGGTGTCGCTGACCGGGGCGGTGATCGTTTCCACCCCGCAGGATATTGCTTTGTTGGACGCACGCCGCGGCGTGAAAATGTTCGAAAAGACCCGCGTACCGGTGCTCGGCCTCGTGGAAAACATGAGTTTCTTTTGCTGTCCGAATTGCGGCCACCGCACCGACATTTTCGGCCATGGTGGCGCACGCGCCGAGGCGTCCCGGCTGAATATCGAATTCCTCGGCGAGATCCCGTTACTACTGGATATTCGCACGGCGTCGGACGCCGGCACGCCGATCGCTGCCGAGGCGCCCGAAAGCGAGGCGGCCAAGGCCTATGATGCCTTGGCACGGACGGTGTGGGACAAAGTGTCGAAGCCGGCGGCCGCCGGACCCAGGATTGTAATCGACTGATCGATCATGCCTGGCGGTTGTGCAGCCGGCTCATTTTTCACCCTGAGCAATAATTTTTGCGTCAATTCTGCCGCGCTTCGCGGTATTTAGCTTGAATTGTCAACGCTCCTGGCTTATGCGGTCCGGTCGCTGCCTGCGACAGGAGCGTGTCATTCTCACCGGAATTGCATTTTTCTCGATTTTCTCTGGGGTCGGCCTAGCGGCAGTGCAGCGACGTCCAAAAATTAGGCTGATTGTCCCAAAAATATTACCCGGATCGGTTTTTATGTTGGGCTTCGTGCTGTTGGGGGTAGCGCTCAGCCACTGGCGCCAGTGGTAAGTGCACCAAGGCGGTGGCGGCGCGCAGCAGACGGACGCGCGTAGCGATAGCGCGTGATTTTGGCGTCTGCGCCGGCCGGCGCAGCGTCGGTGCCGGGACCCGTCAGCTCCAGTAAAACGGCTGGGAAAACTCCAATACGCGTTCGGATGGCGGATACCATCCCGGCGCCGCATAGGTGTCGTCGTGCAGGTAGCGCAGGTAGCAACGTACCCGCACCAGCCGCGAGCCTTCGGTGAACGTGAAATGCCGGCTCATCGGCGGCGTGGTCACCGTGCCGGTGTCGTACGCAAATATGCGGTCGGCGCAGTTTCGCCTACAGCTCGCGGCGGCGGGTGCAGGTCTTTTCGTCGAGTGCATTTTCCGGGTCATTGTCAGCTGTTATACCAGCGCGCTTAACGTCCGACGCTTGCTGGGCACGTGCTGACGAGAGGAGCGACCGTGAACATCGACCCCGCCACCAGCATTTTCGGCCTCATCGACGTGCAACTCACTTTCATGCCGGGTGGCGGTCTGGCGGTCCCGGAGGGCGATCGGATTGTACCCGTCATCAATCACCTGATGCCGGCGTTCGAGCACGCTTTCGCCACGCAGGACTGGCACAAGCCAAATCATCACTCCTTCGCCAGTGCGCATCCAGGGCGCACGCCCTACGAAACGATCGAGTTGCCGTATGGCACGCAAATCCTGTGGCCCGATCACGGCATCGCCGGCACCGAGGAGGCGATGCTCCATCCGGAGCTCGACCAGACCCGCATCGAGTTGATCATCCGTAAAGGCTGCCGGGTCACCCTCGATAGCTATTCCGCATTCTTCGAGAACGATCATGTCACCCCGACCGGGTTGGATGGCTGGCTCCGCCAACGTGGGTTTCGCCAGCTGTTTTTGTGCGGCCTCGCAACCGACTTCTGCGTTGCATGGTCTGCGGAGGACGCCGCGCGTCTCGGCTATGACGTGACCATCGTCGAGGACGCCTGTCGCGCCATTGCGCTGCCTACGCAAGCCGGCCGCACCACGATGGATGAAGCGCGCGAGCGGCTGACCGTTCTGGGCGTGCGCTTCATTGCCAGTTCCGAGCTAACGGCAGCGCGCTAAAACCTTGCCGGTCGATCCTCCGGCGTGGTCAAACCCGGCGAGGGAAAGGCAGCTTGCCGCCGGTACACGTCCCTGATCGCCTCACGGTCCACAAGGAGCACGCAATAATGCAGATGAAGGCGGCAGTGATGCGCGTGCAGGGCAAGCCTCGGCCCTACGCCGACAGCCACCCCATGACCATCGAGACCGTCGACCTCGATCCGCCGGGGCCCGGCGCCGTCGATCTCAACGCCGATAAGCTACGGCTGGCGCGGGAACTCGGCGCCACCGATACATTTCTCGCCGGCAACGCCGATGTGGTGGCGGAAATCAGGTCGGCCACCGACGGCGGATTGGATTACGTGATCGAAACGGCGGGAGCGATCCCCGCGATGAACCTCGCTTATGCAATTGCCGCGCGCGGGGGAATGATTGTCAGCGCCGGCCTGTCTGCGGTCAGCGCAACGTTCGCTTTCCCGCATTCGGCGCTGGTGATTGACGAGAAGACGATCCGTGGCAGCTACATGGGAAGTTGCGTGCCCAAGCGTGCCATTCCTCGGTTCATCGCACTGTATCAGCGCGGCAGACTGCCGGTGCAAAAACTGCGCAGCGGGTTCGTGACGTTCGACCAGATCAACGAAGGGTTCGACAGGCTCGCCGATGGCGCCGTACTGCGCCAGGTGCTGCGGCCGCACGCATGAGTCGTTACCTGGTTACTGGCGGCGCGGGGTTCATTGGCTCGCATTTGTGCGATGCACTGATCGCCCGCGGCGACGCGGTGCGGGTGCTGGACGACTTCTCCACCGGGCATCGTGCCAATCTGCCTGCTGGCATTGAGCTGATAGCGGGACACGTCGCCGATGCGGCAACGGTGCTGCGGGCGACCGAACGGATCGATGGATGCTTTCATCTCGCCGCCATCGCCTCCGTCGAGCGCGGGATCAACGACTGGCTTGGCACGCATCGCACCAACCTGACCGGCACAATCACTATTTTCGACGCGATCCGGAGGCATGGCACCCAGGTGCCGGTCGTCTACGCGTCATCCGCCGCGGTGTATGGCGATTGCCGAACGATCCCGATCCGGGAAACCGCGGATCGTCGGCCGCTGTCGGCTTACGGCGCCGACAAGTATGGTTGCGAACTGCACGCGATCACCGCGACCCATGTGCATGGCATTCCAACCGTAGGGCTGCGCTTTTTCAACATTTACGGGCCTCGGCAGGATCCACGGTCACCTTATTCCGGGGTGATCTCGATCTTCTGCGAGCGCATTCGCAATGCCGAACCGATCCTGATCCGCGGCGACGGCACGCAAACCCGCGACTTTGTTCATGTCAGCGACGCCGTTGCGGCCTTGTTGGCTGCCATGCAGGTGCGGCTGGACGCAGCACCGGTCTTCAACGTCTGTACCGGTCAGGCAACGTCGATCCTGGAGCTGGCGCACTTCATTGGGAAACTGGCCGGGAAGCACCCGAATGTAAACCACATTCCGGTCCAAGCCGGCGACATCCGCCATTCTCTGGGCGACCCGACGAATATGCGCAAGGCGTTAGGCCTGAGTTGCATGGTCCCGCTGAGCGTCGGCCTCGTGAAATTGCTCGCGCACACCGCGCCGCAATAGGCACAGAGGACAGTGCTGAAATCGATTCTGCTTGCGCTGGCGTTACCACCGATTTGCTTCCTGTATTGCGTGGTGCTGGGGCTGCTGCTCGTCCGGCGGCATCGCGGCGGCGGTGGTGCGCTGGTTTGCATCGGGCTTGTAGGCCTCGCGTTGCTTTCGATCCCGCTGGTTCCCAACCTGTTGATCGTGGCACTGGAGCAGAATCTGCGGACCACGCCTCCGCCCGATGCGATGCCGCAGGCAATTGTGATCCTGGGCGGCGATTTGCTGCGCAACGAGGGTACGCCGCACGCCCTGCCGGGGTTTCTGACCTTGGATCGGCTACGCGAAGGTGCGGCCTTATACCGCCGGACCAGCTTGCCGATCCTGGTGACCGGGGGAACCGTACAACCGGACCGCCCTCCAGTTGCCCTGGTCATGGCCGACAGTCTTCGAAATGACTTCCAGGTGCCGGTTACCTGGGTCGAGGACGCTTCGCTCGACACCTGGGAGAACGCTGAGTTGACTGCCGAGATCCTGAAGCCGCGCGGTATCCGGTCGGTTTATGTGGTGACGCAAGGCTGGCACATGCGGCGCGCCATGTTGGCGTTTCACCATGCGGGCCTGATCGCCACGGCGGTGCCAACATCAATCGATACCCCGTTCGCTCCGATCGCGTGGGATCTCCCGCCGCGCGCATCGGCATGGCAATGGAGCTATTACGCACTGCATGAATGGATCGGTTGTGCGTGGTATGCGATCCGCTGATTCTGCCACGCGAGTCGAGACGTTCGCCAGCCTGGATGCCCTGCCGGATGACGCGGCGTGCTTGTTCGCCGCGGCGGGGAATTTCTTTGCCACCCGTGCCTGGTGGGAGATCGCGTTGGCACATGCGATACCGCCGCACGCCGTGCCTCGCCTGGTCCTGATCCGCCGGGATTGTGTGCCGTGGGGTTTGTTCCCGATGCTGCATGATCCGGCCGGCGGTGGGTTGCGTGCCTTCACCACGCCGTATACCTGTCTTTACGAGCCGTTGATCGCACCGGGCTGTTTCGACCGCGACGGGGTTTACGCAGCGTTCGCAAGTTATTGCCGGTCGTTTCCCACGACGCGGCTGGATGCACTGGATCCCGCAATCGCCGCGGAATTCGCCGCTGGCGGGAAGCAGTCCGGCCTCTGCGCCGTCCGGTTCGATCATTTCGGCAACTGGTACGAGGATGTTTCAGGTCTCGACTGGACCGGCTGGCTGACGCGCCGACCAGGCGCATTGCGCGAAACGATCCGGCGGCGGAGCAGGCGGGCGGAGCAACTGCAAGGCGCGCATTTCAGGTTATTTGACAAGGAAAACGATCTGGCTGCGGGAATCGACGCGTTCGAAACGGTGTACGCACGAAGCTGGAAGGAGCCGGAACCGTACCCGGCATTCAATCCTGCGCAGATTCGAGCCGCTGGCTCTTTGGGTATGGCGCGGGTTGGGGTTTGGTGGATCGACGCGATACCTGTCGCGGCGCAGTTCTGGATTGTCGAGCGTGGCCGCGCGACAGTGCTGAAACTGGCGCACGATGAGGCGTTTAAGGAACACTCGCCCGGTACCGTGCTGACCGCATGGATGATCCGCCACATGATCGAACAGGTGCAGGTGTCGGAATTGGATTTTGGGCGCGGCGATGACCCGTACAAACGCGATTGGGTCGGCTTCCGGCGGCAGCGGACGGGCGTGATGCTGGTCAACCCGCGGCATCCGCGTGGCATGCTGGCGCTGGTGCGTCACGCGCTGGGGCGCATCACGGCGGCGCTGCGCCACGATTGAGCACAGGTGTACTGGACAAGATTGCCCCCCCGCGGCTTCGCGCGACCGGCTGTGCATGGCATGATCCGGGCTCGTTCGAACAGGAGATCGCGTGATGCCAGGCGCTTTGGAACATTTGTTGGTGCTGGACCTGACCAGCCATCTTTCGGGGCCGTACTGTGCGATGCTGCTGGCTGATCATGGCGCTGAGGTGATCAAGATCGAGCCTCCGTCGGGCGACTCCGCACGCAACATGCCGCCCTTCGTAAATGGCGAGAGCGCCCCGTTCATGACGTGGAACCGCAACAAACGCTCGGTGGTCATGGACCTGAAGCAGGCGACGGATCGCAACGCCCTGCTGGAACTTATCGACCGCGCCGATGTGCTGGTGGAGAATTATCGTCCCGGCGTGCTGGCCCGCCTGGGTCTGGGGTGGAATGTGCTGCATCAACGCAATCCTCGGCTCATTCTCGCATCGATCTCGGGGTTTGGGCAGACCGGGCCGTACCGCAGCCGTGGCGGGTTCGATTTGATCACCCAGGCGATGTCCGGACTGATGAGCACGAACGGACCCGCCGATGGCGAACCGTTTCGCTTGCCGATCGCGATTTCCGATGTCGCCGCCGGCATGTTTCTGGCCTTTGGTGTGCTGGCGGCGGTCGAGGCGCGGCACCGTACCGGCATCGGCCAGTACGTGGAAACATCGCTGTTGGAGGCAGCGACCTCGCTCGCAGTGTACGAGTCGGCACATTATTTTGCTACCGGCACCAGACCACCCCGGATCGGCCAGGCGCATCGGGGGAGTTCGCCGTATCAGTGTTTCGCCACCGCGGATGGGCACATCACCATCGGCGCATCACAGCAGCATTTCTTTGCAAAACTGTGCGAGATCGTCGATCAGCCGGAGCTGGCCGCCGATCCACGGTTCCGCACGGTCGCCGATCGCGTCGCGCACAACGACGTGTTGGTGGCGCGGCTGGCAGAAACGTTGCGAGGGCAACCCTCCGCCCACTGGCTCGCGGCGCTCGAGGCGGCAGGTATCCCCGCTGGGCCGGTCCTGCATTACGATGAGGTCTTTACCGATCCACACATCCTGGCGCGGGACATGGTCGCGCGAACGGACCATCCGGTTACCGGAACGTTTCATACCCTCGGCGTTACAGTCAAGCTGTCGGACACGCCGGGTGCGATTCGGCTGCCCGCCCCCCGTCTGGGCGAGCACACAGAAGAGGTCCTTGGCCGCCGGCGCGAAGCGGCTGAGTGATGCGGCCTCTTTCTCGCCGTTTCCCAACGTCACGCAGCCGTCATTCGCCACACCTGCTCGGTCAGGCCATGGCCCGTGTAAAATGCCCGCGCCTGAGCCGCGGGCATTGGCCGGCCAAGCAGGAACCCCTGCACCTCCGGACAGCCCTGGCTGAGCAGGAGATTGAGCTGGCGATCGGTCTCCACGCCCTCGGCGGTGACTTCCAGCTGCAGCCGGCTGGCCATGGTCAGGATGCTCTCAGTAATGGCACGGGTCGCCGGATCATGTTCCTGCGCACGCACGAACGACTGGTCGATCTTGATGCGGTCGAACGGAAATCGCCGCAGATAGCTCAGGCTCGCGTAACCGGTACCAAAGTCGTCCAGCGCGAGCTGGAACCCTCGGTCATGCAGGTTGTTCAGCGTACTCAGAGCCTGGGTTTCGTCGCCGATCAACACGCCTTCCGTGATCTCCAGTTCCAGCCGCCGGGTTGAGAGTTTCTTTTCGGCCAGCACATCGACAATCACGTCCGCCAGGTTGTCTGACCGAAACTGTGCCGGAGACAAATTCACCGCGATGCGGCCCTCCGCGAGGCTGGCAGCAAAGGCACAGGCATCGTTCAGCACGCGCAAACCAAGTTCGGCGATCAGCCCGCATTGTTCGGCAACAGGAATGAACCGGACGGGCGAAATAAACCCCCATTCCGGGTGACGCCAACGTGCCAACGCTTCAAAGCTGGTTACACGCAGTCCTCTTGTTTCGAACCGTGGCTGGAACCACACCTCGAATTCGTGATTGCCCAGTGCGCGGCGCAAGTCGCGCTCGATCATGCTACGTTCATGCTGGCTGCGGTCCATCTCGGGATCGAACCGAACTGCAAAGCCGCGCCCACGCGCCTTGGCCTGATACATCGCGGTATCGGCATGCCGGAACAGTTCCACTGCGCTCGTTCCATCGGCCGGATGAAACGCGAGGCCGAGACTTGCAGACAGCCGAAACTGAGCTCCGTCGATATCGATCGGGTCGGTCATGGCGGTCAGAATGACATCGGCGAAGGCCTCGGTTGCCTCCGGCTGCGGGCCCTCGAGACACAGAATGGCGAACTCATCGCCACCGGTGCGCGCCAGAAACGTGCTGTCGCCGACCATGGTATGCAGGCGCCGGCCGACGTCCCGCAGCAGCCGGTCGCCTGCCTCGTGACCCAACGTGTCGTTGACCAGTTTGAAACCATCCAGATCGAGACACAGCAGGCCGAACTCGCCTACGTTTGGCTGGCGTAACAAGTCCGCCAGCCGTTCATTCAACAATGCGCGATTCGCCAGACCGGTGAGCATATCGTGGTGCGCCATGTGGCGAATGCGCGCGTCTGCAATCCGCCGCTCGGTGACATCGGTGAAGGTTCGCACCTGTCCGCCACCCGGCAGATGCTGACTGAGGATCTCAATGATCCGCCCATTTTTGTGTGCGGTGCCACGCTCGATGCTGCCGGCTTCACTGTCCTCAGCCTGGATCAGCAAGCCGAGACGGTCGGCCTCGGCACAGCGCAATTCGCGCCCTGGTTCGAGCAATGCGGCCGGTAAACCGAGCAACTCCGTGGCACGGCGATTGACCACCGGGATGCGACCATCCTGGTCGATCATCACGATGCCCTGGCTCATGTTCTCCAGCGTGAGCAACAAAGCCTGCCGGGATGCGGCCGAGCGTATTCGCTGTTGAATCCAGACCGCGCCCAGACACAAGATGATCAGTGTCATCGTGCCGCCGATCTCGATCGCCCGGTCGCGCATTGGCCAATATTGGCCAAACACCTTCGCGTCGCCATAGCCGACCAGAACGACAAGGGGATATTGCTCCAGACGGCGGAAGCTGATGATCCGCTGGACGCCGTCCCAGGGGGGTGACGCGGTAATGGTCCCGTCCTTCATCGCCAGTACCGGCGCAAACCCCGATGCCTGTTCCAGATGCGTGCCCACGACGTCGGGGCGCACCGGGCCGTAACCCCGTACCACCCCATCGAAGCCGGCCAGCATGACAAAGCCATCACCGATATCGACCGTCTGATAAAATCGCGACAGATCGTCGCAACTCACCGAATTGACACCGACACCGGCGAAACGACCGTCGTGATCCAATAGCTTGCGGGTGTACTGCACCGAGCATTGCCCGGTGATGCGGCCGATGACCGGTCTACTGATGAAAATCACGTCCCGATCAGGATCGAGGTGCACACGGAAATGTTCGCGGTCGGCGATACTGAACTGCTGACCGTTCAGCGGCACAGTGTCCTGCGTAACTGCCCCGGTGCGATCCACGATCGCGATTTGCAACGTCATGTGATCGGGCGAGGACTGCGTTCGTATCCACTCCCTCAGGTCGAACGCGCTGCCTTTTTCGGCGAAGCTGGCGCGCAAGCCGAGCAGTTCACGATCTCGATCGGCGCTGATGCGCTCAGTGCTCTCGGCAAAAGCACGGGCGAGCGTGGCGGTCTGTTGCCGGGCGGACTGCACCGCGGCGACGCGGGCCTGCCACAGCGTGAACGACACCGCACCCCAGATGACCGCGACACACCCCAGGATTGCCGCGAACTCCGGGATCAGCCGCAACGCGCGATGCCACCGTCGGCCATCCGTCAAACGGGCCACCCCGCGGATCGTTCCGACCGTGCCGTCCATTCTGGCCCTCGTGCGTGTACGCGGACGCAGTGTCGGCGAGAATGGTTAACTTATTGTTAAAGAGGCGGCGGAAATGTCAGACCCGCTCGAGGATCGACAGGCCCCGATTGCGGTCGATCAGATAGATCAGCCCGCGATGGTCGACGTAGACGTCATTGCTGCACACGCGCTGCGCGCCGGATGGCACGTCGGGCATCCACCACGCCGCCTGCTTCATCGCCAGCGGGTTGCTGATATCGATAATTCTGAGACCACTGGCAAACCACGCCGCCGGCACCTCATTGCCGACGATCGTTTCGACCGGCTGATGGCACGCGGTCATCAGCGGCGAAGCCACCCCTACCAGTTCCGGCAACTGAAATGTGCTGACCGGGACCGGATTGGTCTCATCCGTGATGTTCACCATCCAAACCATCGCCGGCAATTCCGGCGACAATTTGGGATCGAGCGGCTGCACATGTTCATCGGCCACCAGCATCCACTTGTGCCCGGCGATCGGCACGTCGATCGGCACCAGGCTGTGAGTGGGCCAGCCAAACGGCGGGCTCCAGTCGATCGTTGAGATGGTGCGCGGTTTGCTCATGTCGCTGATGTCAAGAATAACGCCACCGCCGTACCAGTAGCTGACATACAGCCGGTCGCCACGACGGATCGGATGATGGCAACGATGATTGCGGCCTTTCCAGCTCGGCGTTTCGCCACCGGCGGTCCACTGGCCCGGCATCCACCAGCGCCCGACCTCTTCCGGCTTCGTTGGATTGGCGAAGTCCAGGATCATCACGATGGTGCCGACATAGCCCTCCTGCTCGGCGGAGATATAGGCGTAGCGGCCATCGAAGGTGAAACGATGTACCCCGGTGCCGACACAATGCCAATGGTGAATGTCGCGCGGATTGTCCGGATTGCTGACGTCGAAAACGCGCAGCCCGACGAAGTCGGCGTTCGGCATGTCGCCGCGCGTCCGTTCGCGGTTCACCAGCATCAGATCGTTGGCAACCCGCACCTTATGCGAATGCAGCCCGTGCGGAATGTCGACCGAGGCGGTGATGCGCGGATGTTTCGGATCCGCCACATCGACCACCGAGGTCCCGTGCGGCGCATCCATGTGCCCGATATAAGCGCGATCGCCATCCAGAACGACCTGGCCGCCACCGGCGCAATCCAGCCACGCGACTTCTCGTACTCCCTCGCCCCGGGCCATGGTCGGGCCTCCCTCGTTGTGTCCTTGGGACGGCAATCATGATCCCGGCGCCCCGGTGAGGCAACCGGAGGGAAATTAGACAAACCGGAGAGAGCGCAGCATAATTGCCGCCATGCGGATTCTTATGTTCGCGTTGCTGCTGTTGCTGGCGTCCTGTGGTGGAAATCCGGTTGCCCTTGGTATCACCGGTGCGCCCATCCCCGCGCCGCCACCGGACCCGGGTGAAACGCAGACCGGCATCCCCGGCGCGCCACAAACCGGCACGCAATACGCACCCAACCTGCCGCCAAATACCGGTGCCGGGAAGTTCTGGGGCTATAACTGAGCCGGACGTTGCCAGCAGAGCGGTTCAGGCGCTGTGTTCCTGCAGCGCGGTAACGCCGTCCGGGACCGGCACCCAGCCCTGCGCGCTCTTCATCCAGACAAAGTAGCCTGGCCGGACCCGCCTTGCGTCATCCAGAGTGCCCGGCTTCAGGACAAGCATGTCCTGGACGTAGCCGGGAACATGATAGATGCGAACGCCGCACTCTGGACAAAAGACGCCGGTGTTCGGATTGCCGCTGTCGGCGACCCGGGTGAAGCGCTTAGTGGGACCGGTCACGCTCAAACTGTCTCGCTTCACCAGCATAGACAGGCCGAAGGCGCTGCCGGACTGGCGCTGGCATTCCTTGCAGTGACAGGCGACCACACGCACCGGTTCCGCCGTCAGCACATAGCGTAACGATCCGCATTGGCATCCGCCTGTGTAAGGCGCGCTCATGGGGTGTGTTCCGTTGTTGGTTGACCGGTCGCGATCGATGTGACGGCGCACCTGGAGGCACGCCGTCACCACCGATGCTAGGCAGACAGCGCCTGCGGCTCAGTGCGCAGCCGCTTTACCAGCAGCTTGTTCAGCGCATGCACATAGGCGCGGGCCGAGGCAACGATCGTGTCTGTGTCGGCACCCTGACCGTCCACCATTTTGCCGTTTTCCTCCAGCCGGACCGTGGTTTTCGCCTGCGCGTCGGTGCCCTCGGTCACCGCGCCGATCGAGAACAACACGAGATTGGCGGAGTGCGGGAACACCGACTGGATCGCTTTGAAGGTTGCATCGACCGGTCCGTCGCCGACCGCGGCGCCAGACTTGACCACGCCATCAACTTCCAGCTCGAGCTCAGCCCGCGGCTCGCGCTTCGAGCCCGAGTGCACGTCAAGCGAAACGAACTTGATGCGTTCGTGATCGCGCATCACCTCGTCGTCGACCAGTGCCACGATATCATCGTCGAACACCACCTTCTTGCGGTCGGCCAGATCCTTGAACCGGCGGAACGCATCGTTCATCTGGTTGTCGCCGATCTTGTAGCCAAGCGAGTTCAACTTGTCGCGGAACGCGGCGCGGCCGGAATGCTTGCCCAATACCAAACTGTTCTTCGCCCAGCCGACGCTTTCAGGGGTCATGATCTCATAAGTGGCGGCATTCTTCAGCACGCCGTCCTGATGGATCCCGGCCTCATGCGCGAAGGCATTGCGGCCGACGATCGCCTTGTTCGGCTGCACGTCGAACCCGGTGATCGCCGCCAGCAGCTTCGACATCCGCAACAGTTGCGTGGTTTCGATGCGGTTCTTGAAGGGAAACGCGTCGGGCCGGGTGCGGATCGCCATCACGATCTCTTCCAGCGAGGCGTTGCCCGCGCGTTCGCCGATGCCGTTGATCGTTGACTCAATTTGCCGCGCGCCCGACCGGATCGCCGCCAGAGTGTTGGCGACGCCCATGCCCAAATCGTTGTGGTTGTGCGTGGAGACAATGACGTTCTCGATCCCCGGGACCTTCTCGAAGATCTGAGTGTACATCCGCTCCATGTCTTCCGGCATGGCGTAGCCGACGGTGTCCGGCAGGTTGATCGTGGTGGCGCCGGCCTTGATCGCCGCCTCGCAGCAGCGTGCCAGGAAATCGATGTCGCTGCGGGTGGCGTCTTCGGCCGACCATTCCACGTCGTCGGCATGATTGCGGGCGAGTTTCACGGATTCCACCGTGGCGGCAATCACTTCGTCGGGGGTCAACCGCAGCTTGTATTTCATGTGCAGATCGCTGGTCGCGATCACGATGTGGATGCGCCGCCGTTTGGCGCTTTTCAGGGCTTCCGCCGAGGCCATCACGTCCTGCGCACCGGCCCGGGACAGACTGGCCAGCACCGGGCTGTCGGCACGCTGGCCGATTGTTTCGGCGATGGTCTTGACGCTTTCGAAGTCGCCGGGCGAGGCGATGGCGAAGCCGGCTTCCATGACATCGACGCCTAGCTCGGTCAACGCCTCGGCCATGCGGATCTTCTCGTTCAGGTTCATCGAGAAGCCAGGCGATTGCTCGCCATCGCGCAGCGTGGTGTCGAAGATGATGATGCGGCCGTCTTCCAGCTTGCCGAAGCTGGGGTGGTTGATGGGCATTTTCGGACTCTCCTTGGATTTCGTCACACGACTTGCCTCAGGTTCCCCTGAGCGAAGCCGGCGTTCAACGACCCGGCGAAGCGCTCAGGGGCGGGTAAGTCGAAGAAGGAGGAGGGAGGACGGGCGCAGCAGCGCGCACGCAGGGGCGTGTGCGGTCGGGGCGCCCCGGGGGGCGACGTTGCGCGCGGCGCGGGTCATGGGAGAGCCTATAAAGGGGGAAACGATCCGGTGCAAGCGGGGTTGGCCAGCGGGGGGTGGACGGACAGCCGGATGGCTGCCCATCCGGCCGGTTCAGCGCGAAAGCACTTGCGTGCCTTCGGTGTGCACCGCTTCAAGCTGCCCAGGGTCCAGGCCCAAAGCATGCAGGATCGTCGGCGCGATCTGCGTCGTGAAGGTCAGCGCCGGGTTGTAGCCCGGCCAGACCTGCGGCGAGGAAACCAGCAACGCCACGTTGCGGTCGTCGTCCGAGAATCCGCCATGCTCGGCCAGCTTGGTCCCGCTGGTGCAGATCACGCCATGGTTGGTGATCGCGATGAAGTCCGGCACCCGAGTATTGCTGAACGGGTCCCCATATAGCGGCGTCAGGTCATCACGATCGAGCAACTGGGCGATTTGCAGCTCAGCCGCACGGGCCAGGATATAGGCCTTCGCGTCAGCATAGTACGGATTGCCGGTCGCTGGGTTGGTGGCTTGCTGCAACTCGGGGGACAGCCACACCAGCGCCTCGTCGTCGCAAATCTCGAAGCCGTTCGCACCGAAGCCCGGGGCAGCGGAGTACGGCGAGTCCGAAATCGTCTTGCGATCCGCCGGGTTGATCGGCGATTGACCGTGCTTGGCACTGACGATGATCAAGGTGGATTGATCGAGGCCCTTGGCCTCCAGTTCCGCCGTGAACTTGCCAAGCGCGGCATCGACGAACTCGAACTCCTCGGTCAGTGCATTGCCCGGGGTGGCGTTGGCGTCGAGATAGCCACCGGTCAGGGTTTTGTCCGTGTCGGCATCGCCGGCCTTGGCCAGCTTCTGACCGACGCTGACGGCCTGGAAGTTCATTCCGAAGATCGCCGGCACCTGTTTCTTCTCGGTACGCGTGCTGTTGTAGCCATCGATCCAGTTCAACACCGCCTGAACCTTCATCGAGTCGTAGGTTTGAACGCCTTTGAAGCTGGTGGTGTAATCGTCGCCCGCTAATGCGCCGGCATCGAGCGTATCCTGGGAGTTGATTTCGGGTGCGAACAACTCGTCGAGACCTTTGCCGGACGGGCCGGCCAGATCCTCATACGCCGGATGCTTGTCGGACCACACGGTGCGCATGCCGGCTGCTTTGATGACTTCGAAGATGGTGTTGGTCCGGACATACTCGTGCGGGAACACCGGCACGCATTTACCGTCGACGACATGGCGTTGCATGTGGTCTGGATCGAGTTGCGTATAGACCTTGCCCAATGTGCCACCACCGGTAAAGTCGGCGACAAGGGCTGTGGTGTAATTGTAGGTCTTGTCCAGCTCTTCGAAATTGGTCACTTCGGTGCCGGCATTTCCGGTACAGCCCGGATCAGGCAGGCCTTGGCTGGTGTAGGAATCCTTCGACGGATACTCCTTGCGGTCGTAGCTGTCGTCATAGAACAAACCGCCATTCTTCGGCGTCGCACCCGTGACCTGGGCCAGCATGCCCGGATAGCTGTCCGATGGCGCCGTCGTGAAGGCGTTCGGATAGATGATGCCTTGGTGGGCAAGCTTTGCGAAGTTGCTGTTCGGATGGTTCCTGATCCAGTTGTTCAGGTCGACGGAGTGCATGCCGTCCACGCTGATCAACAGGACATGCTGATAGTTGTGGCCGACGGCTGCATCCTGATCGTCATCGGCACGAACGGTTTGGCTGCCGGCCGCGAGCAGCGCTGAGACGCCGACCACGGTAGACATCAGATGGTTTCGAAATGAACGCATGACCTGGTCCCCTGGGGTTTGTCGAATGGGCCTCACTCCGAGGCGCCGCACCCTATTCCGAGTGCTGCGACATACCGATGACGCATCGATGTCGGTCTTATTACATTCGTATGTTGGCGCGGTTCGTTACCTTGCAGTACAGGATAGAACATTGAGCCACAGCGAGGTCTCGAAAATCCGCTGATTGATCGCATCCGAGGTCGGGCTGCGACAACCGTCAATTGATCCTGCGGCCGGACCCGAATTCGCAGAGATCGAGGCAGCAGCGGCGCGTTCAGACAGGCTTTCGGTCAGGTTCGAGCACCGTCGAGGTGCCTGAACCGCACGCGATGATGCGAACCGGTCCTACAACCCCGAACGGGCAGCCAGACAACCAGTCGCTGACTTATCATTTCACAAGCCACGTCAGAGTGAGGGACATGTGGCAACGTGACCAAATGTTCATTCGAATCCGATCAACCATCGACCTGATCAATCGTTTCAGACTAACCTCAAATCGCCGGGATCGTCACCCCCACCATGTCGCCCTCGCGAACAATCGCCGCAAGTTGCTCGACACTCCAGCCTTCCGTGCCGGCCGGTCGTTTCGGCAACACCATCCACCGATAATCCGCCGTCGAGTCGACAACGTGGATTTTTATAGTCTCCGGCAAGGTGGTACGAAACTCCGCCAGCAGCCCACGCGGATCGCGTACTGCGCGGGCTCGATACGCTGCCGATTTGTACCAAAATGGCGGATAGCCCAGTACTGCCCGCGGATAACAGCTGCACAGCGTGCAAACGACGAGGTTGTGCACATCGTCAGTGTTTTCCAACACGCCCAGAGGCGGCATGCCGCGCATGGGAATATTCATTGCCTCGGCGGCCTTGGTACCGTCTTCCAGCATCAACGCCCGGTACCCCGTATCCGTCCAGGCCCGCGCCACCATTTTCGCCCCCTGGCCTGGGCTTGCATTGTCAGTGGCTGCCATCCGTTCGGCGACTTCCGCTTGCGTAACAAGATTCTTGTCCGCCAGCAGTTTGCGCAGCGCAATCAGCAGGGCCTCACCGTCCGCTTCGATGACGTTCATGGCTGATCCAACCAATGCTCATAGATTTCGACGACCACTTCATCATCCTTTCCGCCATCCGGCCAGAGTTCCTGCATCGGGAAGGCCACATGGTATAACGATCGTTCCGCTGCCGGTCGTGCGAACGCGAGGTCTTCCGGGTTCGGGTAATGCCCCAGATAACGCAGGATGCGACCTTTGTGACCGCGCAAATAGTGCGGGGTGCGGATATGCACCGGTCCGCGCGTCTCCGGCCAGTCGTCCTTCACCGTTACGGCGTCACCAGGAGAAAATCTCATGTCTCCTCCAGCGCCGCACGCAGCTCCGCCTCGGTGACAATCCCCTTACGCAACAGATTGTCGGCGAGCGAGCGGATCCAGCGGCGGTAATAGCTCAGGCGGTGATACTCGGCCTCCGGGATCGCTTCGATGCCGCGCCGCATCTCGTCGACCGTCATCATCTGCTTTGCCCGCAGCACGCCGGACAGCGCGTCCACCTCGCGGTCGAATGCGGTCAGCGCGTGCGGCTCGATGTCCACTGCTTCGCACATGAATTTCGCCACGCCGCCGAGATCGTGGGGGGAGCGTTTTGTGTCGTCTGCCATGCCCCGACCTTACCGCGAGCCATCGCCCCGGTAAATCACCAACGCGGTCACGCCGGCCGGGTGCCCAGGGCAATGATGACCTGACCGGCGAGCACCGATACCAGCATGATCAATGCCACCGGCCAAACCGCACCAGGGTGCCACAGCTCCACCGCCACGGTGCACAGCATGCCATAGCCCATCTGGAAAAACCCATACAGGCCGGACGCCGCGCCGATCGTGCGAGGATTGACGCTGACCGAGCCCGCCA
>Ga0187859_10000493_pt1 | contig 26373 bp, 21 predicted proteins | sample June2016WEW_10_1_2_FD_133019 | JGI IMG/M metagenome (GOLD analysis project Ga0187859, IMG submission 133019) | Peatland microbial communities from SPRUCE experiment site at the Marcell Experimental Forest, Minnesota, USA - June2016WEW_10_10 | ecosystem: Environmental > Terrestrial > Soil >...
CGATCCTCGACATCACGATGGCCGGCGACGACATCGTCTGGGGAGCCATGGCCGAGCAGCGACGCATCGTCGCCGAGGACCAGCCGGATGCGGCCCGGCTCGCCGAGCTCGAGGATCGAATCGCGGCGCACGACGGCTACACGCTCGAAGCGCGCGCGAGCGCCATTTTGGAGGGGCTCGGCATCCCGATCGCATCCCATCGGCGGCCGCTCGCCACACTCTCCGGGGGCTTCAAGTTGCGCGTGCTTCTGGCTCAGGTGCTTCTCGGCGGGCCCGACGTGCTGCTGCTCGACGAGCCCACCAATCACCTCGACATCCTGTCGATTCGCTGGCTCGAGCAGTTCTTGGCCGGCTACTCGGGATGCGCCCTGGTCATCTCGCACGACCAGCGGTTTCTCGACACCGTGGCGACCCACATCCTCGACGTCGATTATGGAACGGTGACGTGTTACCCCGGCAACTACACGGCCTTCTTGGCCGAAAAAGCGGCCGTCCACGAGCGTAAGTCCGCGCAGATCGCGCGTGCCGAAGCCATCGTCGCGGACAAGCGGGCGTGGGTCGAGAGGTTCGGTGCGAAAGCGACCAAAGCGCGTCAAGCCCAGAGCCGACTCAAGCAAATCGAGAAAATCGAAATCGTCAAGCTCGAGCCGACATCGCGGCAGTTTCCTAAGTTCCAATTCACGCCGCTGCGCCCGAGCGGGCGCGACGTGCTCTCAATCGACCGTCTCTCGAAATCGTACGGCGACAAGCGCGTCCTCGAGAGCGTGTCGTTGGTGGTCCGCCGCGCCGAACGAGTCGCCATCTTGGGACCCAACGGCTTGGGCAAATCGACCCTGCTCAAGATCGCCACCGGCAACCTCGACGCCGACGCGGGATCGGTGACTTGGGGGCACGAGGCTCGTGTCGGCTACTTCCCCCAGGACCATCGCGAGGTGCTGGCGGACGCCGCAGCCACGCCCATCGACGTCGTATGGAGCGCTGTACCCACCGAGTCGACGAGCTACGTGCGCGGTCAACTGGGGCGCGTCCTGTTCTCGGGCGACGACGTCGGAAAGAAGGTGGGCGCGCTTTCGGGAGGCGAGGCCGCCCGACTCGTTTTCTGCCTCCTCATGGTCAACCGCCCCAACGTGCTCGTCCTCGACGAGCCGACCAATCATCTCGACCTCGAAGCCATTCAGGCGCTCGTGCAAGCGCTGCGCGCGTTCGAAGGGACACTCGTGTTCGTGTCCCACGATCGGGCATTCGTCTCGGCGCTGGCGACGCGAATCCTCGAGGTGACCGAAGACGGATTCCGCGATTTCCCAGGCACCTACGACGAGTACCTGGACAGGCTCGGCGACGATCACCTCGACGTCGACGCGGTCGTTCTGCGCGCGAACAAGCGACGAGCGATGGCGGGTCCGTCGAAGGCGGGGCTTCCGCCCCGTTCGTGGGAAGAGCAAAAGAAGCGAAAGAACCGGCAAAGGCAGCTGCCCTCTCTTCGCGACGCGACCGTGAAGTCGATCGAGGTCGCAGAGGCGCGCAAGGCGTCGATTCATGCGCTCTGGTGCGAGCCGGGCTTCTTCGAGCGGAGCCCACCCGATGCAGTCGCCGCGCTGCAGGCCGAGGAAGCGAGCCTCGTGCAGCGCATCGAGGCTCTCGTCGGCGAATGGGAAGCGTTCGAGAAGGAAATCGAAGATACGGCGGAATGACACGCCCGGCTCGGGGAGGTCGGGGTCGGGGTCGGGGTCGGGGTCGGGGTCGGGGTCGCGGTCGGGGTCGCGGTCGGGGTCGCCGTCGAGGCCGGCGGTTCGTGGTAGCTTCGGTGCTCGTGCCCGCGCTTCGCTCCTGTGTCCGTTTGGCGGTGACTCTCTTCAGCGTCGCCGGCGGCGCGTGCTCTCAAGCGTCATCGACGGGGCCGGTGAGCGCCACTGGCGCCTCGTCGGCGAGTTCGGACAACGCAGGGACGTCGTCCACGTCGGCTGCGGGGGGTGGCGGTTCATCGAATACGACAACCGGCTCGAGCGCGACCAGCTCGAGCGCGTCCAGCTCGAGCGCGTCCAGCTCGAGAACGACCGGCTCGTCTGGAAGCGGCTCGACCGTGTCGTCGGCCTCCAGCGGGTCGACATCGAGCGGGTCGACATCGGGGAGTGACGCAGGCACGCCTGGAGCTTCCGACGGCGGAACGGGCCGCTTTACGTGCCCTGCCGGGCCCTTTGCCGCCAATCCGATTCCGGCCGGAGCGACGCCGACCCGGATCGCGGGAGTGCCTCCGCCCGACGAGGCCGGTGGCATCATTGACCAGAACGGCACGGGCTTCTCGACGATCGAGGGCCCGGTATGGATCAACGCCCTATTCGTCTCGGAATTTCCGGGAAGCCCGACTCCGCCGCCCTCGCGCATCATCGAGATCACTGGGCCGGGAATGGTCAGCGTCCCCGGCCCGGCGGGATGGAACCCGGGCTCGAACGGCCTCGCTGTCGATCCGTCGGGAAACCTCATCGCCTGCGTGCACAAGGATGGGTCCATCTCTCGCATGGACGTCGTGGCGGGCACGGCGACGCCCATCGCCTCGTCCTATATGGGGGCACGATTCAATGCCCCCAATGACTTGGCTATTCGAAGCGATGGCACCATCTACTTCTCCGACCCCGCCGGCTTCCAGTCTCCCACTCCGGCGCCCCAGGCCCAAGAACGCGTCTACCGGATCGCTCCCGGCACGAACGCGGTCTCCGTGGTGGAGCCTCAGTCGGGCGCCACGCCGCTGACCAGCCCCAACGGCGTCTCGCTCTCGATCGACGAAAAAACGCTCTACGTTTCGTCGAAGAACGGCGTTTACGCGTATCCCGTGATGGCGGACGGCAGCGTTGGCGTAGCGCCCTCGACGCCATTTTCAGCTCTGGACATCGACGGTATGACCCTCGATTGTTCCGGCAACATCTACGGTGCGGTCATTGGCACCGAGACCGTGGCCGTCGTGAGCCCTGCGGGAGCGACGATTGCGACCATCACCGTCTCCGGCGGATCGTCGACGACCAACACGGCCTTCGGCGGTGCCGATCACCAGACGCTCTACATCACGACGCAGGGGACCGGCGGTGGGCAGAGCCCATCGGCCGCGGGCGCTCAGGGCATATTTCAGGTGGCTCTCGCCATTCCGGGATGGCCGTACTGAAGATCGCCATCGCGAACCACGGCGAACGGAGAGAGCGTGCGCGGTCTCGAGGTCGGCCGCGCGCCAACCACCTGGATCGGCTGGGTGGCACGAACGATGCTTAGGCTACCTTCCGGCGCCGATGCCCGCCTTGCTGCAGGCCGTTGCTGGTGATGGCCGTTGCTGTAGTTCCCGGGTCGGTTCCGGATGCCAGAGAACCTCTAGAAACCGAAAAGAGGAGAGCGACGCATGAACGAGGTGATTCGCGTGGGAATCGTCGGTGCCGGGCTGGCGCTGGCCGGGTGCGTTTCCGAGGGCCAATACGATGCAGCGGTAAAGGACCAGCAGCAGGCCCATGCGGACTTGCAGCAGGCGCGAGCCGACGCGCAGCGCGCACACGACGACGACCTGCAGCGTGCCGCCGATCTGGCCAAAGCTCGTGCTCAGATCGATCAGTTGAACGCTTCCATCGAGGACTTGCAGGCGCGCGCCGCCGAGCGCGACAAGGCCTTGGCGAGCATGCAAGGCAGCGCACGCGACCTGCGAGCGAAGCTCGATGGCGCGATCGCCGAGAACGAGCAGCTTCGAAAGGAGCTTGCGCGACTCGGCACGAACGCGGACGCGCTGCTCGCCGAGAAAGGTTCGCTGGCGAGCGCGCTCTCCAACGCGAAAGCGCGTCTGGAGGAGTTGCGCAGGGCCCAAGCGGCGGCGGACGCGCGCGCGGCGCTCTTCAAGCAGCTTGCGCTCAAGTTCCAGAAGATGATCGATGCGGGCGAGCTGAAGGTTGCGCTGCGCAACGGTCGCATGGTCATCGAGCTGCCCAACGACGTATTGTTCGACACCGGACAGACCGCGATCAAGCCGGCGGGCAAGCAGGCGCTCACGAAAATCGCCGCCGTACTTCGCACGATCTCGGATCGGCATTTTCAGGTGGCCGGCGACACCGACAACGTCCCTATCGACACCCCCCAGTTTCCCTCGAACTGGGAGTTGTCGACCGGGCGTGCGGTGCAGGTCGTGCACTTCCTGCTCGGGCAGGGGATGAGGCCTGATCTGCTCTCCGCCGCTGGTTACGGGGAGTTCGACCCGGTCGGTTCCAACGAAGCGGCCGAGGGACGTGCCCACAACCGCCGGATCGAAATCACCCTGCAGCCGAACATCGACGAACTCGTGTCCGTCCCGAAAGGCACGTGAAGTCTCGTTTCCTGGTGGGGCGCTGGCTACGCGTGACCCGCGTAACCACTCTTGCCTCCTGGTGGGCAGCTCGAGGGGAGCGGCAGTCGCTCCCCTCGACGTGCAGCGGGGCCCGGTACGGCGAGAGCGGAGCCGAGCGAGCGAAGCGAGTCGAGGCGGTGCGAAGCGCTCAGGGCCATGGGGGTGATGGCAACAAGACATCACCTGGGACTCAGCGCGACGCCGCGGAAGTATTCCTTGCCGCCCGCGTTGGCCGCGGCCACGACGCTCGATGTCCCGCTCCAGGGGCTGGACACGCCGTCGTCCGTGAACACGGCAATTCGATTGGGAATCTCGGTGGCCGTGCTGGCGATGAGCGTCACCTGGGAGTTGCCGGTCTTCAACCCTGCAAGACCACGAAAGCCGACCGCCGCTCCCCCATCGGCCGATGGCAGCGTCAGCGTCGCGGTTTGCTTCCACGTCCCAGCGACGAGGGCGAATCGTGCGATCCCCAAGGCCTGACCGCTGACGAGTGTATCGTCGGCAATGTACAAGGTGTCCGGGCCTGAACCGCTTCCGCTCATGTTGACGAAGACGAATTGCCAGGGGCTCGCCGACGCCGACGACACGGTCGGTAGGCCTGGCAGTGTGGCGACCGCCGGCGAGCCGCCGTCGGGCAAGCCCGTACCGATCGAGAAAACTTCGCCGGCCGTCGTATCTCCGCTGCCATAGAGCTGACTGTGGTAAATAGCCAGCAGGCGCACCGCAGTCGCATTGAGCATCGCGCCGTCGACGACGCCGAACGGGATGTACCAGATGCCACCGGTCGATCCCCCGTCGACCGTGCCGCCGAGACCGCCTACCCAGAAGGAGGTTCCGTCGGCCGTGACGGAGCTGCGGATGCTGTTGGCACTGTGGAATGCCGCACTCGAGAACTGCGTCGAGGTATCCACGTTGCCGGCCGAGTCGATGCGTGCGACGACGATCGTGTCCGCCGAATTGGCGGGATTGGCCGTGCCCAGCGCAGCGTTGTAGCCGGCCATGGAGAGGTAGTGACCGTCCTGCGATCGCGAAAGGCCCGCAATGGCGGCCGTTCCAGGCATCGTCAGGATCTCCTGTCCGGCATCGGGGGCTATCGTGGGCAGTGCGATTGGGGCCCCCATGAGTCCGCCATCGGACACGAGGCGCTGCTCGATGAAGACGGGGGCCGCGACGGTCGTCAGGAGTCCGCCGTCGCCCGCACCGATTCGCACGACGTCGAACGTGAAGGGAACGCAGCTTCCGGCGCCATTGCAGATGTCGCCCGCCCCGCACGACGTGCCCTCGGCCGCCTCGGCAACGCCGCACAGACCCGCGGTGCAGGTCGGGACCGAGCAGACCGTGTCCTGCGCGGGACAGTCCGACGCCACATTGCACTGGGGCTCGCAGACGATCGCAGCCGACAGTGAAGTGAACGCGACACCGGTACACGCACCACTATCGAGCAGGCCGATGGTCACGGTCACGGTCACCGTGCTGCCAGGGGTCGCGCACAGGAACTCCGGTGCAAGGGACGTAGCGCCCGGCCCGCCGTCGACGGGGTTCACGAAGCTGCCGCCGGTCGGCGGAGTCACGCTCCATTCGACGGTCGAAGGGGCGTTGGCCGCAACGCCGAGCTGCGCGCCCTGGCCGACCGCGAGTTCGGCCGGATCGACCGAAAACGAGGCGATGGCGGGGCAGACGATGGGGGGCTGATTCACCAGGATGACGCTGGCGTCGACCGCGACCGAGCCAGTCTGGATGTCGGCGTTGAGGCTCGCATCGGTCGGAACGGTACAGGTGACCAAGAGGGTGACGCTCGTGGTCTGACCCGCCACGACCCCGAATGGGTTCGAGGTTCCCGCACAGGGGTGACTTTCACTGTCCACGCCGAAAACGGAAATGGTGTAGCCGGATCCTGCGGCGATGCCCCCGGCGACGAACTCGACCGATTGTGCGTTGCCGATCGGTTCGACTCCGCTGTACGAGTTCGGTCCCGAGATCGTCCAGCCCAGCGAGGCCAAGGCGACATTCGTGCCGATCACCAAAGTCGCACCGACCGCCCCGGTATCGCCTTCAGGGCCCGGGTGGCCGCTGCCGGTCGTGCCCGTCGGATCGCCTACATCCGGCGCCACCTCGCGTGGGCTCGAACAGGCCAGAAAAAACGCTCCCGCCATCATCAGCGCAACGATGAAGGGTTTACCGAGTCGTGTCATTGCGGCTCCAACGATCTCCGCTGCGCCCCCCAGGAACGTGGCCGTCCAACACTGCGCGCAACTGGCCCGAAGTAGCACGAACGGCCGTGGCGTTTTGACGAACTCATCGCGACGATTTGTGACGACAGCCACGAGCCATCCGCAGCGCCGGTTCGCCGGTCCGGCAAATTGGGCCGCCCGTGAAAATTTCTTCCGAACGGATGCACCTGCCGAGGGCTTCACGCCGAAGAACCTCTCCATGCTCGCTTTGGCGCTTGGCTCGCTTGGCGCTTGCTATCGCGCAATTTTTGCGCCCAGGTGCATCCTTCCTCGCTCGCCGGCAGGAGCGGAGTGGCGATGGGCGCCAAGATCACCGATGCGGCCATGTCGCAACGCGCCGAGTGGGTCGCGCTGAGCCAGGGCGCTCAGGTCGTGAAGACCGAGCGCGTTCTCGACGACATCCTGCAACGCATCGAGGCGCATCCGAGAAAGAAGAGCGCGACACGCCGGCCGCTCCGGATCTCCTCCGCGTCAAAGGACGGTACCGTCGGCCGAGGGATCGGCCGAATGACGTGCTGACCGGGTAGCCTCTTTTGGAAGATATGCCCGCGCCTCCCACCGTCCCGTCGTGGCAGCTTGCGTTCCACGACCGCGTGGACCCGCACCGGCGCGGCTCCTCCGTGTCCGACATCATTCTCGGTGGCCAAGACGCCATCGTGAACATCCTCGGCGTACTGCTCGGCGTTGCTGCGGCGAGCGACAGCAAGCGCATTGTCTTCGCCGCCGGACTCGCGACCGCCTTCGCTGAATCGCTTTCGATGGCCGCCGTCGCCTACACGACGAACGTCGCTCAGGGCGACGTGTATCGCAGTGAGCGCGAGCGCGAGTACCGCCACGTGCGCACGGTGCCGGCCGTCGAGCGCGAAGAAGTGCGACAGCTCTATGCGCGAAAGGGATTCGACGGGGAACTGCTCGACCGCATCGTCGATCGCATCACGGCCGATCCGGACGTTTGGGTCGCAGTGATGATGACCGAGGAGCATCGGCTCACGCCGATCGATCGGGCGCGAGCCCTGCGTTCTGCGCTGGTCGTCGGACTGGCTTCGATCGTCGGGTCTCTCTTGCCCCTCGTGCCGTTTCTGTTTCTCGGCACGCATGCCGCGGCTTGGGCAACGGTCGTCGTGGCAGCCGGTATGCTCTTCGGCGTGGGAGCGTACAAGGCGCGTGCGACGATGGGGCGGCCGTGGAAGTCGGGATTGGAGATGACCGGAATCGGAATGGCGAGTGCCCTTGCGGGCTGGGCTGTGGGAGCCTTGTTCCGGTAAGCCCCGGGGTCGCCTCCGATGCGTTCGATCCTCTGCGCAGTCGCCGTTCTGGTCGGCGTGTTCCTCGCCGCCGACTCGGCGCAGGCGCAAGACCCCTTCGAGATCCAGGTCTACGACGCCACGGCCAACCCCGTGGGCGTGCCTGGACTCGAGCTGCACTTGAACGATTGGGTCACCGGTCGCCGCTTTCCGAGCGGGTCGGAAGCTCCGCTGCACGGACAGTTTCACGCGACGTTCGAACCGTCGTGGGGAGTCCTGCCGTTCTGGGAAGTGGGGGCGTACGTGCAGTTTGCCGTGAGATCCGACGACGGCGTCGCGGACTGGGCGGGTGCGAAGCTCCGTTCGAAATTCGTGACGCCGCCCACCTGGGACGCCCACTGGCGCCTCGGGATCAATCTCGAGGTCTCGTACCTGCCGGCCACCTACGACGCGAACCGTTGGGGCAGCGAGGTGCGGCCCATCGTGGCCTACGAAGACGAGCGCTGGCTATTGGCATTCAATCCCATTATCGATCAAGCGCTCGCCCGGCCGGGTGCGTCCGAAGGCCCCGTGTTCGATCCCGCGCTCAAAGTCGCGCGCAAGGTGGGGCCGGTCGCGTTGGGCTTCGAGTACTACGGCGGCATTGGCCCGGTCGCGTCGCCGCTGCCCCTTGCCGACCAGACGCACCTGTTGTTCGAAGTGATCGATCTGCTCTCCATCGAGCATGTGGAGCTGAACCTCGGCCTGGGCGAAGGGCTGACGCCGGCAAGCGCTGGGATGATCGTCAAGGCCATCATTGGCTACACGTTCGAAAAGTCGGCGACGCTTCCACCTCCTCCGGTCCCGCAGAGGACCGCACGGTAGGCTTGGCCACCCCCGATCCCCCTCCGCGTTCACTTCGCAATCTTCAACAGCACGCCGCCAGACGACCCTGGGTTGGTCGGGACGACGACGTACGCGCTCGTGTCGTCGATCGCGAGGGCGATCGTCGCTCCGGTCCCCCCGCTATTTCCGCAACCACTGGCGCCGTTCGTGGCGCTCGTCGCTCCGAGGTTGCCCGCGAGGCGCAGCGGTGCCCCGCCGTCGCTCGTGGGGAACTGCCAGAGGCTCTCGTCGGTCGCGACGTACACATACGACGGGTCGGCCGCGATTTGAAGCGGCTGCTCGGAGGTGACGAGTGTCGCGAGCGTCGTCACGGCGCCGCCGGTCTCGGGGACACGACTCACCTGAAGGACGCACGCATTCGCGTTGTTGTTGCCAATCGTAACGCTCCCGCTCGTGGCCCAGTACACGTCCGATCCGTCCGTCGCAATCGCGTTGGGGCAGCCGTTGGCGTCCGGCGCGATCGTCGCTCCCGTTCCGCCCGCGATCGGTGCTCGATCAATCTCGCATGGCCCGTTCGGTTGGGTGACCACCGCGTAGATGCCGTTGGCATCGACCGCGACGCCTCCGTTCGAATTGCCGAAACTGGCGAGGACGGACACGGCGCCGCCGCCGGTCGGTACGCTCCCCACTTGAAAGGTCCCGTTGACGTTCCAGGACATGAAGATCGTGGCTTGGAAAATGACCATGGACGACAGCGTGCCGACGGTGCTTGTCGTCGGGAATGTTCCGACGACCGACGGCGGCGAGGCGCTGGCGTCGGCCGCATTCGTCGGGCTTGCGGCGACGACCCAGCCGCCCGTGCCTGTGAAGTTCTGCGCGAGGTAGTAGATGCGGGAGTCGTCGACCGCGAAGGGCATATCGGTCAACTCACCCTGCTGCGACGGCGCGACCGCCGTAACCGGCGTCCCCCCGGCTTTCGGGACGTCCTCGATCATGGGGTTTGCGGACGACCAGAAGAAGACGTCGTCCGAATTGATCGCGATGGGCCCGAGAACCACCCCGGTCGACAACGTGGGAGGACTCGTCGTGCACGAGCCGTTTTCGCAGCGTGCGCCCTGATCGCATGCCGTTCCGCACATCGAGCAGTTCTGCGGATCGCTCGTGACGTCGGTTTCGCACTGGTCCGGGGTCGAGCAGCTCGCAAACCCGACGGTGCATGGATAAGGACCGTCGAACGACTGGGTGCACCCCGCCGCGAGGGCGGCCGTGGCGGCAGCCAGAACCGCGCGTCCGATCGCCGCGCGTGCCGTCCACGAGAGCGGCATCCTCACGGCCCTCCCGTGCGCAGTCCGAATCGCGTTGCGCGTTCCCGCCGGCATCGCGCGTTGGGCTCATAGAACGCGCCGATCTGGAGTGTCCCGGCCGGCCCCCCCCCGTTCGCGTCGCTTTGGCCCCACAGGTCGGCGACGACCCGTGCTCCCCAGTCGCAGAGAGGCTGGATGTCGATCGCCGCCCACGTGCCGTACGTGGCCTGAACGCGGCCGGTTTGGACGTCTTTGATGTCGAGTTCGATCGTTCCGACCTCGGGCCCCACATTCAGGGCCACCCAATCGATGGGGATTCGTAGCGCGATCCGCAGCGTCGACGCATAGGCGGTCACCTGCGCCTTCGCAGGAAGGGCGTAGTTTGTATGGAACGTCGCCCGCTGCATCGTGCCGGACCCCCAGGCTGTCTGCAGGAAGGTACCGAACCAGCGCGTGAGGATCCCACCGGCCAGCGACACCCCGGTGGCTGCGCCCAATCCGCCTCGGTAGGTTTCGGGCATTTCGTTGGTTCGAAAGCTCGAGGGGTCGAGCATCCAGACGTCGATGCCGATCCGAAAGCGCCCCGGAGTCCCTTGTGGACCGGCGAAGTTGAACGGAGCGTCCGACGGAAGCGCACCCGTCACGTCGACCCCCTTCTCTGGATCCACAACGACGCCGGTCTCGAGCCACGTGCACTCCGGGATGCGCGCGCGGATCGTGTGCCGACCCGGCGTCACCGCGTAGTCCACGTGCTCGACGACGTTGCGCCCGAGCGAATCGCTCCATTGGCGCTTCACGTCCGCGGGCGGGAGTACGTCGGGGCCGTCGAGGTAGAGCACCAACCCGTCTTCGGGGCCTCGCGCCTCCGGCCCGTCACACCCGATCGCCGCGCGGATCTTCGGCTTTTCGGGCGCGGCGATCCGGTCCAGGACGACGTCGACGGACCGCACCTCGCGGTCCTTGATGACGACCTCTGTCTGGAACGGGCGCATCCCGGGCGCCGTGACGCGGATCGCGTGACCGCCGGAGGCGACGGCGAGATCGATCAATCCGGTGGCGATCGGCTTCGCGTCGAGCTCGATCGTCGCGCCGGCGGGCGCGCTGACGATGAGGCGCCCTTCGTGCAATTCCTTCTCGAGCTTCACGTCGATACTCACGGTCGCGCTTCCGCCGACCGGCAGCGTCTGTTCGAACGGCCGGAACCCGTCCTTGACCACGCGCAGGTGCCTCTCGCCGATATCGAGAGCGACCGGCCCCGGCAGCGGGGAGACCCCCACGACCGAATCGTCGACGGTGATCTGCGCGCCATCCTCGCTCACCTTGAATGTCGCGTCCGTGGTGAACGGCGCCAGGGCCTGGACGAGGTCCCGCGCGTCCTTGCGGTCTTTGTCCGTCAGGGTGCCGGCCCCTTCGGCCAGGTAGCGATGGAGTGTCGCGATGACCTTTGCGTAGTGCCGCAAATTTTTTTCGCAGAACGCGACGTTCCACAGCAGCCGGGCGTCGCGCGATTGGTCGTATGCGCTCGAGAACTTGATGAGCGCCCCGGCAAAGTCGCCATCGGACGCCAGCGTTCTGCCGGCCTCGTAGTCGGCCTTGGCCTGTCCTGCGAGCGCCTGCGCCAGTGGCTTCGAGGTCGTGGAGCCCGTCTGCGCGCTCGCAGCCCCCGCGCACGGCAGCCACTGAATCGCGGGCACGACGACGGCCACGCACGCGATCACCGTGCGTCTCCTCATTTCAATTCCATGTGCAGTCCGCCGGTGCTCGTGCTCGCCGGCGGCGGCGGCGCGGGCGGAGGGGCCGGCGCTGTCGTGGGACGAGCGGCCGTCGCCGCCGCCGGCGCATTGGCGATGGCGTCCTTGGACGGTGCCGAGTCGATCTCGACCTTCGGCGGCAGGGGGCCGTCCTCGCCGATCGCGACGTCCGCGGACCCTTGGCGCCGTCCGGCCGACAGGCGGACGTGGTGAATGCTCCCGAGGGGTCCGGTCACCGCCACGACCCCTCCGTGCACGGGCACGCCCACCCCATCGACCTCGGCTTGCGCGTTCGGCGGAAGCACAACGACGCGCACGGTTCGATCCGGCGCCGGCCGTTCCGCGGGCAATGGCGTCAGCGATTCGACGGCCATGGGCACCGCCCTTGGCGCAGGAGAGAGCACCGCCGTCGCCCGGATCGCGTCGCCATGCGATCTGGCCATCCGCCACGCGCCCCAGCCGAGTACGGCCGCCGTCGCCACCGCAACGGGGACGATCCAGGCCGCTCGGGCGGTGCGCGAACGGGGCTTCGGTCGCGTGTTCGTAAGGCCCATCATCGTGGCGTCTGCTGGCGCCGCCGTTGCCACGACCGGGGGGGGTTGCAGCCCTTCGAACGACGGTCCAGGAGAGCGCATTCCGGAAGTCAGCTCGAGCCTCGGCGCCGCCGAAGCGCGGTCCCGCTCCGGCATCGGCACGAACATCGCCGCCGTGAGCGCGTGTCCGGCCGGCAGCTGTGCGCCGATGGCATCCGCCATCTCCACCGCGGACGCGAAGCGCTGCGCCGGGTCGAGCGCCAGCGCACGATGCACGATGGCCGCCACCTGCGGGGGCACCCAGGGCGCGAGCTCCTGCACATGGCGAGGGATCGCAGAGCAAATCTGGAGGATGAGTTCCCCGAAGGTCTCGACATGCCCGTGCGGTGTCGTGCCGGTCAACGCCTCGTAGAGCACGACGCCGAGCGACCAGATGTCGGTGCGATGATCGAGGTCCTTCTTGCCGCGCGCCTGTTCCGGCGACATGTAAATGGGCGATCCGAGCATGGCGCCGGTCTGCGTCAGCCCGGCACCTTCGGCCCCCGCGAGCGGGTCTTGGTGGACCTTGGCGATGCCGAAGTCCAGCAGCTTGACGACGATGTCGCCGTCCTCCCGCTTCGCGAGGAATAGGTTCGCCGGCTTGATGTCCCGATGCACGACGCCCGCCTCGTGCGCCTTGCGCAGTCCGAGGCACGCTTGCGCGGCGATGCGTAACGCCAGGTCCGGCGCGATCGCCCCGAGCCTCGCCATCGCCTGCTGCAAGTCCTCGCCGACCAGCAACTCCATCACCGTGTACGGGCCGCCCGTCGCCGGGTCGACGCCCGTGTCGAGCACCTGCGCGATGTACTGCGACTCGATCGCGCCGCTCGCCATCGCCTCGCGCTGGAATCGGCCAAGGACCTCCGGGTTCTTCGTAAGCGACCCGGTCGCGATGACCTTGACGGCTACGCGCCGGCCGGTTCCCCGGTGGCGGGCTTCGTACACGGCGCCCATCCCGCCTGCACCGAGCTGTCGAACGATTTGGTACTTGCCGTCGAGAATAGAGAGCGGCGGCAGCGCAGCAGATTGCACGAAATAGCCCCTGACTAGCCACGTTACCCGCTCGCACGGGCCAGTGAACCAGTTAACCGCCCGAGCGACACCCGAGTTTGGGGACAGAGGGCGCCGGTCTGCGCCAGCCTGCGCCGGCTGACCTCCAGGGTGCGACCCGCACACCCTTCAGCCCCATGGCGCGGAGCATGCAAGCTTCGAGAACCCAAGAGGCCACCCTATGCTGATGATCATTCTCGTTGTGTGCTTGTTGTTTGCCCTGGGCTTCGGAGGCTGGGGGCATTCTCGTTGGGGCTATACGGGATGGTCGCCGGCGGGCGTGCTCGTGGTCGTGCTGGTGGTTCTGTGGGCCACCGGAAGCCTGCACACGTAAGAGCGCCCGTACGGACGGCCCGGGGGCGGCGGTCGATCGCGCTCAACGGCCGGGCAAGCTGCCTCCCTCCGCTGGCGGGCCGGCGATCGTCTTGACGTTGCGCCCGGTTGGCTCGGTTTCGCCCTCGGCGTCAAAGACGGCGTGCCCGCTGGCCGTGGCGTAGGCCAATGCAGCGGGAGCCGGCAGCGGCACGCCGTTCGCATTTTGCCAAAAGCTCGGCGCGTAGAAGGGCCTGCCGTCTGCGGCGCGAACCAGAACCCAGGGCGTATAGCGGGCGCCGGCCGGCGTTCGAACCCAGCGGCCGAGAAGCCAGTACCAGCGCCCGCGACGCAGCACCCATTCGCCATTGACCCACGCGTCCGCGCCCGCCGGCCGCGTCGGGATGACTTCGACTCGTCCGGGCGGGGGCGCGAAGGCGACCGGTGTTAGCGCGGTTGTGGCTTGAGCCGCGTACGGTGGGTGTGGCAGCGATTCGCCGCACGCGCCCGCAACCAGGGGCCACACGACGAGAAGTCGGGTCGCGCTCCGCCACACGCCGGTGGCTGAAGTACAAGAAGGACCCAGTCGATTGAAACGGTTCTCGTCAGCTCGGATGGTGCCGGCGGTGTTGCTTCGTGTCGGAGTCATCTCAGCGCTGCTCCTTTCGGCCGGCGCGTGCAGTCGCATTCCCCAGGGCCGCTCCGCGGTGGACTCCGTCCGCATCTTGAACACGCATGAGCTCGACTCGGCAGCGATCGAGGACAAAATCGCCACGGAGGCTTCGACCAAGTTCCTTTTCCTCTTCCAGGGCATCGCGTACGACTATTTCGTCTACGACGAGGCGACGCTCCAGCGCGATATGGCTCGTGTGGAGCGGTTCTATCGATCGAAAGGCTTCTTCGACGCGCACGCGCGCGTGGCTCACGTGCTGCAAGTGAGCCCCCGTCACGTTCGCATCGAAATCCTCGTCGACGAAGGTCCCCCGACGCGGAATCGAAAAATCACCATCGCCGGAATCGACGCGCTGCCTTCGAACGTCGCCGCCGCGGTGCACCAGGCGGCGCAAACCGCGCTAGTCGATGGCGGGCGGTTCGACGAGACCCGCTTCAAGGATTCCGAAGACGCCTTGAAAAAGGCACTCACCGACCTCGGCTACGCGTACGCGACGGTCGAGGCTCAGGCCGAAGTCGACATCGGGACCCACTGCGCCGACTACGGGTTCAAGATTGTGCCCGGGCCGATGGCGACGTTCGGGCCGATCACGTTCCAGGGTCTGGATCGGCCCGCGGCGCCCAAGAACTCGATTCCCGAGGCCCCTCTACTGCGAGCCATCGACATTGCGCCCGGAGCGACGTACTCGACGGCGCAAATCGACGAAGCGACCCAGGCGCTGTTGGACTTGGGCGTCTTCGCCTCCGTTCAGATCGTTCCGGCGCTCGTCCGGCCGCCGCCGGACCATCCGAGCGTGCCGCTCACTGTCAAAGTCGAGCCCGGCCGGCTCCGGCAAGTTACGCTGGGGGGTGGGTTCGAGATCGACGAGATCAAGACCGAAATCCATGGGATTGCCCAATGGGAAAATCGAAATTTCCTGGGCGGCTTGCGCGATTTCAGGGCGACGTTCCAGCCGGGCGTAGTCCTCTATCCCTATCGCTTCGATAACTTGAAAGGGAGCCTTCGTCCGCTGCCCGAAGAGCGGCTGAGAACGGAACTGCGCCAGCCCGGCTTCATCGAGGCAAGGACGACCGGTTTTCTCCGGCCCGAGTTCAACATCTTCCCGATGCTCGTCGAAATCAACCCGCCTCCGAACAGTCCCGTGCCCGGCTTCTTCGAAGTGAAAGTGCCGATCGGAGTCGAGCGGACGTTCTGGAAAAGGCTCTACGTCGCCCTCGGCTACACCTTCCAGATCGAGGCTCCCTTCTCGTACATCGACAGCCTCGATCCGGGCCTGCGGACGGTCACGTTCTCATTCCCGGAGCTCGTCACGCATCTGGACTTTCGCGACAGCGCAACGCACCCTCACGCCGGGATCTACCTCGGCAATTCGCTTCAGGTCGCCGGCGGCATCTTCGGGGGGACGGCGACCGACGTACGCGTCCAGCCGGAGGTTCGAACGTACCTGCCGATCGCGCGTGGCGTGACGTTTGCGACGCGGGCTTCGGTGGGCTTTCTCTGGTCGTCGAACTACGGCAAAGGGTGGAATAGCGAGCTCGAGAACTCGGCGACGACCGTGGCGAACAGCAGCTCCGGGGTCACGCCGCCGCCGACCGCGACGCTGGAGCAGGCGCGGGCGACCCTTGAGCACGACGTGGAGACGATGTACTTTCGCGGTTTCTTTTCGGGCGGCCCGACGACCAACCGCGGCTTTCCCCTGCTCGGCGTCAGCCCCCACGGCGTCATCCCGTTTCTCAATCCGGGAACGGCCTCGCAACAGGTCACCTTCGGCTGCGACACGAACAACACGCAAACGGCGCAGCCATTGGCTCAGTGCTTTCTGCCCGTCGGCGGCTTCACGTTGTGGGAATTTCAAAACGAATTGCGCGCCGAGATCGCGGGGCCGCTTTCGGGCGCCGTGTTCTGCGATATGGGCGACGTGTCGCCTCAGGAAGGCGACATCCGTCTCGGTCACCTTCACCTTTCGTGCGGCATCGGCGCCGCCTACGACACGCCGGTCGGTCCCATTCGGCTCGACCTCGGGTACCGCGTGCAGCCCTTGCAAGTGCTGGGGTTCAGGAGCGAAACGGCCGCATCGAACGCCGATCCGGTCAACGGCCTGCAGCCTACGATTTTCAAAATCCCGGTCGCGCTGGCCGTCGGCATCGGGCAAGCGTTCTAGTGGCCGTGCATCCGACGCCGGGGCCCTTGGCAGGGGCTGAGTCGCTCCACGATCGCTCCAATCGGCGCGTCGCCGAACCGCGCACGCCGGCCCGCATCCTGCGGCTTGTCGCTCGGTCGGCGGGGGTCGTGCTAATCTTCGTCGTCAGCGCCGTCCTCGGCGCGATCGTTCATCTGGACACGCCGCGCGTTCGCCTGTGGTCCGCGCATTTTGTCAACGCCATCTTGGCGCCCTTGTTCCAGGGACAGATTCACATCGACCGCATCGGCGCGCTCGGACCCTTCGGCGTATCGAACACGGACGCCACGATCACCGATGCGACCGGACGTCCCGTCATCGTCGCTCGAGGGGTTCGATCGAGCATCCGAACGCTCGCGCTCGTACGTTCGGCACTCCTCGCGCGGGGGGCGCCGCTCACGATCGATCTGTTCGACGTGTCGATCGATCAGGGCGACGTGCGACTGGACACCGACGCCCAAGGTCGGCTCGATCTCGTTCGTACTTTCGATCCAAGGACGTCGAGCCCGTCCTCGAGCGCGACGGATCGCGGGGTACGGTTGGTCATTCGTGGCATCGCGCTGGGACACGTCCGCGCGCACGGTCAGATCGCCGGCGCCCCGGCGCTCGACGTCGATGCGAACGACGTCGCGGGCGCGTTTGCGTACTCGCCCGACGCGATCGAAGGCGACGTCGTCCGGGCGTCGATCGCCGCGCATCGCATCGCAAACGGCGCGGACGTCGTGGGGTCGCTCCGAGGACACATCCGGGGGCCCTCCGACCCGAAGGCGAAGCTCACCGGGCACATCGACTGGCAAGGGCTCGTCGGCGGGATCGCCCATTCCGTTCGCGCGACGATCGACGGCGATCAGGTCGACGCGACGATCGAAGCCCCTCACATCGATCCGTCGGCCCTGCGATCCATCTGGGTCGCATCGCCCCTCGATCGACCGGCCGCGTTTCGCATCGAATCGCACGGCACGCTTCCGGACGTCCATTTCGATGCGAATGCCGCGTTGGGCGATGCCGGCTTGCATGCCGCCGGCTTGTTGTCCGTGGGCGCCGATCGGCACGCCCGCGTCTCGTTCGAATCGCACGGCATCGACATTCGCGATCTCTTCGGGTCCGGCCCCGCTTCGCGCCTGGGCATGAACGGCGATCTCACGGCCGCCGTCCAGGCGGACGGCGCCATCACCGCGGATGCGACCCTCCGCATCGGCGGCAGCGTCGGATCCCACGAAATCCCGGCGGCATCGATCCGCACAACGGTCCGGCACCCGGACACAAGTCCGCTGACCGGGCGCGCTGACGTCGTGATCGACGAGCCTTCCGCACCGACGCGCCTGCACGTGACCGTCGGGTCCAAGGGCCTGCCCACTCTCGACTTCGCCCTGACGTCGGATGCCGTCGATCTCGATCGGGTGCCCCAACTCCACCGCGCGGCGCAAGGCAGCGCTCACGTTCGGGTCGACGGCAGCCTGGATCTCGGACGCATGACCGTCGACGCGCGGGTGCAGGCTCGCGCGGCCCACGTCGCACGCGGATCCACCCGCGCAGACCGCATCTCGCTCGAAGCTCGAGTGCACGGCGTCGTGGCCGATCCCCAGTTCGACGTGACGTTGCACGGTGAAGGCCTCGTCGTCGCGGGTGAGCGCCTTTCGGTGGGCGACGTCCGCGCCGTCGGCCGACCGACGGCTTGCCACGTCGTCGCGTCCGTGCACGGGCCGGACGTTCCGGCGGCGGAGGCGCGCTTCGATGCCGGGCTCGATCGCGGGCTCTCGCTTACGGCGATTGACGTCGCGCTCGCTCGATCGGGCGAACGGGCCGTTGTCACCGCGAACCGCGTTCGGGTGGACGCCGAGGGCATCCGTGTCGAGGACGCGCGGATTCAAGGACTCGGCGCTCCGATGACCGCTACGTTTGCGATGTCGCCAGCCACTGTGCGCCTGCAAGCGTCGACGGCCGGAATCGATCTCGCGCGCGCCGGCCGGCTGGTGCACGTCGAAAGCCCAATCGAGGCCGGGACCCTCGCCTTCGATGCGGACGTGGATGTGCGCCGAAGCGGCGGGGCCCGCGGCCGCGCCACCCTCACCGTGAGCGGGGCCTCGATCGGAACCGTTCGGAATGGCGGCGCCGCGCTGGAGGTCCAGTTCGCAGGGCGCACGATCGCCGGCAAGGCCCACGCCGACGTCCCCGGCGTCGGATCCCTGGGGATCGATGGGCCCAAAATCGAGATCGCCGGCACGGCGCCGCTGTCGATCGCCTCGTGGAGGCAAGCATACGGATCCATCGGCATCGACGCGCACGTCGATCTGACCAAGGCGGCCGCGATCCTTCCCGCAGAGACCGCGTGGCTCGGCCAAGCTCGTGGAGACGTGGTCCTCCGGGCGCATGGGCGGCGCGATCCCGCGTCGACGCCCGAGATCGGCATCTCGGTCATGACGCACGACTTCGCGTACGCGCCCAGGACGCCGACATCTCGTCAGATCGACGGGGTCCTCGTGGTCGAATCCCCGCCTTGGCACATCGAAGGCGTCGACTTCGACGTCGACGGCAGCGTCGACGCGCAGACCGGCAGGATCGAGGTCGTGACGCGGATCCACGATCACCAGGGAAATCTCACCGAGGTGCATGCCGCTTCGCCGAACTTCCCGGTCGAGGATCTGTTCGAGAACACGGATCGCCTCGCGTCCGATCTCCGACAAACGGCGTTCGATGTGCATGTCGACGTGCCGGAGCGAGGGCTGGGCGACCTACCGGACCTCTTGAAGCAGGACTTCGTCGACGGCACGCTCAAGGCCGATCTCCGTCTCAAGGGCACAGTGCTCGATCCGGAAGTCGCCCTCGCTGCGACGTTACGGAACTCTCGCTTCTCGAGCGAACAGACTTCCGCGACTCCGATGGATTTCGACATCGCGGCGCACTACGACGGCCGCCACGGCACCGCGTCGGTGAAGGCCCGCGCCAACGGCCGGCCGATGCTCGACTTCGAGGGACAGGGCGATTCCGCCCTGGGGTCGTGGCTCGATAGGACGGGCTCACCGGCTTGGAAGGCGTCGGCTCGAGCCCACTTCACCAACTTCCCGCTGGAGACGATCCCCGCCCTCGACGACAGGCTCGTTTCCGGTCGAATGAGCGGCGACTGCTCTCTCGTCGATCTCCACGACGACGCCCGCCTCGAGGGAGCCCTCGATGTGGAAGAGCTTCGGATCGGAAGTTACCGCTATCGCTCAGCCCAGATCAAGCTCGGTGCCGACGGTCACGATGTCGACGCCGAGGCTCGCATCGACCAAACCGACGGCTTCGCCCGGGTCAAGGCCCGTGCAGCGATGACTTGGGGGTCCAGACCGAGCCCGACGCTGGATCCCTCGAGGCCACTCGACATCGACCTGACGACCCAGAATTTCCGCATTGGCGTGCTGCAGCTCTTTCTGGGCGGCACGCTCGACGAACTCGATGGACGTCTGGATGGCGAGACGCACATCGAGCTCGACCGGAAAACGAGAGGCGCGAAGCTGTCGGGCAACCTCGCGTTGAGCCGAGGAGCGATCGAGGCTTCTGCGGGCGGTGGCGAGTTCCACGACATCGCCGCCAAGCTTCGCTTCTCGCCGGACGGGACGATAGCGCTCGAGTCGCTGACGGCCTCGGGCGTGACGGGACGGCTGCAAGCGACCGGGTCGGCGCACCTGGACGGGACGCGCCTCACGTCGGCCAAGGCGGTCATCGAGATCCCACGCGGTTCGGGGATCCCGATTAGCGCGGCCGGCTCCGAAGTTGGCACGATCGACGGCCGGATTGAGGTCTCGGCGGTGACGTCGGATGAGGGACGCACGACGGGCGTCAGCGTGACCGTGCCTCATTTGCGCGTCGTATTGCCGGACGGATCGACGAACAACGCGATCGCACTCGAACCGATGCCCCGCGTTCGCATCGGCGTGCATCGAGGGCAGCCCGACACGTTCGTTCTCGTTCCGATCGATCCGGTACAGTCCGCCGATTCGGGATCGTCGGGCACCCGGGCGCGTCTGAACGTCGCCGCGAAGCTCGTCGACGTTCAGGTGGTCCGCGGCACCGACATCCGAGTCGACCTCGACGGCGGCCTGACGATTGCCGCCGGCGCGACCACCGACGTCACGGGACAGATCCATTTGAAGACCGGCGGTCAGATCGCATTTCAGGGCAAAAATTTTACGGTCGAAAGCGGTACGGTGACGATGGTCGGGCCGGATCCATCGAACCCGCAAGTCCTCCTCAAGGCGGGTTGGACGGCCCCGGACGGCACGATCGTGTACGCGAACTTCATCGGTCCGCTCAAGACCGGAAAGGTCACCCTCACCTCCGAGCCGCAACTGCCGCAACAGCAAATCGTCGAGCTCTTGGTGTTTGGGTCGGCGGTGGTGCAGGAGCAATCGTCATCGGCCTCGGCCACGACGACCGCGGTCGGGCCGGTCGGGGGTCAAGCCGCACAACCCTTGAACCACCTGCTGAATCAGTTCGGTCTCGGTGCCGTGACGACGACGGTCGACACGACCCAATCGGCGAATCCGAAACCCGAGGTGGCGGTCCGAATCGCACGCGACATCACGGTGCAGATCGCCTATGTGCTCGGAGTGCTTCCGCCCGGCGTGAACCCCGATACGACCCTCGTGACCGTCGACTGGCGGTTCGTGACGCAGTGGTCTCTCGCATCGACGCTCGGGAACGCGGGGTCGGCGATCTTCGACCTCTTGTGGAAGACGAGCTACTGACCCGCGTCGCGGTCCACGGGAGGGCGGATCACGCTCCGGAGCCCGTCAGCGCCTCGAAGCCGGAGATCACGTCGAACAGTTCCTCGTCGATGCCGCTCTGGCGCAGCCGGTGAAACGCGCTTTGCAAATGCTCGAGCAATTCATCGATGTTCTTGTCCGCTCGCTGCATCGCCGCAAGGCGGCTGGCGTTCTCGCTCGCAAGCGACTCGGCGCAGGCCCGGAAGAGCGAAATGAAAATATACTCGCGAACCAGGGCGAGCAGCGTCGCGCTGCCGTGACCCAAAACCTCTGGCAGGCGGCCCGTCGGCCAGCGCATGCCGACGAGCTTGCGGCGCCACTCTTCGTCGAGTGGGAGCAGTCGTTGACCGACCGGCTCGTAGGCCGATCCGGCCGCGGGCCGGTTGTGGAACAGGTGCAATTCGGTGACCTCGCCCTTGCTGTGGCGCGTCTCGGTCTGCACGAGAATTTGCTGCACCAGGGGTGTAATGGCGGCGACGCCGTTCGGCACGGTCAAAGGATCCATCAACGGCAGGCCCGCCTCCGAAAGGCGCGCGCGAACGCGCGAGCCGACGGCCCAAACCAGCGCCCTCCCCGGAAGCGCTCGGATGGCCTGGATCGCATAATCCGCCACCACGTCATTGAACTGGCCGACGAGCCCCTGGTCCGAGCCGAATACGACGGCACCGGTCACGTCCCGATCGGTCCGTCCTGTCCCCTGCCGGGTCGGAGCCGCCGGTTCGGTTTTGCGAAAGCACGCGCCGAGACCGAGCTCCACGGTCCAGTAGTAGTCGGCGAGTGCCCGCACCGATTCCCTGTACTGTTCGATGCTCGACGAGGCCAAAACCTTCATTGTGCGGACGACGGATTGGAGCTCTCCAGCGCTCTCGATTTTTCGGCGCAGACTGGCCGTCGTATCGCTCACGGTGTCGCCTTCGGCGCGGTGGGAGGCTTGGGTGGGGTCTCCGGCTTGGGTGGATTCGGCGCGGTCTTGAAGTCCGCTGGGGGCGTGGCTCCAGGGGGATGGGGAGCCTGGGGTGGAGTCTCCGGCTTGGGCTGAAAGGGCGCGAGTGCAGCGCGAGCCGTGTCCACCGTCGTCTTGCGATCCGCGTCGCTCAGCTTGGGCGCGGTCTCGAACCGGGCGAGCACGTCCGCCGAAATGCCGGCCGCCGCGGTTTGCACGGCGCGTTCGGCGTCGGTCATCCGGTCCATCGGCACCGCATCGAAGAGTTCGGCCGTCAGCGCCAGCAGAACGGCGATTTGCGCAGGGACCGATACCGGGCTGAGCTCCGGCTGCTTGAGGCACGCTCGGATGCGCCTTCCGTGCTCGATGGTCTTGCGCGTGCCGTCGTCCAAGCGGGCGCCGAACCGCGCAAAGCTTTCGAGCTCCTCGAACTGCGCGTACGCGAGCTTGAGGTCGCCGGCGACCGCTCGGAACGCCGCACGCTGCGCCTCACCGCCGACACGCGAGACCGATTTGCCGACGTCGACCGCAGGCAGAACGCCCAATTCGAAGAGAGACGGCGAGAGGTAGATCTGTCCGTCCGTAATCGAAATCAAGTTGGTCGGAATGTAGGCGGAAATGTCCTGCGCTTCCGTCTCGATGATGGGAATCGCGGTGAGCGAGCCGTTGCCGAGCTCCGCGCGCAAGTGGGTGGCACGCTCGAGCAGTCGCGAGTGAATGTAGAAGATGTCTCCGGGAAATGCCTCGCGGCCCGGAGGTCGTCGCAGCAAAAGGGAAATCTCCCGATAGGCCCGGGCGTGCTGGGTGAAGTCGTCGAAAACGATGAGCACGTCCCGACCCGCTTGCATGAAGTGCTCGGCGATGCTGGTCGCGGCGTACGGAGCGATGTAGATGAGCCCGGGTGGGTCGTTGCCTTCGGCCACCAGCACGACCGTGTAATCCATCGCGCCTCTCGCCCGGAGGGTCGCAACGGCTTTGGCCACAGCCGAGGCGCGCTGGCCGATCGCACAATAGACGCACACGACGTTCTGGCCCTGCTGGTTGAGAATGGTGTCGAGGGCAATGGCGGTCTTTCCCGTCTGCCGATCGCCCAAAATCAACTCGCGCTGGCCGCGTCCGATGGGAATGAGCGCATCGATGACCTTCAATCCGGTCTGCAGGGGCACGGTGACCGCCGCGCGGTCCATGATGGGCGCGGCTGGGCGCTCGATCGGCAGCCGATGGCTCGAGACCACCGGTCCATGACCGTCGAGGGGCTTTCCGAGCGGGTCGATGACCCGTCGTAACAAACCGTCCCCGACGGCCACATCCATAACGCGCCCCGTGCGCTCCACCTCGTCGCCGGCGTGCAGCTGCGAATAGTCTCCGAGCAGCACGACGCCCACTTCGCTCTCGTCCACGTTGAAGGCGATGCCGAGCGTGCCACCGGGGAACCGAACCAACTCCTCGAAGCCTACGCTCGGAAGGCCGGAGATTTTGGCGATGCCCGTGGTGACGGAGGTCACCCGACCGACCTCGTGCGGCACGAGTTCCGCCGTGAAGCCCTCCCGCGCTCGGCCCAGGTTCGCGAACGCGCCGTCGAGGACGCTTGCCAAGCTTTCAGGCGCGCGGTTCATGGGTGGGCCGGCGGGGTTGGCGGACTCTTGGCGTGCGGGTCGAGGATCTCGCCGACGCCCGCTTCGAGCGACCCGAGGTATCCCGCGATGGTCCACGACAGTTTCTGGCCGTTCGTCGCGATTTCGACTCCGCTGATCAGCTCGGGCGCCGTTTCGAACCGAATGCGAACTTCGGCGGAGAAGGTCTCGTTGAGCGCATTTTGGATCGCGGCGCGCTGGTCCGCGGGCAGTCCGAACGCGCTGCGCACGATCGCCGGCTCGGACGCCCCTTTCAGAGCGTCGCCGAGCCGCGCCTTCGCCGGGCCATCCATCTGTCGCAAGCGACGTGTGAAGATCTCGCCCATGCGCTCTTCCAGACTCGTCGTGGCCAGATCGCTCAGCGCTTTGCGCGCAACGGAAAACACTTCCTGCTCGGTCCGGCGAGCGATGGCTTGGTTGATGTCGCGCGCCTCGTTTTTCAACCCTTCCTGTCGCTTGGCTCGCAGAGCGTCGGCCGCGTGCGTCGCTTCGCCGATCAGCCGCAGACGCGCGGCCTTCGCGTCTTCGGTCGCCTGGCCCAAGAGCGCCGCACGCTTTTGGTCGATCTCTTCGTTCTTCTTCGCGAACTCGTCTCGCTCCTTTTTGGCTTCGGCCTTCTTGGCATCGGCGTCCGCCATTTCCAGAGCGATCCGCTTCTCTCGAGCGTCGATGGCATGGAGGATCGGCTTGTAAAGAAAGCGCTTCATCAACCAGACGAGAATGACGAAGTTGAGCGCTTGCGCGCCTACGGTAAACCAGTCGATCAGCATGGGCTACTTTCCCGCGGCGATGACGTGATTCCAGAACGGATTGGCGAAGAGGAGAATCATCGAAACCACGAAACAGTAGATGGCTGTGGATTCGATCATCGCAAGGCCCACGAACAACGTCCGGGTGATGGTGGCCGACGCATCGGGCTGCTGGGCCAGGGATGTCACGGCCGTGGCGACCGCCCGCCCTTCCGCCAGCGCGGGCCCCATCGTGCCGAACGCGATCGTGATGCCGGAACAGATGATGGATGCGAGCGCGATGCTTGTCGTATTGTCCATAATGAATCCTTTGGGCGGGGTCGTCGGGCGTTTCAGGGCAAAGGCACGGGCTTGGGCTTGCGATCCCGCGTCCGCGTCGCGGCGGCGATGTAGACCGCGGCCAAAATGCTGAAGATGTAGGCCTGAACCATGCCGGTGAGCAGGCCGAGCGCAGTCATCACGATCGGAAAGACGAATGGAGTGATCGTCAGTAAAATGCCGACGATCATCGCCCCGCTCATCATGTTGCCGAAGAGGCGGACGGCGAGCGCCAGCGTGCGCGAGGCTTCGCCGATGATGTTGAACGGCAGCATCATGGGTGTCGGCTCGACATACGACTCGAGGTAGCGGCCGAGCCCCTGCTCCTCGATGCCGTAGAGCGGCACGGCCACGAATACGCACAGCGCGAGTGCGACGGTGGTCGACAGCGAGCCTGTGGGCGGTTCGAAGCCGGGAATGACCGTGCAGAGGCTTGCCGTGGCGACGAACAGAAACAGCGTTCCCAGAAAGCCCAGATACTTCTCGGGGTGTACAAGACCGACGTCTTCGATTTGCTTTTGGATCGCGGTGACGACGATTTCCAGAACGTTTTGCCAGCGGGCACGCTCGAGGTCCGTGGAGAGTTTGCGCGTGACGAGTCTCGACCCGACGGCCAGGACAGCCATCAATCCCCACGTGAACGCGATCGTGGCGTTGATTTTGACGAACCCGTACCGCCAGAAGATCCATTCATCGGGGCTGAGGCGCATGGCGGTCCTCCCGTGCCGGGCCGATCCGGCTTCGTCCCGACGGCTGCGTCAGCGCCGTGACGGCGGGACGCGCCAGAACGAATCCGAACAGGCAAAAAAGCAGCCTCGGCGCGTGACCCCCGCCGATCCAGGTGAAGCCGGTCAAAGCCACAGTCATTCGCACGACGAAGCTCGCCACCAGCCAAAGCGCGGGCCGCCGGGAGGAGGCCGCATGGAGAACCGTCCACCACAGGCCGCCGAAGAACGTCGCACCCAAAAGCCCCCCGGCCATCCACGCGAGCATCCATGTCAGGGCGTCATTCATCGGGGTCTCCTCGTGGCTCCCGCCCGAGGGCTTGTTCCTCCTTGGCCACCCAGCGCCATGCATTCCAACAGCCGAGCGCGAGCCCCGCCATGAGCAGCGCGAGCGTCCAGGAAAACCGACCGGGGTGCCTGGCGTCCAACCACATCCCGAGAGCCGCTCCGAGCAGTGTCGGAATCGCCACCGACCACCCGATGAGCCCCATCATGCCCAAACCGAACCAGACGCCTTCGGAGTGACGCCCCGCTACGATCTTGCGCGCCGCCTTGGCGCCGACCTGTTCGGCGAACGTCGGAGCGTGCTTCGCTGTTCCGGTCTTCTCCTCAGTCATGTTGAAAGACCGCCAGGCGATGCAAGAATCCGGCTTCCAACTTGACCATGACCGCTCGCTCGCTCTTCTCCTGTGCGTCGAGACTCCGAAAATCGCGTTCGACCGCGGCGCGCAAATGGCCGAGGTCGGCACCCCCGATGGCCCGGCGCACCG
>Ga0187859_10000495_pt1 | contig 26274 bp, 18 predicted proteins | sample June2016WEW_10_1_2_FD_133019 | JGI IMG/M metagenome (GOLD analysis project Ga0187859, IMG submission 133019) | Peatland microbial communities from SPRUCE experiment site at the Marcell Experimental Forest, Minnesota, USA - June2016WEW_10_10 | ecosystem: Environmental > Terrestrial > Soil >...
GCCAGCATCGCCGCCCGCTTCCGGATTGCCACCGGTTCCATTCGCCTGGTCGGCGTTCAGACCGTTCGGGAGAATGGAGAACGAAGGTGTGATGTGAGCATTGGGATACTGGTTGTTGGCAATGCCTACGCCGGAATTGAAGGCGTAGTGCGAACGGACGAATTCGGCGTCGCCGAAGCCGCCGACGGGGCCGAAGGAGCCGTCGTCGCTGAAGGGCAGGAAGTCAGCGACGGCTTTGCCTGGGTTCAGGCCGGTACCGTGGATGTCATCCTGAGCGAAAGCGATAATCGCTTCCGTTCCCACTGGATCCACGCTCTTGAGACAAGTCGCAGAGGCCGTATCGCAAATGGCTCGCAGAAGCGACCATGCACGATAGGTGCCGTTGACCAGGTTCGGGAAGTAGGCGCCAGCAGGCCAGACATCGCCTCTCAAGCAACCACCAGCACCACCGTTAAGAGCAGGGTTGCAGGTTGGCAGCGAACCACCCGCGTAGTTGGCAAAGATCGGGTCGACTCCATCCAACTGGAGGTAGCCGTAGCCCGGAATGGCCAGATTGGCAACGTTGCCGAAGCTGAAGAAGGTGTAACCGATGCTGTCCGCGATCAATCCGACGCCGGTTCCACCAGGCTTTCCGACTTCTTCACCGGTGCCGACCGCACGATACCGTTTTCCCAAGCCAGATCCCCCGAAATTGGTGCAGGGAGTGCCGGGAGGAACCGCAGCTTGCGGACCGCCCAGGGGGTTGATAGGGGCGTTGCCCGCGACGGCAACCAGGTTCGATTCTTGCGAGGTGGTGATGGCTACGTTAGAGTTGCTTACCGAAGAGCCTCCAGCCGCGCCACCTAAATTCCCGCCGTAGGAGCGGAACGAACTGAACTCAACCGTGTTCATGGTACCGGAAAGCGCTTCACGGAGGATGGGGTTAACTCCGAAATCCGAAGTGGATGGCGGCAGCCCTGGCGTGAATACGCCGCCGGCAAAGTTACCAATCGCATTGCTCGATCCACTGCAATCCACGCCGCCGAACAACTGACCAATGGGGCTCGGAGTGTAGGGGGTGATGCCGGCGTTGTCCTCGACGTTGTTGTACCAAGTCGAACCTGAGACCACGCTGCCCAAGCCAGCGGCGTTGGTACGGTTCGCGAGGAATACGATCGGCTCTTCGCCGACCGCGAAGACCGTGATGGTCTTGGAAATCGGAGCGTTGGTGAAAGGATCGGTTCCGCCCGGCAGTCCGAAAGCAACTGGGGTGGCGAAGGTTTGAGTGAAAGCGCTGGCAATGGAAGCGCCGATCAACGCGGTCGGGGAGGTGTTGTAGCCCAAACCCGACCAGGGAGACAGGGTGGACGTGGAGTTGGCGCGCTCGGTGGCAAACAGGGCATCTTCAGGACGGATGTCCGTCATGCCGGTGTTGAGGACGGACTTGTTGATCTTGTTGTAGACGTCGGCCGGGATCTCAGTGGCATCGCAGGTCGTCGCTCCGCCGCAGCTTGCTGCCGCGGTGGCGTCACCGTGCAGGAACAGTACTGGCTTGATCAGGTTGCCAGCCGCGTCGACTCCGGTCTGCACGCCGGTTGCGACAACAGTTGAAGCTCCGGCGAGGTAGGTGCGGACACCAACGGTGGAGTCCACTTGGTTGTAGTACCAGATATCGGAAGCATTGGCGCCATTGCAGTCGCCTGGCAGCGGGCAAACCCATGCTACCCAATAGGTAGCGGCTTCGACCGGGATCGCGTGATTACGGCCATCGACCACCCCAACGCAGGGCGTTCCGGGTTCGACGCTGTCAGCGCAGGAGCCTTTGATGGTGAAGTGGTGGACATTACAGGTTGTTCCGATGTTGCCAACGCCCCCGCAAGTTGTGGTATTTCCTGCGACGTCATTTACCACCGTGAGAGCGAATTGTTGGTACATGGCCGAGGAGCCCGAGGCCGCATAATGCAGGGTTTCTTGAGCATTCGCCGCCGGAATGGCAGCGACCGCCGCAGCCATGACCAAGGCTACGAAGAGCAGCTTAATCCTTGTCATCTGTAAATCTCCTTTTCGGAAGTCAGGATCGTACGTTGGTTGGGGTTGATCCCCGTGGGGCACTGCAGCGACCGAAACCCTGCAGGCCAGGAACATAGCGGACTGGGGTGACATTACCGAGGTAACTATCCACTAAGCGTGTGATCGCAGGATGACCGCAGTATTAAACGCGCGTGAATTTTTGGCTACGAAACGGTGCGGCCTGTGGAAAACAGGATGAAACTTTTGAATTGTCAAGATCGATAAGACAGCAACGGAGCGTGGCAACGCTCGACGCGGCGCGGGTCATCGGGGGCAGGCGATTCCGACTCGTGAGCGGCTTTGTAACCCGATTTTAATCTGGTAGTCATCCTTTCGTAACACTTCATCCCTTAGACTATGCTGCTCTTGCTTCGTGCGTCGTTGGAAGACTCCCAAATTCTTGGACATCCGGCACTATGAATAATTTCGCTCGATCAGCTTGGGGGAGAACACTTGTCTTTTCGCAGGGAGGTACGTTTGTGAGGTTTCGACCCGCACTGCTGAGTTTATGGGTGCTGATTTTAAGTTCGGCGGTCAGTGTAGTTGCTCAAGCTGCCACGGGAACGGCTGGACAGCCTGGCGGCAAGGCAGCGCTCACTGGGACTGTGAGTGATCAGACGGGGACTGGCGTGGCGGGCGCGACCGTGACTGCAGATAGCGGCGCGGGTTTCACCCAGAACGCGACCACGGACGGCCAAGGGTTGTACGCCACAGAGCTGCCGGCGGGGTCGTACACAATCGCTGTGGTGGCGAGTGGCACAAAGATTTTTCAGGCCAGCGTGACATTGAGTCCGAGTCAAGTATTAACGCTCGGAGTGGCCGGTGCCGTGGTCGCGCAAGCGCCAGCCGCCGCGCCGAGCGGCACTTCCGCCGCCGGCGCCAAAGCAGCCATTATTGGCACGATTAGCGATCAGAGCGGGGCGCCAGTCGCGAGTGCGACCGTGACAGTCGATAACGGAGCTGGCTTGACGCAGAGCGCGACCACCGATGGTCAGGGTTTGTACGCTGCGGAATTGCCGGCTGGGTCGTACAACGTTTCCGTGGCAGCCAACGGCGTGAAGATTTATCAGGGGACGGCCGTCGTGAGCCCCGGTCAGGCTGTGACGTTAGGAGTATCAGGCGCGTTAGTCGCGCAGGCGGCGAGCAACCCGCCAGCCGCAGGCCAGATCGCACCCGCCCCACCTGTTTCGGTTCCGGCTCCCGTAGCCCCGTTACAAGCGACTGCGAATCCGGTTCCCGCGCAAGCAACTGGTGCGGCCAGCACGACCGGCGCGATCGAAGGCAATGTGTCTGATCAGACAGGTGCGGTTCTGGTGGGCGCAACCGTAAAAGTCAGCAACGCTTCTGGAGTGGTTGCTACCGCGGTGGCAGATGACAAGGGCGCGTACTCGGTTAAGGGATTGCCTCCGGGTGCGTATACGGTCACTGTGACGCAGTCCGGCTTCAAGAACTTCGTGGCGGATCGTCTCACCATAGCTGCGGGACTTCCGCTCCCGCTCGACGCATCTCTCGAACCTGCGGGAGAGAAAACGGAAGTAAACGTGTCGGGTCAGACCGTGGGAACAGTGGAAACAGAAAACGCCGAAGTATCGGGCACCATCACGCAGAAGGAAGTTACTAACACTCCATTAAACGGCCGCAATTTTACTCAGTTGATTACATTGACGCCCGGCGTCAGCAATCAGACTGGGCAGGACGAGGCCAAGGTCGGCGTCGTGGGAAGCGTAAAGTACAGCGTAAACGGCGGTCGGGTGGAGTACAACACTTTCGAGGTGGACGGCAGCGATGTTTTGAATGCCGGTCTGAATGGCGCCGAGAGCACACTCGTCGTGTATCCCAGTCTGGATGCCATTCAGGAAGTAAAGGTGCTCACTTCGAATTACGGTGCGATGTATGGAAGAACGGCATCGGGCACGGTTATGGTGACCACCAAGAGTGGCGGCGCCCAGTGGCATGGCGACGGGTACGAATTCCTTCGCAACGAAGCTTTCAATGCGCGCAATTACTTTGACCAGACTGTGAAAGCGCCGAAGTACCGGAGAAATGATTTCGGATTCACCATTGGCGGGCCGATCAAGAAGGAGAAGACTTTCATCTTCTGGTCGGAGGAATTCCGTTTTGAGGATTCGCCCAGCGATCAACATCCTGACTTCAATCACGGCGTACCTTCTTTGGCAGAGCGCAACGGGGACTTTAGCGATGTTTGTCCAGCGCTTGGAAGTAACCCGAGCGCCCCTTCGCCCGGCGACTTCCTGCGCTCCCAGTGGCCGGACTGCCCTGGAGTACTCGGGGCTCCCGATCCCTTCTACGAATCGGAGTTTCCTTCGAACAACATTTTCACACCTTCGGTGGGTTACGGGGAGACGAGCGCCGCAGCTGCGCTTTTAAGCACAAATCTTATTCCACTCCCGAATTCCTCAACCGGCTGCAACTCGAGTATTGGATCCTGCTATGACGCGGTTATTTCCGAGCGCACCTCTTGGCGGGAAGAGTTCGGCAGGCTCGATCAAAACTTTGGTTCAAAGGTTACCCTATCGCTGCGTGGAATCTACGACCACTGGAGCACCACAGTCCCAGTTCCACAATGGCCATTGGAGAACAATGCCAACAGTTTTCCGACGGTGCAAAACAAGTTTGTAGGTCCCGGTGTCAGCATAGTGGCGCGCCTGACGAACACGATTACTCCGACGCTGCTGAATGAGGTGGAGGCTAGTTTCACCAACTCCCACATTACCCTCGCCGACGTGAACGGACCCGGGGGCTCGAGTTACCAGCGTCCGGCAGCTCTTGGCGTGCCAGGAGGGGTGTGCACTCCTCAGAACGGGACGGGACCGCCGGACTGCCCGATGGGCGCCATCTTCAACAACGGATTTGGGGGGAAGGTCCCCGGCATCCTCATTGGGGGAAGTAATCTGGAGTATGGCGGAAGCGGATTCTCGGCGGATCCCTCCTACGAGCCGTGGGAGCATACCAACCCTACCTTCAGCTACCGCGAGAACCTGAGCATGTCGATTCGAAAGCACACCCTGCAAATGGGAATTCAGGCGATTTTTGCCCAAAGGAATGAGCTAAACGGGGCGACTGGCGCGGCCAGCGGCGACGTACAGGGCTTGCTGACCTTTAGCAATGTCAACGGCGGATCTGCGAATACCGGCAATGCCTTTGCGAATTTTCTTTACAACGTGGCTAATGGTGGCGCCTTCGCTCAAGGGGGCCAACTCCTCGAATCGATCCAGAGCTACACGCAGGACAGCACTCAATTCAAATACTACAATCGCTACAGCATTGGAGAGCCTTACGTCCAGGACGACTGGAAGGCTACTTCGCGCTTGACCGTAAACGCTGGAGTTCGATTTAGTCTGTTCGGCCTTTGGAACGAGAAATACCATAACGCCTACAACTGGACGCCGTCGGCCTACAACCCGGCGCTGGCCGCGCAACTCAAAGTGGATCCTTGCACAGGGCGGCTCCTTGATGCCAGCTCCCAGGTTACAACTGACTGCTCGCAGCCGGTTACCTTCACACAGACGCCGATTCCTATTAATTTGACGAATCCGGATCCTCGGATTATCAACGGCATCGTGCGGTGCGGAGTTAACGGCGTGCCGAATGGATGTATGACGAATCACCTCTTCAATCCGGCACCTCGCATCGGCTTGGCTTGGGACCCGCGGGGCGACGGTAAAACTTCTATTCGAGCAGGCTACGGCATTTTTTTCGAACATGGCACGGGAGAAGAGGCGAACACGGGATCTTTGGAGGGTAATGCACCTCTGGTGCTAAGTATGACGCAACATACCCCAACCACCTATGGCTGCATTGGAGGCTCGTCTTATGCGACAGACCTGGGTTGCTCGAGCGCTCTGCCCGGAGGATCCGGCGCGTATCCCTTGAATGTTACCTCGATTCCGACTAAGGCTGTCTGGTCCTACGCGCAACAGTGGAGTTTGAGCGTGCAGCGCGAACTGCGGAACTCGGTGGTTGCCACCCTGGCGTATGTGGGTAGCAGGGGAACCCATTTGTCGGTGGAGCGCCAGCTCAACCAACTGAAACCGGTTCCGGCCAGCGCGAACCCATTTGGTCCCAACGAGCCGATTATTCCGCACGTCCCCGGAATTCCGTTCGGCACCCCAGGGGCGGGCGACTGTTTCGGCTATGTCCCGACGGGGGCTAATGCGGGCTTCCACTTGAATAACGGAGCGGTGATCCCTCCGAGCAACCCCGCCTATTACAATCTGGTGGCTACTTGCGAAGGCGTGAACACCTTTGAAAACCCGACGCCCGATGTGAATACGGTGCGTCCATATCCTGGCCTAGGTGAGATTTTCTCTCTACAGAATGTGGCCGACTCAACCTACCATGCGTTTCAGACCACGATGCGCCGCACTAAGGGCAATCTTACAATCGGCGGTTCCTACACCTACAGCCACTCGATTGATGATTCTTCCGACCGCTCCGACGCGACCTTCGTGAATTCATATGATCTCCGCTCGAATAAGGCGAGTTCGAACTTCGACGAGCGGCACTTGCTGAATGTCAGTTACATCTACACACTGCCGAACTTGAGTACAGCCATCCAGAGTTGGACTAATGGCCATACCGGAGAACCAACGGGAGATAAGCAGGATCCGCCGTTGCCCTCTTCGGCGCCCTCGCGACTTCTCCGCATACTGGGAGACGGCTGGCAGCTTTCCGGAATCACGATCTTCCAGTCGGGCACACCCTTCAGCGTGATCAACGAGGCTGGCGCCGGAGTTTCGTCCCTCGACAATGCCGGGGGGGCGAATGGCGTGGGCGCCGGCTCTTATCCGGATGTGAACCCGAATCCAGGAGCGGCGCCGAGTGAGGTAGGAAACACAAAGAGCTTTGGCCCGTTGCTGGGGAATCCGAATCTGTTCGTAGCGCCACGTGGCCTCACGTTTGGAACTGCGGGCCGCAACTTTCTGAACAATCCTCATCGAACGAACTTTGATATGAGCCTGTCGAAACACTTCCCGATAACTGAGGGCAGCGTTCTTGAATTCCGTGCGGAGGCATTCAACCTTTTCAATCATACCCAGTTCCGGATTTATAATTCTGATCTGGGTAACACCGGCAGTAACAGTATTAGCTGCTATGCTGGCCCAGACTATACCGCTGGTTTTCAGGGGCCGCTGGTTGACGGCGTTGTCACCGGCCCGGACTGTGTGACGGGCAATGCCTTTCTGCACCCTGTAGACGCACATCGCCCCAGAACAATCCAACTTGGATTGAAATACAGTTTTTAGAAAACGATGGAGTCGCGACCGTAGAGCGCTGGGTTGACTTGGGCGAGTTGCACTTAGTCGAGCGACTGAAAGTGTCAACCCGTCATGCTTGGCACTGGGCTGCCGTATGGAGAGCAGATCGGTCGAACGGTGTGGGTTACAAAACGGATTAGTCACGACTGTGTCTGTTCACTTCCTGCACATACGCAAGACGGGCGGAACGGCGATTATTGAGGCGCTTCGCCCCATCGCTGATAGCTACTCGATTGTGCTGCACGACCACGCTACGAAACTAAGCGACGTCCCACGCGATCATCAGGTGGTCTTCTTTGTCCGGCATCCCATTTCACGGTTTGTGAGCGGCTTCTGGAGCCGCCTGCGGCGCGGGCTTCCGCGGCATCACTACGAATGGAACGAAGCGGAAGTGGAAGCATTTCGCCATTTCCAGAAACCAAACGATCTGGCCGAAGCCCTGTCAGCCGCCGACCAGGACACGGCGCGGCGCGCGCGAGAAGGGATGAGGGGTATTTCCCACATCAAAAACACCTACAAGGACTGGTTTTCCGGAGAACACGAACTCGACGACAGATTGAATTCGATCGTACTAGTGGGGCTTCAGGAAAACCTAAGCAGCGATTTCGAGCACCTGAAAAGGTTGTTGAACCTGCCGGAAACGGTATCCTTACCTGCAGACAACACGCTCGCCCACCGTACTCCGCCAGAGTTCGATCGCGGGCTGAGTCTGCTCGCCGAGCGGAACCTGTCCGAGTGGTACGCGGAGGATATTCGATTCTACGAACGATGTGTGCAAATCCGCGCTGCCCGCGGCCTGTAGGCCGCGATTGAGTTCTAAACTCTTACAACGCTTCCAATACAGATTTCGAAAATCGCGCTCTCTCTAGACTCACTCCATGGCCACACCCTCGCAATAGCATTGACATTGGGAGTTTTTACGGTGTAATTTTGCGCGACCCCATTCGGAGCCCCGCGTCGCAGCCGCTCGCTGCACAAATGTCCGCAACATCTGAAGAAGGGGTATGTAAAATGAGAGTCAATGTTTATCGAATTGCGTTCAGCACAAGTGTGCTGTTCGTCGTGGGCTTGATTCCACAAGCCCTTGCTCAAACTACTCTGGCTGTTGGGAGCTGTACGACGTTCCCGAGCTATCCAACAATCCAGCAGGCGGTAAATGCCGCACCACCTTCGGGAGCGACGATAGAGATTTGTCCCGGTGTTTACCCCGAACAAGTAGTCATCAAGACCGGAGCACTAACCTTAGAAGGAGTGGCAAATTCTGGCGGCCAGGTGTCTGCCGTGATCGTCCCGCCCTCGGGTGGAGTAGTGGCCAACGCCCGCGACTTCGATAACAACTACGCGCCAATTGCAGCGCAATTGCTAATACAAAGTACCTTCCTTGTGACCATAGAAAACCTCGCGGTGGATGGTGCAAACAACGGGTTGTCGGGTTGTGGTTCCGACATTGTCGGAATTCTCTTTCAGAATGCCTCTGGTACGGTTTCAAACGTTGCGGTGCGCAATCAAACCCTCCCTCCTGCGGATTATGGCTGCCAGGACGGAGAGGGGATATGGGTCGAGACGCAGAGCGTATACGGCCTGATATCAAACGTCACCGTACAAAACAGCTCCGTGCATAATTACCAAAAGAATGGGATTACCGGCAATGACTCGGGAACCACGCTCACACTCACTTCTAACAGTGTGCAAGGCTGGGGCCCCACTTCGGCTATCGCACAAAATGGAATTCAACTGTGTTGTGGCGCCACGGGCACGATTACGTCTAACTCTGTGATCGATGACGTTTACACGGGCTCGTCGTACGGCGCGTCCGGAATTCTGCTTTACGACACGCTGGAGAACAGTTCGCTTTCCGTAAGCAGCAACATAATCGGGAATACGCAACTTCCGGTCGTGCTGTATACCGATGAGAGTTTCGGACCGAAGCAGTACGGAGATGGAGTTATTGTGGAGAGCAATCAGATTTTCGGCGCGCTCGATTTCGACGCCATCGATATCTGCACCAATGGAAACAAGGTCAAGAGCAACACCATTACGAATAGCTGGAATTCAGCCGTCCATCTCGACAGCAGCTGCTCGATAAGCGGCAACCTGACGGGAAACACTAACATTGCCAAGAACAACACAATCAACGAGAGCGAGTGCGCTGGGATCCTGGTGGACAGCGGGACCACGGGGAACACCACTACTCCCAATACGTTTTACAACGTGAATTACAACGTAACGAATTCGACCAGCAGTTGTAGCTTCGCGCCAAGTTCTAAGACCTTAAGCATGGAACACCGTGCGGTGAGTCCCAAGGGAAGAACACACGGGCAAGCGCAGATGGCACCTTAGTCGCGGTCCGATTCAAAGGATGTGTGCGCTGTCAGCGCCTGGCAGCGCACATTGTTTCTTTTTGCCTCTGTCGCAGGTCTCCTGCCAATATAAGAGCACGGCCCTCCCCCACGTCATCCTGCTTCACATCCTTGGATGGTAGTCTGTGTATCGGAGGTACCTTACATAATGGCCAGCCTGTACGTGCTGGGCGCCCGGCAAAAAGATCTGCTCCTGAGACACGAACGGGAATGGAATCTCTACGAGGCTGCTCTGATTCTGCAGCTTGACACCGAGACCGGCGCCGTGCGCACTTGCATCGAGTACCAGACTCCGCCCGAGGCGCGGGCCAACGAGAAGTCCTCCAACGTCTTTAAGAGCGGTACTTTGGTGGGCGATACCCTTTATGCGTGCACCTCAACCGAAGTTCTGATATTCAAGCTGCCTGAATTCCAGAGAATCGGTTATGTCTCACTACCCTGTTTTAATGATCTCCACCACGTGACTCCTACATCCAACGGGGATCTGCTGGCTGCCGTCACCGGACTGGACATGGTGGTCAGGTTTAACCGCGAAGGCGAGCAGCTCGAAGAATGGAGTGTTTTGCCCGAAGCTCCCTGGTCGCGATTTTCGCGGGACATAGATTATCGGAAAATCGAAACCACCAAGCCTCACAAATCGCACCCTAATTTTGTTTTCGAATTGAACGGCGAGATTTGGGCGACGCGATTCAGTCAGCGGGACGCTATCTGCTTGAACGATCCAGAGAAACGGATCGACATCGCGGTGCAGTCGCCGCATGACGGCCTGCTTTTTGGTGAACGAATCTACTTCACGTCCGTTGATGGACGGGTAATCATAGCCGACCCTCGCAGCCTGCAAGTCGAAAAGATCATTGACCTGAAACAAATCGATGGCCAAGACGCTTTGCTTGGCTGGTGTCGCGGATTATTACCCTTGGATGAGAGTAGGGTGTGGGTGGGGTTCACGCAAATCAGGAAAACTCGCTTCCGGGAGAATGTTCTCTGGGTCAAGCGTGCCTTTCGAGAGGGCATGAGCGAAAAGCCTACGCACATTACGCTCTACGACATCGTGAACAATCGGCGCATACAGGAGTTCGACCTTGAGGCCCACGGAATGAACCTGGTGTTCAGCATCTTTCCCGCAATTCCGTCTAGGCCGCAGCAGCCGGCGGGCTTTTGATCTCCATGTGTGTTTAAACCGATGGCGGTTTCATCGTCGCTCTACGATCGCTGCGTAAGCGCAGTGATCTCAGTAGTCTTGTCTGGTAGTACTCCGCACCATCCAGGTCTTTGGAAAACGAGAGCGCATCGGAACAGCCGCTGACGCCGATGCGGGGCAGTTCGTACGGATTTGTCCTCGATGTGATCATTCCGAAGTCCGCCACTACTGCGCCCGCATATCCCGCGTCCTTGACCTGTTGCAGTTGACTGTGCCGGTAATCCACCGGTTTTCCATTGGGAAAGCAAAAGGACACAACCGGTCGGTCCAGACCTTCCTCAATCTGGGCCCGAGAAACGGTGAGCTCATGCCAGGATTCCTCGTCGGTTATGCTGGCCAAAATGGGGTGGGTTACGGTGTGCGAACCGATATCCACCAAACCCGAGTCCGCCATCTCGCGCAATTCATTCCAAGAGCAGGGCGCATATTTTTCGGGAGCTGTTTCGGGAATAGAGACACCCATCTTCGCGGCCATATTCTCGATGAACGCGGTACGGACTTCGGGCCGCAACCGATTGAGCGTTGTAAATAAAAGCTCGATGTTGCTCGCAGAAAGTTCGCTCGGACGCGAGGGTTGTTCAGCGAGCCAGAGAACCTTGTCAGTCCATACCCAACCCTCACCCCGAATAAAGGAGCTGACTACAAAAAACGTGGCCGGCATTTCGAACTCGCTAAGAAGAGGGAAGAGAAACTCATAGCAATTACTGCGACCATCATCGATCGTCAGCGCGACGGTTAGAGGGTCCAGCGGTCGGCCAGTCTTCAAGAGTTCGAATATGCGAGTCAAGGGAACGACATGAAAATGGCGGCGCAAGTGAGCTAACTGTGCTCGGAGGGCGGTGGCGCTGACCGCATCGGTGCCAGTTTCACCCGGGCCTGAAAAGTTGTGATACATGAGGATTCGCGCCATTTTCGCGGACATGACGCGAGTCAGCCCGAACACGCCACAGGTCTTCATGAGCCCGAGGGCTATTTTCTTCATAGGCGCGTTGACCCAGGCAGGTCCGGTCCAAAGCCTAGCAGAAACGAGTCCCGCGCTGATTCGATCTCTTCGTTAAGACTGCCCGCGATCTCGGCGATCACAACCGTATAATGCACCAAGCGATTGTAGGCTCGTGAAAGATGCGGCATTTGTCTCCTGATACTTTCGGTCCTCGGAGGGATTTCGCAGTGGATGACGGATGGTCCTTCCAAGATCGATTCACCAAGAGGATCGCGGCAATTGCCAAGAAGCTGTTGCCTGAAATCGTACTTCGGGAAATCCGGCACTATCGCTCGTACAAGAAGGGCGAACGGCCCCTTTATCTGCAGATAAGAATATCGAATCGCTTGGGATTTACAAATCCAAAACTCGCGCGAGTGCCAAAGTCCGCACAAGCGTTTCTTTTTGTCTGCTTCGGGAACATCATGCGGAGCCCGATGTGCGAGGCCCTCCTGAATCGAGAGCTTGCCAACCTTGAAGTGCCACGCATCACTGTAACGTCGGCGGGCCTCAATGCCATCCCAGACCGGCCGGCGCATGCGTGGGCCATCACGGCGGCAAGGGAGCTCGGTATTTCGCTCGAAGATCACCGTGCCCGATTGTTGACTCCAGAAATGGTTGATCAGGCAGACGTGATCTTTGTGATGGACTATCAAAACCAAGTGCAACTTCTGTCGCGATGGGCGCATGCGCAGAAGAAGGTATTTCTGCTGAGCGCTTACGCGAGTCAGGATTACGAACTAGTCGAAATTGTTGATCCCTATTATCTGGGCGTGGAGGGGACCCGACACTGTTACAACATTCTTGATGCTTGCATCCGGAATCTTGTCCGAGGGATTCTCAACGAGGAGCGGGATCATGCACACGGTGCAAACCTGACACGACCTGCGCACGGTCGTAAGCCTACCAGTTCGTGACCGATGACGGCCGCTTCGATGGGGCTAGGAAAAACTGTCCACGATCGCATCTCCCACGCCCGGCCAGTTGGCATTAAGGTGGTGGCGAAGATTTCGATTATGCGGCGCGTAATACTCCGTCAAAGGGCCTCGCATCGCGGCTGGCATCGGTGGATACGACCCAGCGAACTCAGCCGGATAACTCGACAATTCCCATTTGGGCAGGCCAAGGAACTTCAAGACCTTCCCATACTCGAGGGCCGGGGTTTTAAAAAACTGCTCGCTGCTCAGGACAAGAAACTGAGCTGGACGAAAGTAACGCAACCACCGGCTGATCTGCTCCGAGTAGATTCCGCGCGCCAGATAAGTAAAATTCTGATAGTTGAAACTTTCGTAGGATACTTGGGCTTCCAGCCGCTCGGCTTCACCTGCGATGCGTTGAGTCTCCGCGTCAATTGCTTCTTCGAAAGATAGTGGTTCCATTCCCAGCCGAACCTCATGATGATAATGAGAATAGGCGCGATCCACGGGATTGCGCAGGAGAATGATGATCCGGGCGGCAGGTATCAGATCGGAAGCCCTGCGGGCCACTCCGGGATGCAACAGGTAATAGGGAGTGGCGTCGCCGGCTCGAAGTCGGCGACCGCGGAGAAGACTCTTGAGACGCCGCCGCCGGCCCAAGGGGAAATGCGATCGGTACCAATCGATGCCCTTCCCGTAATTAAGGTCAAAGTAATGCACCTCTTTGAATCGTGGTGAAACCACGCAGGGGTGCGCGGCCAGATAACTGGCGAGAGATGTCGTGCCAGCTTTCTGCGCTCCGATAATCAGGAAATCGGGCAGCGTATCAGGACGAAACAACCCGGCGGACAAATCCATAAACTGCTCAAGAGCCTTTCCTGAATTTCAGAGGAGATTCCTGAAGTTCGATTGGTTTCCACAGGATTGTAGTGCAGAGCTTAACGTGCCCAAACTACTTTACGGCCTGTCACAAAGTTGGCGAAAGCAACGACTGCCGCAGTGTTGAGCAGGACGAGCGTGAACGCCACGTCTGTGACTCTACTCAGCGGACCACGTTTTGGTCCCACCAATGCCCAGGCACTCAAACCATAGAGCGCTAGTTGCAGAACGAGAGCGATCCGGTAAATCAAACCCGGCAGGAGGAACGACGAAATGAGCAAGGCCACCAGGGCGAAAGGCACAAACAAACGGATCAGCTTATGGCTTATAAAGCCAAACCGTGATGGGTTGGCAGCAGTCAACAACCAAGGCGCCAGTTGAAATAATTGGTAGTTGCCGCTCAACGTACGGACCTTTCGAGCAAATTCGCGTTTCGTTCCCTGATCAGGCAGGTCCCAGGCCCGTGCCCGCGAGTCGAAAACCACGCGCGATCCCTGCCGCAGCACGTGCATCGGAATGTAAACATCATCCAGAATTGTTTCCTGTGGCAGTTCCACTAGCAGGCTGCGCCGCACAGAGTACAGGGCACCGGTGGCCCCGACGACGGATCCCGAGGCGGATTCCATCTCTCGAATTTTCTTTTCGATTCTCCAATACAACCCCATCCCTCTCGTCGCCTCTCCAGATTCGGAATCGCCGAGCATCAACTCTCCGCTCACACAGCCAACCTGCCCGTCGGCGAAATTCTCCAGCAGAAAGCGCACCGCATCCGCTTCGATTTGTTGGCGCGCGTCGGTAAAAATGACGATCTCTCCATGCGCTGCGCGCATCGCGTCGTTCAACCCGGCCGCCTTGCCACACGATTGGGGGTTCAGGATAAATCGCAGGGGCGAGATGCTTGCAAATTCCGACAGGATGCGGTTCGTGCCGTCCGTCGAACCATCGGAAACCACAACGATTTCGGTCTGGTCAGGAGGATAGTTCAGCTCAAAGAGGTTTCTGAGCTTGCGTTCCAATACGTCCGCCTCGTTGTGCACCACCATCAGTATAGAAATGGAAGCCAGGTGCGGAGCGGACTTGACTGGCTGGATGCTCCAGCGGCTGCGGACCCACAGCCACGCCGCATATCCGCAATACGCATATCCGATTACGGCAACCGCTCCCCAGAAAACCCATCTCATTGTGCCCCCGGTCCAGCCGTTGCAGTTGTGGCTACTAGCTCCGCGGAGTGGCCGGCGTCTCGATTTTGTTGAGTACAACTCCCACCAAAGACTCTTCTCGAAATCGGTCCCGCGCCTTTCGCACAATGTCGAACGGGGTCGAATGGGAGCGAACCACAAGCAGCACTCCGTCGCAGTAGTTGGCGAGCAAACCCGCGTCTGTCACCGGAATCGCGGCCGGCGAATCGATAACGATCCAATCGAACAAGGGCTCGACCTGATCAATGAGGGCTTGCAACCGACCGTTGGCCACAAGCTCGGTTTGGCCTTGCACCGAGCGCCCGGCAGGAATCAAGAAGAGACCCTTTCCAGCGCCCCGTTGCATAATCGCGAACGCTTCCGCCTCTTGGAGCAAGTATTCCGACAGACCGGGCTTGGCAGAAGTTCCAAAAACAGAGTGGAGCCGTCCACCGCGCAAATCAGCGTCGATCAGCAGCACCCGGCAGCCCGCCTGGAGCGCCAACACCTGAGCCAGATTCGCGGCTACGAAAGACCTTCCTTCTTTTGGCAACGCACTCGCGACTAAGATCGATTTCAATTGCTGTCCCTTCCGCGCCCGGTACAACCGGGAACGGAGTGAGCGGAATTCTTCCGCCCCACGTACCAGTTCATTTCCTCCGAAGAAGATCGTCATGTCCGGGTCCGGCGTCCAATTGCACTGGCGACAGCCCGACAGCAAGGAATCGGAGAGGGCAGCATCGGCCGGAGGTTTCACGGGGGAATTCGATTGGGCCGGTACAGGCTCCGCAACCGTGGGCGCGGGTGCGGCTTCTATCGCCGGCCCTCCACCCAGCCGTGCCAGCTCGGCATCGAACGCCTGCAAAGCGTCTTCGTCCAAGTCAACACCTTTCCGTCTGTTGTGAATTCCGCTCATGCATTTCCCCCTCTAAAGATCAGCCGTTCTCTCTTCTTCGAGCCGCGGCATAGAGGATCCGCGAAATTTGTTCTTCCAGCTCTTGCCATTACTCTCAACTCCGACCCACGGCACGGAACCGAGCATTGGCAGCTCCAGCGCGGCCAGAACGTCCCCTTCATTGCGGATCGCTTTGTCTTGAAATTCTTTCCAAAGCGCAATGCTCACGCCGATACCCAGGCCCGCACCAAATCCATAGAGCGCGAACTGCCATCGGACGGGAAAGCTCGGAGAATTCGGCAAAGTAGCCGGATCGAGCAGCTTTAGCTGTTCTCCTTCCTGGTTGTGCTCCATTGCGGTCGATATCTCGGCCAAGGTCCGGTTGGTCAGGAGTTGGTCGTAGATACTGTGAGCAGTGTTGTTGTCGCGCGTCAGCTGCTTATACTGTTCCTCTATTTCGGGGTTTAGCGAGAGTCGGCTTTGATATAAGTCGAGTTGCGCTTGTATCCGTTTCTGTTCCGCATTCTGGCGTCCGATGGCACCCTCAGTGCGATAGATTTGCTCTCGCAACCGCATAATCTCCGGAGGTCCCAGTGCGACAACTGGCTTTGGAACTGTATTCGGACTGGCATTTGGAACTGCAGGAATCGGATTGGCCGCGGATGCTTCATCCTCGGCATTCGTCTCTTTAGCGAGACTGTCAGCGTCGGCCTTGTCGGCCTCCAAGCCCATGTCCTTCAGTTTAGCTTTCAGCTCTTCGATTTCGTGTTTTGTCTTGACGACGTCCGGATGGTCTTCGGTGTATCGGGTTTGCAAGAAAACTAAATGGCTTTGCAAGCTCAAAAGCTGTTGCCGAAGCGGCGGAAACTTCGGGGACGAGTGTGCTGATTTATAAGCCGCAAGTTCCTGTGCCAAGAGCATCTCAGCATAGGACTTGTCCTGCTGCATCCGATTCAGGTTCTGCGTAATGGCATCCAGCTGTGAATCGAAAGCCATCACCATCTTTAGGTCTGTGTCGATGTCGCCGGGCAAGCGGCCGAAGTGCTGAATCTTGAATTCCGACAGCTTGGCGTCGAGTTCGTCGAGATGATGCTTTTCCTGATCGAGCTGGCTGGATAGGAAATCCGTGGTGCTCCGCGCCACCTGCTCGCGGAGTTCCTGGTTTTCGGCCAGGAGCAGGGAAGTTATCTCGGCACAAACCTGTTGAGCATCGCGGGGATTGTTGGTCGTGTAACTAACATAAAAGCCAGAGACATCGGCGGTTCCTCCCGGTCCCTTTTTCTCATTCGGCGAACCCGGGGGACCTGATGACTTACCAATATCCGCTTCGTTCACCGAAACATTACTTCGGATCTGGTCGATGACATCATCTGCGCTCTTGCCGTTGCGCACCAAACCCAGACGACTAACGAGAGGCTGCAATCGGGTACGGCTCAGAACGTTCTGCTGCAAAGTGATCATTCGGTCGCTGACACGCTCCGTGACGATGGGTTTTACGTAACCTCCCGGAACAATTTGCCCTTCCACCTGCAGCAAGGAGCGTGAAGTGTATTTTGGAGTCAGAGCAAATGAGATCAGGAACCCGAGCAGCGGCGCGGCCAGAGCAGGAATAAGAACCCACGTCAGGCGCCGGCGAGCGATCGCCAGGTAATCTTCAATTGCTAGTTCGCGATTTGTAATCATACCGGCTTTCGTTCCAATCAGCCCGTGGAAAGGCTTGTCACACGGTTAGCGGCCCATAGAATCGCCTTGTCCAAATTCCTACGGCACAACCACCATATCTCCCGCCTTCAAGACAATGTTCTGATTCAGGTTCTTGCCCTTAACCATCTGCTTGTAGTTCACCGGGAGTTTCCGCTCGACACCATTCTCCATTCGCAACACATAAATTTTCTTGGTGTTGGCGAACGTACTTAGACCGTTAGATATCAGCGCCTGCAGCACCGTTATATTGGGTGTCAGGGCCATAGGCCCCTTGTGTCCGACCTCTCCCACCATATAAAACACCGGCGGCTTCGCCGAAGTGACAATAATCGTGACCCGCGGGTCATCAACGTATTTCTTCAGTCGCTCGGCCAAGGACGCGCCCAATTCGACAGGCGTGAAACCCACGGCCTCCACATCGTTGAGAAGGGGAAGAGAAATCTTGCCATCCGAACGGACCTGTAGGGTCGTGGAGAAATCCGGCTCCTTCCATACCGAAATGCGTAATACATCTCCCAAGCCAATTCTGTAGGGGGGGCCGGGTGTGAAGGGCGTTACGGGATCGGCAGACACACCAGGCGGCGCAGCATCCTTAGTTGACTTGGAATGCCACCAGTGCCATGGCCAGGGGAACTCACCGGCAGCCGGAGAAGCGAACAAAAATATCAGTGCCAGCGTAATGGTTGCCCGCATACTATTGATTCACCAGTTTATGACGCTTCAAAGTCACTGTCGCCAATCTGCTTAAGCTTATAGAGAAGCGACTTGTAGCTGATATTCAGCTCTTGTGCTGCTCGCCGGCGATTCCATCGCTTTCTCGCAAGAGTGCTCAGGATAAGTTCCTTCTCGGTCTGGCGCGATGCAGCTCGTTCTGCTTGCTTCAACGAGACCTGCTCACCAGGGCGAATGCGGTCGGGCTTCAAAAGTACTGCCCGGAGGCCCCGCATCGCGACCGACTCGTCGCCGATGGCCACAATAGCTCTCGCGGCATCGCGCAATTCCCGGATATTTCCCGGCCAGGCATAGTCACAAAAGAGTTGCCGAGTCTCTTCACTCAAAACCGGAACGGAACAGCCAAATTCAGCGGCGAACTTCGAAAGGAAAAAAGTTGTGAAAGCCAAAATATCTTCTCTTCGTTGCCGCAGCGGAGGAAGTCGCAGACACAAGCCGTTAATTCGGTAATAAAGATCCTCACGGAAGCGCCCTGAGAGCACCTCTGCCTCCAAGTCGCGTTCGCTGCCGCAGATTAATCGCCCCGGTAATCCGTGGAGGCCATCTTGCTCTAGCAGGGTCAACGATTCCAGGAAGCGCAGCTGGCAGGCAAAGTCCATACTGGCGACCTCTTCGAACAGTACGGTTCCATTGCAAAGGATTGGGCCTGCATGCTGCTTAAAGCTTTCAGCACTCACTTTGGCGCAATTTATGATCGAAAACTCGCATTCCCGGCGGGAGGAGCGCTCATGAATGCGGCGCGCAATCGTTCGCTTCCCCGTCCCCGCTTCTCCCAGGAGCAAGATCGGAACGTGGCTTTGCGAAAGCTCGCGAATCGCTATCTGTACAGCCATCATGCTCGGGCTGGCAGCCTCGACGAACGTTTCCAACTCGAGAGCCGCGGCCAGCGGTTCATGTTGTCCAGAGAGCTGCGTGCGCATAGTTCCTTTGCGCCTCCTGGGTGCAAAAGTTCAACCAAGGTCCAAGGCGCGAAATTCTAACTTCCTCTCCTGTCGACATCGCGGGTCAGTCGGAAGCATTGGCGGGGGCAAAATCCGATTAGTGGCTAGAGCGAGCCCAGAACTGAGATCGGGTAATTCGCTGCTTAGAACTGCTCAGGAAAAAGTACCACAAAAGGGGAAAGTTTCTCGCAAAACGACTGTTAATTTTTGGTTAATAAATACTGCAAGACATTTCCTTTCGAGTGCTAAAAACGGTCAAGAATTGGAACACTCGGGCCAGGGGAAGGATGTGCGTCCCAGCTTCGGTCGCTCCACCAAGGATGGCGTAAACCACTAAGTGGAGGAAACCACTAATGATTGCCTAGGACACAAACATGGCTTATGCTTGCTCAGTTTGCGGGCCTAAGCGGAATCAAAGGTTGCAAAGAGGAGCACGAACGCTTGAGGGCATTCTCCATGAATCGCGCTGTGGTCCATTCGCTTCTTGTCGTCACTTTGGTGGCCACATTGGTTTTGGTCGGCTGTTCGCATGATCCCAATGTGCGCAAGCAGCGATATTTTGAGAGTGGTCAGCGCTACTTCGATAAGGGCAAGTATCCGGAAGCGGTCATCCAATTTAGGAACGCCCTCCAGGTGGATTCATCTTATGGCGATGCCCACTACCAGTTAGCCCGAGTTTACAGCAAACTACAGGAATGGACTGCTGCCTACCAAGAGCTTACGCGGACGGTCGACCTGCAGCCCCAGAATTATGCGGCGCGGCTTGACCTGGCGAATCTGCTCATCGCAGCGCACCAAGTCAAGCAGGCGCAAGAACACACCGATTATTTGCTTCAGAAAGACCCGAACGACCCGCTCGTACACGCCACCGTCGCGGAGCTATTGGCAGCTCAGGATAAGCTGCCCGCCGCAATGCTGGAGATGCAGAAAGCGATTTCCCTCAATCCCGATCGATGGGAATCGTATTTAACGCTGGCCTCACTCCAGATGAATGCCAAGCAGCCCGATGCGGCCGAGCCAAACTTCAAGAAGGCCATTGAACTGAATCCAAAAGCAGTTCAGGCGCGGCTTGCCTTTGCCCGATACTATCAGGCTCGCAGCCGGTTCCCGGAAGCAGAACACGAAATGCTGGCGGCAATCGATGCCGATCCGAAAGATCCGGATGCTCGAGCGGCGCTGGTTCGCCTCTACATGGTGCAGGGAAAAAAGAGTGAGGCGGAACAGTCCTTGAAGCGGGTTAGGCTTGACTTCCCCAAAAACTCAGTCGGGTATCGCATGCTGGGCGACTTCTACTTCGAGATTGGGGAGGTTGATAACGCAATAGCGGAGTACAGTGCGCTCTATCGGGAACATCCCGGTGATGTGCAGGTGAAAAGGAACTACGTTCAACTACTCATTCTCAAGAATCGTTTTGATGAGGCCAACAAGTTAAATAACGAGATGCTGACCGCAAGTCCCAGCGACGCCGAGGCCCTGACCTATCGCGGCCGGATAGAACTTCACGACGGAAACGCGAAGCAAGCGGTTGAAACCTTGCGCGCAGCGGTCCGAAGCGATCCGGACAACGCCTTGGCCTATTACCATCTTGGCGTGGCCTGTGAGCAAGTTGGCGATCTGGCGCAAGCTGAAAGCGCATGGCAGAATGCGGTGCGGCTCAACCCCGACCTCAGCGAGGGTTATCTTGCTCTCGCCCGATCTGCCTTACGGCATAACGACATGAGCGCTCTGGAGCAATCCGCGAATCAGATCGTGCGTCTGCTTCCTGCTTCCCCTGCGGGATACGCGATGCGCGCGTTGTCTCTGCTTAAGAGCGGGCAGTATAGCCGGGCCGAGCAGGACGCCGGCAAGGCGATCAGCTTAGCCCCGCAGGCTCCGGACGGATACATGCAGATGGGAAATTTGAGGACGGCGCAAAAGAACTATGCGGCGGCGGCAAAATTTTATCAGGAGACTTTGGACCGCGACCCCGGTTCGGCAGATGCGCTGGCCAGCCTGATGAATGCCTTCGTCACCCAGGGCCAGACGGAGAAAGCTATCGCTGCGGCACAAACACAGATCGCCAAGGTACCAGAAAGCAGCGCATTCTACGATCTGCTTGGGACTACGCGGTTCGACCATCGAAGAACGAAAAAAGATCTGGAAGCCGCGGAATCGGACCTGCAGAAATCCGCGGATCTCGACAAGCACAATGCGGATGCCCTGCTGAAACTCAGCCAAGTGAAGGCTGCGAGGGGAGCGATTGACGAGGCGATCGCTACCGGCCAGCGCGCGCTCCTGGACAACCCTAAACAAATCGCCTTCGATCTCCTCATCGGACGGTTGTACGAGGCTAAGCATGATTTGGACAAGGCGAAGCAATGCTATCAGGAGGCGCTCGATATCGATCCCAAGAGTCCGCAGGCTTCAAATAACATGGCTTCACTCCTAACCAAAACCGGCGGCAATCTGGACGTTGCTCTGTCGCTGGCTCAGACGGCGCGTCGCAGGATGCCCGATTCTTCGAATGTGGCCGACACGCTGGGATGGGTGCTGTACCAAAAAGGCGCCTATAAATCGGCGATTGATTCTTTTCGCCAGGCCATTTCACTAGCCGAGAAAGGCCGGGCCCCTGACAGTCCTACGCTGCACTTTCACTTGGGAATGGCATACCAGAGGGACGGCCAGCCCGCCCTTGCCCGACAGCAATTGGAAAAGGTGCTGAAGATCGATCCCAAATATTCAAGCGCGGAAGATGTGAAAAAACTGCTTGGGCAGTTGCGTGGGTAGGTTGGAATGCTGGGCCTCGGTCTGCGGTCCAGCCAGGGATGTATAAGGCGATCTCCTCGCAGCGGCCTCCGTTCAGCTTCTTCAGGTTCTGCGGACGACAGAGCTTTTCCACATGTCTTCCTATGGAGAAAGCTTAAATTCACACAATGTTCACTTTTCTGTAACAAGCCTGTGGTGCGATCCTGCCATACTTGCGATGCTCCGAGTACAAGATTTATCCGATAAGAAGGCATCACAAGAGCATCAAGGGGAGGCGTGCGATGAAGGTAGCTGGACTTCTGATGTTCGCCCTGGTGGTAGCGTTATTTTCTTTAACTGCTTCGGCTCAGACGAGCGTTACTTTCACGAACAACGACGGCACATTCGCGTTCGACGAAAACCCCACCGATGCTACGTATGACGAACTTTCGCTCGGCATGATTGGTAATGGCCTTGGGAGTTCGAGCTACTTGACGGGGTTAAATGGATTGGCTGCCTTTGGGATTCCTAACGCGTCAGACCTTACCAGTTTTCCTGGCTGTGAGTCCACTGGGTGCCTCGGCACGATTACCCTAAACACGGGTACATTGAAAAGTGGAAGCATTCTAACGAGCGCTAAATTCAACGCCGGCGGGAATTTTACAGTCGATTACGCGAGTTTAGGGGTTCAATTCACCGGCACTTTCAGCAAAGCGTCTTGGACTGAGATTGGCACCAACATTTGGACGTTCAGCGGCACGATCTTGAATGGAACGTTAATCCTCAACGGGACCGATTACGCGATCTCCACTGCGGCCACGGTTCAATTGACAACGGTCGGCGACCCGGCCACGTATCACACCAACAAGAAGACCTATACATTCTCAGACAACCAGGGCACTACGAATTTCTCGGTGGCGCCCGAACCGGGGTCTTTAGCTCTTTTTGGGAGCGGGCTCATTGTCGTGGGCCTGATCACTCGCCGTCGACTGAGTGCGAAAGGTGCAACGACCCAGGGTCAGTGATTGGTCTGTCATCTGTGGACGTTAGTCTTCGGGTTGACCTGACCAGCCGTTCTCCAGTGTCTCAGGCGGTAGTCGGCTGGCTACGGCCGGAATGTGATCGACCGACAGGCCTGCTTCTAGTTCCTCCATCCCAATTAAATTGACGGCTTTCCAGAAATGTGGCGGTGTGCGCCGCTTCTTGCTGCCCCCGATTGCCCGGAACATTTCACGCTTTTTTAACGGAGGCGTAACAATCCTACTTGCGATCTCGACTAAACTTAGGCCGCTCTTCCTTCACCGAGATCTGTACGAGAGGGCTGGTGCCGATTTGTGTCGGCCAAGTGGAAATGTGACAACGGCGAAACGAGTGAACATCATAATCCATGAACTGTTCGCAGTATCTTCTCCCAAGGCCTTCCGCGCCATTCAAAGCAGCGATCAGGTTGTTAGGCTCCAGTCCGAACTCGGATCGGCCAAGGCGGGCGAGGCGGCGAATCCGTTTCAAGTGATGGCTATCGGGCGGTGAATTCTACGAGGCGCGTATTCGAAGTTATCTCTAGGCGACGCTTTTTAAGTTGAGGTTGTAACAAATATGATGAATATGACTCAGATAAAAATCGCAGCGGCCCTGGGGGCACTGCTGAGTTCGGTGGTGTGGGCTTCGCCCATCAGTCCTGCGGTTCGATCGCTGATTCCTTCTAATGTCCAGCAGATTATTTCCGTGGATTTCAGCATCGTAAAAAAATCCGAGTCAGCGATGACCCTGAAAGCCCAAGTGCTGCCGGATAATCTCAAAGAATTCGAGAATGCTCTCAAGAATGTGGGAGTCAATCCGGACAGAGACCTGGAAAGTCTGACTTTCGCTTCTTTCGTTAACGGAAAACAGGGATTGACGATGGTCGCAGTGGCTTCGGGCTCATTTTCTTCGAAGACGGTTCTGACGCAGATCCTTTTGCAGAAAGTGAAGCCGGTGAAATATAGCGGCTCGGATATTTATCCCGTGTCCAAAACAATGGATATGACGTTTCTGGACGACAACACCCTGCTGCTCGGCAATGATGGCGCAGTAAGGGCTGCGCTGAACGTCCGTGATGGCCACGATGCGAATGTGGATTCCAATCGTGAGATTACGGACATGATCAAAACTGTCCAAAAGGCGGCCGTGTGGAGCGTGCTCGACCAGCAGGGCAGTCAGAATATGCTGCTCTCAGCATTGGGTGACGCGAGCAAGCTTCCCGAGTTCGAAAACTTGAAGAAACAGGTGGCGGGTTCGCGCTACATGATGAGTTTCAACCAAGGATTCAAGCTTTACGTGGATGTGTTGACAGCAGATGACACTACATCCAGTAAGCTGTCATCTTTGCTGAAGGCGGGCGTGCTTTACAAGAAAGTCACGGGCACTCCTGCGCAGAAGTTGGCGTTGGAAAACATGACGGTGACGTCCGAACTGGTGAAACCGGCTTCCAACCGTTCGCATCTGAAAATGCAATTTTCAGTTGATCAAATACAGTTCCAGAAGTTGCTGCAGTCAAATTGCTTCATGGCAGTGTCAAAGGAGCGGAAAGAATTGAGTGGCGTAACGTCGGGGGAAGTCACAAATCCGCTAAAACCAGTGGAGGGAACTTCTTCACGGCCCGAATAGGCGCAAATCCCGCGAGGGTCTCCCGTGCGCACCAATCGCTTCCTGTTCAGCTATTCGCTTGAGCCGCTGTTGGCGCCTTGTTTCTCGTGTTGGTTTATCTGTCGTTCCCAGGGCGCTAAATCGATGGTGGGCAACGACGATGATCGAGGTTTTGGCGGGGCCTGTCTTGATGTCCTCGTAACCGAGCCAGTTCGGATCAATAGATCGTCGAGAGTCGAGGTGAAGTAGTCGGTGAGGGAACTCGAGCAACGGACTCAGCAGGGAATGCGAATGACGCGGCTTCTGCCGGTTGGACCCACGCCCATGGTGAATATTACCCGCCGACACATTTTGGGAGGGAGCAAATGAGAATACGGACCGTCTTGTTGGCGATGCTGTTGGCCTTGACTGTGGCCTGTAGCGGAGGCAGCAGCACGTCGACGAACTCGGTCGTATCCGGGGCGTACGAATTCGTTGTGACCTCGAACGTTACGGGCAGCACGACATTGGTGGAAGCCAATCTAGCAGCCAATGGAAATCAGAGCAGCGCGACCGGACCGAGCCAGGTTCAGATCCTTACTCTGGAAAAGAAGAACTGGTACGTTAACGGCGTGTGTCCCGGAGGAACTCCAGGACAAAACAGCGTTTCTGCCAACGTCACTCGCAGCAACATCGCACTCACATTCGATCAGGGTGGGAATTCATTGCCCGGTCAGGGAGTGCTCGCGGGCACGACAATTACAGGAAACTATTCGGTCACGGGCAGCACTTGTCCCGATCTAATTGGGGAAGTAAACCTGGGTTTTCCTTCGGGGTCCGATTCCGGCGGCTTTGTAGGGAACCAGGTGCCTGAGCTAGCGGGCACTTTCTCCGGCACCTTGAATCTAACGACGGGCACCCACGACGCGGCCCTGGCTCTCACCGAAGGCGCCAATCAGACTTTGACAGTCAGCGCGCAGCTAAACGGCCCCGTCGACAACGGGACGTTTCCCCTGACAGGGTCAGCCGTAGGAAACATTATGTTCGTTTCCGGTCCGGTCAACGGAACAACGTTGTCACTATTTGGATACTTTGACAGAGCTGGCGCCTACACCGGAATACCGAAATCTATGTTGGTCTTCGATTACGACACTCTCGGCGAAATTGGAGTGCTCGTTAGCCAATAGCCTTCATTCCAGGCAGCCGAATGACATCGCTAACATTCGAGACCCGACTTCTCAAGCTCTGTTTGACGCCATACAGCGATCGACACAGGACTGTGGAGAGACCGACCAAGAATAATTCGGCCAAGTCCTCAGTAGCCCTTCAGCAGGTTCGATGAGCTTGTCCGATTTTACTTGAATATGCAAAGTCGCCTCTGAGCCATGAGGCATAAGGAGAGAAGATGAAGAAGATTCTCAGTTCGTGGGTAGTCCTGTTCTTGATCGCAAGCTCCGTGGCGCAGACGACGACAGCCTCCATGAAGAAGGCCAGTTCGGCGCAATCGGTTGCCGCGCAACTGCAGGAATTTAGAGATGCCTTGGCGGCGCAGCAGAAAGCGATCGAGGCCCTGCAACGAGATAACGCTATGCTTAAGGACGGATTGCGAAAAAGAGACGCGGCCTTGGACCAGGCGCTAGCGGCGGTTTCGGCTGCGCAAACAAAGGCGGATCAGGCAGTGGCGCAGGCCGCCCAGCAGGCGCAGCAGCAGCAGACAGTTGCTCAACTTAGCACTGATGTTGCCGACCTGAAGCAAAGTGCGACCAGCTCGGCGTTGAGTCTGCAAGAAACGCAGAAGAACATGTTGGCGGCAGTGGAAAGCCCGGAGA
>Ga0187859_10000500_pt1 | contig 26191 bp, 17 predicted proteins | sample June2016WEW_10_1_2_FD_133019 | JGI IMG/M metagenome (GOLD analysis project Ga0187859, IMG submission 133019) | Peatland microbial communities from SPRUCE experiment site at the Marcell Experimental Forest, Minnesota, USA - June2016WEW_10_10 | ecosystem: Environmental > Terrestrial > Soil >...
GTCATCGCCATCCCTTCGCTCCATCACGAAAGGTTTCACCAGGCGGTTGAAGAAGCGATGGCTGCCAACGCCCGCGTGTCCTTCGTTCCCAGTCACTTCGTTCACTCCGATCCGGCGGTCGACTTTCAGGACATCGATGGCGTTCTGCTAGCCTCTTTCAGCCGCGACCCGAGGCGCTTCGCTTACGAATGGTCCAAACGCATCTTTGACATTCTCGGAGCGGCGGCCCTGCTCGTCATCGGCTCGCCGCTGTTTCTGCTCCTCGCCGTTCTGATCAAACTCGACTCGAGGGGGTCGGCGCTGTTTCGTCAGGAACGCGTTGGCCTGAACGGACGAAAGTTCCGGATGTTCAAGTTTCGCACCATGTACGCCGAGTCGCCGGCCTACGCTTATTCGCCAAAAGAGTCGGAGGATCTACGGATTACCCGGATCGGCCGCTTCCTCCGCCGCACCAGCCTGGATGAGCTTCCCCAACTAGTGAACGTCCTCCGAGGCACCATGTCGTTGGTTGGTCCTCGTCCCGAGATGCCATTCATCGTCGACACCTACACCGAACGGCACTCGCAGCGCCTTCAGGTAAAGCCCGGAATCACCGGACTCTGGCAGCTTAGCGGAGACCGCAATTACCTGATTCACGAAAACATCGAGTATGATCTTTACTACATAAAGAATCGAAATTTCTTCATGGATATCGCGATTCTGCTTCATACATGCATTTTTGCTATGCGGGGAATTTAGGCGCGAATAAGTAGTGATGTCGGTCAACATTCAAGAAGGAAAACGAGAATCGATCGTGGAGAACCGAAGACAGAGCACTGTGGTCCACGAGATTGAGCCAGTAACTGAGGTTGAATTTCCATCCCATTCTGTTACTGACGATTCCGCATCCGATCAAGCAGAATCTCAGGCACTGGCGAATCTTAGTGTTCTGTGGGAACACCGTCGATGGCTTTCTCGAGTTGCTGCATGGGCCCTTCTCGCCAGTACCATCGTGGCGTTCCTGATTCCGAATAAATATGAATCCTCGGTAAGCATCATGCCGCCCGAGTCCATGGGCGGCAGTGGCAATATGTTGGCCGCCTTAGCCGCAAAGGCAAACCCGGAACTCGCTACTGTTGCTGCGAATTTGCTTGGCACCAAAAACTCGGGTGCTTTGTTTGTTGATCTCTACCGCAGCCGGACGGTGCAGGATCGCGTGGTCGATAGGTTGGACCTTCAGAAAGTCTACTGGTCCCGCTATAAACAGGACGCGCGCAAGAAGCTGAACAACCGCACCGACGTGGCCGAAGACCGCAAGAGCGGGGTGATCACGCTAACCGTAGAAGACCGAGATCGCCAGCGCGCTCATGACATCGCACAAGCGTATGTGGACGAGTTGAACCATATCGTGTCCCAAGTCAGCACCTCCTCGGCGCGGCGCGAACGGATTTTCATCGAGCAGCGACTCGTCTCGGTTAAGAGCGACCTTGAGGACGCCGAGAAGCAGTTCAGCGCCTTTGCCAGCAAGAACAGCGCTCTCGACATCAAGGAACAGTCGAAGGCTATGGTGGAGTCGGCGGCCATCCTGCAGGGCCAGCTCATTGCCGCAGAGTCAGAACTCCAGAGTCTGGAGCAGATCTACACCAGCAGCAACGTGCGCGTCCGGTCGCTGCAAGCCAGGGTCGACGAGCTAAGGCACCAAGCTGAGAAGCTGCAGGGGACCGACGCCTCTTTGGCTTCAGACTCAACGCAACCCAACGAGCTCTATCCACCCATCCGCAAGTTGCCGTTACTTGGCGTCGAGTGGGCCGACCTCTATCGGCGTATGAAGATTCAGGAAACAGTTTACGAGTTGCTCAACCAACAGTACGAACTCGCTCGCATCCAGGAAGCGAAGGAAATTGCAACGGTCAATGTCATTGATGCGGCAAATCTGCCCGAGAAAAAAGCATGGCCGCCTAGGTTGCTGATCATTGCCCTGCTGACAGTCCTTTCGCTGGCTGGCGGGGCGGTTTGGATTTTGGGATTGAGAAGGTTTGAATCCCTGGATCATGATGATCCACGCCGGCAGTTTGGGACGCGTGTCGCAGCGGGTTGGAGGCGCTTTCGGAATCGAATCAGCCGCCACAAATTCCGTCAGCAATCCGACTCTTTTGAGCCCTCCGGCGACGGGCCGGAATGATAACCCATATCTGGCGTTCCGTGGTTGAAAAATTCTGGCGATGGTCCCCCGGGAAGACCTTAAATTCGCTATTGGGGTCGCGGAATTTCCGGGAGAGTGCTGGCAACGCTTTCTATAGCATCGCGGAATATATTGCCCAGCCCATTTCCATGATCCTGGCCGCGCCATTCCTGGTTCATAAGCTGGGACTGCAGCAATATGGCATTTGGATGTTGGTTAGCGCGATCCTGGGCAGCATGGGAATACTGAGCACCGGGTTTGGTGATGCTACGGTCAAGTACGTCTCCGCCTACCGGGGTCAGAACAACCATGTCGGGGTCGAGCGTACGATTCGCGCCACCCTGACTATCAATATGCTCCTTGGAGGATTCTTCGGGTTGCTGGTTTGGGTCGCGGCGCCCGAAAGCGTCGATCACATCTTCAAAATCGAGCCGGTGTTCCGCTCCGCAAGTATTCAGGCGATTCGAATTAGCGCAATTATTCTCGTAGTTCGCTCCATCGAGAGTGTTTTTGTCGGCACCTTGCGCGCCTTCGAACGCTATGGCCCTCCCGTTAAACTAAACGTGTTCCTTCGGTCCATCTTGGTTGTCTCCGCTGTGGTGCTCGCAGCAGTCGGTTACGGTGTGGTTGCGATCATGCTTGCGACCTTAGTCTGGTCGGCGCTTGTGGTAGTCTTTCAGGCCGTTGCGGCGCGGCGCGTGGTCGGACCCTTGAATGCTCTTCCGACCTTTGCCCGGGAACCCCTCGCCGAAGTTTTCAGCTTCGGTTGTTACAGCTGGTTGCAGGCATTGGCTGGAGTCGCGTTCAGCTATGCGGACCGGTTCCTGGTTGCCGCCATGCTTGGCACCGCACCGGTCGCGATCTATGTGATTTGCGTACAAGCTACGCAGCCCATTCATGGCTTGGCCTCCGCAGCTTTCAACTTCATTTTTCCCCATATCAGCTCGCGCTATGAGGCAGGAGAGATTCACGGTCCACGACGGGTTTTTCGTCTCGCTTTGTTCACCAGCGTCGGACTTTCTGTCGCACTTGCCGCTCCTCTCATCCTCTTCGGCAAACCTCTCTTGACCCTATGGATGGGGGTGGAGTTCGCCAAGCAGGCGTATGTCGTGCTTGCCGTGCTGGCGGCCGCCTATATGATCCTCGCCATCAATATCGTCCCGCATTACACGCTCTTGGCGCTCGGCTGGGTCCGCTTTGTTTCCGTCGTCAATATAGTGGGTGGAATTTTGTCGTTGTTGGCGGTCGTTCTGCTCATCCCCCCGTTGGGATTAGTCGGAGCCGCTGTGGGCCGGTTGTGCTACGGACCCGCGATCGCCCTGAACTTTCTCAAGATAAAAACCGCATTCACCAGAACTGTTCTACCCACTGAACAACCGGTTCCGATATCGACGTGATCGGCATCCTTCAAAACCGATTTCGAAATGCAGCACTCGCAACTCGCCATGAAGCAAACGGCGTCATGGAGGATGTCCGGCTGTTTGCGCGGATCCGTAATGGCCACTGCGCGTTTAGGCAATCGTGCATCGATGGCATGAGGGTATTGGTTCGAGCCGACGAGGACGTCGGCCGAGACATCTATTTTCTGCGCGAGTTCGAGCCGCAGGAATCGGCATTTGTCTTTGAAAATGTGCGCGAGTCTGACGTATGCCTCGACATCGGTGCCAACATAGGCTTCTATACTCTCGGTTTTGGCAAACGGGCCAGTCGTGGCGCGGTTCATGCCTTTGAACCTGCACCTTTGAATTATCACGTCTTAGCGGTCAACGTCCTCGCTAATAATTTGTCGAATGTAGTGATGAACAACTGTGCGGTCGGCGACACAAACGGGGAAGTGACTTTTTGCATAGCTGAAGACGGTGCATTCTCGTCATTCCTCGATACAGGCCGCAAGGCAATCACCCGAACAGCGATGACCCGCGTAGTAAGTCTGGATTCTTATTGCTCGGAATGTAACCTGACACACCTAGACATTCTCAAAGTCGATGTTGAAGGAGCCGAACCCGCGGTCCTTCGTGGAGCCGCCGGTCTTTTGGCCGACCCCGAACGAAGACCTCGACTGGTTATGCTCGAACTGTTCGATCCTATGCTGCGCCAGTTTGGCAGCACCATCGGTGAAGTCGAGGCTCTTATGCGCACTTATGGATACGAGCCCTTCGTGTTTATAAAAGACCGGCGTGTACCATTCTCACAGTTGCATCATGATCGGTTTTATAATGTTCTTTTTCTAGACAATACTCGCGAACATTCTTATCCAGGCCACTAATCTTGCAACTCCAAGTGAGCAACGAAGCGCAGACGGAGTCGGCCTTCGGGCCCAAGCGTCCAACTCTATTTGCAGTTATCCTCTTCTTCCTCTTGTTTTCCGGGCCCCCATCCTTTCGTCTCCGGGATCCCTCAGACTCACTTGAAAGTGTTATTGATCCGATTGTGATTTTCCAATCCTCGGTCTGGGTCATCGCCGGCGTATGGAGCCTTTTTCAACTACGCAAGGAATTTGAGGACAAGTCGGCGACGCTGGGCCGGCCCCTCAAATTGGGGCTGTTGATGATTCTATTCCTGGCCCTATCGACGTTCGTATCAGAGGCGCCGCTGCTGACAGCTTTTAAGGTGGGGCAGATTCTCGTTTCGCTTCTCTTTACCTGGGTTTTTGTGCGTCGATATGGTATTAGCAAGTGCATCGACTACGTATTTATCGGTAGCACAGTACTCTGCATTATGATTGCCATCTCTGTCTTCGTCGCCCCCGACCTCGTTCTCTTCATGGATGAGGGCAACTTGCGTTTGCGCGGGGACCCAATTGCGGTAATGGCCATTGTCGGCACCTATAGTGCCATCCTTCTTTTCATAAAAAGCCGGCAGATCCCGAAGCTTGTTTTCTGGCCGCTATTGATATTGCTTACCACAATGCTCGCGTTCTCGCTGACCCGCCAGGCTTGGTTTCTTGTCCTTGCCTTTCTTATTCTTTATTTATCCAGGCGGTCGAAGGGTGCTTTTGTCCGCACGCTGGGCCTAATGTTTCTGGTAGGTTTTCCATTTGTGTTTCTGTTTTATATTCTCCCTGCATTGCAAGATTACCGCGCCACCGATTCGATCTGGTCGCTTACCGGCCGCGTCGATCTATGGTTCTATCTCGTCCAACTGGCGCTCACTCAATCAGCATGGATAGGTTTGGGATATTACTCCGCCTCCCGTATATTTGCTCTTGACTTCAATCCAGGCATGGGAACCGCGCACTCTGTGTTAGTGGAAGTGCTTTTGGGCGGAGGCCTGCTTAGTCTAATCCCGTGCTTGGCGCTCTGCTTTATACTTACGCGCAAAGCCGTCCAACTAATATCGAAGGATCGGACTGACTTGGAATTTACATGTGGGACACTGTTTATTGTTACGATGGTACTTTGTCTGATGGGAGGAGACTTCGGCTATGGACAGATCGGAATTACTTTCTGGAGTCTCGCAACAGCCATTCCAGCCATGCACTTGGTCAAGAGCTCTATATCTCGACGGAGTGTATCTTTGCCACACCGTCCCGTCCCATCCGCTGGAAGTGCGCTATAAAGTCAGATCCTCGACAGCCGAAGCTTGAGCCGGTCGACAAGGGCAGAGGAAAAAGGTGAGTTTGGGATCTCAAATCGGCACGGTCGTTCGTAAACTCGACAAGCGCTTTGGCGTGGTCGCTCTCTTAAATGGCGAACCCCGTCCCCCGCGTGGAGGTTTTGATTTAGAAGGGGAGAAACTGATTGATTGGGGATGGGTGTGCGCGAACCTGCCCGCGGGGCGCAAGCGCGCTCTTGAGATCGGCCCGGGAAAATCTCCTATCATCCCCGCCATGCTGTCGATGGGCTATCAAGTTACCGCCATCGATGCCTCGGCCGATCCAACGTCGATTGTCGACGGCTTCCGGTTTGTGCATGGCGATTTCAACGATTTCCCGTTCGATGAGAAATTTGAAGTAATAATTGTGTGCTCGGTAGTAGAACACCTCGGATTAGCGGGACGATACAACTCCCAACCAGACCCTGACGGGGACCTCAAAGCCATGCGGCGTATCCACGATTTGATCGAGCCTTCCGGAAAGGTCCTTCTCACCATACCCGTGGGGCACGACGCCGTGCATGCGCCTTGGCATCGCGTGTATGGCGGGGTGCGCCTGCCGAAACTACTTGAGGGCTTCAAGGTAGTTCGAAGCAGGTTCCTGCAAAAGAAACCCGGGGGCGCATGGTACGGTACGACCCAGGAGAAAGCATTGGAAACTCCGGCGGATATTCGGCGATACGCCCTGGGCGAAATGGTGCTCGAGCCTTCCGTTTAAGTTAGGAAAACGTTATGTCATCGGTTCCGAAACTCTCGATCGTTACACCATCGTTCAATCAGGCTAGCTTTATCGAGGAAACCCTGCGAAGCGTCAATAGCCAGGGCTATCCTGTGTTGGAACATATCGTCGTCGATGGCGCGTCGACGGACGGAACCGTCGACATTCTGAAACGATATCAGTCGGTGACCGGTTGGGAACATCTGCGCTGGATTTCAGAGTTGGACCACGGCCAGAGCGACGCCATCAACAAGGGCTTTCGGATGGCGACGGGCGACATTATAGGTTGGCTGAACTCCGACGATCTTTACCAGGCCGACACTTTCGCGAGAGTCGCACGCGCTTTCCAGGACAACCCGCAAGTTGACTTCGTCTATGGCGACTACCTGATCATCGATGAAACCGGAAATACATTGCTTTTGAAGAAGGAAATCGATTTTGACTGGGAAATCATGTTGTGTGGCTTGAACTACATCGCCCAGCCCAACGTCTTTTTCCGCAGCAGGGTTTTCAAGGAACTGGGCTATTTAAACGATTCCCTGCACTACGTCATGGACTATGAATTCTGGTTGCGCGCGGCCGCCCGCGGATTCCGCTTTCAACATATTCCGATTGCCTTCGCGGCTTGCCGGTGGCATTTGGGCGCAAAAACTGTCTCGCGCAATCCCCACATCGAAGAAGAACTTCTGTCGGTCCGAGACCAGTATTGGAACAAGAAACGTTTTCACAACAGTATGGTGCAGACCAGCTATCAGAAATGTTGCAATGTTCGCGCGCGCGCTGCACGGCAGTGGAGAAAACTTCGCACCCGCCATTCTGTAGATGTCGTCCCCACGTCATGGCGCCTGGAGGCATGGAAAACACGAAGCCAATCGAAACATCCGGAATCGGTATAGAGACAGCCTTGCGACGTGAGTCGTTACAGCGAAATACGATGGTGAAGAACTGCGACGAGACTATGACCGATTCAGTTCTGGTCAGCATCGTTGCATATAACGGAAAACGGTTTCTTCAGCGCTGCCTGGATGGCGTTCTCTCGCAAACCTATCGGCCAATCGAGATATGTCTGCTTGATAATGCTTCGGAAGATGGGACCGGTGATTTCGTCACAAAACACTTTCCCTCGATAAAAGTGATACCCTCCAGTGTCAATCTCGGGTTCGGGGGAGGGCATAACGTAATAATTCGTCAGGCGCGATCTCCTTTTATATTGGTCCTGAATCAGGATGCTTTTCTCTCCCCGACCTTTCTCGAAGAACTGATTACGGCCGTCAAGGAGCGTCCGGAGGTTGGAATCGCGGGCGGAAAACTCTACTCTCTCAGGAAGGCCGAGCCCGACGCCGCAGCCGGAGAAGTCATCGACATGACCTGGCTCGACATTGAAAAGAAAAGACGGCAGGTGTGTTACGCGCACTCGCAGTCCGAAAACGGGCAACCCGCGGTTCCCACGTTTGCCTTCGCAATGGATGGGGCCGCGATGCTTCTGCGCCGGGCAATGCTGCAGGAAATTGAAATTGATGGTGAATTCTACGACGAAGACTTTTTTGCCGGCAAAGAAGACCTGGATATTTCCTGGCGCGCGCAGTTATGCGGTTGGAAATGTCTCTACGTTCCTTCCGCCGTAGGGCATCATTTTCGCACCTTTACTCCCAAGGACCGGCGATCTGAAATATCGGGCGTGCTAAGAGCCGGATCTGTTCGCAATCGATATTTGTTGATGCTGAAAAATGACCTTTTCAAACATTTTATAAGGCACCTCCCGCATATCGCGCTCTACGACCTCAAAATCTTGGCTTATACTTTACTTTACGAACGTTCATCCCTGGCAGGTTATGGGCAGGTCCTACGGTTAATTCCGCGAGCATTAAAAAAACGCAGATTCATTATGGCTCGGAAAAATGTGGATGACGCGTACATCCTGCAGTGGTTCAGATAAGCGTATAGCAGCATCGCAATAACTCGTCCGTTAGCCGATTTGTGGCTGGGCCAAGTCCAATCAAATTCAAATTCCAAAGGAGTAATATATGACAATCCGTGGTCGAGTACTTGTAACCGGTGCAGGAGGGTTCATCGGGCATCATCTGGTCAAGCGGCTTAAGGCTGAAGGCTATTGGGTTCGGGGAGCGGACATTAAGGAGCCAGAGTACGAATCCACCGCTGCAGACGAGTTCGAGTTACTCGATCTTCGCAAGTATGATAACTGTCTCCTGGCGACACGCGGCGGAATCGATCAGGTCTATAACCTGGCGGCTGACATGGGTGGCATCGGTTACATTACGGCCTCTCATGCCGATATCTCGCGCAATAACATTTTGATCAACGCCCAGATGCTTGAGGCCAGCCGTTTGAACCGAACATCGCGGTTTCTCTTCAGCTCCTCTGCCTGCGTTTATGCACAGTCTAAACAGCGCGATGCCGAGGTGACTCCGCTACGTGAGGAGGATGCATACCCGGCCGATCCGGAAGCGGGTTACGGATGGGAAAAGCTTTTTACTGAAGAACTCTGCCGCTATTACCGGCAGGATTATCGATTCGAGACGCGAATCGTGCGTTTCCACAATGTTTACGGGCCGCTTGGCACATATGAAGGTGGTAAAGAAAAAGCGCCGGCCGCGATCTCGCGCAAAGTCGCGTTGGCCCAGGATGGCGGAAGCATCGACATTTGGGGCGACGGCGAGCAGACGCGATCCTTTATGTATGTCGACGATTGCGTCGAAGGACTGTTGCGATTGATGGCGTCAGACTATAATGACCCGTTAAATTTGGGCACCGATCGACTGATCTCCATCAACGAGTTAGTGGAGCTTATCAGCGGGATTGCTGGCAAGCGGCTAACCAAACGTCACGACCTTACCAAGCCGCAAGGAGTGCGCGGCCGCAACAGTGATAACAGTCGCCTGCGACAGACTCTGGACTGGGAGCCTTCTGTCTCGCTCGAAGAGGGCCTCGCGGTCACCTACCGATGGATTGAAAATGAATTACGCCACACCGGGCGCCTCTCCAACATTCTCACGGCTCGAAGCGCCGATTAAGAGCCGCGCCAACGTGCTTGGCGTCGGCGTACACGCAATCGACCTTCCCACTGCGGCAAGCATTATCGAAAGTGCCGTATGGAAAGGTACGAAGGGATATGTTTGTGTCACGGGCGTGCATGGCGTAATGGAAGCGCAGCGTGATCCCGAACTGCGGGGAATCCTCAACCATGCTCTGCTCGTGACTCCCGACGGCATGCCCACGGTTTGGGTCGGGCGAATGCAAGGGAATTCCGGCATGAAGCGGGTTTTCGGCCCCGACCTTATGCTGGAGGTCTGTCAGCGTTCCGTGGAAACCGGATTCCGCCATTTTTTATATGGAGGGAATCCGGGAATTGCCGCCGAGCTCGCCGAATACTTGCGACGCAGCTTTCCTGGCATTGCAGTGGTGGGCACATATACGCCTCCCTTTCGGCCTCTCGCCGCATCGGAGCAGTTTGCATTGGAAAAGCAAATGAGCGCCGCGAAACCTGACATTGTTTGGGTCGGCCTTGGTTGCCCCAAGCAGGAGAAGTTTATGGCTGCGAACTTGCACCGGCTTCCATGCAAGATCATGGTGGGAGTGGGAGCCGCTTTCGACATTCATACTGGTCACGTAAAAGATGCCCCGAATTGGATGAAAGCTGCTGGATTGCAGTGGGCTCACCGCCTCTGGCAGGAACCCCGCCGCCTGTGGAAGCGTTATCTCGTGAATAACTCGGCTTTCCTCGGCGCGCTTAGTTTGCAACTCACCGGATTGCGACGTTATTCTCTCCCTCCTGACCCCAACGAAGACTGCTCCTGACAAAACGATATCCGCTCCCTCAAGCCGCTCTTCTCGCTGTTCTTCTCGACTCGCTTCGCCTCTTGCCCGCCCGTTTCGTCCTCGCCCGTTAGGTTTAAGATGACTACGAGTAAACCGTGGCGGTCTATTGGAACCCGCGCACTAACGGCAGGTAAAGAGCGCCAGGCTATAGGTCGCGTGAAGGCGAGAGAAACATGAAAACACCGTGGATGGGATTCGGAATCCTGTTGTTGTGCTGTATCGCATTGGTGGCACCGCGAAACCTTTCCCTCTCCGCCACCGATAAGGTCCTTACGGGCTCGATCGCGCCCCCACCCCTTCTTTCTTCCGCGGAGGTGAAACTGGCTCAGGACTGTGGAGCTCAGGCAGGCGCATCCGCCGACGTGAAGTATAACGCGGCATTGTCGGCTCTCCGCGGGAAGGTCGGTATCGTCGATTGCAGCGACTTGACGGGTAAGCAGACATTAGCCGCTCCCATCACCGTCCCTACCGGAGTGACGTTATTAACTCCTTCCTCTGGAACCTGGACCTGTAACTTCAATAATCCTGCTGTTTCCTGCATTCAAGTCCTGAATGGCGGTCGAATAAGAGGAGAGGCGAACGGAGTCGTTGGCGCATTTGAAATCGAGCCGGCTCAAGGCTCAAGCATGGATTCGTTAGTCAGTAGCGACCTGACGAAACTACCGACATCCAATGGTACTTATGTTGAGATGTCCGATTTCTCCGTCAACTATAACGGCTCTGGAGCGCGCATCGCCCACGGGCTGATGCACATTGTGAATCTGTTCGACGGCTCGCTGATCAGTAGCATCGTCGTCCAATCTTCGCAAGTGGGTTCGTCTAATTCCCCAGCTTACGGCATTCTCGTCAATGGCATGTGCTGCGGATCGTCGTTCAACAACGTGGTAGTTAATTCTTATAACACCAACCACAACATTCCTTTCGCCATCGTCGACTCAGCCCACTTCGGTAGCGCAACCGTCGGATGCCTCAATTGTTCCTTTGCGCACCCCGGCATTGGAGAACCTATCGTTTATATTAATCAGTCCGCATCGCCGGCATTAGATGACTCTGCCATCAACTTCTACAATCTCCAGGGTGAGTCCAATGGTACCTCCGACACGACCACCGCGCTGTTTCAACTTATCAACGGAAACGCAAAGGTTTACGGCGGCCGTTTCGCCCACTTACTCAAGAGTCCCACCGCCTATGCATTCGCCATCTCAAATGCTCCCGTTACCAATCTTGATGTTCGGGGATTTGAGTATAAGGCAGTTAATACATCAAAGAAACTGAATGCAGTCGACAACCGAATTACGAATGAGACCGTCAAAACGGATACCGATGGCAATGTCCCTGATTACGTGAACCAGCCGAGATACGCGAGTGCGCTGAATCAGCTCGCTTCGGGCCAGTTTGCGGGGGTCTCAGCTTGCGTCAGCGGTACCAGGGCGATTACTTTGCCCGCTGTTTATACATCAACGCCTGTCATTCTCGTTTTCGATGAGACCACTGCGGGCGGAGCGAAACTCATCGCGAAAAGCGCGACTGGCTTCGCCGTGTCTTGCACCGGAGCAACTGATATCTTCGACTGGATGGTAGTCGGCAACCCGAACTAACTAACCACGCAAACTTGATTCGCACCGTGACACTATGTCGGCCCTAACTCACGGCAGGCAGTGATTGGTCGTCTTTAATAACTACCTATTGTTTATGTGATCACTGCACCACCAAAGTAAGCTGCGTCGTGTTAGTCAAAGTCGTCGAGCCCGAAGAGAACGTGCCGGTCACCATGAAATTGTAACTCCCGGGTTGAATTCCGCCCTTACCGCCTCCCCCACCTCCCGACCCGCCACATCCGGAAAAAGTAATCGCAGCAGCGACGACGCAGACGCATAGCAGTCCGTAAACCCACCGCCGCCACTCCCGACCCCAGCCTGCGAAACCCAATAGGCCCACCATTCCGAACGGCCCAAACCACCAGACCCACACACCATAAGCGGCGTTGGAGTGTCCTCCGAACTGCGGTTTCGTCAAACCGGCGGAGGGGCCCACTGTTGTTACCGTAACTGTCACCGCTTGCGATGCCGACCCGTTGAGCGTGAACGAACTCGGCGAGACGGAACAATTCGCTTGCGCCGGCGCCCCTGAACAACTCATCTGAACCATTTGGCTGAAGCCGCCACTCGGACTCACGCTAAGCGAGTAAGTCGCGGTACCCCCAGGCGACACCGTCTGACTCGGTGAAGTAGCCGTTATCGAAAAGTCCTGGCCAGTCCCTGTAAGAGCCACGGTCTGCGGCGAGTTAATTGCGCTATCCGTGATCTGAATTGCGGCTGTGCGCATCCCTCCCGCCTGGGGAGAGAATGTAATATTGATCGTGCAGTTCGCCCCCTGCGCGAGGCTTGCACCGCAGTTGTTGGTTTGTTGAAAATCGCCGTTCTGCGCTCCCGTGATGGCGATCCCGGCGATGCTTATCGCAGCCGTGCCCGAATTACTTAGCGCGGCGGCTTGTGACGAGCTTGTCTGGCCGACAGTTTCGCTTCCGAAGCCTATTGCATTTGGCGACAAAACCGCACCTGGCCCGCCCGTGCCCAATGTATTGAGCAATAACGAGACGTCGGCGGTACCTCCGACCGCTATATCCGGGCTACCGTTTCCATCGAAATCGGCGACAGCCAGAGCATTGTAGGGAAGAAGGTTCCCGAATCCATTGTTAAAGTAGAACTCCGTCGGCGGCTGCAGAGTACCATCCCCGTTTCCCAGCAAAAGGGAAATGTCAGCCCAACCTGTGTTACCTGTCACAACATCCAGTTTTCCATCCAGATTGAAATCCGCAATTGCGAGGGATGTAATTGCATTACCTGCGGTAGTGACGATCGGACTTTGAAAAGTACCATTGCCGTTTCCCAGAAGTACGGTGACGTTAGAGGGGATCGGAGTGTCGACGACGAATCCAACAGAATTTCCGACGATGAGGTCTAGGACCCCATCGCCGTTCATGTCGCCGGTCGCAATGGCGGTGGGAGCAAGTCCGACACTATAGGTTGGCCCGGCCGTGAATGTTCCGTCACCCTTCCCAAAGAACATGGCCAATTCAGGACTTCCGGACGCGTTTACCAGAGCGGCCACATCCAGCTTCCCATCGTTGTTGAAATCCGCGACGGCGAACGCGGCAATGCTGCCCACGATCGAAGTGGTCACAGGGAAGCCAAAGGTTCCATCGCCGTTCCCAAGCAGTACCGACAGGCCAATGGATGAAGCAGGCGGCACAGTTACTCCGATGACATCGAGCTTGCCGTCCTTATTAAAGTCTCCAATCGCAATCGGGCCAGTCATATCCGCACCATAGGTCGCGGCGGTTTGAAAGGTCCCATCACCATTCCCCAGCAAAATAGAAATGCCGGTCGGAGGATTAAAGGGATTCGAAACCGCGGACGTGAGCGCCACATCCAGCTTCCCGTCGCCGTTAAAATCTCCCGCAACGATATAAATCGGAGATAGCGGGGAGCTTCCTTGGTTTGTTATTGGAGAAGTTACAATCGGCGGCGCGAAGCCTTCGCCATCATTGAGTAGCGTCGATATTTCTACCGAGTAATTCCGCCCATAAGTGAATATAGGGACGGCTAGGTCCGGCTTGCCGTCACCATTGAAGTCTCCCACAACAGGTGTGCCGACTGAGCCGGGTGGGTTGCCCGGCGGCGTGGCAAGGGAAGCCGGATAGGAAGGAAAGTTGACAAAAGTTCCGTCCCCTTTCCCGTACACCACCGAAACAATGTCCGGCAAGGTTGGAGCATTGAGCTCAGTGCCCGGACTGGCGACCACCAGATCTATATCCTGGTTACCGTTCAAGTCCGATAGTGCAACCGATGGAAGCGATCGAGCAATCACGGCTGCCGTCTGCAGACTCTGGCCGGCAATGAAGGCTCCATCGCCGCTATTCAGGAGAACCTCGACGACTCCACTAGGCACGGTTGTCGTCGCTACCAGATCCGGCTTGCCATCACCATTTATGTCACCTGCGGCAAGCGGCAGTATGTCTTGGAAGCTGCTCAGCACGTTTACCTGGAAAGTTCCGTCACCGTTTCCCAGCAAGATGGCCAGGCCGGGGCTACTTCCAGCTGTCGACTCTGTCGCAATGTCCGGTTTTCCGTCCAGATTAAAGTCCGCAACCACCAGCCCGTCCGGCTCGCTAACCTGAGTGATAATCGGTGCCTGGAAAGTTCCATCACCATTGCCGAGCAGCACGTTGATACCATTCCCCGCGGCAATCGCGAGATCGAGTTTCTTGTCATTATTGAAGTCGGCAGTAACCATCGCGACCGGTTCTGAACTGATGGCGTAATTCACGGGAGCCTGAAAAGTTCCGTCGCCGTTGCCCAACAGCACCGCTGCGGCGAAAGTACCAACCTGTGCCGTTGGCACCGCAACGGCTACGTCAAGCTTGCCGTCTCCATCGAAATCTCCAATGACCACATTTGGCAGTGGCGTCACGGAAAGCGTCGTCAAGTTTTGAGCCTGAAAGCTGCCATCTCCGTTCCCTAGCAATACTCCAATTGTGCCGTCTGTCACGTTTACGACGACAAGGTCCAGCTTGCCGTCATTATTAACATCGCCCACCTGCAGCGACGCCGGACCGTTACCAACCGCATAGTTAACCGCGGGCTGGAAGGTACCATTGCTGTTCTGCAGGAGAACCGAAACATTGTTCGTTGCCTGATTCGCAGTCGCGATGTCGGGACGCCCGTCGCCATTGAAGTCCGCGACAACAACAGAGTTCGGAGTTCCTCCCACTGGGTAGTCCTGAGGCCCATTGAATATCGGATTATTCAGGGCGGACAGAGTGGGAACGACCAGGAACATCATCATTGCCAAGCCTGATCTGGAAAGAAACCAGGACTTTGGGTTCTCTGGCGTTTTCATTTTTCACCTGACATCCTGCTCGTTAACTTAGACGAGCTGCCACTAACAATTCGGCGAGAGAAACATCGGGGTTAGTCGACCGACAAGTCTAAGTCATAACGACGAAGTATCGCAATACTTACTAAGTAAACTACCTGGCGCGAAATTTGAGTCGGAGCCTGACTCATGCCGTTGATCGAATCTCGATCTCGCCGATGCCCACCCATTTTATCTCTAGGCTAGATCGCCAGTTTCCCCGAAATCAGCGCGACAGGATTCGCCGGGTGATCAATCACGCATCTCAGCGGCGCATGATGGCATTTCGCGCGATGCGATTATACTTTTTCCCATGTGGATAATTCGTCAGTTGGTGTGCGTCGTCTGTTTCATGGCGTGCACGTTAGCCAGTGCGGCTGATCCTCCGAACGTAATTCTGATCACGCTCGATACCGTCCGCGCCGACCGAATGGGTTTTCTGGGCTCAAAGCGCGGTCTCACCCCGAACCTAGACGCGCTGGCAAACCAGTCTGCAGTTTTCACCCGCGCTTATTCGCAAGTCCCCCTGACCGCTCCATCCCACGCCACCATCCTCACTGGTACCTATCCACAGTTTCACAAGGTAAGCGATTTTCAGGTACCGCTTTCACCGGAGTTGCCCTATGCTCCGGAGATCCTACGAAACCATGGCTATCAAACCGCCGCCTTTGTCGGCGCGATAGTGCTTGACCCGAAACAACGGTTCGCTCCGGGCTTCGACCGCGGATTCGACACCTACGACGCCGGTTTCCGCACGCGGAACTCGGGAGAAGATCGCTACCACACGTGGGAGCGCCGCGGCGGTGAGGTAGTGGCACATGCTCTGGCCTGGCTCGATCAGCATCCGAAAGGTCCGTTCTTCATGTGGGTGCATCTTTATGATGCGCATTTTCCCTACGAGCCTCCCCCACCTTACAAGACCAAATACGCTTCTGCACCCTACGACGGCGAGATTGCTTACGCGGATTCGGCAGTGGGAGAGTTTGTGAATCAGTTGCGGGTGCGTGGGCTTTACGACAACGTGGTGATCGCGGTGATGGCGGATCATGGCGAGGCGCTAGGGGATCACGGAGAAGATACTCATGGAATCTTTCTTTACGATGAGACCATCCACGTGCCGCTGGTGATCAAGCTACCGGGTGGGAATTCGGCGGGAAGACGAATTGACAGTCGAGTCGAACTGGTGGATGTGCTGCCGACGATCTTGCAGGCGGTGGGAGTTGAGGTTCCGCAGCAGGTGCAAGGGGAATCGCTGCTCAGTATCATGACGCCGAAGGCGGCGACGGATAAGAGTGCCGGGGTGAGCAAAGTTCCAGAGACATTTCGGGACCGTCCAGCCTATGCAGAGACAGACTATCCGCACCGGGCTTATCACTGGAGTTCGCTGCGAGCCCTGCGGGCGGGAAAGTATTTGTACATTCAAGCGCCAAGGCCGGAACTCTATGACCAGACCGTGGACCCGGATGCGAAGGACGATTTGTCGACGTCGTCGACGGCAGTGACCAGCACATTAGCGGGACAACTCGATGCGTTCCAGCAGAAGACGAGCAGCGGAAAAGAGGCGCCCGAGGCGGGCGTGGATCCGGAATCGCAGGAGAAACTGGCGGCGCTCGGGTACCTCGCCACGGATAGTAACGCTTCGAGGCCGAGCGCCAAGGACTTGGACGCGGATCCGAAGGACAAGATCGAGTTCTCCAATTTGATGAATCGGGCCAACTTTCTGGTGGAGGACGAGCGCTACCGGGAAGCGGTTCCTCTGCTGCAACAACTGATTGCGCAAAGGCCAGACGCGCCCGTCCCCTACGCGAAACTAGCCAAAAGCTACATGTCGATGAAAGAGTTTCACGAGGCAATACCGGTGCTGCGCAAGCTCGTGCAGTTAAATCCAGAATCGGACGGTCCGCACTTCCAACTGGCGGCGGCATTGCTGGCAACCCAAGATATCACCGGAGCAGTGCCGGAGTTGGAGATTGTAGTCGAGAAGACACCGAAGTGGGTTCAGCCGCATCTCATGCTGGCGACCGCCTATGCCAAAACAGATCGTGCGCGCGAGGCGGTTACGGAATGTGAGAAAGTGCTCGAAGTGGTTCCCAACCACTACGGAGCCCTTTTGCTGGAAGGGCAAATTCTGGTGCGGTCAAAACAGCCCGAGGCTGCGCTGCCCAGGTTGCAGAAAGCGGTGACGGTCCATCCCGAAAAACCCGAGCCGCACATAGTTATGGCAGACGCGTATATACAGTTAGGACGAAAGCCCGATGCCGCCCGGGAGCGTGCTGACGCCAAGCGCCTGGAGCAAGTGGCGATTGACAAGAGGCAATCTCCGGCCAAGCGCTGAATTAAAGAGAATCGAGGTCGTCGACCTTCCCACCCGAGGAGAAGACACCAATGGCTAGCGCTTAAAAGGGAAGGAGCATTTCATCCGTCCCGTGCCTCGGACGATGATGAAATGCTCCTTCGTTAGATCGTAACTGAGACAACAACTTCGCTGTGCTCAGTGACGAATACTACCGTTTTTGGTTCAGAGCCGAAGCTTTTAGTTGTGAAGCCGACCGCGTTTTCGGCGGCTTGGGCGTATGCGAGTGCTTCAGAATGCGCGCTCTCACCTCCTGCGCAGTGGGCATACGTTTTGCAGCAACACCGGTGCGCCGGGCCGGACGACTCTTCCCACTGAAAAGCTCCGTCCGATCGACAAGCCGGGCCTGTTCGAAACCTTTGCGCTTGGCCATGATGCGATAGTCAAACGCAATGCTGGAGGCGCCGCCGCCCAATTCCCGCACCACGAACGACGTGGCCGATTTTTGCGCGACGTACAATCCCTTGCAGTCGCCGTTGGGAGTGAGGAAGACGTGGTAGTCCACGCCCGTATTGACGGTTTCTCCGAAAACAGATTCGATGTTGACCACGGCTGATCCGCTGGCCAACTGAGCGCTGCCCGCATCCTCGAACCAGTTTTCCGGAGATTGAATGCCGTTCAGGGCTACCTTTTTCGAACCACCTTCCACCGGAACAACTCCGCTCAGGACGCCCGTGCAAGTCAGGTTGCCACTGACATCCATGGTGCAAGAACCCCCGTAGCCGCTGCCATAAGCGAACAGAACAGGATCTGTGCTGCTGCTAGTTTCCTGGTTCTCGAACCAAACTGTTGAATACCCGCTTGGGCTATTGTTATAGCCAACAAAAGCCCAACCATCATCTGCTGTGCCGAGTGACCCGAAGCCGGTCGAAACACCCGTATCCCCCCAAACCCCCGCGGGATAACCCCCGAGATCGCCGTCGGTCTGCCCGGTATTACTTGCTGAAACCGCCTCACCGTAAACGCCAAAACCTATACCGCTGGCGCTGTAGCCATATAAACCGATTGTCTCAGTTGTGCTCCCCCCCTCAAAGCCCCAGGCACCAGCGTAGAAATCGCTATCGTTACCGTTGTACCCATACGAGCCGGTATACGAACCGGTGAAGTATCCACCAAGAATGTTGCCGGTACCATACACGCCCCAAGAACCGGAGAAGAATCCTCCGTCATAGTAGCCATAACTGTCGATGCCATCTCCATTGCCATAGGCATTCGGGTTGTTCGCGAGGATGCCGCCGTTTCCGGCCGCCCCTTCTTCAACATCAAGACTGTAGACGGTAAAAGGTGCCGTCGTGTCGACGCCCACGCTACCCGTGTTCGTGATCCAGAGGTACGGATTCCCGCCTACGGACAGCGCCAGATTGCTCGGCGTATTTGGGCCGAACTGCGAATACGGGGGGGACGCGCCCGGCGCCGTCAGATTCACGAAAAAGTCCGTGTCTACATTGTTCGACCCGTTAAATACGCTTCCTCCCGTCGGCGAAACGACCACCAAGTCTGCGTTCACCGGATTGGTCGTGCCGATCCCTACATGGCCCGAATTCGTGATCCACAACTTCGGCTGCGAGCCGACCTGCAGCGCCAGATTGCTTCCCACCGAAGGACCGAACGTCGAAACCGGGACGGTCGCCCCCGGCGCAGTCAGATTCACAAAAAAGTCTGTATCCACGAGATTCGACGCGTTCAACACGTTTCCTCCCGACGCTCCTCCAATCACGACTTTTGCGTTCTGCGGATTGTTGTAACCGATCCCGATGTTCCCCGATGTGCTCTGATAGATAATCGAGTCGGCGACGTCCCCTGAATTGTCGGTAAAGACCGGAATGTAGTTCGTGGTACCCGTGTCCGTAATTGCACTCTTCGCGCCGGACTTGGCTGATTCGGATTTCGCACCGCCGAGCGCGTTCGCCTTCGCACCCGCACCCGAGGCGCTCGGTGCCAATACGAAAGCCGAGGCCGGCATTCCGCCCACCGTGTCCGCGTCGGACGCCTTCAAAGCATAGGGCACGCTCACCAGGAGCACCCGCGACTGTTCCACTTCGCCCGGCAGCTCCACCTTTGCTCCGAGCCAGCGCGGCTCGCCAGCGGCGAACAGGTCAAGAGGCATCCCTGCGCTTTGGCTAGAGCCGAGCAAGGCCGCATAGTGGCCGTGCGCGTCCAACTCAAGGTTTTGCGTTTCCATCCAGAGCGGTGTCCCGCCCTCTTGGCTCGCGTAGATGGAGAAGGTGACTCCCACCGTGCCAGTGTGCGGCTGGCCCGCCGCATCCTTGGCAATCGCGCTGAACTTAATCAGCCGGGGAACGGGTAGCGTTGGGACAACCTGCGACGGCGAAGACACGATCTGCGTGTCCGCCGCTACTGCTGTTGTTGCGGCGCTTCTCGGCGCAGCCGCCTCTTGAGCCGACAGACCTTGTGTTTGAACAACCGCAAACAAGATCATTAGGGAGACAGCTATACACAACGAGCGGATGGGCGTGTTCATAGGACCTCCACTGAGAATGTGAATTTGGGGTGGCTAAAGTTAAGTCAAGAAATAATCCGAGTCAAATGAAATAAAATTGCGCCGTCAATGAGGAAACTACTTGGTTACTAATTCGCCCTATCGTTCCCACCCGAAATCATCCCCCATCGAGGACGGACCTTGTTGATATATAGTTTTTCTCGCTGCGATTGAGTTTCCGCATTACCCGCCTTCCATTTCTTTGCGCGGCGCTGTACTTTTCCGTTGCGCAAAATTTCCTTTATCGTTACTATGTTGCCCTTCATTTCATCACTAAGGTTGGAATCGACTCTTTTAGGGCCTGGGGATCGTTATGCTCGATGGGAGACTGCGCGTTGCGGGAGCTGGGCTAATCGCTTTCTGGCTGACAATATTGGTCGGTTGCGGAGCTTCTGCTAACTCGGTTTCGATTTATCCGGCGGCGGTTTTGCTCGCACCCGGTCAGACTTTTCAATTCGACGTTGTTAGAACCGGAAATAGCGCGACTAGCGGCCAGTCGGAACCGGCATTCCTGGTGAATGGCGTAGTGGGCGGTTCGACATCAACCGGGACAATCACAGCCGGCGGCCTTTACACCGCTCCGAGCGCCACATCCGGACAGCAGATCTTAGTCAGCCTTGGCGGCCGCCCATCGACGTCGGCCGTCACGATTTTCAATTCGAGCAACTTTGCCCCAGGCTCAGTTGCGACCACGCAAAACCCGCTGGTGGCAGCGTACTCGATCACTGCTCCCGCAGCCACCCCAGTCCAAGTTCAGTTTGGGACCGACACCAGCTATGGATTTTCTACGTCCGCCGTGCCAGCGCCACCCAACGGAGGCACCACGACGGTGCTGGTAGCAGGCATGCGCGCGAGCACCACTTACCACATGCAGGCGATTGTCAACCTGACCACTGGCGTGCAGGCGCTCGATAAGGATCAAACCTTCACCACCGGCCCGATCACGGCGGAAGCTCTGCCTATTTTCAGTGCTCAACAATTCGCAGGCGGCACTCAGAGTCCGGGCGTGGAATTATTTTCCCTTTTTCCCGACATCCCTACTCCGCCCAGCCCGCTTTCGGCCGTGGCTACAGACTTAGCAGGCAACATTATCTGGTATTACGATCTGGGACCGACCAATATTGCATTCCCGATAAAGCCGCTGCCCAACGGCCACATGATGGTCAATGATTATCCTGAATACGGAACCACCAGGCCTGCCGAAATCCGCGAGATCGATCTGGCGGGCAATATCATCAACAGAATTACATTGGATTCCATCAATCAGGGCCTCACGGGGGTAGCATCCTTCCAGTTGGCCTCGTTGCATCACGACTTTGCCGCCTTGCCCAATGGCCACGTGGTTCTGATAGGTAACTACTCAGAAACGATCAACAATGTGCCTGGTGTTCCACCCGGAACATCCGTGACGGGGGACGCGCTCGTCGACTGGGATCCCCAGAAGGGTCCAGTCTGGACCTGGTCAACCTTCGATCATCTCGACCTCACGCATGCCCCCTACGGTAATGCCGACTGGACCCATTCCAACGCGATCATTTATTCACCGGACGATGGCAACTTGATCCTCTCCATGCGGAACCAAAACTGGATTATCAAAATCAACTACCAGAATGGAGCAGGCGACGGCAGCATCCTATGGCGCTTCGGATATGGCGGGGATATCGTATTATCTGGCCAGGAAGCGCCGATCGACTGGAACTACGGTCAACACTACCCGACGATTGTCAGCCCGAATAGCGCCGGCGTGATCTCGCTCATGTTTTTCGATAACGGAAACAATCGTTTAGTGGACAGCAACAATGACGTATGTGGTTCGCAGGGAGCGACGCCTTGTTACAGCAGCGTTCCCATTTTTCAACTCGACGAATCTACACAAACCGCGAACCTGATGTGGCAAGACATCCTTACGCCGTTTTATTCCATCTGTTGCGGCGACGCGCTGCTGTTGCCGAACGGCAACACCGAGTTTGACATTGCCTATGATCTGAATCATCTTGATTTTTCTTTTATTCAAGAAGTAACTTCCGATCAGCAACTCATTTGGCAAATGTCCGTCGAAGATCAGTTGGCGTATCGCGGTTTTCGTGTTCCGAGTTTGTATCCTGATCAAACCTGGCCAGCTGCCGCCGCGCCTATGCTGGCGAAATCGGCGTTGAACCCCTCCAAGCTCAAACCAAACGCGGTTAAGAAAACTATCGAGCAATTGCCCTGATCTTTTTGGTCCAATGTGACGCCGGTTGCAGGCCGGCGTCAATCGTTGTCGGGATTAGTTGGCGGCGTTTTGTCATTTAAGAAATGTTGTGCGTTCAGGGGTGCTGAGATGGTGTGAAAAGTCAGCGGTGTCTGGTCGAAGTTAAAGCAGTCGCCGAAGTCATCGGCCGGAACATCGGCATATCCGAGCGTAGGCAAGTTGAAGGTGGTTTCAACGAATTTCAATATGCTGCCGAAATCATGCTGTACATGTGAAATGTATCCCGTTTTTGTATAAGCGGAAACCACAATCAGTGGAACCCGGAAGCCGTAGACGTAACCGCATCCCCATTGCTCGCAATTCACTAGAACTTTTGGCGGAGGCACATGATCGTACCACCCGCCCCAGTCGTCCCAGGTTATAAAGATCACCGTATCCGCCCAATAGGGACTGCTACCGATCGCGTTCACCACTGCGGCCACCCACGAAGGGCCGCTTCCATCGGTGGCTTGGGGGTGATCGGATGCCGCGCCGCTCGGAATAACCCAACTCACATCTTGCAGTTGATGATCCGCGATGTCAGTAAGCACCTGCGCTTGATTGAGAACGACGTGATTCGTAAAATCTGTGCCTGCGCAGGTGGTGCCTTGAGAGTCCGTCTGCGCTCCACATATATGCTGAATTGCCGCCGGGGCATCCCAGATCGCCCATATCGAGGGCGTGTAATACCTCCAACTCAATGACGCCGCTTCTAACAGATCAGTCAGGGTTTGATGCTCAAAACACGGATACACTTGGGCGATGACATCCTCGTTGCCCGCGGGATTGATCAGCGTAACTGTGGATCCCTGTGGCGCATCGCATCCGTTGTCTGGGTCGCCACTTGTGAGCGGATTCTCCGACGCGAAATAATTGCTTCCCGCGGTAGGAGCCGAAGTCCCCGAGAGTAGAAACTGATGCGCCGGCATGCTCGGTCCCTGGTTGGTCTGGAACATGCGGTCGCCGAATGTGTACTGTTCCGCCAATTGGAAATAGGGTTGCACCTCACTTCCATCCACGTAAGTAAAGCTTAAATTCGGTCCGGGACAGTCCGTTACGCCAGGATTGCAGCCGTCAGCTACTAGATCCGCGCCATCCATCCGACATTGGTTTGTCGCTTCGTCGAGGCCGCACATTCGTGCAAAAGCGACATGCGAGTGATCGGGGTCGTAATCCACCGTCAAGTCACTTTTCATAAGAGGGATCGTGTTCCCTTTTGAATCTATTCCACTTTGTGCAATGTCCGCCCCCCTGCCGATTAGAACCGGGTCCTGAAACAGATTGTCGGGGGTACGATTTTCCTGGACGATCACCAACACGTGCTGAATTTTCGCGGTTTGTGGGGACGCGGTAACGACGCCGCAACCATTCAGGCTCAACAATAATGCACCCGCGAAAAGAAAGAGGATCGACGTCAAGAGCAATGCCGGGCGAGTCAAGTTGAAGGCCTCCCCTGAAATGGGCAATCATCTTTGGGCTCCACTCACTTCCGGCAGCAAGACTCCGACGGTTTGACGGTTTGTAAGAGAAGCAGTTTTCAGGGTCTTTAGGTTCCGTCTTCGTCCAAGTGGTTGCTTACTCGAATGGCGTGAACGCAATCATGGCAACTGCGTGAGGAGACGGCGAGCCCGCTGCCGGGCCAAGACCAATTGAAGCAACTCTACCACGCGACCTGCAAAGAACTACGGCACTTTTGGACATCTTTGGCCGTAACTCTTTTCATGGGACGTCTGCGCACAACAAGGGCGGCGCGATGGCCGCCCGGGAACACTCCACATTGTTAGATCAGATCCGGGCTGCGCCTAAGTCCCTTATAGGCACCGGGACTGAGTACACGGCGCGCAATCAGGTAGGCCGCAGGATCGACGTAGCCCAACTGTCTGACGAGCTGGCAGATGCTCGATGCGATAATTCAAGCGTAACCGGTAATACCCTCAATTCAGGTTACAAAACCGCCTTGTTTGAATCGGTCGATATGCTCAGTTTCCGGTTGTTGCTTGTCCTCCTGAGGCCTGCGCCAGCAGTTGCATGTGAAGGAGAATCGTGAGGCGATTTCCGACGATGGAATTGAAATTCTGGTTCACACCGATGTCTTCGGCGTTTGCTGCGCGAGGCGCTTCGGGAAGTCCAAGGGCTGACATATAGGTTCCGGTGCATTTGGCTCCGCTGTAGGCTTCACTCACGTCAGGATTTTGGCAGTTCTCATCTTGAACCACGGGCGGCCAGTAGGTATTGACGACAGTTTTCACCAACTGGGGAAAATCCTCGCGGAACATGCTGGTAGAACCCGACGCCCGGATGCCGCCGTTAGCTGTGCCATTACCGTTGCCGTCCCGAACGTCAAAAACAAAAGTGGCTGGGTGCGAAACGCGGTGGACCATGGGAGGGCCGTACACGGGTCCCGAATAAGCCTCACTCGGGGTAGCGTCGACGTTGCGGTCCACTCGTGTCACGGTGAGATCGCCGATTGCCTGCACCTTGCCGTCGGCGGTCCGCTCGACCTGCTTGGAGTGGAAACAGACCAGCGTTTGGTTGGAGAGATTTTCCAGCCAGTGGCTCAGGAATTTTCCATCTTCGTCGATAATGGGCGCCATCGAGGTGGCCGGATAGAACCTGAATTCGACCGAGGATTTTGTCGGATCGCGATCGTCAATTTTCATTCTTCCGTAGAGCCGCGCGTAGCCAATGGTTACGTTCGTTTTCGTCTTGCCGTAATCCGTCGTTGCGTCAGTGACGAGTCTCGCATCGGAATGGCGAATATCCACCTGCCAGGAACCCGCCAGGGAAACGGATTTGTTGGGAGTATCCAGGCCCAGAATACCTAGGGCGAGGACTGCTGCTACCGCAAATATAGCCGCGTGCTTGAGCATTCTCTTCTCCTTAATGGTGGGAGGAAACTTCCGCGGAAGTTTTTCTTCGCATTCTCCGAGATTCTAATGGGGCCGAGATCAGTGAGGCTCTACCAGGGAAGCGTAGTGGCCTACGCCGATTCGCGGAGTTTAGCGCTTTCCCAAGCTATGTCAAGCGAATAATCCGGTCGCTGCTTAGCGCCTGCCCTTGTCGGCGAGGATGGTCAACACTATCGGCGAGTGCTACTGATCTCCGCGGACTCTCCACCATTCGAGACGTTCGAACTCCGCCATCTTTTCCGCCCCATGTTGCGCATACCAATTCTGCCATGCTGATGCGTTGGCAGGCACGGAGGCGTCGGTGATCTCTTGCAATGCGAGGAAAGTCCAGTTGCGCATTTGCGGCGTGGTTTGAGCATCCGCGGCTAGGTCGATGAGCTGCGGCACCATCCGCATGCGCTGTTTGCGCTTGAAGTTGCCGCAATCGGAGACATTGCAGCCGGCGCGGTTGCGAACCGCGTTCGATGGGTCGTGGGTGAAAGAGTCGAAGAGCTGGTCGAGCGCCTCGTCAGTGCCCAGAAAGCGCATGCCTTCCACGGCCCATTGCCGCACCTGCGGGTCCGGGTCGTTCTTCGCGTAGTCGACAAGAATCGCATAGATGCGATCGTAGGCCACGCCGCGTCCGGCCAGCATTCCGAGGTGATACACGCTGTAGGGGCGATGGGCGGCGTCGGCCTGTGCCTGCGCGATGAGCTGGTCGGCGGAGACGTCAGTTTTCGGCCAGCCGTCGATTGCCAGGTTGAGATCGACGTTGGCATAGCGAACGCGCAGGTCGGTCGAGTAACTGGAGCGCGATTCCAATTCATTCATGCGCGCCGTGCGCTTGATATCGGTCCACGTGCTAACTTTCTGCTCGAACAAATTGAGCGCACCGACCTCGTGCTGAATCGCTCGGTCTAACAATTCTTCCGCCTGCTCCTGTTCTGGGAGCGTTTGCAGGCGCTGCACATCGACCGCGGTGAGCGGCGAATA
>Ga0187859_10000501_pt1 | contig 26180 bp, 19 predicted proteins | sample June2016WEW_10_1_2_FD_133019 | JGI IMG/M metagenome (GOLD analysis project Ga0187859, IMG submission 133019) | Peatland microbial communities from SPRUCE experiment site at the Marcell Experimental Forest, Minnesota, USA - June2016WEW_10_10 | ecosystem: Environmental > Terrestrial > Soil >...
AGGCGCACGTCGGCTCCGCGCGTGAGCATGCCGATGGCCAGGCCGGCAGCGCCCCCGGCTGCTGCTCCGATTCCTGCGCCTTTCAGTCCGCTAGTCACGCCGCCGATAGTTGCTCCGGTGGCTGCGGTTCCGGCAGCCGTCTCGGCTTTTTTCCCGGCGTCGCTGTCCTGGCGAATCGTGCCTTCGGAATCCTTCATCGAGGTCTTCTCTGCCCCTGGCGTATTTTCGATGGAGCCGCCGAGCAGCACGGTATATCCGCTCGGATAAATCATCGACGTGAAGTGGATGAGGACTTCGGCGCGGCCTTTGACGTGGCCTCCACGCTGCACGCGCTCGATCTTGCCTTGAATGTAGGTGCCGGCGGGAATCACGACGCGTTCGTCGACCACGAACGGGAATGCGGTTTCGGCATAGACGGGGTCGCCGGTCTTTGCTGATTTGGTTGAAATTGCCTGCTTCAGCGAGAGTGGAACGGACGTTCCGGCGGGAATGGTTAGCAGGGATTTTTCAGGCTCCGGCGAAGTCTTCGCTGGATCGGACGGCGGCGAGGACTGGGCGAATGTGAGCGTGGTCAGGAAAAACCAGATACAAGCGGCAAGAATTTTCACGAAGGCTACCTCAACGAACTTAGTAAGTCGCTTGCAAACTCAGATGCCCGTAACTTGCGTATGAGTTAGCTCGAACCCGAACGCTATCATGCTGCGCGCCGATGGACATTCTGCCAGAGGAACTTAACCGCTCGTCTTGCGCGACCGGTTTGCCAAAACGTTGTCCATGAATTGCGATTGCAGCTTTTGGGCGCAGCCCTCGCCGCAAACGTGCATCGCACCCTGCTCGACGGCCAGTTTTTCGTCCCAGGGGGCGAGATGCATGACCGGCACTTCGTAATCGCCGAACGAACTCCACATCACCCACCAACGGTCGCTTCCGCCTTTGAGGACGCCGCAATTGGGGCCGGCACAACGGTAAAACTGACCTGGGATATGAAGCAAGTTTTCGGTCATTTCAGGGTCAACCTTGTATTTGGCATTGTAGCCCAGGGGTTCGCCGCGGGGCTACGGGGTAGAGAAGGAAGATTGCAATCGTTTTGAGGAAAATTGTTAACCACAAAGGGCGCTAAGAATCACGAAGGAACATCCGTCGCAGACTTGCACCATACCCGACGGGTTATTTGTACAACAAGTATTTTTCCCGCATACGCACAAATGCGTCGAGTCGCTCCTGCCAGTCTTCGGCTATGCGCCTTGGATCTTCGCCGGACTGGATCGCGTCGTAGACGGATTGGTTGGAGAGCAGGTCGAGCATCTTCTCGAGCTTGAAGTCATTTGGATAGAGCTTGTGCAGCGCCGAGGCTAGCTCGATGCCTAATTCCGGAGAGTCTAGAGTATTTCGATCGAGGACGATCAGGTTGACGCCTTCGCAGCGCTCGCCGGCGAAATTGCTCGAGGAGGGAGTAAAAACGATCGGCACGAAGCGGACGCTCTGAATGCCGCGTGCGTTCATGTAAGTGGCTAATTCGCGGGCCTTGATCCAGGGCGCCCCCACTACTTCGAAGGGCGTGTCGGTGCCGCGGCCGACTGAAACATTTGTGCCCTCGATTTCTGCCACGCCAGGATAGAGCGTCGCCTCGGTGACACTGCGCAGATTAGGAGAGGTGTTGACCCACGGTAGGCCGGTGGAATCGAACCAGTCGCCGGGTTGCCAACCTTCCATGGCGACGACGCTCAGACGCGCGCCTATGTGGCGCTCGGCGTTGACCATTTTCGCTAGCTCACCCAAAGTCATTCCGTGACGCACCGGCTCGGGAAAATAATTTGTGAATTTCTCCATACCTTCGTCGGACATTGGACCCTGCACGAACGATCCGGTGATGGGATTGGGGCGATCGAGAATGACTATCTCGACGTCGGCCTTCGCGGCGGCTTCCAGAAAATATCCGATGGTGGCCTCGTAGGTGTAAAAGCGCGCGCCTACGTCGGCTACATCGATCACGACGGCATCGAGGCGCTTCAGGACATCCACAGGGGGACGGCGGGCCGCGTCGCTGCCGCCGTAAACGCTGTAGACCGTAATTCCCGTCGCAGCATCTTTTGTATTTCTTACATCGAGCGTGTCGAGGGCTCCGGTCACGCCGTGTTCGGGACTGAAGATCGCATCGAGAGAAATTCCGGGAATGCCGGTGAGCACGTCGATGGTGCGTTTGCCATTAGCGTCGATGCCGGTCTGATTGGTTAGCAGGCCGATACTGCGCGGCGCGCCGCCTTTCTTTGGATGAAGTGCAGCGAAGTTCGTTCCCTCGAGCACGTCGATTCCGGTCTTCACTGTTCCGTTGCGCACTGGCAGCCTGCGGGCGGCACTCTGCATTTCGTTGTAGCCGGTGATTGCGGCCAGGCGCATCTTCTCGGCTTCGGAGGGATCGAGGGCGAGGGCGGCGGCGACGGCGGTTGCGACTTTGGTGCGTAAAGACGCAGCGCTTCCTCGCTCTTTCGGCGGACCCATTTTCATGTGCACCGCATTGGTGAGCAGGACGACATAGGTGCTGGTGGTGGGATCGATCCACAGCGAAGTGCCGGTGAACCCGGTGTGGCCGAAGCTGCCGACGGGGAACAGTTCTCCGCGGTTGCTCGACCAGGGAGAGTCAATGTCCCAGCCAAATCCGCGCAGCACTGTGCCATTGACTGGCTGCTGCGGTGCGGTCATCTTCGCGATTGTGGGCGAGGTCAGAATGCCGCGGCCGCCATCGAGCAACGATTGCGCAAAAATCGCGAGGTCGTCGGCGGTGGAGAATACTCCCGCATGCCCGGCCATTCCGCCCATGCGGCGTGCCGTCGGATCATGCACTACTCCCCGGAGCAGGCGATGATTTTCATCTTCTTCGGTGGGGGCGACGCGCGGCTCCCATGACGACGGAGGATTGTATCGAGTCTCCCTCATGCCTAGGGGCGCAAAAATGTGTCGCTCCGTATATTGATCGAGGGATTGGCCTGACAGCCGCTCGACAAGCGCGCCGAGCACTAAGAAATTTACATCGCTGTAGACGAACTGCGATCCCGGAGACCATTCGGGAGCTTCTTCGAAGGCCATGCGTTCGGCCGTATCTTTTCCTTCCCAGGGTTTCGTCAAATCGAGGTCGGGAGCGAGGCCAGAGTAGTGCACCAGCAACTGGCGGATCGTAATATCCTGCTTGCCGTTTTGCGCAAACTCGGGAAGATATTTCGCGACAGGATCGTTCATGCGAAATTTTCCCTGCTCCCAAAGCTGCATGACCGCGGTGGTCGTGGCGACGACCTTGGTCAGCGAAGCGCAGTCGAAGATTGTGTCGAGGGTCATCGGCTCGCGGCGAGGTTCGAGGGCACGGTCGCCATAAGCCTTGCGATAGGCGACCAGTCCGTCGTGGCCGACGATGAGGACGGCACCGGGAATCTGCTGCTGGGCGATGGCGTCGTTGATTACGGAATCGAGGACGGTGAGGCGGGAGTCGAGTGGGGGCTGAGAGAAAGCGGCTCCTGAGAAGGTCAGAAGGCAAGGGAAAACGAACAGAAATGCGAGCTTCAGCTGGTGGATTGATGAGCGTTTCACGTCAGTTGTGACTCTACATGAGCCGGGAGATGCGGCTCAAGGGCGAACGGCACGAATGATGCTCTCAAAGTAACCGTCCCTTTGCTTGTATTGTTTGCCTCTACTCTCCGCCTTTGCTATAACCCAAACAGTTCGCCAAACACCTTTGAGTCTGACGCTTTCGAATCGCGAATCCGGTTTTTCCTTTCTTGTGCGCAATGTTGCCGCGCAGGATGATCGCTTTCGCAGCGTTTTTCGCGTTCTGGAGAAAGCTATCGAGGCGCGGGCCTTCCCGGCTTGCTCGCTGGCCGTGACCTTCAATGGCGAACTCGTTGCCCATAAAGCTCTCGGGCATTTCACCTATGATTTAGCTTCGCGCGAGGTTGGGGCGACAACGCTGTTCGATCTTGCTTCGCTTACGAAAGTCGTGGCTACGACGGCGATGGCGATGATTCTGTATGAACGCGGGGTGCTCGATCTTGGAGCGCCAGTTGCCGCGATCGTCCCGGAGTTCGCGGTCGGATCGGATGTTGTCGACCCGATCCGCCGGATTGTTACTGCGCGCATGCTGCTTGCGCACAACTCCGGCTTGCCCGCTTACGAAAAGCTTTTTCTGCGGGCCAAGACTCGCGACGAACTTCTGCATGCTGCGCTTACGACGACTCTGACCTCCTCGCCTGGCACGCGCGCCGAATATAGCGACATCGGATTTATCGTTCTTGGCGTGGCGCTTGAACGCCTGGCCGATGAAGCGCTCGATACATTTTGCCAACGCGAAGTCTTTGGTCCGCTGGGCATGGCGCACACAACTTTCAATCCGGCACCCGCGTTGAACGATTCGATTCCTCCGACGGCGGACGATCGCAGCTTTCGACATCGCATTATTCAAGGTGAAGTGCAGGATGAGAATGCGAGCCTGCTGGGCGGGGTTGCGGGACACGCCGGTTTATTCTCTACCGCTGAGGATCTGGCGATCTTCGCGCACGCCATGCTCAACGGCGGACATCCCATTCTGCGGGCGGACACGGTCGCATTCTTTTCGCACCGTGAATCCACGCCCGACGGGACTTCGCGAGCGCTGGGCTGGGACACTCCATCGTCGCCATCGCAATCGGGAAAATATTTTTCGACTCGTTCGTTCGGCCACCTCGGTTATACCGGCACATCGCTGTGGATCGACCCGGAGCGCGGACTGTCGGTTATTTTGCTGACGAATCGCACTTGGCCTGACTGTCAGAATCAGGCGATGAAACAGGTCCGTCCCGCGCTGCACGACGCGATAGTTGAGGCTTTGGAGAAAGCGTGAAACCGAGAGGCTCTGAGAGGAAGGCAGCGAAGGGCCGGAAGAAAGGGGCGGGCACGGAACTTCGACGGCTCCGCACCGAGAAAACCAATTCAGCATCTGTTGGTCTTGATCGCAAACCCGCGCTGGAAATCGCGCGCATCATCAATCGCCAAGATGCGAGGGTTGCGGGCGCGGTGAAGCGTGCCCTGCCGCAAATCGCGCAGGCGATCGATCGGATCGCCACGGCGCTCGCGGAGGGAGGCCGGCTCATCTATGTTGGCACCGGCACGAGCGGTCGCATCGCCGCGCTTGACGCGGTGGAGTGTCCGCCAACTTTTGATGTCGACCCGCGCAAAGTGCAATTCATCATCGCGGGCGGCAATAAGGCGCTGGCGGCGGCGGTGGAGGCCGACGAAGATTCTCGCGAGCTGGGCCGCCTGGCCATGGCGAAAAAGAAACCCACCGGAAAAGATGTGGTGGTGGGCATCGCGGCCAGTGGGCGCACTCCGTTTACGGTGGCCGCTGTCGAGTATGCGCGGGCAGCGGGCGCGAACACCGTTGCCGTCGCTTGCAACGAGAGGTCTCCGCTGGGCAAGGCGGCGCACGTAAGCATCGTTGCTGAGGTTGGTCCGGAGGTGGTTGCGGGATCGACGCGCATGAAGGCGGGCAGCGCGCAGAAGATGATCCTGAATATGCTTTCGACCGGAGCGATGACGCGACTGGGTTATGTGTACGGAAATCTGATGGTGAACCTGCGGCCGAAAAATGAAAAGCTGGCAGAGCGGGGAGTGGGCATTCTGGAAAAGGCCGCAGGGCTTGATCGTCGCAACGCGCGCAGGCTGCTCGATACTGCCGGCGGGCGGCTGCCGGTGGCTATGGTGATGGCCAAGGCTGGAGTCAGCCGCACGCAGGCGGTTGCCGCAATTCAGGAGGCTCGGGGACAGGTTCGTAAGGCGATAGCAATTGCGAAAAACTAGGTGATACCGGGGCTGCTTATCGGTCTCCGTCCGCAGTTAGAATGAAATTGGCATGGATTGTTCGGCGGGCTGCTCGGCCGTCGACCCGCGGCTGAAGGAGGCTTGTGGAAAGCAAAGAGTTTCTACGGATGTTTGCTTACGATTCCTGGGCGAACCGCGAATGTCTTGCCGCGATGCGTGGGGCTGGGCCGACTTCGGCGGATATGATTGGGCGCATGTCTCATATTCTTTCGGCGCAACAGCTGTGGTTCGAGCGCATCGAAGGGCGATCCCAGAGTATGGCGGTCTGGCCTACTTTGACGGTTGAGGATTGTGCGGCGCTGGCCGACGAGATGTCGACAGCCTGGCGAAGCTATCTTACGGAACCTCGGGAGCAGGTGGCGTTGAACTCGCTCAATGCCAAGGTCGAATATCGCAACACAAAGGGCGAACTCTGGTCGAGCCGCGTGGAGGACGTGCTGACGCACGTACTTTTTCATTCTACTTATCATCGCGGGCAGATCGCTTTGCAGATGCGGACTGCGGGAGTGGCGCCGGCGGCCACGGATTTCATTCACGCGGTGCGGCAGGGATTCGTTGAGTGAGATAGCAGGTCAGACACATGGATAAGCTTGTAATCCGCGGCGGCAATCCACTGCTTGGTACGGTGCGAATCAGCGGCGCCAAGAATGCTGCGCTGCCCTGCATGGCCGCGGCCCTGCTCACCGACGAGCCGGTGATTATCGAAAACATTCCACAGGTGCGCGACATTGAAACGACGCGCAAGTTGCTCGCCGCGATGGGGGCCGAGGTCGAACTCGGCTACGGGCGCGCCCATCATCGCACCACGATTTGCGCGCGAACGCTGGCCGCCCCGGAAGCGTCGTACGAACTGGTGAAGACAATGCGGGCGTCGACGCTGGTGTTGGGGCCGCTCGTTGCTCGGTGCGGGCGTGCTCGCGTCTCGCTGCCCGGTGGATGCGCGATTGGCGCGCGCCCCATCGACCTGCACATCAAAGGGCTGGAGCGGCTCGGCGCTAAGATCTCGCAAGAACACGGTTACATCGAGGCCAGCATTGATCCGCGCAAAGGCGATCGCCTGCGGGGCGCGGAAATTGTTTTCGACAAAATAACTGTGACGGGCACGGAAGACTTGCTCATGGCGGCGACGCTTGCTGAAGGCGAAACGGTCATGCAGAATTGCGCGCGCGAACCTGAAGTCGCCGATCTCGCGGCGCTGCTCAGTACGATGGGCGCGAAGATTGAGGGCGCGGGCACATCTACGATTCGCGTGAAGGGAGTGAGCAAACTCGGCGGCGCGCGGCATCGCATCATCCCGGACCGCATCGAGGCGGGGACATTCATCATTGCGGCGGCGCTCACCGGCGGGGATGTCAATGTCGCCGGATGCGAACCGGCGCACCTGACGGCGATTCTGCAGAAGCTGGCGGAAACGGGAGTGAAGACAGCGGTGAAAGCCGACTCTGTTCGGGTGATGGGTGATCAGCCGCTCGCGGCTGCCGACCTGAGCACGGAGGAATATCCTGGCTTCCCCACCGACATGCAGGCGCAATATATGGCGCTCGCGACGCAGGCCACCGGCACATCGATCATCACTGAGAATATTTTTGAGAACCGCTTTATGCACGCGCAGGAACTGGTGCGTATGGGCGCGAATATCAAGATTGAAGGCCGGCGGGCCGTCGTCCGCGGCGGAACTCCGCTTAGCGCGGCTGCGGTTCTAGCTTCGGATTTGCGTGCTTCTGCGTCGCTGGTGCTGGCAGCCCTAGTTGCCGATGGCGAGACGATCATCGATCGCGTCTACCATCTGGATCGCGGCTACGAGAACATCGAAGAAAAATTGAAAGCGGTCGGCGCGGAGATTCGGCGTGTTGGTGATATCTTCCCCAAGCGAGCGGCTGCGCCCGCTCAGGTCTGATTGGTAACGATAGTAACCTGTCTGCTACGAACTTATCCGTCTACCATGGCTTCGGTTGTTCGCTCTTAATACCTCCATCGATTCACTGATCTTCACCCAATATGCCTGCCGCAGGTGTCGCGCTCAAACCGATTGAGAAAGGGCCGCAAGCGCTGACTCTCGTCCGGTACTTGGCCGTCGGCGCTTGTAATACGGCTTTTGGCTACGGTTGTTTTGCGTTGTTCACGCTGCTTCTGACTCCAATTTTTTCTTACGGATATGTATTGGCTAGCCTGTTCGCAAATGTTTTCAGCATCACGTTTGCTTTTCTTGGATATAAGTGGTTTGTATTCAAGACCAAGGGCAACTATCTCAGGGAATGGATACGTTGCGTGGGCGTGTATGCGGGCAGCATGCTCTTGTCAGCCGCGGCGCTGCCTGTTGTTGTTGGCATCATCCGCCGCGAAACTCACTACAACCAAGGCGCGCCCTATATAGCGGGCGCCATCGTGCTGGTGTTTTCCGTTGTCTCTAGCTTCTTTGGGCATCGGCACATTTCTTTTGCCGCGGGCAATCGGGCGCAGCAAAGCGCACGTTGAATCAAGCAGAATACTTTTCTGCTGTTGAAGCCCCCCGATTACTCCCGTAACTCTCTCTTCCTCTCTCGGGTGTGGGATAACAGATTAGTCGCGGCTGGTATAAATCGCGACGGTTGACGATACGAATGTAGGACGCATTTGCCTTATAGGCTGCGCCTTCAGGAACCCCGACTATGAAGGTTGTCGTTTTGTGCGGTGGATTAGGCACCCGGCTTCGGGAGGAAACCGAATTTCGCCCCAAGCCGATGGTGGAGATCGGCGGGCGGCCGATCCTCTGGCACATCATGAAGATGTACGCGCACTATGGAATGCGCGAATTCATCCTGTGCCTCGGTTATCGCGGCAACATGATCAAGGATTACTTCCTGAATTATGAAGCCATGAACAGTGACTTCAAAATCTGTCTCGGCCGACAATCGCACGTCGAATTCATGGGGGCGCACAAAGAGCAGGATTTCGCAGTCACACTTGCCGACACCGGCCTGGACACTATGACGGGCGGCCGCTTGAAGCGCGTGGCTCGCTATCTCGCGGATGAAGAGACTTTTTTGCTTACTTATGGCGACGGGCTAAGCAATGTAAATATCAGCGATCTGCTCGACTTTCACCGACGGCACGGCCGCATTGCAACCGTCACGTCGGTTCCACCCGTCTCGCGCTTCGGAGTGCTTGAAGCCGACAGCGAAGGCCAGGTGCAGCGATTCCGAGAAAAGCCGAAGGCGAATGGATTGATCAGCGCCGGCTTTTTCGTTTTCAATCGGCGCATCCTCGATTACCTCGGTGGTCCGGAGTGCATTCTTGAGCGCGAACCGCTAGAGCGTTTGGCGCGTGAAGGGCAGCTCATGGCATTTCGCCACGACGGTTTCTTTTTCGCCATGGATACGTATCGCGAATATCAGTACTTGAATGAGCTATGGGCGAGCGAGCAAACACCGTGGAAAGTGTGGTCAGAATGAATTCCTTCTGGCGTGATCGGTCGGTTTTCGTCACGGGTGGCACAGGGCTGCTCGGATCGTGGCTCGTGAAGCGCCTGATCGACGCTGGCTCCAATGTGGTTTGTTTGGTGCGGGACTGGGTTCCGCAAAGCGAGTTGCTGCGCAGCCGGCGCATCGAACAGGTCAATACGGTGCGCGGCGATATCACGGACCGCAACCTGGTAGAGCGGATTCTGGGTGAGTACGAAGTTGAAGTTGTGTTTCATCTCGCGGCGCAGACCATCGTGGGAATCGCCAATCGTAATCCGATCTCAACCTTTTCGACTAACATCGAGGGCACATGGAACCTGCTCGAGTCCTGCCGCCATTCTCCTAAAGTCGGGTCAATTGTTGTCGCCTCCTCCGATAAAGCTTATGGCGATCAGGAGCAGCTTCCGTATAACGAAACAATGCCTTTACAGGGGCGGCATCCTTATGATGTCAGTAAGTCTTGCGCGGACCTGATCGCGCAGACTTATGCTGCAAGTTATAACCTGCCTGTCACGATTACTCGCTGCGGAAACTTCTATGGCGGCGGTGACTTGAATTGGAACCGTGTGGTACCGGGGACGATTCGCTCGATCATTCGCGGAGAACGGCCGGTGGTGCGCTCGGATGGACAATTCGTGCGCGACTATTTCTATATTGAAGATGGCGCCGCCGCTTATATGTTACTCGCCGAACGGCTCGCGTCTTATGCGGCTCTTCGCGGGCAAGCGTTTAATTTTTCCAATGAAAGCCAGGTGAGCGTTATCGAATTGGTCGAGCTGATTCTGCGTAAAATGCATTCTTCGCTCCGCCCCGAGGTGCTCAACCAGGCAAGCAACGAAATTCGCCATCAGTTCCTGAGCGCCGAGCGCGCCCGGACTGTTCTTAACTGGCAACCGCAGTTCACGCTCGAGTCCGGCCTTGATCGCACGCTGGCATGGTACCGCGAATTTCTCGGCGCGCCCGCTGCCATGGCGCATGCGGGCAGGGGATAACCTGGCGATGACAACGACAGCCAGCAAAACGGCGAGCCAACTCCGAGACGAAGTACGGGGACTGGTGCAGCAGTACTTCGATGTTGCTTTCGTCCAACAGCCGTTCGTGCCCGGGCAGAGCAGCATCCCGGTATCCGGCAAGGTATTTGATTCGAACGAACTGGAACTTCTAGTCGAAGCGTCGCTCGATGCCTGGCTTACCACTGGCCGATTCGCCGCTCAGTTCGAACGTGAATTTGCCGCTTTCATGGGCGTGCGCTGTGCTTCGCTGGTCAACTCTGGTTCCTCCGCCAATCTCGCCGCGCTTTCCTGTCTTACTTCTCCGTCTCTCGGTAAACGCAAGCTTTCTGCTGGGGATGAAGTGATAACTGTGGCGGCAGGCTTTCCGACGACAGTCAGCCCGATCATTCAGAATGGACTTATTCCAGTCTTTGTCGATATCCAACTCAGCACTTATAACGTGGACATAAGTCAGCTTCAGGCTGCAATTTCTAACCGCAGCAAGGCAATCGTGCTGGCGCACACGCTCGGCAATCCGTTCAATCTTGACGCTGTGATGGAGTTGGCGAACAAACACAATCTCTGGGTGATCGAGGATTGTTGCGATGCGGTTGGATCGACCTATAAAGGGCGCGGCGTGGGCACTTTCGGACACCTTGCGACGACCAGCTTCTATCCTGCGCATCACATTACTATGGGCGAAGGCGGTTGCGTGCTCACGCAATCTCCAGCGCTTAAGAAGTTAGTGGAATCTTTTCGCGACTGGGGCCGCGACTGCTGGTGCGATCCGGGAAAATCAAATACCTGCGGCTGCCGCTTCGAATGGAAGCTGGGCGACCTGCCTACTGGATACGACCACAAATATATTTACAGCCACATCGGATATAACCTCAAAGCAACTGACATGCAAGCGGCCGCCGGAGTCGCGCAACTGAAGAAGCTGCCTGGCTTCATCGCGGCGCGCCGCGCGAACTTTGCGAAGCTTCATGGCGCGCTCAGCGATCTTGAAAACATCTTTATTTTGCCCGAAGCCACGGCGGGCTCGGACCCGAGTTGGTTCGGCTTTCCCCTGGCGGTCCGTCAAGGTGCAAATGCGCCCAGCCGCAATCAGGTGGTTAAATTTCTGGAATCTCGAAACATCGCTACCCGCCTGCTATTTGGCGGCAACCTGCTGCGGCAGCCGGGCTATCGCGATATTTCACGGCGCGTAATTGGCGACCTCAAAAACACCGACTTTGCCATGAATAACGTGTTCTGGATCGGACTCTACCCTGGCATCACGCAGTCGATGATCGATTACATGGTGGACACTTTCCACGCGATTCCACGGACAGCTTCGGCGGTTCGCGGAGCATAGCCGAGCAGACACATGAGTAAAGCGACGACGAACCGGCTGGCTCGCGATCTCGACAACATTCTGGCTCGGACCGAGCCACTGTGGCAGGAACTGCGCGGCGAGCGCATTCTGGTCACCGGCGCCACGGGATTTTTCGGATGCTGGCTGCTGGAAAGCTTTGCCTGGGCGAATGAGCGGCTGAAACTGAATGCGTGCGTAGTTGGTTTATCCCGGCATCCCGAAGTGCTTATTCAGAAAGCGCCGCACCTGGTGCAGAATCCGGCAATTCGTTTGCATGCCGCTGACGTTCGCAGCGACGATTTTCCGCTGGGCAAATTCTCGCATGTGATCCACGCCGCGACCGAAGCCAGTGCGAAGCTGAATCGGGACACTCCGTTGGAGATGTTCGAGACGATTGTCGAAGGCACGCGGCGTGCACTTCGATTTTCCGTCGCCAATTGCGCCGCCAGATTTCTGCTGGTCAGTTCGGGCGCGGTCTACGGGACACAGCCGCCGCAAGTCACTCATGTAAGCGAAGTGTTCGCCGGCGGGCCCGATCCCCTCGATCCGGCGAATGCTTATGCCGAAGGGAAGCGAGCGGCGGAGCTACTGTGCTCGCTGGCGGCTTCGCCACGCATGGCTACCACGGTTGCGCGTTGCTTCGCGTTTGTGGGACCGGGCATGAGGCTGGACGCGCATTTTGCCCTTGGCAATTTTATTAACGATCGCCTGCATGGCCGCCCGATTCGCGTTCAAGGAGACGGCACGGCAGTGCGCTCTTATCTCTACACTTCTGATCTGATGGTCTGGCTCTGGACGATTCTCTTCAAGGGACAATCGCGTCGCGCCTACAATGTCGGATCGGAGGAAGCGGTCGACATTGCCAGCCTGGCGCGGGAAGTCTCGGCGGCGCTGCCTCCGGAAGTTGCCGTCAATATTGTTTCCTCGGCTACCCCGGGCGCGGCGGTGCACCGCTATGTTCCGTCGACGGAGCGAGCGCGCGAAGAATTGGGACTCACCGCCGAGGTACCGTTGCGCGAAGCCATCTGTCGCACTCATAGATGGTTTACAGAAAGCACGTGGGCGCAAAATGCGTCCATCGATGGCGCGAGTTCCAGACCAGAAGTTGTTGCTCGGGGAACCCATGCATAGCGCGGCCACCCTCAGCCCTCATCCGGGTCGTGCCTGCGGTGCGTGCGGCCATGCTGGACACTACGTTTGCCACCGCCAGCGATTCGTTATTCCGGACGGCTACCCGCTGCCGAGCGAGTACAACGTCGTTGTCTGCCGCCGTTGCGGATTTGTTTATGCCGATCCGGCCGCGACGCAGCGCGACTACGACCGTTTCTATGGTGAGTGGTCGAAGTATGACGACTTGGTGACGGCGACGGGAAGCGGTGTTTCGCCGTATGACGCCGCCCGACTCTCGATCGTCGCGGCCGACCTTGCGCGTGCGCTGCCCTCGCGTGAGTCAAGCATTCTCGATGCGGGATGCGCCACCGGCGGCCTGCTCACTGCCCTGCGCGACGCGGGATTCACGACCGTCGCGGGCATCGATCCCTCTCCGCGTTGCGCTGCCGCCTGTCGTGAGCGGGGATTTGAAGCCTATGTTGGATCGATCTCAACCGCCGCGGCTCCGGCGCACTTACCTCAGTTTGACTGCGTGGTGTTCAGTCATGTGCTGGAACACGTTTACGATATCCCGGCATTTTTCAATTCCGCGCGCGGCCTGCTCACGCCGGGCGGTTATTTGTATCTCGAGACACCCGACGCCACTCGCTACGATGAATATCTGTATGCACCTTTCCAGGAATTCAACACCGAGCACATCAATCACTTTTCGCCACGCAGCCTGGAAAATACCGCAAGGTTCTTCGGCTTCCGGTCCATCCTTATAGGACAGAAAGTAATCCAGACGGCGGAAGACACGCTTTATCCGGCCGTCTTCGGCCTGTTTCGCGGCGACGGCAAAACGCCTAACGAGCAGCCGATTATCTGCGATCACGCGCTAACGTCGAAGATCGCCTCTTATATCCGTCATTCCGCCGACCAGATGGAGATGATCAATCGGCACGTGGCCAGCCAACTCGTGGACGTCGAGCGCGTGATGATCTGGGGTGCGGGGCAATTTGCGATGAAGTTGCTTGCGTTGCCCTGTCTGGCGAAGACAGCGGTTCGCGCGGTCGTAGACAACAATCCCGTTCTTCGCGGCAGGACGGTTGCGGGCGCACCGATCGTGGGGCCGCAACAAATCGCAGGCAGCGAGGAGCCGATTATCATCGCCACGTTGTTGCATGCGAGCGAAATCAGGACACAAATTCGTCGTCTTGGACTTAGCAATCCCATTCTTTCGCTGCTGCCGGATTCGGCGTCCACCGTCCCATCGGTAACTGACGATGGAGTTCGTCACCAATGAAACTCTCCGATTACATTATCGGCCAACTCGTGGATTGGGGCGTGCGCCACATTTTTCTTGTCACGGGCGGCGGCGCCATGCACCTCAACGACTCCATCGGAAACGAGCCGCGCCTGCAATACATTTGCAATCACCACGAACAAGCATCGGCGATGGCGGCCGAGGGCTATGCCCGCATCAGCGGACGGACCGGGGTGGTCAACGTGACGACCGGGCCCGGCGGTATCAACGCGCTCAACGGAGTCTTTGGAGCGTGGACGGATTCTGTGCCGATGCTCGTGATCTCCGGCCAGGTCAAGAGCGAAACCTCCATGCGCGCGCAAGGCATCACGGGCCTGCGCCAACTGGGAGACCAGGAGGCAGACATTGTAGCGATGGCCGCCGGGATCACGAAGTACGCGGCGATGATCGACGATCCGCTCTCGGTTCGCTATCACCTGGAGCGCGCGTGGCATCTCGCGCAGAGTGGACGTCCGGGGCCTTGCTGGCTGGATATTCCTGTCGACGTGCAGGCCGCATCGATCGACCCCGCGAGTCTTCGGGGTTATGATCCCGCGGAAGACGCGCAGGGGCAGGATGGGATCGGCGGCAATGCTCAGCGTCTTAAAGGTTATTGCCGCGAAGTTCTCGAGCGTATCAGGAATGCCAAGCGCCCCGTGATTCTCGCCGGCACCGGTATTCGCGCCGCCGACGCGGTCGCTGAATTTGACGAGCTCATTCACCGCCTTGGCATACCCGTCACAACGGCATGGACCTGCGATTTGATTGCTTCGGACGATGCGCTGTATTGCGGGCGCCAGGGCACGATCGGCAACCGTGCGGGAAACTTCACGGTGCAGAGTGCCGACGTTCTCTTGATCCTCGGATCGCGGCTTAACATTCGCCAGACCAGTTATAACTGGCAATCGTTCGCGTCGCGCGCTTTCAGAATCCAAGTTGATATCGACGCCGCCGAATTTCGTAAACCAACGGTCCAGCCGAATCTCGGCATCCATTGCGACCTCAAGCAGTTTCTGCCGGCACTCCTGCGCCAGTGTAATGCCGATGATTATCGGGCTGGCAGCCACGTTCAGTGGCTCGAGTGGTGCCGTGAAAGGGTGCAACGCTATCCCGTGGTGCAGGACCGCCAGCGGCAATCCGGTCCGCCTTTGAATCCTTATTACTTCATCGAACAGCTATCAAACAAACTAGCCGACGATGATGTCGTGGTTTGCGGCGATGCCACGGCCTGCATCGTTCCTTTCCAAACCATGCATCTGCGCAAAGGCCAGCGTCTCATCTCTAACTCTGGATCCGCATCGATGGGTTACGACTTACCGGCCGCCATCGGGGCTGCATTTGCCCGTTCCGGCAAACGAGTCATATGTATCGGTGGAGATGGCAGCCTGCAGATGAACATACAGGAGTTACAGACGATTGTTCATCATCGCTTACCAGTCAAGATTTTTGTAATGAATAACTCGGGCTATCTCTCGATGCGGATGACGCAAGCTGGATTTTTCGGCCGGCTCACCGGCGAGAGCGCTTCGAGCGGAACCTCGTTCCCAGACATGGTCAAAGTCGCGTGCGCATATGGCATTCCGGCAATGCGCATTGACCGCGAATCGCAATTGGGGGAGATCGATCGCGCGCTGGCAGCCAACGGGCCGGCATTAATCGATGTAGTGCTTGATCGGACCCAGGAGTTCGAGCCGCGATCACGCGCGCGGCAGTTGGACGACGGGCGGATTGTCTCGCCCAATCTAGAGGACATGTACCCATTCCTGGACGAGGCTGAACTAATGGACAATGTCATAAAGGAATAAGGACATTACCATACGAGTAACTCATGCTATACGCGGCGCAGACCACATACGCGACATTGTGAACCAAGGACAGGCACGCAATATTATGACGGGCAATGACATATTCGACGAGTTATTCGTGCTGGAGATGGCGAATAACCATTTGGGCGACGTGCAGCGGGGCTTGAAGATCATCGGCAACTATGCGCAGGTCGTTCGCTTTAACAATGTGCGTGCCGCCATCAAACTGCAATTGCGCGACGTTGATACTTTTATACACAAGGATTTCCGCGGGCGCGACGACATACGGTATATCAAGAAGACGCTCGACACGCGCCTGCGTCCGGAGGATTTTGCCACGATGGTGCAGGCCATTCGCGAAGGCAGCTGCATCCCGATGGCGACTCCATTTGACGAGAGCTCGGTGGATTTCTGCTGCGAACTTGGCGTGGCGATTCTTAAAATCGCCAGCTCTGACTGCAACGATTGGATTCTGATCGAAAAAATGGCCAAGACCAAAAAACCGATCATTGTCTCGACGGGCGGGTCTTCACTCAAGGACATCGACGACCTGGTCACATTTTTTGACAACCGTCATATTCCGCTGGCGATCAATCACTGCGTCTCGCTCTATCCATCCGAAGATTGCGACATCGAACTGAATCAGATTGACTTTCTGCGCAATCGATACCCGCATCACACCATCGGATTTTCGACGCACGAGTATCATGACTGGACATCGTCAATGCTGATGGCCTATGCCAAAGGCGCACGCACCTTCGAACGGCACGTCGACATTCAGACGGATGGGATGACGGTTTCTCCTTACTGCTCCGTGCCGGAACAGGTCGACACCTGGTTCAAAGCTTTTCATCGCGCGAAGAGAATGTGCGGAGCGCCGGGGACGCAAAAGCGGCTGCCGCCGCAAAGGGAGATCAGCTATCTCGATTCGCTGGTGCGCGGCGTCTACGCCCGGCGCGATCTTCCCGTCGGCCACGTATTGCAGGACGCTGACGTCTACCTGGCCATTCCGCTGCAACAGGGGCAGATATCGTGTCGTGAACTGATGCGCGGCGAAGTGATACTGAAAGCCGTCCGAAAAGACCAGCCCATTATGATCGACGCCATCGACAGCCCTTATGCGAATATTCCGTCGCTGACGGAGTTGATCTATCATCGCGGGCTTCCATCTTCCGCTCCGATTGCTCGCGCCGCCAAAGCTGGCCGCGGCGGAGACGCCTAACAGAATTGGATTTGTGTTTTCATGCCCAACGCTCGCGAACAACTCGAATCATTGCTGCTTGAGCCGCCGGCGGCGGCGCGCCTTCGCCAGCAAGCTGCCTTCGACGACGCGGCCGCCGGCCGCCGTCAGCTTGTTATTTTCGGAGCGGGCCGGTTAGGTCGCGCCGTCCGCCAGGGGCTTTCTGGCACGGATCTCGAACCGATCGCCTTCGCGGACAACAATCCTCTCATCTGGGGAAAAGTCGTTGATGGGTTACCTGTGCTTTCGCCTGAAGATGCCGCCCAGCAACATTCGCAGAAGGCTGCCTTTGTGGTCGCTGTCTGGCATCCTAGTCGCTCGCCCCTCATGTCCGCTCTTCTTGACCAACTGCGAACGCTCGGTTGTCGTGCCGTTCCGTTCCCAAAGCTCTTTTGGCGTCACTCCAACACCTTCCTTCCTTACTTCTTCTGGGACTTGCCAACTAACCTGCTACAGCAAGGCCAAGGCATCGCATCTGCCTACAAGTTGCTGGAAGATGAGGTTTCACGCCAGACGTTCGCCGCTCAACTGCAACTTAGGTTGCACGCGGATTTTGACTGCGTCGGCACTCCATGCCCGGGCGAACAATACTTCCCCGGACTGTTTTCTTTAACCGCTAGTGAGTGCTTTGTCGATTGTGGCGCCTACACCGGAGACACGATCCAGTCGTTCATTTCCCAGACTGATAATTGTTTTCGCAAAGTTGTTGCCTTCGAGGCTGACCCAGCGGTGATACCCAGCCTTCGGACTTTTATTTGCGACGTCGGCACTCGAGCCGTACTGTATACAGCGGCAGTCGGTGCCTACAACGGTGCCGTTCATTTTACTGGAGACGGCATCGGCGGCGGCCGCATCACCGGAACTGCGGCAGCCGAGGTTCCGTGCGTCCGCCTTGATGACACCCTCGGACGCGAACGCGTCTCTTTGATCAAAATGGATATTGAAGGATCCGAACTTCAGGCTCTCGAAGGAGCCCAGCGTATCATTCGGCGCGATCGACCTGTCCTCGCCATATGCGGCTATCACCAACCGGATCACCTTTGGCGAGTTATCGAATCGCTCAGTAACCTGGCGCCTGACTCGGCACTTTTCCTGCGTTCCCACTGCGCTGACGGTCTCGATTCAGTGTGCTATGCGGTCCCACCGGAACGGCAACTTCGAGTTATGGTCAGCGAACGCCGTAAGCTTGCGTCAGACAGTAACCCTCACCCTGATCCACTGGGCTCGGTTTTATGAAAACCATCAGCGTAGTCACACCCTGCTTCAACGAGGAAGGCAACGTCCGCGAAGTTTACGAACGAGTGCGCGACCTGATGTTGAGCCTCGGAAAATACCGCTACGAACACATTTTCATTGACAACGCATCGCGTGATGCCACTTTCACTGTGCTTCGCGAGATCGCAGCCGGAGATGCGAACGTTAAAGTAATTCGCAACGCGCGCAATTTCGGGCATGTTCGCTCGCCGATGCACGCGCTGTTTCAGGCTCAGGGCGATGCAGTCATCGTGCTGATGTCCGATCTGCAGGATCCGCCTGAAGTTCTTGTTCAACTGATCGAGGAGTGGGAAAAGGGGGTTCCGATTGTGATTGCCGTCAGGAACCAAAGTCACGAATCGGCGCCGATGTTTCTGGTGCGGAAAGCGTTTTACCGGCTAGTCAATCATCTCTCCGACGACATCGAGACGTACGAAAACTTCACCGGCTTTGGACTCTACGATCGCAAGGTAATTGATCTGGTACGACAGTTTGGCGACCCGTATCCTTACTTTCGCGGCATGATCGCCGAGATCGGCCTGCCGCACAGCGAAGTTCAATACGAACAGCAGCGACGAAAGAGCGGCAAAACCAAAAACAACTTTTATACACTTTATGATCTCGCGATGCTGGGTATCACCAAGCTCTCCAAGGTTCCACTGCGGCTGGTAACTTTTTCCGGATTTCTTGGATCTTTGATCTCTTTGCTTGGCGGCACTACCTACTTTGTATACAAATTGCTCTTTTGGAAAAGTTTCACAGTTGGTATCGCGCCCATTGCCATCGGAATGTTTTTTCTGGGATCTCTGCAATTGCTTTTCATGGGCATCATCGGCGAATACATTGGCAACATACACACGCAGGTGCACAATCGGCCGCTCGTGGTCGAGCGAGAAAGATTGAATTTCCAGTACGAGCCGGGTGCGCCGCTTCCGCGTAAAGCTCTTGCTACGGGCGCGGCACTCGGGCACTAACGATCGCAGCCGATGCAGGCGTTTTGCCAGACCCGCGCTCTGTCCGAGTTTCTCAACAAACGCGAGGGGATGCTCCAGCAGGCTCTATGAGGTTACTTGCACCCAGCCCGACGATCAGCATGCGAAGCGAGCTAAGCCACTCGACACCTTTCATTACCGTCAGACTTCTGCGGGCAACTGCGCGCTTCGTCGATGCTTATGGTTGGATTTTGATTGCACTCTTTCTTGCCGTCAGCGGATGGTTTCTGCTAAATGATCTTGGATCGCGCCATCTTGATCATGACGAGTTGTATACATTTTATATTGCACGAGCGCCTACGCTTAGGCAGTTATTCGAACTAACCCGCACTGTCGATCTTCATCCTCCACTATCTTACCTTCTGGTCCGCGGGTCGCTTGGCATCTTTGGAGCCACGGCCTGGTCGTGTAGGCTTCCGTCGATACTTGCTTTCTTGGCTACATTGGTTCTCATATTCCGGCTTGTAACACAGATTCTATCTCCACTTTACGGGACCATTTCTGTCCTGTTTTTTTGGAGTGTTGCGCTCACTTACCAGCCGGATCAAGCACGGCCCTACTCTCTGTTACTTTGTTTCAGCGCGTTTATGCTCGCCAGCTGGTATCGAGCAATCGCGTCCGGCGACTCTTATACTAGCCGGAATTCGCGCTTCCTCACGCTATTGTCCCTAACCATGGGCGGTTGCGCTCTTCTACTCTCCCATGTACTCGGTGTCCTACCTTACGCATCATTCCTGGCGGCGGAGCTTGTCCGATTCTCGATGCGCCGCAAGTCTGACTGGCAGCTTTGGATCGCGCTTCTGACTCCGGCTATTAGTATCCTGACTTACTTGCCATTGATCCGCCACCGGTCGGGAATTTTGTTTACCGATGAATACACCCCTACTCCGGCGCGAATATTCAATTTCTATTGGGACTCGCTTCGTTTCGTTGCTGTGCCCCTGGCATTAGTTGCGCTCATCCTCTGCTTATGGCCGGCGCGGCGAACCGCTCTAGCGGAAAAACCGCAGGCTGCGCCGGCTCCTCCTCGGACAGTCCTCTACCCACTGGCATTTCTTCTTCTTTGCATGGCTTTGATTCCGGTTGGTATCGCGATTGTTTTCGCCCACACTGGCACCGCGTTTTTTGAACGCTATGGAGTCGTCGCGTTCCTCCCGATTGCGATTATTCCATCGCTGCTGCTTGGCTTCCGCACTCAGCGCAACCACATGGCCGGATTAACTGTAGCATTAGCACTAAGCACTATCTTGTTCTTGAACACCTCGGGCAAGGTTTGGTTGATTCAGCAACTTGGCAACCTGACTCCGCCCGCCGTCGCGCGACACATACTGAACGCGCTCACTCTGCCGAAGCTTCTCATCGAACCTGTCAAGCCAATGGCGCCTCCTGAACTTCTAAAGGCCCTTGAATCCGCGCGCCCCTTATCGAACCTTGATGGCATCGATCCAGACCTTCCTTTGGTTGCAAACACCGGGTTGACGTTTCTCGAGATGGACCGGCAGGCTAGCGCGGAACTCGCCAACCGTCTTTATCTACTCAACGATCGAGACTTCGCCGCCGCAATTGCCCATGACACAGTATTCGAGAATTACGATCGATTAAAGAAAGTTTTTCCTATTCGTGGAAAGGTAGAACCTTATTGCGCTTTCGTCGGCGAACATCCTCGGTTTGTGGTTGTCGGCGCATACAACCATCCTCAAGGGTGGCTTCTCAAGAAACTTGATATGGACGGAGCGAACCTGAAAGTAATCGGTACCTATCCCGGAATTACAGAAGACGCCCAAGTTTACGAAGTGACGGTCGCCAATTTTGGTTGTATGTTACGGCCTCGATAAACCAGCGCTAAGGCCGCCAGAACACGTGGAATATTCCCGCCATTTGGTTCTCGGGAAATTTTCGTGCAACTTCCGCTCTTACCGTGGCGCTCATCCTGGCGTCTGGGAAAAATGGCGATTCATTGATCACCACAAGTTTGAGATCTTCGGATTGAAGCGCTTTTAATACTTCTTCGGCCGAAGCGCCGCCGTCGTCGCGAGTTACATTCTTCAGACCGGAAAGAAAATATAGCTCAGGACAATCGTTACCGGCATACATCAATCCGTTGGGGGAATGGTGTTGCAGTAGATGGATCAAATCGGCAAAGTTCGCGGCATACTCGATTCGTAACCCGCCGGCCCGATCGAGATGCAGTTCTTCCATCGGGCCGACTCTGTGGGTCAGTTCATAAACGTGATCGGGGACCAGCATAATCACGCCAAACAGCAGATAGAATCCAGCCAGGGCGGAGAGCAGGTAAATTCCTGGTTGCCTACGGGCGGTCGATATGACCGCGACCGCGGCCAGCAATGTTAGTGGCAAGGCGTAACAAAGATAGATTGGCGCCGCGAAAGGATACTGCACGAGGCTGCACATCGCCGCCAGAGAGATCAACAATATCAGTCTCTGTCGCTGCAGAATGGTTGGGGCATCCGGCTTTTTCACTTTCAACAAAAGCGCCGCACCGAGTAAGACCACCAGTGGAGTCAGGGTCGCAACCGAATACCACACTCCTGAAACAATTCCGGCTGACGCCGGCGCTTTGAGCAGCATCGCCGCTAATCCGGTGGCGAGGGCGCCGCCCACAATCTTTCCCTGAAATGGTCGCGAGTAGATGGCTGCGGCTAGCAAACCAATCAGCAGTAGCGCCGGCAGGCTTTTCTCGATTCCTACGGGGCGAAGGACTCCGAGGCCGATGGAACGGGCTATGGCACTGGATGTGACTCCGGCAAAGAATTGGGCAAGCGCTCTTGACCCGGCATAGGGAGCTGAGAAAATGAGTATGGTAGTCACCACCCCGCAGACAAACGGTATCACCAATCGCAGTAGGGAGCCGAATCGCTTAACGGTGGGGACGCTGGGTGCGCTCCATTCGGCGAAGAGAATTACCGCCACTAAGACGGACGAGGGCAGCACAAATTGGTAGAATTCACCGCCGCCGAGCCGCGCGTGAAACATATAAATTACCGTGGTCAGGAAGAGGAGTAGCGCGCTTGCGCTGAAGGCTCGATACGCGCCAGATTTGGGCGCATCGGCTGCCGAGTGCTCGCTCTGTGACTCGTTTTGTTCAACGAACGCGAAAAACAACAACACGGCCGCAATATAGTAAGCGCCAATTACTTTGATCAGGATCGATATGCCACCACACACGCCAGCCAGAAAGAGCCAGCGGATTTTGCGCACGTCGAGGTAGCGTAGCAGCGCCGCGGCCCCGAAGGTCGCGAAGAAAAGGTTGTACCACGAGGGCATGGATGCGGGATAATTCGGAAAACTCCAGGCCACTGCCACGAGTGTGACCAGACCCGCTGGCAGGGCTGATGTAAAACGCAAAGCGATATAGTAGACGGCAGGGATCCACGCTAGAAAAAAGAGAAACGCGCAGATTCTCAGCGACATGAGGCTTACGCCGAAAACACGAAATGCCAGCGCGTGTATAACACTCAGGCCGCCGGTGTAGATCTCTGCAAAATCGCGATGGGGCAATTGCCCTTGCATGACGCGCAATGCACTCTCGCCGAGGACACCGTCATCGGCCGGAACCCAGCCATTGCCGATATGGAGGCCAACATAAACGCCTGCGACAGCCATGACAGCGACTAGCACTAGCCACCGAAGTGTCCAACTTTGAGGAGTCGAAACGGCCTCCGATTCGCGCGTGCCGCTTTCAGACGTCTCCGAGAGCGGCTTGCGAATCCTTATCTTGAGGTTCAATCCCTCTGAGTTGGCCGGGTTACCTCTTATACCTGACTCGGGAGGAGTGTTATTCATTTTCTCGCTCATCTTCGGTCAGTCGTTTTTTCATTTCGCTTCCAACGCCGCCAGCCGCAATTTCACTTCTTGGCTGTCCTGATTGAGCTGCAATGCCCGTTGATACTCCATTCGCGCGGCAGATATGTTTCCACTCTGTTCAAGTGACTCAGCGAACCAGTAGTGGTAATCCCAGATTTTCGGATCCATGGCGGCCGCTTGTTGCAGATAAGGTTGCGCCTCCGTATTCCGGCCATCTCGCAGAAGAGCGCGCCCCAGAAAGTGTTTGGGAGCGGCTTGTTCCGGCACTAAGTGTACAGCACGGGATAGTAACTGTTCAGCGTCTCGATACTGACCGTCAAGTAAGTGAATGTTGCCGCAATTATAAAGCGCTGAATACAGATTGGGCTCTTTATCGAGAATCTCTGAGCACAGTGCGAGACCGCGCTTATAGTCGCCCATCTCTCCATATAACCCTGCGAGGCCCGCCATGCCTACTTCCGACTTGGCGTAATCGGGATCGACCTTGTCCAACCAGATTCGGCCTTCCTCGAATCGACCGGCGTGAATGTAGGCTTCCGCCAAAGCCAGCGGCCCGTAGCCGTACTCGGGATGTTCCCGTACCGCCAATTGCGCCAACGCGATGGCGCGATCATGAGCGCCTCGCTGGCTGTACTCTTTCGCCAGGCCCACGAGAGCATACGGATTCCCCGGATAGAGCGCTTGCCCGCGCACCAGCACGAGCAGATCGTTTCCCCAGTAGACCTGCTGGGCAAGCGATGCGCACGCATAAGCACTGCACAGTGCCAGTACCGCGCATAACTGCACAGCCTGGGCGTTCCAGTCCTTGAAGGATGGTAAACGCCGCAAACCAAGTGCTACTAGGATTGCGAAGCCGATCGACGGCAGGTACATGTAACGATCGCGCACGAAATCGCCGTTGCCAAAGTTGCGTAAGTACAAGGCAGGGGCTAACCCCACTAGCAGCCACCATCCCGCAAACCCAACAATCGAGTTAGATTCGCGACGATTCCAATACCACAATCCGCAAAGCGTAGCGCTTAGTATTAACACAGGAACTACGATCTGACTGAAGACAGCGCTAGTGACGTATGGCGTGTAATATAGCCCATTAATACCAACTGGAATTAGTAACTGCCGGAGATAGATCGACAACACGAACGGCAATGTCCGGAGCACGTCTGACATGCCGTGAACAGGATCGAATAGGCCAGTTGAGTGCAGGAGCGCATGCTTTCGCAACAGCACGTACGTCAATGTAACCATCGCATACGGAGCAGACTCTGTGATTGCCCCCACAACTTGTTGAGCTGACGATGATGATTTAGCTCGGGCTGGATGCAACCACATGTAGATGGCTACCAACGCCGTGAACATCACCGCCATTTCTTTCGTCAGTAACGCGCAGAAAAGAAGCGTGAGCGACGCTAGCCACCACGATAGGCGGTTTTTGTTTTTGGGATCGCGTCCGTTGATGAATGCCCCGAAAGCGAGGGCAGCGAATATGGTGACCATCGTGTCGGATGCTGCGGAGACCCACGTGACTGGTTCAATATGAATCGGATGCAGCGCAAAAATCAGCGCTGCCAACGCCGCTGTCCAGTACTCCAATTCCAGTTTGCGCGCCAGCCAGAAGACCGACAGGACTGCCCCTACGTGGAGCACAACCGCTCCTAGATGCCATCCCCACGGGCGCAATCCAAATAGCGTGTAATTCAACATCGACCATGCTACGAAGAGCGGGCGATAGTACACCTGATGCCTCGCCACGTGATACCACAGGTCGCTGCCGAAGGCGCGGGGCAGGTTGCTCCACGACCGTATGATTGGGCTGTTCACGATCTGAGGCCAGTCATCCCATACAAATTCGAAGGAGAGCGAACCGCTGTAGAGTACGAAAGTAACCAATCCGAGTAGCGGCAGCAGAATGCGCGGCTGGCGGAGATACTTCGCCAATAACTCCGTTATGGCGGGTTCCGATTTGTCTTGTACTTCGTCCATTCGATCCGGGCAGGCGCGGAAAGAAGTAGCCTCGCGAATACGAGTCATCTTAACCCTTCGATCTTGCCGGCGCATGTTACTCAGGTTACCTACGTGCTCCACTTCTTATCGTATTTTCACCGCTGGCTTATGCGACGATCACCTTATGGGGCCAGCGACCGGAGCCAAACCCGCCAAGGTGCTGCCGCCAGTTTTGTGCATCGATCTCGACGGCACTTTGATCAGGGGCAATGTTCTCTGGGAGTGTGTTCTCGTCCTCCTGAAGTCTCGACCTTTTACGTTGTTGCTGTTGCCCTTCTGGCTGCTCTCGGGACGAACTGCGCTTAAACGCAAGGTTGCCGCGAGGGTCGATCTCAACCCTGCCACTCTTCCCTATCGACAAACCGTTATTGATCTTTTGCAACGCGAAAAAGCTGCCGGGCGCCGGATCGCGCTAACAACAGCAACGGATCGTCAGCTTGCGGAAGCGATTTCCGATTACCTGGGACTGTTCGACGAAGTGCATGCCAGCGAAGGACAGGTGAATCTCAAGGGAGCGACCAAGGCGACATTTCTGGCAGAGCGCTACGCGCAAACCGGCTTCGAATATATGGGTGATTCGGCCGCCGATGTGGAGGTGTGGCGCAGAGCAAATGGGGCATACGTCGTGGGTACCAAACGCCGCGCTGGGCAGGCCGCGGCAGTTACAGAGCTAAGAATTACGATTCTCGAGCCCCGAGCCTCTATTCGCACTTGGGTTAACGCCCTGCGCGGACATCATTGGGCAAAAAATCTGCTGCTTTTTCTGCCGCTGGCGCTGTCGCACAATATCGCGACTGAGCCTGTTCTCCGCACAATTCTCGCCTTCGCGCTTTATGGCCTTTGCGCGTCAGGGCTGTATATTCTCAACGACCTGCTCGATTTGCATTCTGACCGTGAACATCCCTGGAAAAAAGCGCGGCCCTTTGCTGCCGGCGAAATTTCGATTCCGGAAGGATTGTTCGCTTCCTTTATTTTGCTCTCAGCGGCGCTGGGCGCGGGCTTTTTTCTTGATGCGCAATTCGGCTTCGCTCTGCTGGG
>Ga0187859_10000504_pt1 | contig 26137 bp, 18 predicted proteins | sample June2016WEW_10_1_2_FD_133019 | JGI IMG/M metagenome (GOLD analysis project Ga0187859, IMG submission 133019) | Peatland microbial communities from SPRUCE experiment site at the Marcell Experimental Forest, Minnesota, USA - June2016WEW_10_10 | ecosystem: Environmental > Terrestrial > Soil >...
CGCTTCGCGATTTTCGAAGGGTGGGTACCTCGGACGACGGTATCAGGGGCCTTCGCACGGGTTAATCTCCACCCTTCTCCAGGTAACCCGAAATATAGAGTCACGGAATGAACTAGAGATCGGCATTCGTGGTACCCACTCGCGAAAATCACGGCGAGTGGGGCAGCCACAATATAGTGAAACCACTATATCCTGTCGAGCAACCGGTCCGGTTAGATCTTCTGCTTCTTCCACTTCCCCGCTTGAACAGAATTGCGCTGGCGATGGCCATGGAGCTCTCGGCGATGGCGATGGAAAAGAAGACGCCATTCGAACGCATGTGCAGAGTTATCGCCAGCCAGTAGGCGAGCGGAATCTCGAACAGCCAGAAGCCGAAGAAATTCACGATGGTCGGAGTGATGGTGTCACCTGCGCCATTGAAGGCCTGCATCATCACCATGAAGTAGGCGTAGCCAAGGTTGCCGTAGCTGACGATGCGCAGGCAGGCCGCTCCCAGCGGAACCACTTCTGGATCTTGGGTGAACAGCCGGACGATTGGCTCGGCAAAGAAGATGAAGACCAGTCCGACGGAGCCGAGGAAAAGCATGTTGTAGAGTCCCGTGCGCCACACCGCTTTCTCGGCGCGTTCAGGATGCCCAGCGCCGAGGTTCTGGCCTACGAGAGCCGCCGCCGCATTGCTCATGCCCCACGAAGGCAGGATCACGAAAATCACGATGCGGATGGCGATGGTGTATCCGGCGAGAGCGGCTGCGCCGAAGATGCTTACGATACGCACCAGACCGATCCAACTGGTGTGGGCGATGGCGAATTGCAGAATGCCGGTCAGCGAAACGCGGACCAGCCGCAGAAGAACGCTCCACTGCAGGCGAACCTGGCTCCTCAGGATGCGAAGACGTTCGGTTCCGTGCATGAGGCGATAGAACTGGTAGAGCACGCCGATGCTGCGCCCGGTGAACGTGGCCAAAGCCGCGCCGGTCACGCCCATGCGTGGAAACGGTCCCCAGCCAAAGATCAGGCAGGGATCGAGTATGAGGTTGATGATGTTTGACACCCAGAGCAGGCGCATGGCGATAGCAGCATCTCCAGCGCCGCGGAAGATGGCATTGTTGAGAAACAGCAGCAGCACGGCGAAGCTTCCGCCCAGGCAAATTCTGGTGTAGCCGCTGCCGGTGGCGACGATCTCGGGCGATGCGCCCATCAAACGCAGCAGGTTCGGCGCGAATAAAAAACAAGGAATGCCGATGGCGACGGAGATCATCAAGCCGAGAGCGCTCGCCTGCACGCCTGCGACTGCGGCGCCTTCAGGATCTTTTTCTCCGATGCGCCGAGCGACCATCGCGGTGGTAGACAAGCTCAACCCCATAGCCACGGAGAACACCAGAGTCAGCATTGATTCCGTGAGGCCTACTGTGGCGACGGCGTTCGCGCCAAGGCGTCCCACCCAGAAGACGTCCACCACCGCGAACAGGGATTCCAGAACCATCTCCAAAACCATGGGCACGGCGAGGAGCAGGATGGCGCGGTTCAGGCTACCGGTGGTGTAGTCCTGATGCGAGCCGCGAACGGCTTCCACCAGGGATGCCCATAATGTGTGCTGCTGGTCCGCAGCGGAGGCCTTGGCTTCCATAAATCCTGCGAGCTTTCTACGTCAGTCGCCTGGAAAACCGGACGAATGCGCTGAGCGAGTTACGAGAGACAGAACGAGAAGTCCGACTTACGGACTTGAGAGGATGGCGAAACTAGTTTGCGGCGAACTTGCGAGGGTTAAACATGGTCGTTTCCTTGTCGCGGACTGACGAAATTCTATCGCAAGGCGGCGTCGCCGGACAAGATGCGCGCGCTCTATTTGGAAGCATCCGGCAAAGGCTTTTTCGGCAGCAGCGTTACCCCCGCGGTTACGGCTAGGTTTTTCGCCATGCCTCCCACAACCACGGGACCGAGCGGAGTCTCCAGCAGGCCGCGGCCATCGGCGCGAGGCTCGTTTGTGGTGGCGGTGATTGTATCCCAGCGATGGGCGTGAAGCTCGTAGGCAAAAGTGAATGTTGAAACCTCCGCCGGCTTGCCATCATAGGAAATTCCCTTGTAGTCGTGAGGAGTTGCGGTGCCACCGGAAAAGTAAACCTTGTGATCGCGGTCGGCACCGCCGGCCGCGATGCCGAAGCGCGCCGGACCGGGATGCGGCGGCAGCTTGCTCCATTCAATCTTGATGGGGTCTTTCTTGTCGATCTTGCCCAGCCAGCATTCGTCGGAAGCCACGTAACGTGGGCCGCCTTCCGGGCCGGGCTTGGCGCCGTCGACGATCACAATGGCTTCGTCAGCCACGCCCCCGGCGAGGCCGAAGACGGGAGTGCCGGGGAACGGCGTGGCCTGACTCCAGGTGTCTTTGTCGACGTCGTAAACCTGCACGTTGTTTACCGGGCCAGCTGGCGAGCGGCCGCCGATCAGGTAAACGAAGTGATCGTGCACCACGCCGACAACCGCGCTATCGACCGCAACCGGTATGTCCTTGCCGCGGGACCAGCGGCGGGCGCCCGGTTCATAAACATTCACGTCCGGAACGGTGAGCTCGGCGCCCTGGTTATCCACAACATAGCCGCCCATCAGGACGACCAGCCCCTTCGCTCCAGCGGCGGCGGCGTTCAAACGGCCTGCCACTCCGGGCACCTCGCGACCTTTGCTCCACTTCCCCGAGTGCCCGAGCGTCATGATGTAAATCTGATTCGTAACGTCATCCCAGGTTTTCTTAGGACCCACTCCCATGATGGAAAACAGTTCGAAGCCGCCCTTGAGACTGGCGACAGCGTTGCTCGAAACCGCGGCAGGCATCGAGGGGAACTGGGGTTGGTCGTCTGCGCCCAACAGGATCACGGCGCATAGCAGCAGGAAGGCAAGGGCGGGCAGTTTTTTCATCCCAGATTTTTTCACTCCAGAGATATTACGCCACAATGCCTGGTCAGGTTCGAAAGCTAAATTCTGGTGTCAAAGCAGCTTTCAAAACCAGCTCTTAGAACCAGGTCTTGCGGCGATACTCGCGGTAGGCATCGCCAAATGCAGCTTCGAGGACCTTGGCTTCGCGGCGGGCGCGCACGATCTGCATGACAACGATGGCGGCAAGGGCAAACCACAAGACAGGCCGGTGCAGAACCAGGATGAATCCGGCCAGCATGACCACGCCGAACACGTAGATGGGATTGCGAATCTTTGAATAGACGCCGTTCGTCACTAAGTGATGGGCCTCAGCTCTGATGGCGAACGACTTGCCCAGATGGTAGCGTGCGGCCGCAATCCCGGCGATGCCCACGACCACCAGCACGGAGCCAATGCCGCGTTGCAAGTCCCACGGGCCGGGCCGGGAGAGTATCAGCCAAAGACCCGCAGCAACGGCGATGACCTGGGCGGCAGTGAAGACGTAGAGCTGGCGGCCTTCCATGTATATACCTTTCCTTCTCGATCACCTCTTGTTTGATCGGTGCTTATTCAATCAAGCCCTGGCGCACGGCGTGAATGAAGTCGGTATAGGCGGGTGCGTCTCCGCCGGAACGAATCAGGCTGGCGATCTGTCCGCGATGATACGCCGAGTGCAGCAGCACGTGGGTCAGAACGTCCGCCACGGTGCTGGTCCACGGTTCACCTTTGCTGTTCTTGTAGAGGATCGTCTCCGAGAGTTTGGCGGGAGAAAGCCGGGCTAGATATTCGCGCCAGAGCTTGGCGAGTTCGTTGATTTGCGCCGTGCATTCGTCGAGGGTGAAATCCGGCCAGACGGGCAGGCTTTGCGGTTGCTGCTTGAGGCGCTGCAGCCACAGCCGCTCGGCGGCGAGGATGTGTGCCAGAAGTTGCCGTGGCCGCTCGGATGGGTGTGTACTGGCCTTGAACCCGGCGAGTACTTCGCGGTTGGCCCAGTCATCATAGGCGAATTGGCGGCGCAGATGATCGAGAAGTTCCATGAATTGAGATGTCCCAGGATTCGAGCAGCGAGGAGAATCCCGTGTTCAGCCGAAAGCCCCAGGAACAACTTCACACTGTAGTCGGGCTCCGCGGCAAACTGCAACCGGGGAATTCACGGTCCTTTCACATTTCTCAAGTAGACTGCCGTTGAGCTGATAGTGAGATACTCTGAACGAGAAGCGATCAAAGCGAGATCGCTTCTGTGAGACATGCCCCGTAAAGTTGCGACATCGCGGACCGCAATAGAAGAGACCGGTGCATCCGACACCGCCGAGGCCAAGCCGGGTCAGAATCAGGAAGCCGGCAAGAAAGCCCCAAAAAAAGGCGGGGGATCGCTCGACGATCTGGCGCGCACTGCGCTCCGGGCCTTCCTCATCGCTCGTGACGCCGCTTCGAACGTACCTGACCTGCTGACCCACTCTTCGCGCATGGCTTTCCTGGCCATCAAGGAATGCGAACAGGAACTCGACATCATTGAGCGTTACATCGATGAGCGCCTGCCGGCGGCCATCACGCGGGTAAACGAAGCGCGGGCGCGCCAACTGTTGACCAGCCTGAAGTGCACCACCGACCTGGAGCGCATTGGCGACTTGATGATGAGCGTGGCGATGCGGGTGCAGTCCCGTACGGCGAAGATGGCGGCTTCCGATGTCCGCCAACTCGTGGAGATGTCGGCAATCCTGCGTGAGATGCTCGATTTGGTTTATCGCGGCTTCGTCGACCTGGATCTGGAGTGCGCCCGCAAGGTTCTGCAAATGGACAAGGACATCGACCGCGTCTGTCACGGCTTGTTCCAGAAGCACCTCACTGAACATGCGGCAACGAGCAATCCCTCGAGCTTTGACGTGCTGCTGATGGCGCAAGCCTTGGAGCGCGCCGGGGACCACACCACGAATCTCGCCGAAGATCTCTATAGCCTGATCGAAGGGCGCAGCTTGCGGCACGCGCCCAAGAAGAGGGCGGCAACTTAAAAGCAGCGGCCAGCGGCCAGTTGCCAGTTCTCCCTTTCCGTTTCTTCGATGAGCGTCGCGTTTCTTGCTGGCAACTGGCGGCTGGGGTTCGGGAAATTCATCATTCGTTAACACGCGAGAAACATCCCCGCAACATTCCCAACATACATTCAATGCAGAATCCGGCACCAAAGAGGGATCTGGCGCTGCGCGACGCCGCCACAAGTGACGATGCACTTTCCCATGGAATCTCACGAGCCGGAAGGCAATGCGGGCATTGCGCCTATGCCTCGCTTGCTCGTCTTTGTGGTCGAAGACGAGGAAGACATCGCCCGGCTGATCTCCCACAACCTGCAGGCAGCCGGTTTTGACGTGCAAAGCTTTGTGAGCGGCGCATCGGTGGTTTCGGAAGCATTACGCGAAATGCCGTCGCTTTTTCTTTTGGATGTGATGCTGCCTGGTACGGACGGCTTTGACCTCTGCCGGCAGATTCGGCAGAGCCCGGCGCTTTCCGCGACGCCGGTTATTTTCCTGACCGCAAAAACGGCCGAGGCCGACCGGGTCAAAGGGCTCGAACTGGGCGGAGACGACTACGTCACCAAGCCCTTCAGCCCACGCGAACTGGTCGCCCGGGTGCGCAGCGTGCTTCGCGGCGTGCGCCAACCGCCGGTAACTCCGGAAGTGCTTCATGTGGGCGACCTCGAAATCGATGCTTCTTCGATGACGGTGCAGGTGCGGGGAAGAGCGGTTATGACCACCGTGCGCGAGTTTCGCTTGCTGGAATATCTGGCTAGCCACCTCGGCCGCGTGCTCACGCGCGATCAGTTGCTGGACGCAGTGTGGAAAGAGACTCCCTTTGTAACGCCGCGCTCGATTGACGTTTACGTGCGCCGGCTGCGGGAGAAAATAGAGATGGATCCCCGCCACCCGAAATATCTCAAGACTCTGCGCGGTATCGGCTATCGCTTCGAATCGCCGAAGTAGAAGAGCAGTGTCCAGGGGCCAGTGGCCAGTGGTCAGCAGCTCAAGGAGTAAACTCTAGCTGCCTCGCCGCTGACGTGTTCATGACTGGCCACTGATCACTGGGAACTGATCACTGGCCACTGGCCACTGCCTTTTGATTTATCCTGTCCTATCTCTTCATGACCCGGCCTAAATCACTGTGGAAGGCGGACGATCAAACAGCCCGTTTGTCCGAGCTTACGGCGCCATCGGATGATTCCGCCAAAGATCACTCCCTGCGGCGGGATGTGCGCTCGCTGGGCGCGTTGCTCGGACGAGTGCTGGTGGAGCAGGTGGGCCAGGAGCTATTCGATACCGTGGAAGATCTGCGCCGGCTCATGATTCGGCATCGCGAGCGGGTTGGACACAATGACGCCCGGTACGGTCCGGGCGACGGGGTTCGTGGCGAACTCATGGCCAAGGCGCAGGCGATGATTTCAGAAATGGACTTGACGCGCGCTTATCAGGTGACCAAGGCCTTCGCCATCTATTTCGAACTCACGAATCTGGCGGAGACGAACCATCGCAAGCGCCGGCGCCGGGCGGGCCAACTGGATCGGCAACATACGCCGCTGCCCGGCTCTTTCCACGGGACGTTATTGCGAATGAAGCAGGCCGGAATCTCTGCCGACGCGGCGCTGGAGGCTCTTCGTCAGATCGTGGTGACGCCTGTATTCACAGCCCATCCCACGGAAGTGGCTCGCCAGACGGTTCTGCTGAAGCGTCGCCGCATTGCCGAACAACTCGAACGCCTGGATCGTCTTCCCCTCACCGTAGGGGAGGCTCTGCGATGCGAACAGATTATCCACGCCGAAATTGCCGCACTTTGGCAGACTGACGAAGTTCGGCAAACCAAGCCCACGGTCAACGACGAGATCCGCACCGGACTTCGCTATTTCCGGCTTTCGCTGTTTGAAACACTGCCCCGCATCTATGCCGAAGTGGCAGAAGCGGTTCGCGAGGTCTACGGAATTGTTCTCGACGCGGAGGAATTGCCGAACCTGTTGAGTTTCGGGTCGTGGATCGGAGGCGATCGCGATGGCAATCCTCTGGTCAAGCCCGAATGCGTGAAGGATGCGCTGGAACTGGCGAGGACCGTGATTCTGCGCGAATACATCCGGCACGTTGAGTTCCTGAGCGATTGCCTGAGTTCGTCGTCGCGGCAGGTGGGCGCGTCCGCGGAACTTCTTTCGCGGCTGGCGCAGTATGAGCGTTCGATGCCCGGCGCTTCCATACTGTGGGGACCGGCGAACAAAGTGGAGCATTATCGCCGCTTTCTTTCCTATGTGCTTTACCGCCTGCAGCGCAGCCGGGAAGGCTTGGGCGCTAAGAGTTCGTATGAAGGTGCGGCGGAGTTTGAATCCGATCTGGTTCTGCTGCGGGCGAGCCTGACGGCGAATCGCGGGCAGCGGCTGGCAGAGGCTTTTCTCGATCCACTGTTGCGCCAATTGCGAACATTCGGCCTCCACTTGCAGGTTCTCGACATCCGCCAGCATGCCCGCGTGCACGCCGAAGTCCTGCAAGAGATCGGCGCGAACAGGATCGAGGTAAGAAAGATCGAACTCAGAAGCACCGAGCGGAAAAGGAACAAACTCAGAAAATCCGAATTAAGAACAACTGGGCCGGCTTTGGCTGCAGGCGCTGCTTTGCCTGAGCGCGATACGGCTTCGCCTCAGACCCGAGAGCTGATCGAGACCTTCCGCACGATTCAGCAACTCAAGCAGACTTATCCGGCGCAGTCCATCCGGCAGTACATCATCAGCGGAGCGGAGTCCGAAGACGACGTGCTAAACGTGGTTCGCCTGGCTAAGGTTTGTGGCGTGAGTCTAGCTGGTTCCGAGGTCGATCCCGGATTGATGCCGGTGCCGCTATTTGAGTCGATCGATTCCTTGCGCGAGTCCGGAAGCGTGATGCGCCGTCTTTGGCGAAATCCCGAGTATCAATCGTTACTCGATTCCTGGGGCCGGTGGCAGGAGGTTATGCTGGGCTACTCCGACTCCAATAAAGATGGGGGGATGCTGACCAGTACGTGGGAACTGTACAAGGCGCATCGGGAGTTGCATCACGCGGCGCAAGAATGCGGAGTGAGACTGAGGCTCTTTCATGGGCGGGGCGGCACGGTGGGGCGTGGCGGCGGCCCTACGCATGCGGCGATTCTGGCTCAACCAGACGGCTGCTTTTCTGGACGCATCCGCATCACCGAACAGGGAGAAGTTCTCAACTGGAAGTACGCCGATGCGGTGCTGGCGGAATGGAACCTGGAGTTGATGATTGCCGCCAGCCTGGAAGCGCTCACGCGAACTGATGCCCAGTCAGCAAGAGATCAGGCACGCTGGGAAGAAGCCATGGAAGAAATGTCGGGCGAGGCCTACCGCGTCTATCGCCGCGATATCGCGGAGAATGCCGATGTGCTGGAATATTTCGAGCAGGCCACGCCCGTGCAGGAACTGGATACGGCGCGCATCGGCTCACGGCCCTCGCGCCGGACCAAAGGCCGTCGTCTGGAGGATCTGCGCGCCATTCCGTGGGTATTCGGATGGATGCAAAGCCGCCACGCCGTTCCGGCCTGGTACGGAGTAGGCCAGGGACTCCAGAGCTTTGCCGCGAAGGGGACGGGCCACGAAACGCTGCTGCGCCAGATGTTAAAACATTTCGCTCTATTCTCGGACTTGGTGCGCAACGTTGAACTCGGCATGGCCAAGGCTGACCTCGACATTGCCCGGGTTTATTCCAGTCTGGTGAAGAGTGCGGCGTTGCGCAGGCGCGTGTTCGGCATGCTGGAAGACGAGTTTCTGCAGTCGCGGCGGATGATTTTGCGCATCTCCGGTCAACGCGAGTTGCTGGCGGGTAACCGGGTGCTGGCGCGCTCCATTCATCTGCGCAATCCCTACGTGGATCCGATGAGCCTGATCCAGGTGGAGCTTTTGCGGCGCAAGCAGCTAGGCGAGGACCTGGGGACACTTGAGTATCCTCTCGGCGCGACCATCAATGGGATCGCGGCTGGACTGCATAACACGGGATAGGGCTGAGGCTCTCCGCTAACCATCCGGTTCGAGCCCCGTCTGTAGTATGTTGTTCTACGGGAACTCGTCGAAGTGTGTCGCGTCATCCCCGTGCAGTGCGGAACCGGCGCCCCTTTGCGTGCGTACCTGCAATCAGCCATTGCCATTCTTGCTCCAATTCGGCCACTCCCAGAAAGAGGTCCCATGTCTATTTCCAGAGTCTTCCTAGGGCTGTTCCTGGCTTTGCCCATGGTTATGCTGGGGCAAAATGCGACGCTCAACTCCGCTGCCAGTGCAGCGGCGGCTGCCGACGAAACAAAAGACGCTCCCAAGCTCTCACACTTTGACCCGACGCTGGTTGACAAGACGCTCAACCCATGCGACGACTTCTACAAGTACGCCTGCAACAAGTGGATCGCCGCCAATCCCATTCCAGCCGATCAGGTCTACTGGAGCACCGGAAGCGGCCTGGAACTGTGGAACGATACCGTGCTGCGCGAGACTCTCGAAGCGAACAGCAAGAACGATCCCCAGCGCAGTCCCGTGCAGAAGAAGATCGGCGATTATTGGGCCGCCTGCATGGACGAAAGTGGCATTGAAGCGGCCGGGCTGAAGCCGCTGCAGCCGGAACTGGAACGCATCGCCGCCCTTAAGTCCAAGAGAGAGATCACGCTCGAAATCGCCCATCTTCATCACTTGTTTCCCGGCGCCTGGGCGCAGTCTGACAATCAGACGAACTCTCCGTTTTTTGGCTTCACCGGGCAGCAAGACTACGACGACGCTTCCAAGGTAGTGGCGCAAATCGATCAGGGCGGCTTAAGCCTGCCCAGTCGCGACTACTACATCAACACCGACGAGAAGTCGGTAGAGACTCTCAAGAAATACCGCGCCCACGTGCAGAAGATGTTTGAGCTGGCGGGGGAAGCACAAGCACAGGCCAGCGAAGACGCAGGCACCGTGATCGAGCTGGAAACTGCCATGGCCAAGGCGCAGATGGACAATGTCAAGCGCCGCGATCCGAAGAACATAAACAACAGAATGAGCCTGGCGCAGGTCCGCGAACTCACGCCGTCCATCGATTGGGACGCCTACCTGCAAGCGGTGAAGGCTCCGACTAGCGATCATTACATCGTCACCTCGCCCGATTTCTTCCGCGCCGAAGAGAAGCTGCTGGCGGAACATCCGCTCGAGCATTGGAAGACTTATATGCGCTGGCAGGCGATCCACCGCGCGGCGTTTTACTTGAATAAGTCCATGGCCGACGAGAATTTCGACTTCTTCTCCCGCACCTTGGCGGGCCAGGAACAGCCACTTCCGCGCTGGCGGCGCTGTACCGGCACAGCGGATCGCGACCTGGGTGAGGCTCTGGGCCAGGCTTATGTGGACCGCGCTTTTCCGCCGGAGAGCCGGGCGCGCACCATTGAAATGGTGCATGCCATCGAGCGGGCGATGCACGACGACATTGAAAATGTGAACTGGATGACGCCGGCCACCAAGGAACAGGCCATCGTCAAGCTGAAAGGAATCGAGGACAAGATCGGATATCCTTCGCACTGGCGCGATTATTCCAGCGTGAAGGTGACGAGGGATAACTACCTTGGCAACGTGGAGCGGGCCTCCAGCTTCGAACTGGAGCGCTGGGTCGCGAAGATTGGCAAGCCCGTCGACCGCAGCGAATGGACGATGACGCCGCCCACCATCAACGCCTACTACGATCCGCAGTTGAACACCATCAACTTTCCCGCCGGCATACTGCAGCCACCGTTCTTCGAAAAGAACATGGATGATTCCGTTAATTACGGCGCCATCGGCATGGTTATAGGTCACGAACTCACGCACGGCTTCGACGATCAAGGACGCAAGTTCGACGCTCACGGCAATCTGCGCGACTGGTGGACCGCGGATGACGGCAAACAATATGACGAACGCGGCAAGTGCATCTCCGATGAGTACACGCAGGACGTTCCCGATGCCGGTCCCGGAGTCAAGCAGAACGGATTGCTGACGCAGGGTGAGGACACAGCGGACAATGGCGGCATCCATCTTGCGCTCTTTGCGCTCGAAGCCGAACTCAAGAAGGAAGGCAAATCGCTGGACGACAAAGGACCGGACGGCTGGACCTATCGCCAGCGTTTCTTCCTCTCGAATGCTTATTCGTGGTGCGCGAACATCCGGCCGGAGGTGGCGCGGCTCATCGTCACTACCGACCCGCACTCGATGCCCGTCTTCCGTATCGACGACGTGGTCTCAAACATGTCCGAGTTTGCCCAGGCTTTTGGCTGCAAGGCGGGCCAGAAGATGGTTCGGACGAACGCTTGCAGAGTGTGGTGAGCGGGAGGGGGCGATGGTTGGTGGGCGATGGACGCGCTGCCAATCATGAGTTTATGCGGCTGGCCCGGCCAGATAGTAGGTATATAGCAGGTATATAATCGGCGCGATATTTTAAGTCGAAAGCAAAGGCAGGAAAAAAGCGTGTATTCGGTGATTTGGGCGAAAGCGGATCGTGGAAGTGTTCGGGGCGTTTTGCTTGTGGCGTTGGCGCTCGTGAGCGCGCTGCACCTCTCAGCGCAGGCGCAGACTGGTGGCGCCGCAGCGCCGTCCTGGCGCGGTTCGCAGGGTGCCGGCGCGCACCCTGCGGCCAACGGGCCGGGGCAAGGACGCCTCTACCGTTCGCGCCGGGCGGCCAGCGCGCAGACCCCGTCCAATGTGGATATCGAAAGCGTGCTGTACAACTTTTGCTCGCAAGGCGGCGTTTACTGTACTGATGGAATCCAGCCTTCTGCCGGGCTGATCGTGGACGCTTCCGGCAACCTCTATGGAACAACCAACGGGGGGGGCAGCGCCAATAGTTCCGATTGTAATGTGGGTTCTTGCGGTTACGGCACGGTATTCAAGCTTTCGCCGAGTGGCAGCGACTACACCAAGACCGTGCTGTACAACTTCTGCTCCCAAACCAACTGCACGGACGGTGCCACCCCTTATGCCGGCCTGATCGAAGATGCTGCCGGCGACCTCTATGGGACGACTTACAATGGCGGTGCCAATGGCGGAGGCACGGTCTTCAAGCTTACTCCGAGTGGCAACGGTTACACCGAGAGCGTGCTGTATAACTTCTGCTCTCAATCCCAGGGTAGCGCCGCCTGCACTGACGGTGTTAACCCCCAAGCCGGCGTGATCCAGGACTCTTCGGGCAACCTTTATGGCACAACCAACCTGGGCGGCACCGGCGTTCCGTTGGTCGATGGAGCTTATGCTTATGGCACAGTTTTTATGCTTGCGCCGAGCGGCAGCGGCTACAACTACGCTGTGCTTTACAACTTTTGCCCCCCCAGTTCCACAGCATTCTGCACCGACGGCGCTGCTCCCAATGCCGCTCTGATCGAAGACGCTTCCGGCAACCTCTACGGGACAACCGTACTTGGCGGAACTGGCACTCACGCTCTGGAATGTGCTGGGCTTGGTTGCGGCACGGTCTTTAAGCTTTCGCCAAACAGCGGCGGTTATGTCGAGACCGTGCTGTACAACTTTTGTTCGCAAGGTGGCAGCAACTGCACGGATGGCGCTTATCCATATGGTGCTGGTTTGATCGAAGACGCCTCCGGTAACCTCTACGGAACGACATCAGCCGGCGGCGTCAACAGCTGTGATAATCCCGGTTGCGGCACGGTGTTCAGGCTGGCGCCAAACGGCGACGGTGGCTACACCGAGAGCGTACTGCACAGCTTTGACGGTGCCGATGGCGTCAGTCCCGATGCGGGACTGATCGAAGACGCTTCCGGTAACCTCTACGGAACGACCTCGAACGGCGGTACCGGACTTTCCTGGGAGTGTGAGGGGTGTAGCAGCGGCACGGTTTTCGAGCTTTCGCCAAGCGGCAACGGTTACACAGAGACCGTGCTGTACAGTTTTTGCTCGGAAGGGGGCACTCAATGCACTGACGGCGCCGTGCCCATGGCGGGTGTGATCCAAGACGCTTCCGGCAACCTCTACGGGACCACCGAGTTTGGAGGTGCTAACGGCATTGATTGGGGCACGGTTTTCAAGTTGTCCCCAGCTCCGCCTGCCTTCACGGTCTCGGCGAGCCCAACTTCGCTGACGATCAAGGTCGGGCAGAGCGGGACGGCGACGTTCACGGTGACGCCGGAGAACGGGTTCGACTCGGCGGTCAGCTTCGCGTGCAGCGGCTTGCCGACGGAGGCGAGTTGCAGCTTCAATCCGCAGACGGTGACGCCGAGCGGCGGCAAGTCGGCCACGACGACGCTGACTATCACCACCACCGCTCCCACATCAGCGGCGCTGCGGAGGGCGGGGCGCGGTCCGCAAGCGGCCTATGCTTTGCTGCTGCCGGGGTTGGCGCTGGGGCTTGTTGGCGCGGCGCGCGGCAGGCGTACGCGGCGCGGCCTTCGTCTGCTGGGCCTGCTTGTGCTGCTGGGATTGGCGCTCGCCTCGTGCAGCAGCAGCGGCGGCGGCAGCGGGAGCGGTGGCAACCCCGGCACTCCGGCCGGCACGAGCACAGTCACGGTGACGGCGGGCGTCACGGGCGGCACCAGCCAGACCGCTACCCTGACCGTCACCGTCACGCAGTAAAGCAGAGGAAGCGGCGCCAAAGCGCTCATTGATTCGATTATTTTTGTAGATGATTCTCGTAATGAACAATCCCGACAAATGAGATGGGCCAGCCTTCGGGCCGGCCCATCTGTCTTGCAGAGCTATCCAAGCTAGCGATTGATGTCGTCTTTCGACTGCAAGCGCTTCACGTAATTTTCTATCCTAGTCTTATTGGCTTCATCCGGCACGCCTGTGAGCGCGGCCTGCATTTCCTTGATGGCATTGTCGAAGTCGCCCTGGCCGCTATAGACGCGGGCCAAACCGACGTGGGTCGTCCAATAGTCGGGAAATTTCTTCGCGTTTGAGCGGAAAACTGCGAAGGCCTCTTCCTGTTTCTTCTCCCCCTGCAACTGACGGCCATAAACGTAAAGTTGTACCGCGCTGCCCTTCTCCAAAGCCTTGTTGCGGAACTCGGTGGCGGCATCTTTGCGGCCCATGGTTTCCAAAATGCGCGACTTGTTGAGCAGATTGTCGAAACGTTCCTCCGCCTGGATCGATTGCTCTTCGTCTTTCAGAGCCTCGTCCAGATCGATCTTGTTGGCGAGGAGGTAGCCGGCGGCATCGTCCCAACCTTCCCAGTAGTATTGATTGAGCCCGCGAATCTGCCGGCGGAGGCTGGTGGTAACAATGTCATTGACGTTGACCGCAACTTTGAAGGGCACCGCAACTTTATCCCAACGCAGCGTAACCACGGTGGAATCCGGTTTGAGATCATCGAAATCGTAGGCCAGCGCGTCGTGCAATTCGGCGGTCTGCGGCTTCACGGTGACCCGCAGCGCGTCTTCGTCCTGCTTGTAGCTGAAGCTTCCCCAGGCGGAAGAGGTTTTCGAGAAGATCACCGTCCACTGATTCTCGCCGGGAATCATGTGCAGGCCGTAGGCTCCTTTGTCGAGCGGCCGGCCTTCGATGGTGACCGGATCACTAAACGTGATGGTGGTGTTTTCGTTGGCTCCGGCGCGCCAGACTTGTCCGTAAGGCACGACCTTGCCCCAGATTTGGCGGCCATTGGCCAGTGGCCGGTGATAGTTGATGGTGATGTCGGTGATGCCAATACGCTGCGTGATCTGCGCATGCTGGCTCTGCCGGGGTAGATTGAGCATTAGGGTCTCGCCGGTAGCGGTTTGGGCGTGGCAAAGATTTGCCATCGACAAAACACCGGATAACAAAACAAGCAGACGAAATCTGTGCATGGACGCTCCTCTTCTCTGTCGAAAATTCGAACAGCCGATTCAGCCGCAGTCCTGGGATATAACACTTTGAATAAGCATTCGCGCCTGATCGCTGTGCTGTTGGACTTAGACGCACTGCCAGCGCCAGAGTGAGCAAAGTTGTGCGGTAAGGAAAGACCTGCCATCTAGAGCTTGACAATCTCCGCCACCAGGTGCAGAATTCTTGAAGGCGAACAAAAAGCGAAACTGCCTCCAGGGCTATCCGGCCCCGGCGTTCCCTGAAATTTTCCGAGGAATCTATGTCTTCCGCAGTGGTTTCCACTTCGGCGGCCCAGGGCCGCCCTTTTGTCTTTGATACAGAAGATGTTGGCGAAGTCTGCCCGCAGCCTTCCGGGGCGGAACTTTTTGCCGAGGCGCGCCCCCCGCAGCGCGTGGTCTCAGCGAATTTCCCGAGGATATTCAAAGATGCAAGGCTTGCCGGGGTTACTCCAGCTTCGCGGTTGGCGGTGTGTCCTGCGCCAGAAATGGTATCCAGCGGCATCGCCGAGATGGATGCGCTTACCGGAGGTCTGCCGCGCGGTTGCCTGACTGAAATATGCGGTCCGGCCTCTTCGGGGCGAACCACCTTGCTGCTGGCCGCGCTGGCCGCTGCCACCCGGCGCGGAGAATTCTGTGCGGTCGTGGACGCCAGCGACGCTCTCGATCCACAGTCTGTCGCCGCCGCGGGGGTCGAGTTGGACCGGTTGCTGTGGGTGCGCTGCGGGGAAGAGTCGCACCATGCTGAGCATCGCTTGGAACAGCTTTTACGCGTGGCGGATCTGCTGCTCGAAAGCGGAGGCTTTGGACTGATTGCCCTCGATCTTGCCGATCTGCCGACGCAGACGGCGCGCCGCATCCCGCTGACGACGTGGTTTCGTTTCCGCCGCGCCGTGGAGCATACGCCCACCGTGCTGCTGGCGGTGGAGCGGCAGTCCATCGCCGGAAGCTGTTCATCCTTATTAATAAAGCTTGGACTGAGAAAGCTGAGCGCGTCTGAAAATCGAGTAAGCGAGCTGCAAGAGGATTCTCAAATCGCGCCCACTCATGCGCAATTGCTGACCGGACTGGAAATCACCGCGGAGTTGGTGCGATCCCGGCTGGAGCGCAAGCCGGTACGCTCCGCCGAGATAACATTCACCAGCAAAACTGCATGGGCGGGATAAAACAGTAGCCAGTTGCCAGTACCCAGTTGCGAGAAAAACCTAACTGGGTACTGACAACTAGGTACTGCTTCATGTTTGCCTGCATCTTCGTGCCGAATTTCCCCGTAGCCGCGGTGTTTCGCGCGGAGCCCGAGTTGCGTGCGCGGGCCGTAGCCATTTTCGAAGGCAAGCCTCCGCTGGAAAAAGTTTTTGCCGTGAATCAGGGTGCAGCACGCATGGGCATCACGCCGGGCATGACGAAAGCTCAGGCCGAACTGTGTTCGGGATTGACGTTGCGTCCGCGTTCGCTATTGCAGGAATCCGCGGCACACGCCGCTCTGCTGGATTGTGCGCAGTCTTTTTCGCCATGCGTGGAAGATGCCGCAGTCGACACGGCACTTGTAGATCTCGAAGGTATGGAATCTCTTTTGGGCACGCTGCCCGAAATTGCCCGCGGCATTTTCCGCGTTGCCGCGGATCTTGGACTTGATGTGAATGTTGCCGTAGCTTCGAATCCCGACGCTTCCGTGCTCGCGGCCCGCGGACTCTCCGGCGTGACCGTGGTTTCGCCGGGGAAAGAAGGCGAATCTCTGGGATCGTTGCCGGTGGAAGTTCTGTTTGCCGAGCGGTGGGAAAATAAAGAGAGCGCAGGAAAGAGAAAAGAAGACGAGCAAAAAGAATCGGCGCGTCTGCTCGCAACCCTAGAACGCTGGGGCATACATAATCTGCGCGCTCTGGCCGCTCTGCCGGAAGTTGCGTTGAGCGAGCGGCTGGGACAGGAAGGTTTGCGCTTGCAGCAACTGGCGCGGGGTGCGGCTTCTCGTACGCTGGTTCCGGTGGAAGCGCCAGCGGTATTTGAAGAAGCAATCGAGCTGGAATATCCCATCGTGCTGCTGGAACCGCTGGCCTTTCTGCTGAATCGTTTGCTGGAGCAGATCTGTGCCCGTTTGGCCTCGCGCGCTCTGAACACGCAGGAGTTGCGGCTTACTCTGGAGCTGCAGAATCTGACGGGAGCCGATCCCCAACTCGATATTTTCGGAATTCCTAGTGAAAGCGATGAAGGGCAAAGTCGTCGCTCGTCGTTGGCCGTTGGCCATTCGCAGTCATTGCCGGCATTCGGCGCTTTTGCCAACGACCGACGACCAACGACCAACGACGCTTCTCAGCATTTTGTTTCCGGACGGCAAAACAAATTCTGCCGGACGCTTCGGCTCCCTCTTCCCATGCTCGACTCCAAACTTTTTCTCAAGCTGCTGCAACTGGATTTGAACGCGCATCCCCCGGGTGCGCCCATCACAAAGATTCATCTCGCCGCGGAACCGGCACGGCCGCGATCGGCCCAGGGCGGCCTGTTTCTGCCTCCGTCGCCGGAGCCGGAAAAACTGGAGCTTACGCTGGCGCGCATTGCTGCACTGGTCGGCGAAGCCCGCGTTGGCTCGCTGGAGTTGCTGGATACGCACCGTGCCGAAGGTTTCCGCATGCGGCAATTCGTGGCGGCAGCACCGGAAGCAAGCCGGCAAAAAAGCTCAACTGAAGAAAGATCAGCCGTCGCTGCTCTTCGCTTGTTCCGTCCGCCTCTGCGGATCAACGTGACTTTGGAGAATGGTGAGCCGATAGCCCTGGTTTGCTCGAAGAAAAAAGAAGTGCAGGGCAGCGTGCTCTGGAAGGCCGGCCCGTGGCGCGGTTCCGGCGATTGGTGGGAGCGGGAAGCCTGGGCGCGGGACGAGTGGGATATCGCCTTGCAAACCGTGGACACTGTCGTTCTTTACCGGCTCGTGCACGATCTTCTCGGCGGAGCCTGGTTCGTGGAAGGCACGTATGACTGAAGAATTGAGTCATTGAGTGATTGAGCCGTTGAGCGATTGGGTTACAAATGACTCAATCACTCAATCGCTCAGTGACTCAATGTACATCGAGCTTCATGCCCGCTCTGCTTTCAGCTTCCTCGAAGGTTCTTCTCTGCCTGAGGAGTTGATATCAGCTTGTGCGCGGCTCGGGATGCCGGCCATGGCCCTGCTCGACGCCGACGGCGTCTATGGTGCGCCGCGCTTTCACCTGGCGGCGAAGAAAATCGGAATCAAGGCACACATCGGCGCCGAAGTTACATGCCAGTCTTTTGACCCTGTTATCCTGAGCGGAGCAAGTGCTTCACGAAGTGAAGCACTTGCGGAGTCGAAGGATCCCTATACCCGACAAATCGTGCAGGGAATAGGGATTCCTCGCTCCGCTCGGAATGACACACCATCTCGGAATGACAAACCATTCCGCCTTCCACTGCTCGTTTCCTCCCGTTCGGGTTATCAAAACCTTTGCCGCCTGATCACCAAAATGAAGTTGCGCGCGAAAAAGGGCGAAGGCACGGTTTACCAAGAAGAACTGGAAGAACATGCCCCCGGTCTTATCTGCCTGACCGGAGGCGCGGATGGTCCGCTGGCGACCGCTTTATGGCACGGCGGCATGGAAGAAGCTCGCCAGCAAGTCGAGCAACTGATTGGAATATTTGGCCTCGGCAACGTCTACGTCGAATTGCAGCGTCATTTCCATCGGGAAGAAGAAGCCCGCAACCGCGCCGCCATCGCAATCGCCGGGTCGCTCAATCTTCCTTTGCTCGCGACCAATGGCGTTTGTTATGCCGCCGCGAAAGACTGCGAACTCTGCGACGCATTTACTGCTATCCGCCATCACCGCATACTATCCACCGCTGGACGGTTGCTGGCGCGAAACTCCGAGCGTCACTTGAAATCGCCTCAGGAGATGCAGCAACTTTTCGCCGACCTTCCCCGGGCGCTCGCCAACACGCTCGAACTTTCTTCGCGCCTCGAATTCACGCTCAACGATCTCGGCTACGAGTTTCCCCGCTATCCGGTTCCTGAAGGCGAGACCATGAACTCATTCCTGCGCGAGCGCGCGTGGGAAGGTTTTCGTGAGCGCTATGGCCGCGCTGCACCCGACATGCAAACCCGCGCCCGCTCACAGATTGAACGCGAATTGAAACTAATCGAAAAGCTTAAGCTCTCTGGATATTTTCTTATCGTGTGGGATCTGGTCCGCTTCTGCCGCGAACAAAATATTCTAGTGCAAGGCCGCGGATCGGCAGCCAACAGCGCCGTTTGCTATTCGCTGGGCATCACGGCTGTCGATCCTGTCAGCATGGAGCTTCTCTTCGAGCGCTTTCTATCGGAGGAACGCGGCGAGTGGCCCGACATCGATCTCGACCTGCCCAGCGGCGACGAGCGCGAAAAAGTTATTCAGCATGTTTACCGCAGCTATGGCGAGCGCGGCGCAGCCATGACGGCGAATGTCATCACCTACCGCAACCGGATGGCGGCACGGGAAATGGGCAAGGCGCTGGGATTTGACCCGGAGACGCTCGCCAAGATTTCCGCCGCGGTTGCGACCTGGGAATTTCACGACGAAAACGACGCGCTCGACCGCCGCTTCCGCGATGCCGGGCTCGACCTCAAGCATCCTCGCCTGCGCAAGTATTACGAGCTCTGCTTGGCTGTGCAGGACATGCCTCGCCATCTTGGACAGCACTCCGGCGGCATGGTGATTTGCCAGGGACAACTCGATTCAGTCGTTCCGCTCGAACCAGCTTCCATGCCCGGCCGCGTGGTAGTGCAGTGGGATAAAGAAGATTGCGCCGACATGGGCATCATCAAAGTCGACCTGCTCGGCCTGGGCATGATGGCCGTGCTGAAGGACTCCATCGAACTCATTCGCAACCATTACGACGAAGAAGTCAATTTGGCGCATCTTCCGCAGGACGATCCCAGCGTTTATTCCGCGCTGCAACAGGCTGACACCGTAGGTTTGTTCCAGGTGGAAAGCCGGGCGCAAATGTCGTGCCTGCCGCGCCTGCGTCCTAAAAAGTTTTATGACATCGTGGTGCAGGTCGCGATTATCCGGCCGGGACCGATCGTCGGCCAGATGGTGAATCCTTTTCTTCAGCGCCGCCAGGGGCGGCAAGAAGTTACGTATCCGCATCCTTCGCTAGAACCGGTGCTCAAGCGCACGCTGGGCGTGCCACTTTTTCAGGAGCAATTGCTCCGGCTTGCCATGATCGCAGCCAACTTTACCGGCGGCGAAGCGGAAGATTTGCGTCGCGCCATGGGATTTAAGCGATCGCAAGCCCGCATGAAAGAAATCGAGGCCAAGCTGCGCGCCGGCATGACGCACAACGGAATTTCTCCCAAGGCGCAGGAAGAAATTATTCTCTCCATCACATCTTTCGCGCTTTACGGATTTCCTGAATCGCACGCCGCCAGCTTCGCGCTGATCGCTTATGCCAGTGCATATTTGAAATGCCACTACCTCGCCGCGTTCACCGCCGCCCTGCTCAACAACCAGCCCATGGGATTTTATTCTCCAGCGACGATCACCAAAGATGCGCAGCGGCATGGGCTGAAGATGCTGCCTGTGGATGTGACGAGGTCAGAATGGCTCTGCACGCTGGAAGCAGCCCCGAGTACTCAGTACCCAGTACCCAGTAAAACCCTTGTCATTCCGACCCCCGAGCGAATGCGAGGGGCTGAGGAATCTCGCAACTCGGTACTCGGTACTGGGTACTCGGTACTCGCTCCGGCGCTACGCTTGGGATTACGTTACGTCCGCGGCCTGCGCGAGGGAGCGGCTCAGGCTCTGGTGCGGCAGCGCGCTTGTGCTCCGTTCGCATCCATACACGATCTCGCTCGCCGTGTTCCAGAACTGCGCAAGGATGAACTGACTACACTGGCGGAGATTGGCGCGTTAAATGCGGTCGCGAGTAGCGAGTGTCGAGTACCAAGATTCCTCAGCCCCTCGCATTCGCTCGGGGGTCGGAATGACGAAGGGCTTACTGGGTACTCGGTACCAGGTACTGGATACTTGCTTCACCGCCGCGACGCTCTCTGGCAGGTGGAACGTGCGGTTCGCGGCTCTGGGCCGCTGCTGGAAAAATTGCCCGAGCCCGATTCGCCTTCTCCGCTCCAGCGCATGAACCATGAAGAGCGTCTGGTTGCCGATTTCCGCGGCACCGGACTCACCGTCGGCCCGCATCCCATGGCTTACCGCCGCGAGTGGCTCAATGCCATGGGTATTCGCCGCGCCAGCGAACTTTGCGACCTTCCCAGCGGCAAGCGTCTTCGCATCGGAGGCTGCGTTATCACACGCCAGCGCCCGGGAACGGCCAAAGGTTTTGTGTTTATCAGTCTGGAAGACGAAACGGGAGTCGCCAATGCGATCATCGCTCCCGATCTGTTTCACCGTAACCGCTTGCTGCTGGCATCAGAACGATTTCTGGCCATCGAAGGCATTCTGCAAAATCAGGACAACGTAATCTCAGTCAAAGCGGAACGCGTGCTGCCACTGTTCGTTACGAAAGCTGAAACTAGTTCGCACGATTTCCACTGAACGGATTTCGGAAACTGGAAACCAGAAACTGAGAACTGCCTTACTGCTCGGGTGCCGGCGATTCCTCGGGTCTGCCATTCTCTGTCGGCGCGAGCGGCAGCCGAGTCGCTCCGCGCATGATGTCGCGTTCTTGCGGCGAGAACATGCTTTTGAACCGAGCGGAATCGATAATCCGCTCGCGCTGCGCTGGGGACATGATGCTCAGGTCACGTATCGCGGTTCTTACCATGCGCCGTCGATCGGGTGGAAGCTGCTGCATCCGGCCGAACACTTCTCGCGCCTGTTGCTTCTGTTCCGGTGTCAGGTGCGCCCACTTGTCCATGTTGTCCACAATCCGCTGCTGTTGCCGCGGGGGAAGGCTCGAGAAATAGTGCAACTGCTGCCGCAAACGCTGCTGCTGCTCAGGAGACATACGGCGGAATCCGGGGTCGTTCTGCAAGGCGCGGTCCTGCTCGCTCGCAGACAAACCCTTGTACCGGCGCAGCCAATCGCCGGCATGTCCCTGCCCCGAGTGAGGCTGCTGATAATTTTGATTTGGCGCTGACTGCCGTTCCTGCACCGGCTGGAAGTTGTCGCGTTGCGCGAGGCATGGAGAGAAAGACGCCGCAACGGTCGCTGCCGACAGCACAGCCCTCGCCATCCATCGCGTCATGAAATTTTCCCGCCGCATTCCCCCGCCCTTAGCCAGTTGAGTTCCGCTACCAACTTCTGCATTCAGCTCTACGGATTCTCCACTACACTGTGCTGCACTTCCACGTCATCCAGTAACTCGAAATCGGAGTACAAATCGTGATTCTTTTCCAGAGCCTGCAAATCACCCACCGCCGTGCCCGGTTCCGTCATTTGAGTCTGAGACTCGACCTCCGCTATCTCGCCTCCGCCAGAATTGTAGACACCGCTCTTGGTGAAGAACAGACCCAGGCCAACTCCTATCAGTACCGTAAGCGCCGCTGCCAGCACCGGCCGCCGGAACCACGCCAGCCAACCAGCCTGCGGCTTGGCCATCTCTTCCCGCAGACGCGCCTGCAGACGGACATCAAAATAAGGCGACGGCTCCGGCGCCACCCACTCATCCAACAACGCCATTGTCTGCCGGATCTCTTCCATTTTGGCGGCGCAGGCTCCGCAGCCCACAAGATGTGCGCCGATCTCCGGCGTTATTCCCACCAGTCCGGACGCCAGGTCCGGCATCGTTTCGCGAATCTCCTCGCACTTCATGACCATGCTCCCCTTAAATCCTCTTCGCTACTGCCGCTTCGCTTCAATAAAGCTTCAATTCCTAGAGAAATTCTCTTAACTGTTCCCGCAATGTTTCATACGCCCGGAATAACAACGATTTCGTCGCCGACTCGCTCAACTTCAATACCTCGGCGATCTGCTTGTAATCCATCTGCTGATACTTATGCATGATGACCGCCAGCTTCTGCCGTTCCGGCAGAGCCTCCACCTTGCCGCGGATCGCCAACATCCGCTCCCGCCGCACCAAAGCCTCCTCGGCAGAGATCTTACCGTCGGCCAAGTCCATGGTGGTGCCGGTTTCTTCATCCGGTTCATCCAGACTGACCGTTACTTCCGGGCGTTCGTGGCGCGTGTCGCGCGCGTGATTCACCGCCAGATTGGTCGCAATGCGATACAGCCAGGTGGTGAATTTGGCGCTGGCTTCATAAGTCTGGCGCGAGCGGTACACCCGCAGAAAAACTTCCTGCGCCAGATCCTCCGCCGCCGTTGTGTTGCGCGCCATCCGGTACATAAAACTCACCAGCGGCCTGCGATATTTCTGCACCAGGTAATCGAAGGCGGACTGATCCCCGGCCTTCACCCGCAGCATGACCTCGGCGTCGGTGTAGCCTTCGGGGCCGGCCATTGTTGGCGGCAAACTGCCCGTCGGGCGCGGTCCGGTCGCGGCCATTAGAACGCCCCGGTCCATGGCGGCAGTGCTCACACTAGATCGAACCCGGTCGGGGAGGGAAAGTTGCTCTTTCTCTGGTCCCGATGAGAGCCCAGAAGTCCCCGCAGATGAGGCAGATACGGCGGCTCGACGAGGCGCGGTTTCGTCCGGCATGGAGGGTTACTTTGGGCATGGCATTCCGGCGTACTCGACATCGCCCCAGCCCTTGCCGCCGTTAGGCTACCACGCCGCGTCCCGCTCTCCAAATAGGTCTCGCCCAAGTACCCAGACCTGCGCCCGAAAAGCGGCGCCCCGGCTTGACCGGTCAATCCTCCGCATCTCATTATTCTCGATCGGGAGCGCGGGACCAACCCAACTGGGTTGTCTCACCTCCTGCTCGTCCGCAGAATCGCCAACTGGCGGCTGACGTTTGAGCCTTCACCGGCAGCCACCGAGCGTAAGAACCAGCTCGCCGCACGATCATGACGCGTCCGGCGAAGCACGAACCACACCCCGCTCACCGCTCCCGCTCCCAGCAGACTCCCTCCGATCTGCCCAGGAACGCCGGCGCAAACGAAGGGCCGGGCAAGCGGATTTATTTCGTTGTAGTGACGCTGGTAAAGAACTCGTGTGGTGACGCCGTCAGTCAGAATCTCGGCACCTATGACCGCAAACGTCCCCCACGTCTCCTTCGACACCGGCGCATCCGGCAACTCTTGCCCATGTACCGCCCCTGCCCATACGAATAGCATCACCAGAACCCACCTGCCCATCGGACGACCTCTCAACCGTCGTCATCGGTGAAGCGCGGCTTACCCGTTAGCTTCGAAGGCGGGAACTGCAATCTTTGGTTTTTCTAATCGCCTACGTGGATGGTGGTCCGACTGGCAGCAGAATTGGGTTGAGTTTCTTGAACCCAGGTTTGTTCTTGCAGTTCGGCGAGAGCGGCCAACACTTCCTCACTATGCTTGTGGAATTCACCTCGGTGAATACTTTGGCCACCTTGCCTTCTGGGTTGATTATGAAGGTATGTCGGGAAGCGAACTTCACCAGCCCGAGGAGCACATGCTGACCAATCAGCTGACCGGCGTGCTGGCCTCGCTGGTGCGAACCTATTCTCCGTCGAATCCGCCGGCGCGGGATTTGCTGGCCACACCGACAAACGAACGCCACGCACCGGCTGGATGCACAACTATCTGCGGATGTACTGGGCAAACAAATTCTGGAGTGGAGCCCATCGCCGGCTCAGGCATACCAGATCGCAGTGCGCCTGAATGCAGGAATTGCGTGGTCGATCGTAGGAAAGTTCGACCGTCCCTGGTTTGAATGGCCAATCTTCGGACAAATTCGATATATGTCCGGTGCGAGCACGGGGAAGAAGTTCGACAGCAAGAAATACATTCAACGGAATCCACCGCTCTAGTGGTGGCTTGTTTCGCGCAGGGTCGCAGGCGGAATATTGTAGATCGTGAGTTTGAACCATAGGCTGCTCCGTATTTATTCGAGCCAGTGGTACGATCCCATATGAAAAGAATCAGCGCCTTCAGGGTGATTCAGGCGCCCATCGCTTTGCTAGTGCTGTTGTGGCCGGTGCATCCATCGCGCGCGTTCGCGGCGAATCCTGACCTGGAGACAGTTCTGACTGGTTCCCGACAGCGTATTGAGAAATTGGACTACCGCTTGACTGGGCGACTTACACGGATCGAAGGCAACGAGAAGCGCACGAGCTACAAGTTTGCCGCCAAAGCCCACTGGTTTCCCGATGGTCTGCGTTTGTTATGCGAGATCTCGGGGCCTGGCTCAGAGAAGACCCGCCTTCTTCTGCAAATGAGCGGGAGTGGGCACGTGACGATTGAGAAAATACTTCCAGGTGAGAAGGCCGCCAGCGTGTTGCCATTCGAACGCTGGAACGACCCCATAGTAGGAACAGATTTCTCCTATGAAGATATGGTAGAGAGCCAGTTCTTCTGGAAGAATCAGAAACTCCTGGAACCGGAGAAGTATGGCGCAAGGGATTGCTTTGTCCTTAAGAGCACGTCCGGCGCTCAGGATCGGTCTTACTATGATTCGGTAACATCGTGGATTGACCGCGGCATTTTGTACCCTGTGCATGTAGTTAAGACGCTCCGCGGGACGGGGCAGCAGAAGGAATTTATTTACTACGGGTTGCGACAGGTCAGCGGCGTTTGGTCTGCATCGCAGATAGAGGCAAAGCTCCAGGGCAAGCCCGGTTCCTCGATTCTCGTAATCGAGGCGGGCTCAACGAAGGCAAATCTTGGGCGCAAGGACTTTGATCTCAGCCCGTCCGGTGCTCAAGAAGAGAAAGTGAAATAGGTCGCATCGCCTAAATTGGGCCGTTGCGAGGGACAGTGCTGTCGCGGAACCATTCCCAGTGCTCGCCGTCATCCGAGAACCTATTTGTCAGACGTTGCCGAAGCCCCATACAAGCCGAAGGGCCACCAATTCCAGTCGCCGGCAAGTCGCAACAGAGCTGGCCCGACGATCATCCGCACCACTGTAGCGTCGATGAGCACCGCCCCGGCCAGCGTAAAACCCAGCATCTGCACGACCAGAAAGCTCCCCAAGGTGAATGCGGTGAAGACGGCAATCATAATTGCCGCAGCGCTCGTGATGAGACCGGCAGTCCGCGCCAGACCCTCGATCACCGCTGATCTCTCACATAGACCGCGCCGCCGTTCTTCCAGAACTCGGGCGACCAGGAAGACCTCATAGTCCATGCTCAATCCGAAGACGATGGCAAATGAGAGAATCGGCACGATCGGGTATACGCTACCGGTCGGTCCTTCGAGGCCAAAAAATTTGCTACCGTGGCCATCCTGAAAGACGACAACCAGCGCACCGAATGAAGCGCCCACGGAGAGCAGGTTCAGCAAAATTGCTTTGATCGCTGCGAATAAAGAACGTAACCCGATCAGCAGCGCCAGCAAGCTCCCCAATATGACGCCGAGGACCACCTTCGGCAAACGCTCTTTTACTACCA